>JACCDX010470317.1_pt1 | contig 107456 bp, 145 predicted proteins | sample 7449681 | NCBI WGS metagenome assembly JACCDX01 (sample SAMN15323450, study PRJNA562643) | freshwater metagenome | isolation source: river surface water | place: USA:Blue River Watershed | collected 2017-08-18
CGGTTGCATGTAGTTATATTGTATATAAACTTTTATGTCTTAAAGATCCTGCTAGGTATTTTGGAAAACCTAGCGGTGACGCAATTGACATTATCAATGTGGCTATTAACGCCCAGCAAGCAAAGAATGTATTCTTTAAGGGCTTTAAAACAAAAATTGAAAAATCTCCTTGGTTTGCAGGCAAGTTTTATGCGAAAGCGGAGAGTATTGAGTTTGATAAATCTATTACAGTTTACTCAGGCCATTCCGAAAGAGAGTCTCACGAAGGCCTCAATCTTATCCTTGCAGTGCTTGACGAAATCTCTGGTTTTGCTACGGAAATTGGAACAGGAAATGATCAAGGTAAAACAGCGGATAACATTTATAAGGCATTCCGTGCATCAGTAGATTCCCGTTTTCCAGATCTTGGCAAAGTAGCCCTCCTTTCGTTTCCACGTTTTCCTGGTGACTTTATTTCACAAAGATATGATGATGTCATAGCTGAAAAAAATAGTATTGCAAAAACCCATAAGTTTATTATGAACCCAGATTTGCCAGAAGATAAGGACGGCAACAGTCTTGAGATAAGCTGGGACGAAGATGAGATTATTAGCTATAAATATCCAGGGGTATTTGCACTAAAGCGCCCAACCTGGGTAGTTAATCCAACTCGTAAAATAGATGACTTTAAGTTGGCTTTCTATACTGATATGGGGGATGCAATGCAACGATTTGCTTGTGTTCCAACTTTTGCTTCAGATGCTTTTTTTAAACAAAGAGATAAGGTAAAGCAGGCCATGAGCCTGCGTAATCCATTAGATCATTTTAGAAGATTTGAAGAAACATTTCAGCCAGATCCAGATAAGATATATTATGTGCATGCCGATCTTGCACAAAAGCATGACAAATGTGCTGTTGCTATTGCTCACGTAGAGAAGTGGGTAAATATTCAGGTAATAAAGGACTACGAGCAAATTTCTCCAGTAGTTGTAGTAGATGCTGTAGCTTGGTGGGAGCCACGTGCAGAGGGACCAGTAAATCTTTCTGAGGTAAAGCAGTGGATACAAAATCTAAGAAGGCTAGGTTTTAACATAGGCATTGTGTCATTTGACCGTTGGCAATCATTCGATATTCAGAATGAATTAAAGGCTGTTGGAATGAGAACTGAAACAGTTTCTGTTGCTAAAAAGCATTATGAAGATATGGCAATGCTTATATATGAAGACAGATTGGCAATGCCAGCAATAGATTTGCTTTTTGAAGAGCTTACAGAGTTAAAAATTATGAGAGGTAATCGTGTAGATCACCCACGCAAAAAGTCTAAAGACTTGGCGGATGCTGTTTGTGGTGCGGTATATGGAGCAATTGCCCACACACCAAGAAACCTTAATGAAGAGATTGAGATTCATACATTTAGAGATAGGCCAAAAACAGAGCTTGAGAAGCAAGATAAAAACGTGATACAATATAGGTCCCAACCTTCGACCAAAGAGGTCGAAGACTATCTGAATCAGTTTAATTTATTATAGGAGTGAGAGAATTGTCTTTACCAATTTCTCTCGTTTACTTTTCAAATTATTCTGAAAACACAAAGAGATTTGTAGAAAAGGTAACTAATGCAGCAATTCGCATTCCAACTAATCCTGGCGATGCTAGGAACTTCTCTGTGGATGTTGAGTATGTACTCGTTACACCGACTTATGGTGGCGGCAATGAGTCGCCTGCCATTCCGAAATCAGTAAAAATATTTTTAAACAATTCTCGTAATAGGGATTTGTTGCGTGGTGTCATTGGAACTGGCAACACAAACTTTGGTGAGCATTACTGCAAAGCAGCAGATATGATATCTGGTAAGACTGGAGTACCTATAATTGCCAAGGTAGAGCTTTTGGGAACACCAGAAGATGTACAAACAATTAAACAAAGGTTGGAGAAACTATATGGAAACTAAGCTAAGCTACCATGAGCTAAACGCTATGCTCAACATTTATGATAACAATGGATTAATTCAGTTCGATAAAGATAGGGCAGCAGCCAAAGCATACTTTCTTGACCACGTCAATCAGAATACTGTTTTTTTTCACAGCCTGGAGGAAAAGATAGATTATCTGGTAGAAAATGAATACTATGAAAAAGGTCTTATTGAGCAATATTCATTTGACTTTATCAAAGAACTATTTAAACATGCATACTCATATAAGTTTAGATTTCCTACATTTGTTGGTGCTTACAAGTTTTATACACAATACGCCCTTAAAACATTTGATGGAGAACGCTACCTAGAAAGATTTGAAGATCGTGTTTGTATGAATGCCCTTATGCTTGCACGTGGAGATCAAGGGCTTGCTAAAAGTGTTGTAGATGAAATTATTACTGGCCGCTTCCAACCAGCTACTCCAACCTTTTTGAATGCTGGCAAGAAACAACGTGGCGAGTTCGTCTCCTGCTTCCTGCTTCGCATCGAAGACAACATGGAGTCAATTGCTCGTGCAATTAGCTCTTCTTTGCAGCTTTCTAAGCGTGGCGGAGGTGTTGGCTTAAATTTAACTAATCTTCGTGAGCTTGGTGCGCCAATTAAAAAGATTGAGAATCAGTCTTCTGGAATTATTCCAGTAATGAAGATGCTTGAAGATGCATTCTCCTATGCCAACCAGCTGGGTGCTCGTCAGGGTGCAGGTGCTGTTTACCTAAACGCTCACCACCCAGACATCATGCGCTTTTTGGACACCAAGCGTGAAAACGCTGATGAGAAGATTCGTATCAAGACTTTGAGTCTTGGAGTGGTCGTTCCAGATGTAACGCTAGAGCTTGCCAGGAATAATGATGATATGTATTTGTTTTCGCCATATGATGTTGAGAGAGTCTACGGCATTCCTTTCAGCGACATCTCGGTAACCGAGAAGTACCACGAGATGGTGGATGACCCACGCATTCGTAAGAGCAAGATCAAAGCACGTGAACTGTTTGAGAAGATTGCAGAAATCCAATTTGAGTCTGGCTACCCATATGTTGTGTATGAGGATAACGTAAATAATGTTAACCCAATCCAGGGCAGAATCAACATGTCAAACCTTTGCTCAGAGATTCTGCAGGTGAACACTCCAACAACATATAATAATGATATGTCTTATAAAGAAATAGGAAAAGATATTTCTTGTAATCTTGGATCCTTAAACATTGCAAAGGCAATGGAGTCTCCAGATTTTGGCAAGACAGTTGATACTGCAATTAGATGCCTGACATCGGTATCAGAACTATCATACATTGATTCAGTGATGTCTATTGCAGAAGGAAACAAAAAGTCTAGGGCTATTGGTCTTGGGCAAATGAATTTACATGGCTATTTTGGCAAAGAGAGGATGCACTATGGAGATGAAGAGTCGATCGACTTCACAAATATCTACTTCTACACAGTCCTTTTCCATGCATTATCGGCATCTGCACGACTTGCAAAAGAAAAAGGCAGTGCCTTTGAGGGATTTGAGAAATCCAAGTACGCTACGGGCGAGTTCTTTGATAAATATACGAATCAGAATTGGAATCCAAAGACTGAAAAGGTTGCTAGGCTTTTCGAAGAAGCGAATATTAAAGTTCCCACCCAAAAGGATTGGCAAGAACTAAAAGAGTTTATTGCCAAGCACGGTATCTACAACCAGAACCTGCAGGCCGTTCCACCAACGGGTTCGATCAGCTATATTAATAATAGCACCAGCTCTATTCATCCAATTGCTTCACAGATTGAGATTCGTAAAGAGGGCTTAATGGGACGTGTATACTATCCAGCACCATTCTTAACGAATGATAATCGTGAATACTTTCAGGACGCTTATGAAATTGGGCCAGAAAAGATCATCGATGTTTATGCTGCTGCTCAACAGCATGTAGATCAGGGACTATCTCTTACTTTATTTTTTAAGGATACAGCGACTACTCGTGACATCAATAGGGCGCAGATTTATGCCTGGAAGAGTGGAATTAAGACTATTTATTATATTCGTATTAGGCAACAGGCACTGCAGGGAACTGAACTAGAGGGTTGTGTCTCATGTCAGCTATAAATAAAATTTTGAAGGCTAGGCTATGTATATAAAAGAACAAAATCTCTTATTTATTCATATTCCAAAAAATGGTGGAACTGCTATTTCAAAATCTTTTTTAAAGTTGATGGGACCTGAGCTACAAAAATTTGGAATTAATGAAACTGATTATGTACCAGCTACTAATAATAGTTTAAAAAAGTTATCTGTTGGTGAAAGAGCACACCTTACTATTCAGCAATATTTAGATTTTAAAATTATAAATAAAAAAGAGCTGTCTAGTATCAATAGCTTTGCAGTGATCAGGGACCCTATGGATAGGGCGATTTCTACATTTCTTTATTTGCAAGAAAACAATTTAATATCTAAAGAAATGAGTCTGAAAACATTTTTTACAAAGTGGCTACCATATCAAATTAATAATTCAAATGCTGAGTTTAACTATTTTGTTAGTCCGCAATTTAGCTTTATATCTATAAATAATGAGATTGTTATAAAAAATATTCTATCTTTTAATAATTTAAATAATGATTTTTTAAAATTTGTAAAAAAAATGGGGATTGGGGCTGTTCTTGATAAAGAAAACTCATCACAGTTGAGGACTCAGGAGTTTTTAGAGGAGGCAGAAATTTATAAAAATGTTATAATTAAACTATATGAATTAGACTATGAGCTAATTAGTTTATTGAGGGGGGCAGGAAATTTTGATAACTAGACCAATTAACTGGAATAAGGTAGAAGACCAGATTGACTTAGAAGTTTGGAATCGGCTTACTGCCAATTTTTGGCTACCAGAAAAAGTTCCACTATCAAATGATATCCAGTCTTGGTCTACATTACGTAATAACGAAAGACTGTTAACAATGCGTGTTTTTACTGGACTCACCATGCTCGACACCATTCAGGGAACTGTTGGTGCGATGAGCCTGATGCCAGATGCTAGAACTCAGCACGAAGAAGCAGTTATTACCAACATCGCCTTCATGGAGTCTGTTCACGCCAAGAGCTACTCTTCGGTGTTCTCAACACTTACTTCTACACAAGAGATTGAAGATGCTTTTAGATGGTCAGAAGACAATCCGTATCTACAAAAGAAAGCACAGATTGTTTTGGAAAGATACCATGGCGACGATCCACTAAAAAGAAAAGCAGCCTCTACACTGCTAGAATCATTTTTATTTTATAGTGGATTTTATTGGCCAATGTATCTTTCAAGTCGTGCAAAGTTAACCAATACCGCAGATCTAATACGTCTAATTATTCGTGATGAGGCTGTCCACGGCTATTATATTGGCTATAAGTTTCAGTTGGCCTATAATGAGCTATCCACTACGGCCCAAGAAGAACTTAAAGATTACACATATGGCCTATTGATGGAGCTTTATGAAAATGAGATTAAGTATACAAGAGATCTTTATGACGAAGTAGGATTAACTGAAGACGTAAAAAAGTTTTTGCACTATAACGCCAATAAAGCACTCATGAACTTGGGGTTTGACCCACTATTTCCTAAAGAAGTTTCGGATGTAAGCCCAGCAATTCTTGCAGCACTGTCTCCAAATGCAGATGAAAACCACGATTTCTTTTCTGGCTCAGGTTCTTCCTATGTGATTGGAAAGCATGAGTCTACTACAGATGATGACTGGGATTTCTAATGTTAAGCATTGACTCGTCAATTTTTAAGGGTAAAAAGCTAATGATTGCGACACCAATGTATGGTGGTCAATGTTTTGGTTTATATACTAAAAGCATAGTGGAGTTTTATAAAATAGCAAGAGAAGTTAATCTAGATTTACAATTTGAATATCTTTATAACGAATCATTAATAAATCGTGCAAGAAATAGATTGGCTCACACATTTCTAAAATCTGAATGTGATTTTTTAATTTTTATAGACTCCGATATTGAGTTTAATCCACTAGATCTTCTTGCAATGTTACAATATTCTATTTTAGATACAAAATACAGCATAATTGCTGGAACATACCCAATTAAACAATTAAATTGGGATGCAATAAAAGAAAAAATAGCAAACAAAACTATTGAAGATATTGAAGATATTGAATTTTTTGCATCAATATATACAGCTCAATTTCTAAATGGTATTAGCGATACAGAAATCTATCTTGATAGACCAGCAAAAGTATCTGAGATTAGTGGGGGGTTTATGTTAATAGACAAAAGAGTTTTTAAAGCTCTTTTGGATAAACAGCTTGCTAAGCCATATGTCGCAGATGGCAGCAATCATACTGAGCATGCTTTTTTTGACTGTGTAATTAATCCAATAGATGGCAGATATTTGTCTGAAGATTATTCTTTTTGCAAATTAGTCAGGGATGCAGGATTTGATGTCTGGCTTGCTCCTTGGGTAAATTTAAATCACATGGGAACACACAAATTTGTTGGAAACTTTTTTAAGTCATCTATCGAATTTAATAAATAAGGAGAGATAATGAAAGAAATAAAACACCTACACTTAATGGTTAGAGCAGAAATAACAAAGCCAATAAAGACTGAGGAATATGCAAAAGTTTGGCTAGAAGAACTTGTAGATCTAATTGACATGAAGATTGCAGCTGGCCCTATTTCCAAATATGTAGACATGGTTGGTAATGAGGGAGTAACGGCAGCTGTTTCTGTAGAAACATCTCATATTGCATTTCACATTTGGGAAAAGCTTGACCCAATGATTATTCAGTTTGATTTATATACCTGTGGAGAGCTTGATCACCAGGAAGTTCTTAGACACCTAAAAGAGACTTTTGGCATTACCAAAATAGATTGGCAGTACCTAGATAGAGCCAACGGCTTTGAGGTAATTGACAAATCCTAGCCTATCTGGTAAAATAGATACGCTACTAGTGGGTATATCAATAACTCACGCATATATATGAGAGGAAAACATGACTTCTATTAAGAAGCCACTTATCGCTATTGCTTCGGCAGTAGCACTTATTGGAACTGTATTTCTTGCAGTTCCTGCAAATGCTGCAACAGCCACTCTGACTGTTAACAATGCAGCGCCTGCAAATGCTGGAACCTCAACTGCTACTGCAATTGTACTTCCAGTACCTGCAGACAACAGCGTTGACGCAGCAGATGCACTGAAGATTGCACTAACAAACGTTGCTACCAATAGCAATGTTGTAGTTGCTGCAACAAATGCAAAGGTTCTAACATCACTTACAAATGCTAAGTCAGATTCTGGAACTACATCACTAACGGTCTCTACTGGAACTGGTAATACTGCAGATATCTTTGTTTTTACAACAACTACTGCTACTGGTTCTGTAACTGTAACCGCAAATAATGTAACAACTACCTATTTTGTTAAGGGTTCTGCTGGAACGGCATATAATCTTGCTGTTAAGGCACCTGCAACAGTAAACGTATCTGGTACTGCAGAGCTTACAGCGACCACAACCGACGTATTTGGAAATGAAGTAACTAATGCCACAATTTCAGCAACAGTTATTCGTGGCACCGTAACCGCATTTGCATACGATGCAACTGATAAGCGCTATGAGTCAACACTTACTGTTCCTGCAACTCCAGGAAGCACTGTGATTTCTCACACAATTTCAGCTTCTGCAGTTGTTGGATTGCCAAAACCAGTGGTAGAGGTTATCTCTACAATTGTTGCTGCTGATTTAGCAGGACAGGTAGCTACTTTGCAGGCAGAACTAGATGCCCTAAAGGCAGAGCTAGCTGCTAGCAAGCTATTGGCGGAAGACAACAAAAAGAAGTACAATGCACTTGCTATTCGCTGGAACAAGAAGCTTCCAGGAACCAAGTGGGACGTAAAGCTAGTTGATTAAATAGCTTACTGAGCAACTAAAATAGGGCATAGCGAAATCTATGTCCTATTTTTTTAACATATAAACTAGTATAATAATATAAGAATACATTCCAGCTACCCCAATCAGGAGTGATACAAATTAAAAGTAGAACACAAAGAGCTTTTATTGCTCTTACTTTATCATTTTTACCAGCATTTTTAGCTGCAGATTTAGCGCATGCAGAAGGCGAATCTACGCAGGTATCTGTAACAATATCTTTGGATGAGCAAGTAACTCAGGCAGAAATTGCCGTATCAAATGCATCCTCCGAAATTCAGGTTGTAACACAAGATTTAGCAAGTACCAGCTCAATGGTGCATCAACTGGTTAATGGTGGATCGTCTGATCTAGCCTCTGTTTCAGAAGTAATTTCTTTAGCCACAACGGCAGTTGCAGAGGCTTCTTCTGCTCTAGCAAGCGCCTCTGAAGCCCTTTGGGATGCAAAAGAAAAGCAAGAGTCTTACCAGGCAGCAGTGGCTGCAAATCAGCTTGCAAGCGCTAATCTCACGGCAGCTCAAGCTAATTATAATCAGGCTGTTGTAGATCTATCCTCTATTAGTTCTGCAGTAGTAGCTCAGCAACAAGTTGTTCAGCAAGAGCAATCAGAGTTAAACTCTTTACAGAATCAGCCTTCCAACAGCTATGAGATATCTAGTCCAGGATGGACTGATTCTGCTGAGGCAAGCACTAGCTCTAGCAATACAGTTACATTGCCAGCAATGTGGGATGCCTCTACAAAAATAGATGTCCCATTTGATATTAAGATGGGCAATACTTTATATGAAGGTCAGGGTGCCAGTAGTCAAATTTATGTAACATCTAAGGCCTTTATATCTTTTGGTCAACCAGATCATACATTTTGGGATTGGCCACAAACAACGGGTATTTATGTATATCAGTCTGACTGGATGACAGCTGGTGCAGGAGCATATACTAAAATAACTACAACAGAGAATACTCTTAAGGTAGAATGGTCCTTGCATAGATTTGGAGATAGCAATGGTCCACTTACAAATGTAATTTGGAATATGACGGTTGATCCAGCAAGTGGAGAGTGGACTGGCTATTCTGAGATATCTGGTAACACATCTAATTTATATGGTGGTCCAAGAATTGGTGTTAGATATTCAAATGGCGGAGCAATTCAAACAATGTCTCCAAAAGTTTTAGATTCTGTTTCAGCAGAATTAATTGCGCAACAACAACAAATAGTTGCATCAGAATCAATTGAGCTTGTTAATCTACAAACCCAACAAACACTACAAACAGCTGTAGTGCAAGACAAAGGACAAGTCTTATCATTAGCCACATCTACATCATCTCAGGCAAACTCTGTAGAAATTCAAGCACTTGGTGAATTTACACAGGCATTGCAAAATACACAAAATATTGTTAACAATTTAGTTATTGTTGTAGACAATGCAGAAACAAAAACTCAGACTGCTTATGTGGTTGTAACGAATGCAATTGCTAGCTTGCCAAGTCCAAGCCCACAGCCCGAACCAAGTCAGCCTGCTCCAATAGAGCCTACTCCAACAGAGCCTGTTATAGATCCAACTCCTGAGCCAGAACCAACATTAGATCCAGAAACTCCAGTAGAACCAGAACCAGAAACTCCAGTAGAGCCAACGCCAGAACCAGAAGCTCCCACAGAACCTGAAACTGACCCTATTATTCCAGAAACTCCAGTAGAACCAGAACCAGAAACTCCAATAGAGCCTGAACCAGTTGACCCAGAGCCAACTAAGCCAGAAGAGATTACTCCAGACACCACCATAACAGAGGAGGCAGTAGAAAATTTGCTATCTGAAAATTTTGAGCCAACAACCCTCACGGAGGAGCAAATTGAACAAGTAAAAGAATTAGCAAATGAAATTTTTGCAACTGCAGAGCCAGGCTCTGCTGCATATGAACAAGCTCTAGACTTATTAATGGTAGCTGCAGAAGCAGATGATATTCAGTTGCCAGAAGAATTAGCGGCAATACCACTTATTGGTAATGTTGCTGCTGCTGCATTGGAAGTATTTAACAATGTAGGAAACATTGGTGCAGACATGTCTCCAGAAGTACGTGAAACGGCTGAAAAGACTGTTATTGCATCAGTAATCGCTGCTCAGGCAGCAATATCAGCAGTGGCATCAGCTACTGCAACAACCGCCTCAAGCGGTACTAGGAGGATATAAGTGAAGAAATTCTTCAAAGACATGCTGGATCAAGCATGGACCCTTCTGGGTATGTTTGTGGCCTGGGTAGTACTTGAGGGAGAGGCTAAGACTATAGTTGGTTACTGTATTGTTGGTACCCTTGGGCTATGGGCTATTACATATCCATTAAGAAATAACGATGACGAGTAGTCATCAGAAAGAGGAAAGTATGGAAGAGCAAGAAATGGGCGTAACTGGTGGATGGCACACCATGAAAAACGTTCTATGGCGTATTCTAGCTGTATTTGCAGCGTCTGGACTAAGCGTCCTTGGTGCAGGTGCAGTTGTAGGCATTGACCTACTATCAGCTGTATTTATGGCTGGTATTTTGGGGGTGGCAACAGTAGTGGAAAAACTAGCCAGGGCATTCCTGGATGACGGCAAGCTCACACTTGACGAGATAAATGCGGCCTTTGCCAAAGTAGACAAAAACCAAGACTAAATATTAGTTGACAGACCCTCCTGTTTTCGGTATAATAAAAGTACTAAAACGGGAGGGTTTGCCATTGGTAGACATGCAGTTTGATGACTGGCTACAGGTAGGCATAGATAAAGGCTGGGTTTCTGAGCCATTTTGCTACACCCATGACGGTGACCCATATATGACAGAAGAAGAAGAAAAAGAGTGGGAGGATGGGGGAGACCCATGTTCTCACGTAGTTAAATTTATTCAACAATAAAAATGAAGGGTATGAATAATATGAAAAAACTAGCAGTAATTATCACTGCCTTATTTGCATTTATTGGTATTGCACCAGCACAAGCAAATACTCAAGGCTCAATAGCAATTATTGATGTTAACTTTGAGTCACAACTAATTGATGGACAAGTAACAGAAGTTTGCATTACAGCTATTTCTGTCTGTAATTCAACAGTTAGTCCAAGAAATGCTTCTCAGTTTAAAGCATTTAATCATGGAACAATTATGGCGGACATTGCAAGATCAAATAATCCATCCGCCCACCTATTACTTTTAGAGGCAGGCACAACTAAAACTGGTGTTGTTAATGGAAATCAGCTGATTCTTGCCCTAAATTGGATAATGGCAAATGCAGCTCAATATAACATTAAGTCTGTTTCATTTTCTTATAATGCTGGTAATGGTTCAAGGTGTCTGCCATCTTCTCCAGGAGTAAATGTAAATTTAGTTCACAACAACATTGTTAATGCTATAGCAGGCCTGAAAAACTCTGGAATTAAATTTTATGCAGCCTCTGGAAATCATACACGTGGCAATAACATTGATTACCCAGCATGCATCACCGACGCAATTGCGGTTGGATCAAATGTTTATATTGGAAGTACCCAGCTTTCTGACATTATTTTGTCTGGTCCGACCTACACTAGCTCAAAGCTAAGATCTGCTAGGACTGCTCTACAGGGTCTTCATGATTCATTTGCAGTAACTACAACAGACTCTAACCCATTAATGTCTGGATTTACCACATCTGTAGCAACAGTAATAGCTGCAGCTACAAATAAGTAAATAGGTTTTCCCCCTTAGCTCAATGGCAGAGCAGAGAGCTGTTAACTCTAAGGTTCGTGGTTCGAATCCACGAGGGGGAGCTAATGGTAGTCTACACCACTTTCACGAATGAAATAAAGTAGACAAGCTGGCTCTGTAGCTCAAAGGAAGAGCACTACACTGTCGATGTAGAGGTTGGGGTGTCGGGATCCCTCAGGGTCGCTAACACGTATGAAAACGTGCTATAATTAAATATGGCTTATAAAAATATAGAAGATAAAAAAGCATATGACGCTGCCTATAGAGCAAAAAATAGACAGCTTTTGCGTGATAAAGGCAAGGCATATCGCAGAGAACTAAAACAGGCAGTACTTGAGCGTTATGGCAAAGCCTGTATATTTTGTGGGTATAAAGATATTCGTGCCTTACAAATAGATCATATAAATAATAATGGTGCAGAAGAAAGAAAAGCACTGGGTGGCCAACATGTTTCTGGGTGGAGATTTTATCAGTACCTAGTAATAAATGGGCTTCCAGATGGATACCAAACTTTATGTGCTAATTGTAATATGATTAAGCAACTAGGAGAAAATTTCTAGGTCCGTTGGAGTAGCGGTTATCTCGTCTGCCTTTCACGCAGAAGAACACGGGTTCAATTCCCGTACGGACTACGCCATCTTAGCTCAGTGGTAGAGCAATCGCCTTGTAAGCGATAGGTCGTCAGTTCAATCCTGACAGGTGGCTCTCATGATATAATTATATTTAGTCTTAAGGAGAATATATGGCTAAGTCACAATTCCCAATTGATGGTGTTCCAGGAAAAGACTGGAAGGTCACTAGCAAGATGGGCTGGAGAGTACATCCAGTAAAGAAAGAAAAGAAGCACCACAATGGTACTGATATTATTGGTACAACAAAAAAGGTTTTTATTGAAGCCGCATTTGACGGCAAGGTGGCCTATGCTGGTCCATCTAAGCAAAAGAAGTCTGACGGCGAGCCAAGTGGTTTTGGCTATTACGTAAAGATCACAAGCAAGATTAATGGAGAATTTTATAGCCACCTTTATGCACATCTTGAAAAAGGATCTCTTCAGGTAAAAACTGGAGATAAGGTAGAGGCAGGAAGGGTTCTCGGAGTGATGGGGACTAGCGGAATGTCCACGGGCGTTCATTTACACTGGGAAATTTGGAAGGGCAAAGAGCATGGATGGTCTGCAGATGGAAAAGGATTTGTTGAACCAATTGAATTTACTAAAGCAGTCATTGCTTCTGAGAAAGCAGCAGGATTCGCATCTGAAGCCACACCAGAAGATGCACCAGTGGAACCAGAGCCAGTTCACTCAGCCAAGCCAGCTGCTAAGCCAGCAAGTAAACCAGTTACGGCTAAGCCTGTAGCAAAAGCCGCTACTAAGTCACACAAGGTTGTTTCTGGCGATACGCTAAGCAAGATTGCAGCTAAAAACAAGACAACCGTAGACGCTCTCGTAAAGCTAAATAAGCTTAAGAGTGCAAATCAAATTAGTGTAGGGCAAATTATAAAGCTACCATAATGGCACTTTATGAATATAAATGTAGGTCATGTAATGCCTCTGAAACAGTTGTCAGGGGCATTACTGATAAAGAAGTATCTATTAATTGCAAAGCTTGCAACATACCATTAAATAGGGTATACTCTTCTATAGGGGTTTCTTTTAAGGGATCTGGCTTTTATTCTAAGGACAAGTAGGAGACATCTTGCAATTAATTACTGATCAAAAACAATGGACCCTAACCACAGCAGATAGATGCGACGCAAAATGCTCTGCTCAGGCTTTTGTAAAGATTGTTGGGGTAAGTGGAGAGCTATTCTTTTGCTCGCATCACTATAATAATATTGCTAATAATGCAGTTGGGTATTCCAATCTTGAAAAATTTGCTTATCAAATTATTGATGAGAGAGAAAGACTGGTTGAGAATCGCTTGATAGGAGATAACTAATGTATGAGTATTTTGTTAGAGAAGTAACCAAGGTCGTAGATGGAGACACCATTGATGTTGTAATTGATCTTGGTTTTAGTATTTTATATTCTTCTAGGGTTAGGCTGGCTGGAATAGATACTCCAGAATCAAGAACTACCGATAAGGTGGAAAAAGAGCTAGGTTTGGAATCAAAAAAGTATCTTGCCGATAGGCTTAAGGCCGCAAAAAAGATTGTAATTAAAACTGAAAAGCTTGATAGCTCTGAAAAATATGGCCGTATTCTTGGCTGGCTGTATCTTGACGGAGAAACCGTTTCTGTTAATAATGAGATGATTAAGCATGGATATGCATGGGGATATCTTGGAGATACCAAGGTAAAAGACTTTGACGCACTTTTGGCTGCTAGAAAAGAGTTTGGACGCAAATAAATGCACTTCGAAGATGAAATGCTAGAAAAACTTATTCTGGATGGCGTTGTAGAATTTGCTGGTGTAGACAAAAACGGTGAACTTCTATATAGCTTTGCTGAAGACTTAGAAACAAAGGCTCCAGAAATGTTTCGTATGGCACAACAAATGCATATGAATGATATCTATTACTTATGGGAAAAAGGCTTTCTTTCCATGGATGCCACACAACAAAATCCAATAGTAAACATTACAAAGTTAGCGCTTAATAGAGAAGAGGTTACAAGGCTGCCAGATCATCTTCAACTTCTTTTAGAGCAGATTATGGATGCAATGAGAGACAGATCGGGTGAATAAAATTGGATTTTGCTTTAGGCTCACTCATATCTGCAATTGTTCTTTTGTTGGGATATTTTATATTTAATAAAACTAAAACTCAACTTAGGCCATTTAGAATTAGGGTTAGCCAAAGTAGAACACATAGCCTGCTTTACCCAATCACGCTGCCAATGCCGCCACATCATAAAAAAACTCAATCGCTGATCCACCTAGAAAAAAGCCAGGTTAAGGTTTTGTTTACTCAAAGCCATGCCTATTGGATAAGCAATAACTCTGTATACCGTGCAAACTTAAATGAAAATGGATTAATTGTACAAGAATCTTCAGAAGTACTTGACATGATGGGTATGGATAAGGTACAATTGGACGAGATGATGCTTATTGTCGAAAAGCTAACGGAAGGCAAGAACAGTGATTATTGGAATTCAGGGAACTCGTAATTTCAGTGACTACAATATTTTTTTGCGAGCCATGGGGACTGCTCTTTCTACATTAGAAAGTGGCGATACAGAGATTATAATTTATTCTGCTGGTCCAGCCAATATCAATTCCATGGCCTTGGAGTTTAGTAATATCTCTGAAAGAAGCCTAAAGGCAAGGGGTATAAGAATTCGAAGCAATAAAGTATCACCAAAATGGTTGAAAGAAAATATACGAGATGTAGATTATCTTGCATTTTTTAGTAAGCCAAAAGAGCCACTATCTGATGTTGTAAAGGCTGCTGAAGCTAAAGACAAAGAGGTTGGCGTTTATAGATATTAAATCTAGCGGACAAGTTAGATAATCTAATTTAAATAATACGGGGAGTTCATCATGGCAAAGATTATTTCTTTAGAAGAAATGGAAAAAATCGTAAGCCGTAATAAAATGCTATCTTGGGATGGCTGGACAGTTATTTATACCTACCCTAATCCAGTTGGTTGGAAAGATGTCAATGGTATGTATGACAAGAAAAAAGGCAAGTGGTTTGTTCAAAGAAGATATGAACCCACTAATATTGGATGGGACATTCCAGGCAAGCTTATGAGGTAGCATGGATAAGAATGCATGGAAAGATCAAGGCTCCTGCGTTAATTATGATGTTAACCTATTTTTTGACAAATACGAAGAAAATGAATCCCTAAGACCAGCAATTGAAAAAATATGCAGTGAGTGCCCAGTTGCAAGAACATGTTTTGCTGTTGGAATCTCACAAAAAGAATATGGGGTTTGGGGAGGAATATATCTTGAAAAAGGTAAAATTTCTAGAGAATTTGGAAGGCATAGGTCAAAGGAAGACTGGGCTGGTGCCTGGAAATATTTGACAACGGACAACTAAGATGTATACAGACAATATGAGAATGGCAGTGAGATCAGTGTCTCACTATGCGCCAAAAGGATTTGCTCTAACAATTATTGACAATGAGCACTTTCTTTCTGTTAAGGCTAGTGAAAAAGATTTTTTTTCACTAAGCGATGAAGATAAGAGAAGGGCTGTTGAGTATATGGTTAGGGTAAAAAAGGCTCTGGAGGATAATGGGGCCATTGTTTTGCTAGTAAGAGAAGGAGGCAAAGAAGAATAATGGAAATTATACTATTTATGATTTTGGCAATTTCTATGCTCGCCATATTTTCTTTGTTTGTTTTTTATAGGCAAAAGTATAAGAAATTTATTTCAGTTATTGCACAGCTTGTAGTAGACAAAACTTTAGTGGAAAAAAAGCTAGATGCTCAGTCCATGCTAGTCTCTAAAGAATTTAATGATGGATTTGTCAAGTTCCTATCTGAATCCAGAGAGGCCGCCTTTGAATATATTGAGGATGTTCAAAAGGCTATACAAAACTATCTGTCTGCAATAGATGGCAATGACAATGAAAAGATTTTATTAGCTCGTATGGAACTATTTTCATATCTTCCAGATAAAACAGAAAATGAAAATCAAGATAAACAATGATAAAAGTACTTGCATATTAAGCTTATATGCGATATACTAAAAATGTTCTTAAGGAGGACATATATAATGAATAAGGCAATGATTGAATCATACCTTCGTAATCTATTTGGAGTTGTTCTAGCTCTAGTAGTAACTGCAATGACAAACGCTGGGGTTTCTTCTCCAGTTGAGCTAACCACTGGCGACTGGCTAACAGTTGCAAATGGTCTATGGGCTGCAGCTGTTCCAACACTACTACGCTATGTTAACAAGAAGGATCCAGCTTTTGGTCGTATTGCAAAGGTGGCAGTAGCAGAGGTAAGCAAGAAGCTTGACGAGACTGCTAAGGCTGAAAAGGCTAAGAAGCCTGCTGCAAAGAAGACAACAACAAAGAAGGCTGCTCCAAAGAAGTAGTTTCTTCTAGAAATAAGCGACCTGTATATTGCAGGTCGCTTTTTCTTATGCTATAATTTTATTAGCACTACAAAATGTAGTGTATAATTTATATATGAGAATATGTTCAAAATGTAAGATGAATGATTTGCAGGTTGAGTTTAACAAAGGTGGCTCATATTGTAAGATTTGTCAAAGAAAGTATTACAAGGAATATGCAAGCTCAAAACCAGAGTATATAGATAAAAAAATTAAATTAAATAACGAAGCTAAAATACAAAAACGTCAAATTATAGATGATTACAAGGCCAATCAGCTATGCCACGATTGTGGGCTACCAGGCTCTACAAATATTAGAATATTTGATTTTGACCACGTTCGTGGCCAAAAACTTTTTAGTATTGCACGTGGAATCCAAATGGGGTATTCTTTAGACAAATTATTTCAAGAAATACAAAAATGTGACTTTGTTTGTGCTAACTGTCACAGAGTTAGAACATTTAATAGAAAAATGGTATAATAGATTTGCCTGCCAATTGGGGGCAATTAACTCGCTTAATATAAGGAGATGATAATATGGTTATTACAACATCATTTGGAGGACTTGGTCTAGATATTGACAAGGTTTTCTCCACAAATTCAACTACACCAGCATACCCACCGTACAATCTCATCAAATTTAATGATGACGAATATACCCTGCAGTTTGCGGTAGCTGGTTTTAAAAAACCAGACATTAAAATCACTACAGAAAAGTCAATTCTTACTGTGAGTGGCCAGATGGCAGAGCCTGATTTTGAGGGTGAAGGTGGCTATGTTCACAAGGGAATTGCTGGCAGAAAGTTCACAAGATCTTTTACTTTGCCAGAATACTTTGAGGTAGACTGGGCTGGTCTTGAGGACGGAATCCTATCAATTAGCTTGATTAGAAACATTCCTGAAGAAAAAAAGCCAAAAACTATTGAAATACAATAATTGACATACCCTGGGCATGGTATAAAAAGGCCTAATCTGATATAATATTTATTATTAAAAGTTAGTAGAATATGAATAAACGTGTAGCAATTACTGGAATAACTGGACTCCTTGGCTCTAGGCTAGCAAATGTTTTAGCAGAACAGGGCTTCATTGTCTATGGAATATTTAGAGATGAGCCATCAAATATTGATCTCCATCCAAATATTAATAAGGTTTATGGCAACATAAACTCATTTGAAGATGTAAAATATTTTATTGAAAAAGCTAATCCAGAATATGTCTATCATTTAGCTGCACAGACACAGGCTTTAGGGGCAGTGTCAGATCCATATGGTACCTTTTATACAAATTTTTTAGGTACTTTAAATATTTTAGAATGTGCCAGAATTTATAGTAGGGCAAAAGCAATAATTGTTGCTTCTACCGATAAGGCATACGGAGAATTAAATGATAAAGAATATATAGAGTCTACGCAGCTAAATGGAAAATACCCATATGATGCCTCAAAAGTATCTACCGAAATTGTTTCAAAATCATATCGTGAGACATATGGCATGCCAATTATAATAACAAGAGCTTGTAATATTTATGGGCCTGGTGATAATAATTCTCAAAGGCTGATTCCTGGAATTTTTAAATCATACGTAGACAATTCCGAGTTTACAATAAGAAATAGTGGGGAAAGCATAAGGGAATATATATACGTTGATGACGTGGTAGATGCATATATTAAAATAGCAGACCACGCCGCTAATCAAAACCTATATCCAGTATTTAATATATCTTCTGGAGAAAGATATTCTACGCTAGAAGTTTTTGAATTAATAGAAAAAAATCTTGGCAAAAAAATAAAGTCGAAAACGATCTTTGATTACTCAAAAGAGATTAAAAATCAGATCATGAGTTCTTCATTGCTAGAATCTGCCACTAGCTGGAGACCAAAAGTTACTTTTGAGGATGGAATTAGTAAAATAGCTAGTTGGTATTTAAATAAGAATCAATAAAATGCTATAATGTTAGTGCCCCCATACAGGGCAAGGGTCGCATATCTTAGGATGCATAGTTACCATTTTATGACCGTGGCCATCTTGGGTCCTGTATGGGGCTTTGTGTTATAATTATTAGATGAGATCTTTAGTAACTGGTGGGGCTGGATTTATTGGATCAAGTATTGTTGACGAGCTTATTAGAATTGGACATGAAGTAATCGTTATTGATAACGAATCTTCCGATACTCATTTAAATTTTTATTGGAACGACAATGCTTCAAACTATAAAATGGATATAACTGAGTATGGGCAGATTAGACCATTGTTTGATGGCGTTGATTATGTCTTTCATTTAGCTGCAGAATCAAAAATTCAGCCTACAATTCTAAATCCAATAAAAGCCATAGAAACAAACACCTTGGGAACTGCAATTGTTTTGCAATGTGCCAGAGAGGCTAGCATAAAGCGTGTAGTTTATTCTTCAACATCGGCTGGATATGGAAGAAATCCTATCCCAAACATAGAGACCCAGACAGACGATTGCCTAAATCCATATTCTGTTTCTAAAATAAGTGGAGAAAAAATATGTTTAATCTATTCTGAATTATTTAATCTTGAAACAGTAATTTTAAGATATTTTAATGTATATGGACCACGACAACCAGTAAGTGGGCCATATTCTCCAGTCTTGAGCATATTTGATAGACAAAAAAAGAATAATGAGCCACTTACTATTATTGGGGATGGCGATCAGCGTAGGGATTTTGTGCACGTTACGGATGTAGTTAATGCTAATATTTTAGCCGCAACAAAATCAATACCAGAATATTTGTTTGGATCAATTTTTAATATAGGATCTGGCATGAACTATTCTGTTAACGAAATTGCCGCTGTGTATAATAATAAAACCATTAATCTTCCAGCAAGATTAGGTGAAATGAGAGAAACCCTGGCTAATAATGAAAAAGCCCAGAAAATTTTAGGTTGGAAGCCTCAAAAAGACCTTATATCGTATATACATAGCACATTGTGATATAATAAAGGCATGCCTTATCGTATTGGAGCCAAAGGGTCTTATGGGTGTTCTGGCTACCCTGCCGTAAAAGAGGGTGGGGAAGTTATGGGATGTCATAAGACAAGAGCAGAAGCTGCTGCACAAATCTATGCCATAAATCGTTCAGAAGGCAACATTGGCAAGCAAGCAGCTGACATTAAAGAGGGCGATTTTGTAATGGGCATGACCACAGAAGGTATGGCCCACGGTCGTGTAGAGCACATTATGTGGGAGGGTGGTACGCTAGGTACTCCTGGAACTGAATATGCTTTAGAATCTATGCCACCAAATAATCCAGCAATGTCTGTTAGAGTTTATGAAGAAGAAGATGGTGCATGGGAGCCTACTGCTTATAGCATTGGAATGATGTATCAAGATGCAACAAAACTAGAGTCTTTGGAGGGACACGAAATGTCAGACGACATGATGGAAGATGATGAATTAGAGCTAATGGCAAAGGCAGAGACATTTACCCCAACTTCTGGGATGAAGGCTGCAGCAAAACGTGCGCTTAAGTGGAAAGAACAGGGTAAGGCTACTGGGGCAGGAACTCCAGTGGGCTGGGGACGTGCTAGCGATATTGTTGCTGGCAGATCCATGTCTCTTAGCGTTGTTCGCAGAATGTTTTCTTTCTTCTCACGTCATGAAGTAGACAAAAAGGGCAAGGATTTCTATAATACCAGCAATCCATCTAATGGCAGGATTATGTGGGATGCTTGGGGCGGAGACGCAGGATTTAGTTGGTCACGTGGAATTGTAAATAGAATGAAGGACAAAGCGCTGTTTGCTGATTTTGGTAAAGATTTTACGAGAGCTGAATCTCTTCCAGAAATCTTTAAGGCAATTGGCGTAGGGTCTATGGTTTCTTGGAATTCATCTGGCGGTAAGGCGACAGGTAAAATAAGACGAATAATCAGAAGTGGGAGCTATACTGTTCCAGGTACAAACTTTACGCTAAATGCCTCTGAAGACGATCCTGTGGCCGTTATAACCCTATATAGAGATGGTAAGCCAACAGATACTACTGTTGGTCATAAGTTGAAGACTGTAAGATCTGCATAATCTTCTCTACAGCTTTATCATAATCTATTTCAAGAATCATATTAACTGAGTCTACTTTATGAATCTTTACATCTTGGCCTAATTCAAATAGGACCTGCCTAATCTGATCCTCAAGACTCATTTTCTTGCTCTCTCTGATATGTTCTAATTTTATGACAATTAGCACAAACAACATCACACTTTGCTACTTCATTCCAAGCAGACTCTGGCCCATAGGTTCTTAAGACTCTATATACTACGTCTATTTTATGTTCTTCTGGCCTATGGTCAAACTCTAAGACATAGTGTGGGAAATGATTTCTGCAGTCAGCACAGCCATGCTTTTCCTTGTAGAGATGAAGCTCCTCTAAGGTCTTATGTAGTTCTTTGCGGTGCTTTGCTGATTTCACCATATGATACTATTATAAGCCATCTTTGGTATAATTGAGTAGATGAATAAAACTTTTGTATATCTTTGCAGACCTGGAAAAAATGAAGAATTGCGATATTCTATAAGGTCTGTAACTACTTTTTACCCAGAAGCTGACATTTGGGTCGTTGGAGGTAAGCCTGATTGGTATGGCGGCAGCTATATAGAAGTGCCACAAAACTCTAACTCTTTTAAAAATGTAAGAAATAGTTTGGCAGCAATCATTGATAATCCAGATATTACAGATCAGATTATAGTCATGAATGATGATTTTTTCTTTGTTAAAAGGTTAGAGCATATACCATTTTATATTTCTGGAACACTAAAAGATAAAATAAATTTTTATGAAGAAAATGAAGTAAGCTCTTCTTACATACCAAGACTAATAGAATTAAGGAACCATTGTAAAAGATTTAGGCAAGAGCCACTAGACTTTGAGCTTCATGTTCCAATGCCAGTTAATAAAAAACTATTATCTAGAGTTGTTCAAGAGAATGTTATGTGGAGATCTAATTATGGAAATAGATTTGTTTCCGAGCAAGAAACTGAAATAATTAATGATGTCAAAGTATATCCAAAAGCACAATATGGATTTAAAAACTACCCGTATTTGAGCTTAAAGTATCCATTTGTTTCGACTCAGGACGACTCTTTTGAAGAGGTTTGCAAAAATATGCTTGGAAAAATGTTTCCAGCTGCAACAGAGTACGAACTTATCTAAGATACCTTTTTGTTGCCTGCATAACAGCCTTTGTTCTTCCTCTATTGCTTAGGGGCTTTTCGACAATATCTATAAATTCTGCTAACCTAGAAAGCTCTTGCTTTTGCCTAGACTCTAAAAATTCTGCCTTTTCTCTTGCACGATCACTGTAAGATGAGTAGTTAGATTCTATTAGCTTAATTCCATTAGCTGCAGCATCTGTATCAAGTGGTGGAATTAATATAGCTGCATCACCAATACCTTCTCTAACGTGTGGGGTATCAACATGAATAGATGGAATGCCATATCCAGCAGCCTCTATTGCAGACATACCATAAGTCTCATATCTTGATGGAACAAGCAGTATCCTGGTTTGCTCTAAGTATTTGTAGACTTCTTCTGGGGCTACCCTTGGATGTAGTTCTACATTGGATAGCTGTGCTACTCTTTTGTCAAGATTGGGAAGACCATGCGTTTTTTCTGCTGGAGATCTTACAATAATAAATCTTTTATCTGGATATTTTTTTGCTAATTCAAGCACCACTTCTACACCTTTATTAACCAATGATGATAATAAAGTATATGCATCTCCAGTAGCATTAAAATTACCCGATACAGGATTAATTGGTGGATGGACGACTAATGCTCTTGGCTCTCCCCATTCTTTAGCGGCAGCTTTTGTGTTATAGATTGCATAGTCAGCAGACAACATCGCTTCGTGAATACCTCTGCCATACTTTGGTGGCGTGTGAACGTTTACTATAGAAACAGCTTCTGCCTTTTTTGCGGCAAGAACAGCAGGCAATGATAGCTCGTTTTGTCCAATAACAACCCTTGCACTAAGATCTGTTAGTTGTTTTGCAATTGGATAGGGATTGGCATAAATATCTAATACATCTGTTGCATTAATCTTATAAACATTTACACCTTCAAATATATACTTTTCATCTGTCTTAGTTAAAACATTTTTTTCGCCATTTAGCGCTTTCATTGTTCTATGCAAAGAAACTTCGCCACCCATATTCCATAATGGGGGATAACCATGCGACAGTGCAACTATGGACATTAGCCCCTTAGTGCCCTTCTGGCCTCTTTAAGTCCAGGACCATCTCTCCAGCTTTCAAAGGCTGCCTTATCTAGCTCACGCTTCTTTTTATCATTGGCTTCTTGGTAGGTTCTATCATCTGGTGCAGACTTATTCCAGCGATGTAGATGAGTGAGTTTTACGTCTGGTAGATAAATAAAATTAGTTAGCTTACCAAGCTCTCTCCACACATTGTCGCAGAAAAGATGTCTTAGTTCTGGAAGAGCAATCCATCCAAGACGCTTGTACATTTCAATTGGAACAACTACGTGTGTTGGAAGATCCTCACCATGCAAATGCTCAAGACCATCACTTCCATAGGCTACCCCCAGCTCTGGCAGGGCATCAATCATTTTTTGGTCCCAACCGATAGTTTCTGGCAGCACATCGTCTCCAAGAATTGCAATGTGTGTAAAACCATCTCGTAAAGCAACATTTGCTATTTCATTAACAGATTTGGCATAGAATATTCTTGGTCCAACCAGATAGGTTGTATTGTCCAGATTTTTATACTCTACTTCATCATCATTATCTATTCTAGCGAATAGGTGATAATCTGTAATACATGTTTGCTTTAGGGCTTTTGCTAGCCTTTCAAGATTAAATGGCCTACCACGGGTAGGTACGGCAATGGCTAATTTTGTTTTCATAGCTCTATTATACAGTACCCCCAGTCAGATTTGAACTGACACTGGACAGATTTTAAGTCTGCTGTCTCTGCCGATTGGACTATGGGGGCGTGGGGCAACTGGGACTTGAACCCAGGACCGAACGATTATGAGTCGTTTGCTCTAACCAGCTGAGCTATTGCCCCTAGCTTCGTAATCTAATTCTGTTTGCAAGAATCTCAGTTCCATCTCAATAGACTCTATGGCTTCGTTATTCATAGACAATTGCATATCAATTGCGTCAAGATCTTTTTTAATTTGACTTAGGCTTGCCCAAATATCTTCCATAATTAATCAATCACGGCTAAAATATCACGGTATGCGATAATCAAAAGGTCTTCAAATTCTGTCCCAGAATATTTAGCATAATGAACCTTATCGCCAATTTTTAAATCTGGAATCAATTTGTGTCCATTATCAAATGTGATACCTGGGCCAACTGCTTGTACAATACCAGTAGATGGCTTTTCCTCACCCAAATTAGCAATAACAAGTCCAGAGGTTGAGACTTGCTCATCTTTAATAGGCTTAATAACTACTTTATCTTCTAATGGAATTAATTTCATTTTCTCTCTTTTTTCTAAATATTCTTTTGCTAATTGCTCAATATCTTCTGGCTTCACTGGGGATATCCCAATGGCATACTCAAACTGACCCACAGAATAATTATACTTAAATAGCGACTATTTGTCAAGCTGCGAGCAAATTGATTTTATCTGGCTGAAAGCCTGCCCAAGAACCCTTATCAGAGATAACAACTGGTGCAGATGAAAAGCCCATGCCTAGTATCATGTCCAACGCTTCTTGATCCTGAGTAATGTCGATGGTATCATAAGAAATTCCATTCTTATCCATATATCTCTTAGTCATATCACATTGTACGCAAGATGGCTTTACATAAACTGTTGTCATTCTATCTCCTTATTAAGTTAGTGCATATATTATACCGCTATATGGTATGAAAAATCAAGTTAATTATTACAGTTTGATAACTTATTTATTCACAAATATATGAGAATGACATGTGAAACTTATCACTCGTGGTCAAAACAAATGGGCTATTGTGATCAAATGGCTCGTCTACAGCACTGGACTTAAGATTCCAAATTGTCATTCCTGTACTGGAAGGGGACAGATGTCCCTTTATGCTGTAATGGTCTACGCTGCCATCACCTTTAACATCATGTATAGATCCACCATAAACGTCCGTGTGATATTTAGATGCAAACGGTATTGTTAAAGAATACTGCCCAGTACCAAAATTTGTAACAGTAGTAAACAAGACATCTATTTGAACTAATACTAAATTACCAACCTTAACATAAAACCCAGTTACTGGTGTTCCAGTAAAAGCTAAACCAGTTCCAGACCATGTTGGACTATAGCTATGAATTATGGTTGTAAGTCCTTCAGTATCTCCAAAAGCAGGATGAGTAAATCTAGCCATTATGAGCCAGATTCCAGATTAGTAATCATTACGGCAGCTTGCATGCTGTCAATAGAGGATACTGCATACATTGCATCTTTCCCAGGAAGTTCAAAAGAAACTGAATGATTTGGCATAATCCTAAAACCATAGCTAGAGCTAGATACAGAAGAATTGCCTAAATAGATATAGCCAGATGAGTTAACATTTTGTACTGTTAAGTCGCAACCAGAATGAATTCCTGCAGGGGATAATCTCGTTGGGGTAACGTTATCCAAAGTAATTAAAGAATGTGTTGTCATAATTATATTTTATCACAATTATGGACATCTATTAAAACAGCTAGCTCATCCACCTGGTCAGCAGTAATGCTTTTTTCACATTTTGAACAAAACCAAGTAAGGGGTATCATAAATACATTATAGTCTAATTTATATGATAAAATTAACTGATGATTTGCCCTTATTGCAATTTATATGAGATGACCCCAATTTGGTATGGCCAACCTGGGATTGACGAGATTATGCTAGCTCGTGAGGATAAGCTTGTACTTGGAGGTTTATACTTTAAGGGCTATACGCACTACTGCTATGAGTGCCAAGAAACATATCCACTTAGAGAAAACTCTAATTAGTCTTCGCTGTTATTAATCCCAGCAATATAGCCTGCTTGCCAAGCCCGTATTTCTCTTTCAGAAGGGAACTCGGATAAGGACGCAATCCAAGATGCCATGGCTTTCTTAGCTTTTTTGGCAATAGCAGCAACCTCTTTAGTTACTTTTCTTTTTTGTGATCTAGACATGAAAACAGTCTACTCTAAATTAGACTCTATGTCAAGCTCTTCTAAGATTTTATCTAGGACATAGCTTCTACGAATTTGCCCAATAATCTCAGAGCCAAGGATTTCAGTAGTGAAGGGGTTGCCGTCAAAGTCGATAAACTCAACTAAGTATATCTGGTCTGGAAACAGGATATACTTAAATTTATTAGACATTATTTGTTAACTAGTCTACGCTTTTCTGGGTCAAATACTTTCGGGCGTTTCTTGTTCGCCTTACCATTTTGACGGGTAGAGTTTCTCTCACCTTTTGATCTTTTAGCTGCCATGTAACAATTGTATCACAGAGCCTTGACTATTTGGCACGGCAGGAGTAGAATATGTCCATGTTCGTAACAGCTAAACGTGATACTTATATCAACCTTATGAAAAATATGGATGCTGAGACTTTTGTACCTAAAGGCACCTACATGTTCCTAATAACCTCTGAGCATCAAACACGGTACTTAGAATCTGATGAAATCTGCGTCTATACACCATCATTGGGTCTAAACTATACATATAGTGGTGATTGGGAGTAACTTGGATATTCGCTGCAAGTTTTGTCATTCAACCATTGATCTCCAGGGCAATCCTGGCGTATACAAATGCGACTGCACTAAAACATGCGTAGAAATTGGCACAGACCACTACTATGTAAGCAGCCCTGAAGAAGATACGAAATAATTTTCCACTATTGACTTTATGGCACAATTAAGGTAAAATATAGCAATGAGAGACACTATAAAATATCTATGGAAGCAGATTGACTGGAATGTTGTTCTGGTCATTGCCCTTGTTGGCCTTATTCCATCTTGGCTCATAATTGGAGCCATTTTTTTTCCACTTCTAACTTCTTACTACGGAGGATAACTTGGACGAATTTATGAGAAGCATTCTGGGCAGTGCCTGGGCATACTACGTTGCTTTTGGGATTGCCTTTCTTTGGTGGCTTTTGTCTAGGATTACACGATAATGCAAACCTTTTTACCCTTTAAAAGCTTTAAGCAGTCTGCCAAAGTCTTAGACAATAAAAGATTAAATAAACAGATATTAGAAGGCTATCAGATTCTTAAGGTTTTGAATAACCCAGATCCAACTGCGGCATGGCGTAATCACCCAGCAGCTAGAATGTGGGCAGGGTACGAAGAGGCACTATTCAGCTATATTATGGCTATGGTAGATGAAGCTAATCTTAGAGGCATAAAAACAGATAAAAACCTAGCAAACCTGACTGAGCTTCGTAATAAAACTATTAGTCATTGGGGTAAGGGCATGCCAAAGTGGATGGCAGACCGTGGTAAAATTGTTAGGGTTGTCACGACCCACAAGGCTAACCTTTACAAGAAAGACCCAGAATATTACTGGGAGTTTGAAGAGGCCGTTCGTAATGAATTTAATCAGCCTTGTTGTGACACCTGCCAATATTTTTGGGTAACTCACGAGGAGAAGCATGCTACCAGCAAAGGTTAAGATTGGTCCACAGACCTATAAGATTGAATATAGAGATCCAGCTAAGGACGGTATGCTAAATGACGGCAACCATGGATATACTCTTGACGGAGGAAACCTAATTGTCGTATCTAAAACTATAGACATTTCAAAACAGAGGATTACAGTTCTGCACGAGATTCTTCACGCATGTAAGTTTGTGTTTGAGGGGTATGCTCTGTCAAAGAAAGAGACTACAGACCCAGAAGAGCTTGAGCACTTCTACATTAGCATTTACGAGAACTCACTGATTATGATCTTTCAAGACAACCCAGAACTAGTTGAATGGCTATCGGAGATTGATGATTAAGTACGAATACAACACCCTGGTTCTAGACTCTAGCCATAACAAGCAGGACCAAAAAGCAATCAATGACTTTGTAGAACAGGCTATTCAAAGAGAGCGTGAGCACATTCTTAATGAAATAGATAAGCTTGAAAAGCTATCTCACTCTACAAGGACACCCTTGTTCCAAGACACAATTTTTGAAAAGCTGAGACAAGCTCTTGGCATAAAGGGTCAGCACCCACCACTCCAGTTTAGAGATAGATCCAATGGTGAATAATCATGGATATAGATAACCTAACAAAGGAGCAGCAGGAAATCTGGAACACCGCTTGGGATAAAGGATGGGACGAAGGATGGTATAGCCATCAGCTTTTAATTTCAAAAATAGCCTTTGACATAAGCCAAGGTAAGGTTAATCTTTATGAAAATTCTGAAAATTCGGCGGCGAATAAGTGGAAGTTCGGCGGTAAATAGAGATCCCAAACTACTCCGTAGTGATATCCTCTAAACTGCCAAATAACCAGATAGGAAATTATGAATGAGATAATTGTAAACTATGATGATCTAACAGAAGACCAATTGCCTATTTGGGATGCTGGAGAAAACCATGGATATGACATAGGCTATGATGAGGGATATGACACTGGATACCATAATGGATACCAAGCTGGTATCGAAGCTGAACAAAATCGTATCCAATCTGTCCTGGGTATGATGTTTGAGTCAGCACTGAACATGGGTCAAGGAACCAAAGCAGTGCAATACAAACATGCTATGGATCTACTCAGACCAATAAATATCAAACCAGTAGTAGATGAAGATTTCTAAAGCTCAGGGGTATTCGGGATAACCCCAATAACCTATATAACAAATAACCCCTATACAAATACACTTTGATGGTTTTGAGCTATGAGCTATTTGAGCTATTTGGATATGGGGATATCCCATCAGGCGAAGAGTTAGATACCCTGCCAAAATCGATTTTAGAGCTTATTAGAGCTATATCTGAGCTATTGATTTGATTAAAATATCTTACTGATGTTTATTGGATTTGTTATAGAAGTGGAGTGATGTGGAGGATAGTGGAGAAGAATGCATATGTTTACTTAAACTCGTAATCATTTCTTGAGGCTCCAAATCCCATATCACAAATATCCAAATATGTCAATATCCAAATAGCCAAATATTATAACAAATTGGTAACAAAATATGCCCAAATTTTCTACAAAAAATTATAAAAAATATCCAAATATGGGCAAATAAATTTAAATAATTTTAAATAATTTGAAAAAAGTATTTGTATTTATATAGGGAGAATTTGGTATCAGAAGTAGCTTTATTTATACCCTGGCCTCTGGCCAGCCCTACGGGGGTATCCAAATTAACCATGATCATTACCCTATATACAAATATCCTTCAGGGATTTTTTGACATGCGGTCGTAATGTATTTTTTCAAAATATCGTCTGGGATTTTTTGACTTCCATCGTAATGTCAAATTAAATAAATTTTAATAATTTGGGGTATCTAGGTCGGTATCAAATTGGTATCAAATATAAGATCATCCCCTATGGCATTATATAAGATATTGGCTATTTGTCAATACCCAAAAACCTTCTGGGATTTTTTGGATTTGATCGTAATAAGATTGTTATCTTAATAACTTGACAATTTGGATAAGGTGTGGTCGGCCCAGCAAGGCTGGTTGATGGCCAATCAAATTTTAGAAGATTGTATCCTCTGAGCCTAGTAGCTCGTCTAGGCTCTCAAAGCCTGTGTCTTCTACCTCTAGAGCCTCAATTAGCAAATCAAATGTTTCGTTGATAAGTTCTTCTGCTACTGGCTTTAGTGTAACCATAGAAGAAGTGAGAGCATAAGCAAGTGGAAGTCCCAAGTCGTTGTATTCTATAAAATCTGTGAACGCCTCATCATCTCTGTAGTTCATCCACAAGTCAGATAGAATCTCTGCCTTAGTTATAAATTCTGTTGCCATTATTTTCCTTTTCCTCAACTGCCGCTTCTGCTACCAGAATAACCCTGTTGTAAGTTATCGTTGGGTGTGCGTTGGCAATAGTCTTGCCAATTTCTTCTAGGTCAATAGTCACATCACTCACCATTTCGCTAATCTTCTGTGCCACCTTTTGCTCTTTTGTTAGCTGTCTTCGTCTTCTCATTATTTGGTTATTCTCCTATGCGTATTGTATCAAAGATTGGTTGGGGTGTCAAGAACGAAAGTAGGAAAGTTCCTGACACCCCTTGGATACCCCAGCTACCCCTAACCAGGTGTATCCGCATGATAGGGAGCGAGGCTCAACCTATCAATCCTTATTTAAACTATCATGTCTTCGTAGTACTTAGGAAGCTGATCGAAATACATCTTTAGTCTATCTGACATCTTGTCCCAGTAGTCCAAGCGAAATCCATCCAAGCCATACCATGAGTCCGCATCGAAGGCACCCTCTCGATTAAGGCCTAAGCTATGAATTTCTTCAGCTGTTAACCTGATGGGCTCATCCCATTCCTCATGGCTATAATAGTCTACAACGTACACATGTATCCACCAATTAGCTGGGTCCCAAAACGATTGTCCAGCTTCGTCCAGTTCTTCTGGCATGTAGATATTCAGGTCATAGTCAATTAATTGCTTGCCTGCATTCCTATTACGTCGTTCAATAACTTGGCTCATAGCTCATACCCTTACTTTCCATCGCATTGCCCAGCGCTTCGATTAATCCCCATACTATACTATCATCTGGCGTCGTATTAATCAACTCCATATATTGCTCCTGCAATAGATTGATATCTACATTATGTAGAGTTAAATTAGTTATCATACATACTCCGTTACATACCCGTAGCCTTCACAGCTTTTACAGTCTGGGTCACCATAGTCATAATTGCGAGTCTCCATAACATCTTCGTCTTCGCTGTAGCATTCACATTCCTTCTCAACGGATAGCAGAACATACTCATCCTCATTGGTCCACGGTACTTCAGTAACATAGTATTCTAGTCTATTTACTAAATGATACCCAGTTACAATAATGTCAGACATGTCACCCTGTACTCTGGTCCAGATGTGATTATTTGGCTTAGACTTTACATACTCTACCTCAGCACCATAGGTCTCAAATGCGTGATTGTATTCGTCTGTATTGCCATTGATGTGATTGTATTCTGGCTTATACTTTTCTAAAAAGGCATTCCAGCCTTGAATTTCAACAGATTCGTCTTCTACTTTCGTTATCTCCACTGGGGTCCTCTCTTACATGTGGAAGTCTACAGGAACAAGATACCAGTCTTTGTCCCCATTGTCAATAGCGTTTTTCATATGAGTTAGGTTTGTGCTGTCATGCTCCATATCGAAGTAGAAGCTGTCAGGTCCCCACATGCCAGATAATTGTTTATATAAACAATAAAAGGCATATAGCTCTGTGGTCACTGAATACATTGGATAAAGACCCTCTTGGTCATTCTCTATCTTATCTAGCAACGCAGCAACATCTACCTTACGGGCATACTTGATGTCATCCATAGTAGCCTCAAGCTTGAACTTGTGAGCTGTGTCTAGATACTGTTGAAATCTTGGGTCATCCTGATGAGCAACGTCTCCATACCATTCGTTATTATATGGGTCCTCATTGGTAGACCAACGTCCGCCACCAACAACAAACCAGTCATACCATGAAGGACTTACGTATGGGTCAGTTCCCATTTGTGTCTCTAAGTATTGTTTGACAGACCCATGTGCATTTTCAGCGGAATCCGACTTGATAGCAATGTATTGAATAACATGCATTAGAAATCCTACTTTCTACTGTTCGAATACAGTATAGCCCACCATGCCAATTTTGTCAACAACATATCTTTGGCAATCCATCCAGGCTGTTTCTCCAAAAAAGTATTTTGGTCTGTCGGATCCAGTGGTTACTTTATAGAAGTCGTAATAGCGATCAGCCTCATATACTTTAATGTCTTTCTCATGGAAGATCCCTTTCCACGTTGTGGATGACACGGATGGTTTTTTATCTGCATAGATCTGCATGAAATCCTACTTTCAATTGATGATCAATTGTCTCATAATCTGGGGGTTTTGTCAAGAGGTTCGTAATTACATTTTTAAGATTAATAGATTATGTAAGCTTGGGCCGACCCCAAAAAGGGGCTAGCCTCGCTCTAGCAAATCGTAGTCAACATCTAAATCAAACAGCCAATCTTCTACTGCTTGCTCAATTGTCATTTCATCAGTATCAATCTCGATAGTGCCTTCCTTGTAGACTGATACCCTCCAAACTTCTTTAGCCAAAGTTATCTTCCTCAATCTCAGCGATTAGTTCTTCGTTACCATCAAGAATGGCAGCAACATACTCATACCTATCGCCATCTGACATTTCACTTAGCTTAGTCCACTGGTCGTCTGTTAGTTGGTTTGCTTCAAAGGTAAGCTGAACACCGCCACCATAACTGCCATCATCTGCTACCCACGCCATTATACCCTCTTCCATTCTGCTGTTACAAGTTCTAGGTATTCTTCATAGTCCATAAACTCTACCCCACATTTTAGCAGGTAGTGTTGTGTTGTGTCAATACCACCCAGTGAATAGTCATTCTCTGGATTATCAAAATTACTGCTATCTACGCTGTCGTATAGGTGATACAAATGAGTAACAAGATAGTCTGTTAGCTGCTCAAAGCTATCAAAATCTCTAGTCTTAGAACTCAATGTTCTCTCCCTATTCTGTCTCTGTCTTATCGTTATCAACCCTACTCCCAACAAACTGAATAGTAGAGCAGGCCTCCACAAACTCATATCTACCCTCTGCTAACTTTTTCCACATCTCATCTTCGTCATTGGCAAAGATACGAACGATTTCTCCAGTCAATACTTCATACAATCTCATTTAGTCTCCTAAGTTTACTAGATACGCTCTGATGTCTTCAAGATTATTTATCATTTCTTCGCATAGAACAATTATGTCTTCATTAGTCATTTGCTATTGCCTCTAATTCCTCATCTGATAATGAATCTATTTTAGCAAGCCCCTCTGACATTATGTCTTGTAGCAGAGCAGCAAACTCAGCTTCAAACTCAGTCTTATTAGATTTATTTACAAATACTTCCCAGGCTTTAGTCATCTTATACTCTTTCTAGTGTGTATGGGTCTAGCTGTTGGTCAAAGTAAAGGTGAGAACAATCTACACAAAAGCCAAACTCTTCGTGCCAAATATCTTCCTCAACATAGGTTCCGCATTCTGCAAATCTGTTGCAGGGTAGATAACCATTGGATTCATACTCTTGCTCACCCTCACAGATTCTACAAAAGGGGGTGCAATCAAAACTACCATTGTGGTTAGGGCATACTTTTATCATGCATACATCCTATCATTAGGGTCTGACATTTTATTCATCTACTATTTCTACTTGAACACCGTCATATAGCTCGTTATACTTAACCATACTGTATATGTCATCAATATATGAAGACTTGTAGTATTCGATCAATTCTTCTTCTGACATGTTACCCTCCTGGATTAGCTCATCTTCTTCAGGGTAATAATCAAAACTAATACTAACTCTAAAAACTTGGCTCAACGTCTGCCCCACAATCTAAACAATAGTATTCTTCTCCCATATACCGCTCACCAAGATAAGCGTGTAAACAATTACTCATCTATTCCCTCTCTTTCCTCATTGATTTCAAAGTCTTCATCTTCTTCTTCATCATCTTCCATTTTTTCTACATCAATAGAATAGACTCCATCATAGGTAATTGGATTGTCCATAGTGTCTCCCCATGAACTCCATGCTAAATCTTCTGCTTGATTTTCTGTGTCTGCCTCAATTTCTCCAGCAAAATCAATACGCATTTTCACATAGTATCTGGCCATTTGTCTACTTTCTTTTGGTAGATACATTATGGCATGGGGGTCAGACATTTATCTACATTCTGGGGTTTTTGTTATAACCTCGTAATTAAATATTTATCTTAATGAGTTTATATAGAGATTGGCCGACCCCGATTTCGATCATGCAGGCAAAAAAAAATGATGAGCAGTTTTTAGTCATGCTTAGGACTTTTGATTAGGCGTTAGCCAGAACCAGATTCATTAGGCGATTCTTCTCAGCAGTAGTTACTGGGTCAAAACCAGAAGCGGCAGCTAGGATAGATTCATTTGAGCCACCTCTAGCAGTTCGATACCAATCTAGTCTTTCTGTTAGAGCATTGAAAGCACCCCAAGCAGTTCCAGCAATCATTGAATTAGTTGGGCCAGCGTATAGACTCTGAAGAATGTCAGTTTTGTTTTCCCACTTCTTCACAGCACCCTTAGTGTCTTTGTCTGGCTTTGGGTAAGCAAGCTCAACAAGCTCATCAAACTTAGCTTTAGTAATTTCAGTTTGAATCATCTTGTTTGCCAACTTATCAAACTCATCAAGATAGGTGTTAGCAAGACCAAGAGCCTCACGAGCCTGAGCAACTTTACCAGAAGCAGTCTGAGTGTGGCGAATCTTGAAAGTCTGCTTTACGCCTCTGTTACCCTTGCCAAGAGCAAGGTTTAGAGTGTTAGCACAGACAACACGAACAGGTGTGATAGAAGCCTGAATTGCTACTGAACCATCGTGGCTAGTGTTGATTAGCAAATAAGACTTCACAACATCTGAAACGCCGTTAGGGTCAAGCACTACATCACGCTGTAACGCAAGAGAACCGAAAACCTGTCTGCCATTCTTGATAGAACCAGCAGTTTCCCAACGGCCTCCGTCAAGCAGGGCATCACCAAAGTCAAACAAGTCCTCATTCTGAAGCACATTGTAACGCTCACCAACAACGCCAAGAACATCATTCTTGTTAGTGTCGAATGGATTAGTTCTAGTTACAAAGAAATAATTCTTGTCGCTAGCAAATCCTTCTGGAATTGAAACATCTTCCAAGCGAACATTCCAATTTGATAGGTGGGCTAGGTCTAGCATTTCCTTAGTTGAAACTTCTTCATTGAAAACCGTTCCTAGCTGATGCCAAGCTGGCTCTCTGAATGAAGCAAAAGCTGTCTCGCCTGTTTCTGATTGTTCTAGCAAATGTGCCATTGTTTCTACTTTCTGTTAGGGTTTTGTTTGTTGAGACAATTTTACATCTACCCTCCGACATTGTCAAGAATCTAGGGTAATTTTATTAGTCTTCTTAAAGTAACAATTTGATAACGGGCCGACCCTGATCTGGGTATGATAAATCCCCCTGGGAGATCCTTCTTTCGAAATGGGGATCCGTCAATTTGACCACGCCAGGGGGCAAGGTAGAGAACGAAGTTTTTAGTCTAGACTTCACTCCTATTCAGCAACAGCAAACAGCATCTGCTCTACCAAATCTAGTAAGCAGTTTTACAACTTACTCAGGTTGTCGTAGATAACACCGAAGAGCTTCTCTACTTGTGGTTTCTTCTCTAACCACCAAAGCTATTTGGTTTCCTACTTATCTACCAACAAGTGTTCCCACATTTTCGCATTTGGGTCGGAAGCAGTTTAGCGACTTGCTCAGGTCGTTATTTATTTTATTATAGCAATTCCATTACAGAATTGTAAGTGGAAGCATTTACTTCCGTTTGCTCAGTCATCTTTAGCACCTTGAGGTTCTTCTTGAGCAAGTCCAACTTAGTAGTGTATTCACGACCATAGTAAGTCTGCTCGTTTGGTCTGCGTGGCTCTTCTGGCTTCTTTGGGAAACCTAGTGCCTCACTATCAAAATCAACCGAAATGCTGTTACGGCTGTAACCAAGAGATAGACGAACCAAACTTGAGTGGTCAGTTCCAATGTTAGTTGGGTCTTGTAGTGCCTTGATAGCGTGAGCAATAATGTCTTTCTCATACTGCTTGAGGTCTGCCTCATACTGCTTACGCTTCTCTGCGTAGTTCTCAATGTCGTTTTCTACTTTGGCGATTTGAGCCTCAACCTCAGCAATTAGTTTTTCTGTTTGGATTTTTACTGCTAGCGATTTTGCCATTTTTCTACTTTCTTTAGGGTATCTTTATTATACATAGGGGGCAGGACATTTTTGGTGAGGGGGTAGTGAAAGGATAGTAACCCTACCCCCTCAAGGCTAAACTACTTTAGGGTAGTCCAGCGTGGGTTGCCATTTACATCAAGGCGAACACGGAAAGTTCCGTTCTTGTTGGCAACTACTTCCTGAACAATGCCAGTAACACCGCTCTTAGCGGTAGTGAATTGTGAGCCAACAATCGGGGCTGAAATAGCCATTTTGCTTCCTTACACCTAGTAGGACTAGGATTTGTTTATTTATTTACTTGTAGTCATCTTTGCTACTCCTAAATTATACAGGGTGGGGCAGACATTATCAAGCAACACGCCGAAAAATCTTTTACAAACTTTTAGGGCATTTTTTGTAGGTTTCGTAACTTGACAAAAGCTGATCTTTGGGCCGACCACAAAACCCCCAGGCTGTCAAGCCCAGGGGTAGTGTGTTTAGTTAGACTGCTTGCGATTGCTTATGATACTGATAGACTCCACACTTTGCAGCTTCACAATAATCATCATAAGAAATTTCTCTTACTTGGTCAAAGCTCAAAGTCAAAGTCTCACCACCAAATTCCGTAGTAAATGTTTCATCATCTAGGTTGATTGTATAAACACCCTCACAGAACAAATCATCATTCTTGAACTCTTTATCCAAGACTAATGGAATTGGGTCAGTCGCATTTGCGATTACCTCTAGGATTTCTCCGCCTGTGTCTCTGGTTAGGCTAGGATAGTCTTTGCCAAACCTGTCTCCATCTTCCATAGTTCCCATACCATCTTCTCTAAAGTAGTTAGCATAGATTTTCTTTAGTTCCTCATCACTTGCCTCATAGGTCAGGTGTAGGTTTAGGCTGTTCTTTAGTTTGTCTATGTTGGTTGGCTTGGACAAAAAGTTTAGGATTGTTACACCCTGCCCACTTGGGTAGTGGTCCCATTGTCCGTATTGTGATACAACAATTTTGTTCTCAAAAATTACTTCTGTAATTCCTCTAGTTCCCATTTATCTACTTTCTGATTGTTGAGACTATTTTATCAGGGGGCTAGGACATTTTATCGTAACTTCGTAAGGTGTTGCAGATCTGTTATAAATTGGTCGGCCCTGAATGGGGCCAGTTTAACGTCATAGCCAGGACGGTGGTCCGCTTAGAAAGGATAAGGAGCGGACCGTTTCAACATGCCCCTATGCATGAAGATTATTTTTTATCTTTAAAGAACTTTAAAATTTTTGCGATGGCCATTAATACTAAGCCAACAATAAACAGCTGCCACGTTTCCATTATTTTTTACTCGCACTAAACAGGATGTCATTGCGAGCAAACACACACTGACCACATGTTACGCAAGCAGAACCCTTGTCGCTAATCAGTGGCAGTTTCTTTGCATTCTCAGGGCAGGGTATTGCAGACTTTACAGTTATCTGTAGCATTCGCTCTTTACCCATAGCAAAATTGTTAGCAAGATAAGCAAGCTTGACGCCGTTAGTTTCTTTTAGCTTTGCTCCTAGCTCCCAATTATCATCATCGGTTGAGAAGTACAGCGATAGATTGTCAACATCAGTTAGGATAGGTACCGCAAAATCGCTGCGTGTATAAACCCAGAACTGAATTTCAGGGAAGGCCTTGATTACATTCTTCCATGCATAAGTATAGGTCTCGCTAAAGAAGTCCCCGTCCCAGTGAATGCGGAATAGTTTCTCTGCATTACGCTTGACACAGTCTTTATCAAACTCATCTATCATTTGGTAAAGTAGCGCTTCCATTTCCAATTGGTCTGCATTGCGCAATAGGTCCCAATTGTTTAGAAGAACATCCTTTACGCCCTTGTAGATTTTCTCAAGCTTGCCTGCATAACAGATTTTCTCACATACACTCGTTGCTCCAGGGCAGGAATAACTTTTCCCAGAAGGAAGGCCAAAAGTATTCGCAATAGTCGGAGTCTTGCCATTTGGAGAGACTGCATTTGTAACCTTTCTATCTTTACTACGTATTAGTGGCATAGGGGTACCTTTCTAACTAGATTATAGAACAGGGGTCTGACATTTATTCTTCTGAATCCATGCACCAAGCGTCTAAGCGGTATGAATTGATAACATTGTAGGCAGATACCTCTGACTGCCCTCTGAATGTTACGCCATCAGGAAGTGTAATCATCTTGTTTATGTCATCTTCCCAATAAGCGTCAATAGCTTCAACTGCTGTTGGAATCATCTGTTGTGGAATTGGTGGATAGCAATTGCTTCTAAAGTGAATTGCCAATTGGTCCTCTAGTGACATTTGGCTTTCTGCCAAGTCCATTGCAGTCATTAGTCCCATTACTTTACCAACTTTCTTGCTGAGGGGTGTCCAACGTGTATAGCATAGCACCTAGGACAGACATCTTTAGTTAGCCAGCCATACACTATAACCCTATACAACTCTTCTTCTTTGATTAGCCTTTGGCATTCATCGCAATTGTATTTACTCATCTGCCTTGCTTTCTTTGATAGCTTTATTTTTCTTGCTCTGTCTGCTGCCTTTGTATTTTTCTGGGGTAGAAACTAAGTGTGGCGACTTTAGTAGCTGACGGAACAAGTCTTTACTCTCAGCTTTCCTTCTTGCTTCATTTGCTTTTCCTAGTTTCATAAGATGATTATACATTGAGGGTCAGACATTTTGTGGGATTTTTCACGGCTTTTTTAATATTGTTCGTAAAAACTTTTAAGCGATCTTGGGCCGACCATGCGTCTGACATTTTGTCAAACGACACGCCGTGCTGTGAAAAAAATTTTTAGAAGGGTGCTTTGTGATGCGTTGCCTTGAAGTAAGCCCTAGTCAAAATAATTGTTAGGGTTATCAAAATAACATCAACTAGCAAATTGAAACCATTATAAAAAATCATTTGTTACTCGCTTTCTTTTGTTGTGAATAGCATACCAACATCATCAGACAACATCAAATCAACTAGCAAATTGAATTTATTATAAAAAATCATTTTCCTTCTTCCGCCATTTCTTTTCTAACTTGCTTGACTGCTTCTACAATTTCTTCAGGTGTGAGTGGGTTTAGGTCTAAGCCATCTTCAAGTTCCCAAATTTCCTGAAGTAGTTTCTGCCTTCTGGCTTTTTCTTCTGGGGTATCAGGCATTACCAAACCTTTCTCTCCATAACTCATCTAGCATTTCTCCACCAACAGAATTATCATACATTTCTACAATCAAATCCCTTATCCAATCAAAATCTGTCATTTATTTTTCCTCTCTTGTTGTAAATAGACTACCAACATCTTCCGACAACATCAAGTCAATTTTGAAAATTAGTTGTTCTAATTCTTCCACGGATAATTTTTCCATTAGTTATCACAGCCAATCTCTGGGTGTTCGTTTGGATTTACATCTTTACCACATCTAGCACACTCTATCATTTTCCCCAACCTTTCGCAGTTGCCAAAATTGTTTTTGCGTTTGTTTTGCTGATAGCAGTTCCCATCATACCAAACATACCAGCATAAGCATACAGCCTAGCGTGTGTCGCATCTTCACCTAGATTTAGGTTGTGATTTACCAAAAGTTCAAACGCTTCTTGAATCATTTCGTTTGCTGTCTTTTCCATTTTATTCCTTTCGATTATTTAGAAACTAGCATAGAGGTCTGACTTTTTAACCAGTGAAACGCTGAGTGATTACTCTCCCATTGTTTGCGGTCAAGGTAGTAGCTCAGGTTAGTTTCTTGGGTGAAACCGCAACCCTTACAGATTGTCTTGCGATACATTTTTGACATTATACTAACTCCTTATATTCTTCTGGAAAATCTTCGCCAAGATAACTCTCAGCTTGGGTAAGAGGCATTAGCCCCTTGTAGTCGTTACACTCGTAGCAAACATAGTCATTGACTAGGTTTAGGCAGAATACGCAAATCTGTTCTGTCATTTTTTATTTCCTTTCTTTTGTTACTTAGAACCTATCACATTAGGGGGACATTATCAAGGCGACACGCCGAAGGTATTTATAACAAATTGGTTACAGAACTTTCCAATTCTTTACCCACCAACCATTAGCTTCAGCATTTTTGACGGTTTGTCTGAAGGTCTCAATTGGAGCCTTGAACTTAGTCCAATCTCCGTTTTTTCTAACCATTTCGATTTGAACCATTACTTTCATTTTTATCCTTTCTAACTACTATAAAACTAGCAGGGGGGTCTGACATTTTAGGGGCGACACGCCGTAGATTTTTTATTTCGTTACCATTTTGTTATAATTCTGGAGATCTACATATAGTGTCTTAAGCAGATCCAACCACTAGATCTAGGCCGACCACGGATCCGACATTTTGTCAATCCGACACGCCGTTAGTGTGTAACGATTATGTAACTACCTAGCCACACTACTAGAAAAATCAGGGTATCTATCAGAAGTTGGGTATCCATTTACTTATCCTTTACTAGTTCTTGCTCTAATACTACTATGCTGGCAATAGCTTTGTCAAACTCTTCCCAAGTGTCAAATGTGAGCGTTATCATTTCGTTACCATTCCCTTCTTGAGCCTAGAGCCTTAGCTAGTTTCATTAGGCTATTGAGTAACTCATAGTTCTCATCACTTAGGTTGTCTAAATCCACGATAGAAAGCAGGGTATCAATCTCAGACTCAACCTCAGACAAACTCAAGATGTCTAATTCCTTGTATCTTGATTCCATTACTTCACACTCACAATCTTGTAACCATTTTCTACGAAGTAAGCTAGAGCATTTTCTACTCTATCCTCTGGATACATACCACCTTGGAAGCTGTATCCTTCTTTTTCTACTGAAATCCAAATCATTTTTTTCATTTATTTATCCTTTCTTTATCTACCTATAAACTAGCAGACTAGTCAGACAAAGTCAAGACGACACGCCGAGAATTACAAAAATTTTTTTTGGTCGTACGGGTGCTTGTGTGCGGACTAAAAAAGTGAAATTTTTTGCGTAGATCCTGTATCGTACACTGTTAAAACATATTCAGAAATTTACAAAAATAAAATCTGAATAAATCTGAATTTTATGCTATAATATAAACATGAGATTATCTAAAGTTAACTATAATAAAAATGGACAAAAGCAATGTACAAAATGTCAGGTATTTAAAGAGACATCTGAATTTCACAAATGGTCTAAAGGACAAGATGGCTTAAAACTACAATGTAAATTTTGTGTTAGAAATTATGATCTTGCTGAAGATGATCCAAAAAGAAAATTTCCTAGAAAAGTAAATGAATTTGGACAAATCCATTGTCGTAATTGTGGAGGGTATTTTGACGAAGACCAAATGAGACAATCTAAAGCTAAAAATGGCATGTACCAAGGACTAACATATTGCAATAGCTGTGCTCCACTATTAGAACATATAAGAAACATAAAATCCTATGGAATTACTATTGAGCAATATCACCAGATGCTGGAAGACCAAGACTATGCTTGTAAAATTTGTGGATTAGAAGAAAAAACATATAGAAAAAGACTATCTATTGATCATGATCATTCATGTTGTCCAGGAGCAAAGTCTTGTGGAAAGTGTATTAGGGGTTTATTGTGTTCAAATTGTAATATGTCACTAGGAAATGCTAAAGACAATATTGAAATTTTGAAGAAAATGGTAGCTTATCTAGAATCTTATCAAAAGTGATAAATTTGGTCGGTATACAATCAGCTTCTGCTGATCTCAAAAATCACCATTTCCCTACAGGACAAGTAGCATTATGTAACTTTGTCTTCATTCTCATAAAGCATCCACACTTCTTACAACCTACTGTGAGGGCATTAAAAAATTCACATTCTCTACATATAGCTAATCTAGAATTTTGTAGCTCTTTGGTGCTACGAGGCTGATTAGGATTTAATAAATCCCAAGGCATCATTTGTCTAGATTTATCCTCATTTTGGGGGATATTATTATTTTCTGGAATATCATTATCAGGGAGATTAGACATATAGATATTATATCAGAAGTAGCCCTTATCCAAATTTTTTATTTTTTTAAAATTTGTTATTTGTATATGGGGATTTGTGATTTGGGTATCTCTTATATTGCCGAACTTATATCAGCGAGAACTTAGTACCTACCGCCGTACTTTTGTATTTTCCGCCGAAAAATCATTTATAATATAGTTTATGGTCTTAGATACCCTAAATTTAATTCTAGCAATTACTGTCTCGCTTGGAACAATTGTTACAACATCAGCTCTTGGAGTTCGTTGGCTTGTAAAGCATTATCTAGCAGAACTTAAGCCAAATAGCGGATCTTCTATGAAGGATCAAATTAATCGCCTGGAAGCTCGTATGGACAAAACTGATACCCTTCGTAAAGAGACTTATATTAAAGTAGAAAAGCTAGAAAAGAAAATAGATGACCTATATGACAAGTTCTTATATTACTTGTCTAATAATGGCAAATAATATATAATATATATAAATATAAGTAAATTCTATATATTCTAATAGAATAACTAAGAATTAATAAATATTAATAATTAATAATAATCGTAGCACACTTTGATGCTTTGTCAAGCTTTTTTTAATAACTCTTTTATAACGATTATCTCTATATTTTAGATCTTAGAATATTCTTCGGTTATTGAGGTCTTTGACAAAATATTATTCTGTAATGTTATCATTTTGTGATATAATAACCTAGCTAGCACCCAGGTCCGTCTCTCATACCCACCGCCCTGGGTGTTAGCCTTTTTTATTTTATTTGATGGTATAATGTAAACACTATGACCTCTGTATGCTGTGGACCCGAAATTTTTGGTGCAGATCCAGCCAATGTCCAGTGGACTATTGTGCGTGGAGACACCTCGCCATTGCGTATTGAATTCTTAGAGGACGATGAGCTGACCCCATACGATACAGAGGGTTGGGAGTATTCAGCCAGTGCCTACGACTCCAGAGGAGACATCATAGACGAGCTAGAGGTAGTTCCTGGCGAAGGGTATGTAGAAGTTCGTATTCCTACAGAAATTTCCGAACAATGGGGTGTTGGCTTTAATCGCATTGTTGGAGAACTACCATTCGATCTACAAGTAATTATTGATAACGATACTGTTTGGACACCAGTAATAGGAACAATAAAGGTTCTTGGAGATATTACGGGAGGAACTTTATAATGCCAACTATTAAGATTGTGCCATTTCCAGGAGTACCTGGCCCAGCAGGACCTGCAGGAGCCACTGGTGCAACAGGAGCTGCAGGGGCCACAGGATTAACTGGACCATTAGGACCAGTTGGACCAGCAGGTGCAGAAGGAAAATCTGCATACGAAGTTGCAGTAGAAAATGGTTTTGTTGGAACAGAGCAGCAATGGCTAGCTTCTTTAGTTGGCCCACAGGGTCCAGCAGGTAGCGGAGGAGATTCTGGTCCAAAGTCGTGGACATCTCCAAATGATAATCTTTATGAAATTTATCAGGCTCATGGCGGAATTGAAGTACAGACATTATCGCCAAACTATGCGAGTGAGACAATTACAATATCTGGTGGAGATCATTTAAATACCACAACAATTATTATTGCCGTGTCCCCAGAACTAGATGCAATACTAAACGATATTCATACTGGTGGGCAGCACTTTAGAAGTCTAACACTAGATCTTGGCTATGCAGTAAAGCCATTCTTTTTAGATTATGATGCTGGAGAAAATGAGTGGGCACTTCTTAGCGCAGAAGGAAATGTAAGCGTCTATAATGGGGCTACTCATAACCTAGATTTAGTCTATGGTGCGCCACCAGTTGTTTGGTGGGATGCGGATAGCCTTGAAATTATGCCAGAAGGAGATGAGTGGAAATTCCGTGGAGCCAAGGTCGATTACCACGCCTACTCCACAGACTCTGGAACAATGATTGGAACGATTTATCTAGCACACGATGGTGGAGACCACAATGTTACCCATATTGAGACTAGCAGTGGTGGCAATGATTTAGGAAATGTTGTTCTTTGGAAAAGATTGCCTTCAGCTTATGAAAATGAAAGAAAGCTTTATATGTATAGAGCAGACAATGAAGGGTCTACTACAAAAATTCATTGGACTGCGCAGATTTACTATGGCACAGAGTATTACGACTAGGAGAAATTGTGGCAAAAATTAAAAGAATTGTAACTAGTGAAGTAGAGGGAAGAACCCTAGATGATAGATTTGCCGATAACTCTTATGTTTATAACACACAAGGAAGAATTGATTATCACAGCACAACAAAAATGGAGCCAGTATTAGAGCCTGGAACATTTTATGGATCAGGGCATGATAGTGGAGATGGAACTGGTTTAAATACAATTAAGCTTATTCCAGATTATAATACAGGTTCAGATCAATATATTATTATTGACCCTACCGCCCCAAACCATATTCATATTCGTGCAGGAGGAATGCAAGATGCATCTACCTCTGAATTAATTTTAGGTGCAGAAAAGGCAAATATAAAAGTAACAGATTATAATCATCAAGTTCAGGTAAATACATATAACTCCGATGGAGACGAGTATAATTCTTGGAATTTTGATAGTTCTGGAAACTTGATGTCAAATCAAGATGCAATTATTGGGGTTAGTGTTGTTCCAGGACATCTAACTGTTTCTGCTTATACTGGAACAACTTTTGCATATAGCGATACTGACGAAGACTACGGAGTATTCATTAAAGACAAGACTGATCCTGCAAATAGAGTTGCAACTATTGGCGACATTCAGAATTCAGCCTTTGCTCCAGAACCAGCCCCCTGGACTCCAGTATTAGTTGGAACAGGCTTTGCACAATCATCTAATCCAGCAACTGGATCTTTTATGCACTTTGGAAAGTTAGCTGTAGTTAATCTGACAATACCGTTTAGTGCTGTGACTAGCTTTGGTACTGGGCAGTATTCAGTAAATCTTCCTGTAGCTGCTGCCAATCACACAGACCTTTGGGCTGGTACCTTACACAATACAAGCTCATCGGACTATTACTCAATTAAGGGCCATGTTGATGCAGCATCTTCTACAATGACATTATGGGCAATTGCATCTACTTTGAAAGATGAGCCATTTACTTATAATTACCCAATTGTTTTAGATACTACAGATCTATTCCACATGTCATTTATTTACGAAACTGTATAGCCTAACATGCTATAATAAAACAAGGAGAAATCATGGCATATCCAGGTACATACAATTTTAGTTATTATAGAGGCGACACTCTAGAATTTAACATATACCCCAAGAATAGTGCAGGTGGCGCATTTTCTTTGCTTGGATATGACGTAAATTTTTCTATTGCAACTGCTCGTGGTATAACGCCATTGGTTACTCCATATGCTGAAGTGTCCGCAGACAACTCATACATTACATGCGTTATTACACCCTCTGACGGAGTTCTGCTAGACGCAGGAACACCATATGTCTATGACGTAGAAATCAATAATCTTACAGCTCCAAACTATCCAAGAGTTTATACAGTTTTAACTGGAGATATAACTGTTCAAGAGCAGGTAACTGACATACCGCTTGACGTAGTAGAAGTTCCAAATGCGGTAACTGGTTTAACAATTACAGAAAGCCCTGCATTAACAGTTAATGTTTCTTGGACTGCTCCAGCAACTGGAGATCCAGCAACTTCATATAATATTTATGGAAAAGCTCCTGGTCTAGGATTAACTACATATGTATTAATTACCAATACTTCAAATACTTCATACTCTACAAGCTCAGTATTTGGTCAGCCTTTCCTCAGCGGAGCAACCTACGATATTAAAGTCACATCAGTTAATTCCGCTGGAGAAAATACAACATCTTTTGCGGAAGGTAGCGTGACGATAGCATAATGGCAGAAGTAGTTCTATCCAATGAAGATCTAACAGTTTTTGGTGGTCCAGTATCATTAAGCGTAGATGTTGATTTTGGTCCAACTGGTCCAAGAGGAAGCAGAATCTACGGTGTATCCGCAGATCCAAGACTAGCAACTACTGAAAAGCCAGCAGAAATTCAAAACTACGATATTGCTATGGTTATTTCTCCATCAGAACCAGACTATCTAACTGTTTATCAAAAAACTGGAACTAACGCAGAAGAATGGATTCAGTTTGCATCTCTAGTTCCAAACGTTTATAGCGTTAAGACATACATCACCTTTGATGCAGGGCTAGCTGTTGGTGCAATACCAGCATCAGATTTATTTACTTTAGATGATTATATTGCTGAAAACTTCATGGTTCAGGTACAGTTAGAAAATGAAAATCCAATGTTAAATTTTCCGTCAGCTACTGGAATAAGTTTAGCGGTGCAAGATGTCGGAGTTAAAAAATATTTGGTTATTACGGCAACTGCTGCAGAACTAAACCCATCTACTGGATGGCAAGCGGTAGATGGTGAAAGAATCGCCCATTTGATAATTACTACTACAGATGGAATACTGGACGAGGTGAGCATCTAATGCCAGAGCAAATAGGTAATTTTTTCCCAACCCAAGTTCCTTCCTATACAGAAGCTGCAGACATTCGTAAAGCCTTTAATCTTTATCATTATGGAACAGAAGAGGTTCCAACTTCAGAGGCTGCAATTTTGCCTGCTTCTATAGCAGGGTATATTAGAGACACACTCCAGGCGCTTGAGGACGCAGAGATTGGACAAACAGTTGTTTTGTCGCTATCCTCAACAGATAACCTAAACTTTTCTGACACAGTTCAAAGCGGTATCTATAAGACGGCGATAGGCCTTACAAATGAGCAGGCCACAACCCTAAACTATCCAGTAAACTCTACAGGACTTCTTAGCTATACAAAAACAACAGACTCTACTTATTTTCAAACTTTTATATCAACTATTGATAACGGATATTGGTGGAGAATAGGTCTAAAGCCACAGGTAAATATTGAATGGACTTCCTGGCAAAAAGCAGCAGAGGCAAACCATACCCACGACACCAGATATTTTACACAAAGCCAGATAAATAATAAACTAAATATGTCTACAGTAACACCAATGACTCCATCATCTGCGGCTATTGTAGATTCAACGGGAAAAGTAACATCTTCATCTTCTGTAACACAGGCAGAGCTTGAAACGTTAAGCGACATCTCGACTGCTCAAACAGTTCAATCACAAATTAATGGTAAGGCAAACACATCACACTTCCATGACGATAGGTATTATTTAAGATCTGATGTTGCTAATCCACAATCTGGTGCACAAAAAAGCGTTAGAATCTTTGTTCAATCCACTACACCGTCAGGAGCCTTAGTCGGAGATCTCTGGTTCTGGTGATTTAAATGGCATCAGGATCATTCGAAAGTGCAATAGACTCCAGAGGATATTATATAAGGCTTGACTGGTCCTCTACAGTTGTGGCTAGCCCTGCAAACACATCAAGCGTGACCGCAACACTTACATTAATATCAACAAAGCCTGGATTTTATTTTTCCAGCTGGACACTTAGCAATAATATAAAATCAAATGGTGCTATATGGGGAACGGCACAAAGCAAACAATATAGCATTGCAAATCCAACAACAACGACACCAAGAAGTGTTCAGCTATATACTTTTACTAGAAATGTAACACATGACTCAGATGGAAACAAAACAATTGCTTGGGAAGGCAATTTAACAGTTCCATCAACTGCTTCCTATACGCCAATAACTCCAAAGAGTGTAAGTGGCACAGCCTTTCTTGACTATATTGCCCCACCAATAACTAGCTATACAATAACATTTGATGACGACAATACGTCTAACCCAAATCCATCATCACTAACTGTTAATGCTGAATCTACCTTTACATTTCCAAGTGCTGGAACAAAAACTGGATATTATTATGAATGGTATAATCCAAGCTTTGGATATTATAGTGGCGGCTCTACCTCACCAACAGTTAACAGCAATCAATCATGGACAGCCATTTGGTTTGCAAACCAGTACACCCTATATTATGACGCTAATGGCGGAAGCGTCAGCCCGTCTTCAAAAACAGTTACGTATAATTCAACAATTGGAACCCTGCCAACACCAACCAGGTCTGGCTTTTCCTTTAATGGTTGGTTCACCTCTCCATCTGGGGGAAGCCAAGTAACTAGCAATACAACATACGCAACTGCTGGAGATTCTTTTATATATGCTAGATGGACAGCAAATAGCCCAACATGGAGCGATGAAACTATATCTTCTCCAATAACAATAGATAGAGATATTTCAACATACCCAGACAGAACTGTTTCTGCAACCAATGCTACATCATATTCAATAACACATGTCTCTGGTCCACAATCAACGACTAGTTGGTTGTCAATTAATAGTAGTGGTCAACTATCTGGAAGTACCAATATTGTTGGAACATATAGATTTTTTATTACAGCAACAAGTGTTGGAGGATCAGTTAATTCTAATACCTTATCTATAGTTGTTGATTATACAGGTAAAAGAGTTAATACTTCATTGATTACAGTGCCATTCGAATTTGCTAGAAGATATGTCGGGCCATTTGTTAATACAACAGATGCAAACGGAAATACTATTACAGCAGATTCTTCTGGCTATGTTCCTATAACAAGAATGAGAAAATGGAATGGCTCATCTTGGGAAAATATAACTAATTAACTGCTTTTTTAGCAATTCTTTCTGTAGTCCAAGCAGACCAGTCTTTTCCACCATTAGACATTTTATAAGCAATGGATGCATTAATTATTGGATTAAATAAATCTTCATTTTTAGATAGCCCATACTTTTCTCTACGTGCCTTGCCCATAGAACCACTCATATTGATTTGAAAAAGGCCATAGCAATTGCTAGATCTATTTAAAGCATAGGGTCGATTGGTAGATTCGTAAAATACTATTGCCATTGCCATCTCATGATTTTTGCCAGTAAAGCCAACCTTATTTAGAATAGATCTAAGTTCATTCTTAGAAAGCCTTTTTGTTTGATTTTCTTTTTTAAGCCAAGGTCTCGTTTCTTTGATCGTAATCTCTGCTCTATTAAAACTGGCAGATAGCTTTGCTTTATCTATTACTCCAATATCTGGAACTTTAATTATTTGTGACACAGGCTTAAAATCTGCGGTAGCCTTATCACTAAAGGTAGATTCTGAAATACCAATAGTAATAAGGCTAGCCACAGACAGGACAGCTAAATATCTTTTATTCAACAGTCTCTATGATCCTAACAAAGTAGTGCTTCTGACCTTTAAAACATGGGTCATTAAGATCTATAATTTCAGTTCTCTGCCCCTTCTTAAAGCCAGAATGAATCATCTTGTTATTTCCAATATAGATGCCAGAATGAATGAAGTTCTTAGAATTTATATATTTTGTTACTACAATATCTCCTGGAACTGGATCTGAAACTTTTGGCTTTAATAGTCCTTGCTTTGTAGCAGAGTGAGGAAGTTCAATTCCTATTCCGCCATAAAACCAAAGTACTAATCCAGAACAGTCCCAGCCTCTAGGGGTAGAGCCAGAAAAGACATACCAGGTCTTATTTATATGTTTAGATAATTCATCAATGCGGTTATTTATAGCAACTGTGTTTTTAGCTAATCCCTCAAGTCTAGCGATTTCTGCTTTCCTTGCAATTTCGGCATCTTCCCTGATTTTTTCTAGCAATGTCAATGACTCATCATTGCCAAACACAAGGTTGATAGCCTTTGGGGCATGCGAAGATTTATATGTGATTGCTGATGTAAAATACCGCTCATCAGCGACGGTAGCTGCAGAACAGCCAAGTAAAACGACTACCGTTCCTAGTATTACAATTTTTCTTTTCAAATTGCACCTCCTAAAGCAAAAAGCACCTTGTTTAAGGGTGCTGTCTTCTTCGTCTTAATATTGTACCACTAATTTGGTCAAAAATCAAGATAATGCTATGTTATAATTAATCTATGGCCACAACTAGAAGATCTAATAATTATGCTGTTGGAAATACCCCACCAAGAGTGTCCTGGACCGTTGTCCGTGGAGATACTGCATCTTTCAGGGTATATGTAACTGACGATGAAAAACAACCCCTCAATATTCCAGATTGGACAATTGTTATGCAGATTAAGAGACCAAATACCATAGATCTAGACAATCTTGGTTTTATTACAGATTCTGCAACCAATATCTTAACTCTAAATCCAGCAGCAGACGCAGATGATGCTGCAGGTGAGTTTACAGTGTCTCTAACAGCAGCTCAGTCTGCAACGCTGCAAACAGGAGATATCTTCGATATTGAGCTATCATTGCCACAGGATGAGATTGTTTGGACGGTAGCTCAAGGATACATGCTAATCCTTGAGGATGTTACTGCATAATGGCAACCGCAGTCATTGTTGATAAAAAACCAGGGACGGCTAGAATAGTTGAGCCAAGTCCATTTTCACTAAAGCTTATCGAACAAAAAGAATATCCAGCAGTAGTTAGAATTGATGATATCTTGCCATTTAGAATTTCGTTTACAAACATAACTGTTCCAGGATATGGTCCAAACAATATTCCAGGCATTGGTTTGCAGATTATTGGCTACAATAACTATATTCTTTAACATAAATTCTGTTATAATAAAGGCATGGCCAGAACTACTTTAACATATGTAAAAACACGCTTTGAGACTGGTGATAGACCTAGTCAAGAAGACTACATAGATTTAATTGATACCGTTTCCTCCCAAGCCACAGATCTTGGAAGTTTTGGAAATAATGAAAATACCATTTCTGGTATTGAAAATCCTACTGTAATTGACAGCTTTGATGCAACGATATGGAGAATGGTTAAGTATATTGTTTCTATTTCAAAAACTACAGCAGGAGATAATAAGTTCTACGCAACAGAATTGACCGTACTTGTAGATGGAGAAGACGTTTCTGTATCTGAGTATGGCACAATAGACAACGATGGGAATATGGGCACCATAGCTGTCTCTAGGACTGGAAATACAGTTGCTTTAACTGTAACCCCAGATTCAGTCATTAGGCCAGTCACAGTACGTTATGCACGTATTGGACTTAAGGCATAACTAAAAGGAGATAAATAATATGGCAACAGTCAACAAAGACTTTAAAGTCAAGCATGGGTTGGTTGTTGAGGGTGCAACAGGTACCATCAACGGATCAGCTATTTTAACAGAGGCATCGACAGAATTTCTACAGGATACATCTGCAGCAGTTCTAACAAATGGCTCACACACTGGTATTTCGTTTTCATATAACGATTCAACTGGTGTCGTAAATGCAACGGTTTCTTCAAATCCAACATTCCAGCAAAGCATCACATTTGAGGGATCTACTGCAGATGACTATGAGACAATTCTTGAAGTCACCGATCCAACAGCAGACAGAACAATTACCCTTCCAAATGCGACTGGAACTGTAGTTTTAAGAGACACCTCTGACACACTTACAAACAAGACCATTGCTCTTGGAAACAACACTGTTTCTGGAACATTGGCACAGTTTAATACTGCTCTTACAGACGCAGATTTTGCTAGCCTTGCTGGATCAGAGACTCTAACCAACAAAACAATTAGTGGTGCAGACAATACACTAACAAACATTCCAAACAATGCTTTGTCAAATTCTGCAATTACAATTAATGGCACTTCTGTTTCTCTTGGTAGCTCACGCACTCTAGGAACAGACGATGTTGCAGAGGGTTCAACCAACAAGTACTTTACAGACGAAAGAGCACAAGACGCTGCCGCAGGAATGATTACAGGCGGATCTCACACCAATATTACAGTTACGTATGATGATAATGCTGGAACACTCTCGCTTAATGCAACTGGTGGAGTAGCAAGCCTAACTGGCACTGCCAACGAGGTAGAAGTTACAAATGTTGGAACTGCCTACACAGTAGGTCTTCCAAACAATGTAACAATTGCTGGAAACCTAACCCTTTCAACTGAGGGTAGCCAGGCTAGCCACGCAGTTACAAAAGCATACGTAGACAGCGTTACTGAAGGTCTTCACATTCACGCATCTGCTGTAGCTGCAACAACAGCAAACATTAATCTTGCAACAGATCTTGAAAACGGAGACGTTCTTGATGGCGTAACTCTAGCTACTGGTAATCGTGTTCTTGTTAAGAACCAGTCAGCTCCTGCAGAAAACGGTATTTATGTCGTACAAGCATCTGGTGCTGCTGTTCGTGCAACTGATTTCGATGCTCCTTCAGAAGTTGACGGTGGTGACTTTATCTATGTAACTGGCGGTACTGTTAATGACAATACTGGTTGGGTGCAGACATCTGCTGGTGTGACTACAATTGGAACAGATCCAATTTACTTTACTCAGTTCTCTGGTGCTGGTACTTACCTAGCTGGAAATGGTCTAGAGCTTAACGGAAATACCTTTAGCATTGATACAGATGTTACAGTAGATCTAAATACTGCTCAGACTCTTACAAACAAGACAATTACAGCCCCATCGGTCTCTGGTCTATACCTGTCAGATGGTGGATTTGTAGTTGAGGGAGTTGCAAATGAGTACGAGACAACAGTTGATTTTACAAACCCAACTGCAGATCGCACAATTACATTCAAGGATGCAACTGGAACTGTAGCACTCACATCTGATATTCCAACAAGCACTGATGGCCTATCGGAAGGTTCAAGCAACCTATACTTTACAGACGAGAGGGCGCAGGATGCTGTAGCTGCTGCTATTGCTGCTGGAACTCATTCAAACATTACCATTACCTATGACGACCTAACAAATAAGTTCACATTTGCTGCAGAAAATGGTGTTGGAGATTCAACAACAGACAATCTGTCTGAAGGATCAACAAATCTTTACTTCACAGATGAAAGAGCACAGGATGCCCTTGGTGCCATGGTTACTGGAAATACCGAAACAGGCATTACAGTTGAGTATGATGATGCAACTGCAAAGCTAAACTTTACAGTTGCTGACCAGTTCCCATCTAAGACAACAACCAATCTTGCTGAAGGAACAAACCTTTACTTCACGGATGCTCGTGCAGTAACTGCTTTACAGGCAGTTGTTCCAAACTTTACAGAGATTGATATTAACTCATTAGCTACCCAGGTTGCAGCAACTGCTTCTGGAAATGCTGGAGCACAAACAGTAGCTTATCAGTTTGCAAAGGCAGATTACCGTTCAGGCAAATTCCTAGTCAAGGTAGCTTATGGTAGCCACACAGAAATATCCGAGGTTCTTCTAACCCTAGATACTTCTGACAATGTTGCAATCACTGAATATGCTGTTGTGGGAACTAATGGTTCTGCATCAACAATTACCGCTGACGTATCTGGAGCTAACGTAAGATTGCTTGTTACTCCAGTAAACAACAGCTCAACTATCAGAGTAATGGGAACATTACTGGTATAATAACTAAAGAGTAAAAAGGAGTAGGGTTGGCTACAGTTAACAAAGACTTTAAGGTCAAAAATGGCATTAATGTTGCTGGCACTGGTACCTTTGGCGGCACTATTAGTGCTGCCACCCCTACCCTTTCAACTCATCTAGCAACAAAAGCCTATGTAGATGCATTGGCTAGCGGTATGCCAGTTGGGTCAACACCACCTGCATCTCCTTCAAATGGAACTTTGTGGTTTGACACTCTCGTAGAAAGAGTCAATGTTTATTATGATGGTGAATGGATAACTCTTGCCACTATTGACGATACATTAAATATTCCAGATCACATTCACGATACATCTATCGATGGAAATGGTTTAATCGTAACAACATTCGTTGATGCTGGAACAATTTATAATCCACAAGGCACTGGTGCTGATGGAGGCACCCCATCAACAACAGACTGGGCTGACACCTATAATGGTGGAATAGCAATAGATAATTTTAACTAAAAGGGAGTTTATTAGTAATGGCTACTAGAATGCTGCAGAGGCGTGGAACAGCTTCACAGTGGAATTCAGCTAACCCAGTATTGGGCGAAGGCGAAATAGGCTGGGAGTCAGATACTAATAAATTTAAAATTGGTGATGGCGTAAATACATGGGCAAACCTAGCTTACTTTCTTGATGAGGATGCTCTTGGTGGAAGTATCGATGACTATGTTCCATTAACTGCTGTTGGAAGTACGGTTGCTCCAATTGCCAGCCCAGCTCTTACTGGAACTCCAACGGCACCAACAGCAACAGCAAATACAAATACTACACAAATTGCAACAACGGAATTTGTTTCTACAGCAATTTCTAATTTGGTTGGTGCAGCCCCAGAAGCCTTAAATACTCTTTCAGAGCTTGGTGATGCTTTAAATGATGATGCGAATTTTGCAACTACGGTTGCTAATTCAATTGCAGCCAAGGCACCTCTTGCTAGTCCCACTTTTACAGGCACAGTAACTCTTCCAGGTACTACAAGTATTGGAAATGTAAGCTCTACAGAGCTGGGGTATTTAGATGGAGTGACATCAAATATTCAAACTCAGATTAATAACATTTCACCAGATCCAATGCCACAAGTGCTGATGATGATGGGGGCATAATATGTACTATAATATACTAGAGGGGATAATTTAATGCCAAATACTTATAAGGTGCTGGGTCAGTCTGCACCATCTGATACTAATAACACTAATCTTTATACCGTGCCTTCAGCTACGCAGGCTATTGTATCAACTATTTCTGTTACTAATGACACAACATCTTCAGCTACCTTCAGAATTTATGTAAGAGTAGCTGGTGCAGCAGCAGGTGCCATAAATGCACTATACTTTGATGCACCACTTGCAGCAAACACAACCATGTTGGCAACTGCTGGAATTACCCTTGGTGCAGGAGATATTCTTACAGTGCAATCTGGTACTGCTAATGCTCTAACTTTTCAAGCGTTTGGATCGGAGATTAGCTAATGGCAGTTAGTATTTTTCCAGTACCAGCAGCTTCTTCTAGCTCTTCTGCATCAACAATTACTAATTTTTCAACAGTTGCCGCAAATACCTGGTATAAAATTATAGATCCATTGCCAGCTGGATATCACAGAGTAAAGCTTTTAGTTGCAGGGAACTACTATGTTTCTCTTTATAATAAGGCAACTGGAATTTTTTCGTCATCTATTACTGTAACATCAAGCGATCAATTTTTTACAACAGCCTCTGCTACAGTTGTATATGTTTGGAGTGATACAGCAAGTGGCAGCATAGAGTTTGAACAAAATGCGCCATCTTCAACATCACTTGGTTCTGGAACATTAACAAGAATAACTTCAAGTCAAAATTTCACAACAAATCGTGGTGGATATGCTCTTGCATTGGGTGGCGGTGGCGGTGGCGGTGGATCTAATGGTGGTCCAGGTGCCAGGGGAACTTCTGGCTCTGCTGGTGGAGTTGGCTTTGGCACAGTCTCCCCTGGAACATATTCTGTAACAATAGGTTCTGGTGGCAATGGTCGTGTCACAGGAAGCATTACTGCTGGAGGAAGTTCTAGTTTTGGAAATATTACTGGTGGTGGAGGTGCCGCAGGATATGACGATTCAGCTGGATCAGCTGGGGCAAATAATAAAGCAAATGTTATAAATAAGCCATTTGGTATAACAAATGCAAACGAAATTGCCGAAGGTGGTTCACCAACCACATCTCCAAGAACAAGGCCAGCAAATTCAGGTTGCGGCGGCGACGCCAGATCTACAAACGGCAACGCTGCATCTTATAACGGAAGCAGTGGTGCATCTGGATCAGTTTGGGTATTGGAGCTACCATAATGCAAAATAAAGTATTTGGACTATTTAAAGATAATGTATGTGAAAATACAGTAATTGCAGAGTCTAAGGACATTTTAGAACTTATGCTAACAGACGAATACACTGTTATTGATCTATCCTCTGAAACAGAGATTTTTGGCATAGGTGATGAAATTCATAATGGAAAGCTAAGAAAGGCAAGCCCTTTCCCATCTTGGACATTTGACGAGGCAGCTTGGTCTTGGCTTCCACCAACCCCACAACCAGAGCCAACAGAAGATAAACCATATATCTGGGACGAAGCTTCTTTAAGCTGGATACTTGTTTAATTTTGCTCAGTGCTGTATAATACCTGAATGAGATTAAAGTTTAAAGCTTTTACTAAAGATGCTGGTCAAAGCAATCAGTTTCCATCCCCATCATTACGTGCTTTACCAGAATGGTATAAAAAACTACCAAGATTTATTAATGGCGACACTAAGTGGAAATTTGACGAAAAAACTTTAGGGAATGCCACAATTAAATGGTGTATGCCATTTTTAGACGCCATGTCTTTAGGATACATGGTTTATCTAGAAAATGATATTGAAGTACAAAAAGAAGATGGGGCAACAAGAATAGTCTGGAAACGTGGTGGTGAAGAATTTATCTCTACTCATCAGTATGGTCAATTAGCTCCAGAACAAATACCAGATGGCTATTCAAAAACCCCATATAAATTTTTAAATGAATGGTCTATCCAGCCACCAAAAGGATACTCCTTACTTTTTACGCATCCAATGAACAGAACAGATTTGCCATTTTTAACACTATCTGGCCTTGTTGATTCAGATAAATATCAAAGCTGTGTAAATTTTCCATTTCTATTAAAAAAAGATTTTGAGGGTATTATTGAAGCAGGAACTCCAATAGCACAGATTATTCCAATAAAAAGAGAATTTTGGAAACATTCAATTGAACCATATGATGAAAAATTCTCCTATAAAACAGATGCTATTTTTAATAGTAAAATTTATCGTGTCTATAAGAAACTTTTTTGGGTAAGAAAAAACTATTCTTAGTAAGAATATCTAATATAAAGTCCTTTATAATTAAACTAATTTTAAATTAGCTAATTCTTGGAGGCTACCATTTATACCAGCAAAAATGTAGAGTTTCCAAAATCTAATAAATCATATGGCTCTAAAATACAAGAGTCTCAAGATCAAACACAACAATTTTTTGCTGTACCTGGACCAGTGGGGCCACAGGGTCCAGCTGGAGCAAAGGGTGAACCAGGAGAAAAAGGCGAAAAGGGAGAGCGTGGTGAGCGTGGTATCCCAGGCAAAGATGGAAAAGATGGCAAGTCCTATTTTCCAGTATATGAACAAAATGCTGGTTGGGCAATATACTTTAATAGTATTCAAAAACCAACTAAACTAGGCGCTAATGAGGGGCAGGATGGCTGGGTGTCCGTCTTTGTTGATGGATTGGGCGAAGGTACAAATGAAAAGTATCTGCCTGTTGGTAGCGTAGCCCTTTATAATCCAGTATCTCGTAGAATTAATCTTAAGCAGCTCAAGCTAGGCTCTCAAATATCCATAACCTATAATTTTGAGATAACAACATTTAATGCTAATACTGAAATTTGGGCAAGATCCTTATTTGTAAATAGCGGACTTTCAAATACCTCATTTTTAGCAAATTTTAAATATGATTACACATATGACTTATCGGTGACACACTCTATGGCTTTATCATCAGAAATTGATAAAATTGGCGGTATCGTGCCACAATTAAGATCTGATCATGCCGCTACAGCTATTGTAAAATCAATACTTGTATCAATTCACTAACAAAAAGATGCTATAATAAAGAGTATCAAGGAGACAATTCTATGGCTATTCGCATGCAGCAAAGACGTGGTACCGCCGCTCAGTGGGCATCTGCAAATCCAGTTTTAGCAGCTGGTGAACTTGGTTGGGAATCAGATACCAACAAGTTTAAAATGGGTGATGGTGTAAACCAATGGGATGACCTAGACTACTTTCTTAATGAGTCTCAGCTAGAGGGAAGCATTGATGACTTTATCCCACTAACACAAAAAGGTGTTGCCGACGGTGTTGCTACCCTAAACTCTAGCGGAAAAGTTCCATATGATCAAATTCCTAGCATTGATGAGCTATCTCAAGATGCAGTAAATACAGCGCTAACTGCTGGCACTGGTATTACAAAGACTTATAATGACAATGCAAATACAATAACTTTGGCTGTTGATACAGCAACAATTGCTACATTAGCTAGTCCAACATTTACGGGGCTTACAGATTTTCAGGGTATTGTAGATTTTTCAGATGCCACAGTTATAGGAATTGACGCACTTCCAAGCCAAACTGGCAATGGTGGAAAATATCTAACTACTGATGGAACTACCGCCTCTTGGCAAGCGGTAGCTGCAGCAGCACCTCACCCATTTACCATGATAGGATAAACAATGGCAGATAATTATAAGGTTTTAGCACAAGCAACAGCAGCTAGTATATCGGGTAGCACTAATGAAGCTAACTCTGTTTATGCTGTGCCTAACAATACTCAAGCTGCAATTTCCTCAATTTCCCTAATCAATTCTTCAAATACTGCCGAAGACTATTATTTGGGAGTTGTAAAAGCTACAGATGTTTCAAGCTCCAGCATACCAGAAAAAGTTTTTCCATTTATTGCAGTAGGCAAATTCTCTGATGGTATTGCATACTCTGTTGACGGTATTACCTGGACGTTAAATAGCATTCCTTATGGTAGTTATTTAGCAGCAGCTTATGGAAATGAAAAATTTATAGTAACCAGAGATAGCACTTCTTCAGTATTATCTTCTACAGACGGTATTAATTGGACATCATCTGCTACTCCATTTCAAACTGGTTATGGATTAGCATACGGAAGCGGTAAATTTGTAGTAGCCACAGATAGCTCTACAGCATATTATTCTACAAATGGTGTTACATGGACATCGGTTCAACTGGGCGCAAGTGGTAACTGGCAAAAAATAGAATATGTAAATGATAGGTTTATAGTATTAGACGTCAACAGTTCTAGCTCTGGTAGATACTCTTTAGATGGTGTGTCATGGAGTGGTTTTAACCTGCCATCTAGCCAGACATGGAGTTCAGTAGCATATGGAGATGGAAAATTCGTTGCAGTTTCTACATCTTCCGCAAATGGAGCATACTCTACAGATGGTATCACTTGGGTATCGTCAAGTTTGCCATCTGCGGTTTTTTCAGTAGCATATGGAAATGGAAAATTCGTTGCGGTAGGTCAAGGAACCGCTGCAGCATATTCCGCAGACGGTATCAATTGGACGGCCTCTACTCTACCACCAGAAGCCATAGAGTCACCTTCAAATTCATTCTGGTTATCAGTAACCTATGCAAATAATAAATTTGTAGCAGTAGGTCAGCTATCGGCTATTTCAGCATATTCCACAGATGGGATTACATGGACAAAAAGTGATTTTGTATCAGGCGACCAGTGGTGGGAAGAGATAGTCTATGGAGAAATTATTCCAGAAGTTTTAATATTACAAGATTCTCAAATAATTATTCCAAATCGCTCAATTGAGCCAAACGCAGTAGATGAAATCGTTGGCGGCATAACATTGTCAGCAGGGGATCAGATCAGAGTATATTCTGATTCCTCTGACCTAATCGTACAAGTATATGGAGTTGAAATAGCATGAGCTTAGACTATAAAATTTTAGGACAAGAGTTAGTTTCTTATACTACTGTCGAAGAGACTATTGACACAACTTCATATTATGTTAGTTATGAAGAAGGCATTGGCCCAAGATTTGTTGCTATAGCAGGCAACTTTTTTGACCCATCATCTGCATATTCTTCAGATGGTGTTAACTGGTCACAATCAACTCTTCCACTACCAAGCTATGAAATAATTTATGGAAATAATAATTTTCTTGTAGTATCAAGCACCCAAGCCGCCTATTCCGAAGATGGAATTACTTGGACATTGTCATCACTACCATTTAATTCTGGTGGGTACGCAAATCAAGCTGCTTACGGAAATGGAGTATTTGTTGCTGTAGGCGGTGGAACATCTGCCGTATACTCTACAGATGGCCTTTCATGGTCGTCAACGACTATTCCAAATCCAAATAATCACGTATATCAAGCTTTAACATATGGAAATGGGAAATTTGTTGCGGTTCTTAAAAACAAAGCTGCCTATTCTACAGATGGTGTTAGCTGGACAGAAACAAATATGCCATCATTTCAGGATAATTGGCGCCACCTTGTTTATGGAGCTGGCAGCACATCTCCAAAATTCTTAACAGTTTCTGCAGATACAAATATATATGCTACTTCCAATGACGGTATTACTTGGTCACAATCGACCAGCCCGATCAACTCTTTGACCGAAGCAGCATTTGGAGATGGCAAATACATATTAATAGGAAGTAATGGAAGCTCGCAATATGAAATAGCATTTTCTACAGATGGAAATAATTGGACAAAATATTCTTTGCCATATTCTGTTGGTGGAATTTCTTATGGTAATGGAAAATTTGTTGGTATAAATAATGCAACATTTCCAGGAACTGCTACTTATTCCGCAGATGGAATAAATTGGAATAGCTCCAGTTTTCCAACAAGCAATTGGTGGAGTCGAACTGAGTATGGACAAGTATCTCAGCTAATCGAAACTTTAAATATTATTGGTGGTCAGGGTACAACCCAAACAGAAGAATTTCTTCCAGTAACAATTTATACAGTACCAGCTGGAAAGCAGACAACTGTTACTAGTGTTTATGTGGCTAATCAAAATAACACAGAAACCACTTATGATTTTGCTGTGGTACCGTCTGGGGAAGAGCTTTCCTTAAAGCACCACCTTCGTTGGGATATGCCAATTGCAGCCAATGATTTTGAGGCAATTAATACCAAAATTACAATGTCAGCAGGAGATAAATTAGTAATATTCCCATCCACTGTTGATACCGTTTCAGTTACAGCATTTGGAGTTGAGAAATAAAGGAGAAATATGTACACATACACAGTCAATGATGCAAATACAGTAGAGGTATTTGTGGAGGGTCAAGAGGCACCAATGCTTCGCCAGCCACACTACCCAAACCAAGACGCTTTTGATACAAAGGCTGAGGCAGAAGAATGGGCACAGCTATTCATTGCCTCTATGGAAGATGAAAGTGCTCCATTTGCACCAATTGGTAAGGGTATCCCAGGAGAACCAAAGCCAACTAAAGCACAAATTCTTGAATTTTTAAAGAAAGATGCAGAGCGTTTTGGTGACAATGTACCACAAGAGCTTGCAGATCGTATCGCTTCACTTGAAGCAGAATTAGCATAAATATTCTTTAGAACTATTAATCCTGAGCTAGCCATGCTATAATATATTTGGCTTTTATAAGGACCAATAGAATGACTTTAAGTAATAAAGATATTTTTACAAACATTTACATTAATCGTTTATGGGGAAAAGACTGTGAATCAGTTTCTGGTCCAGGATCTACAGTTGAAGAGTCAAAAAGCATAATTAATGCATTGCCAGGTCTTTTTAAAAAATACAATATTAAAACAGTTTTTGATGCATCCTGTGGAGATTTTAATTGGATGCAACATGTTGATTTATCTGAAATTGAATATATTGGCGGAGATATTGTGGAAGAAATTATTAAAGACAACGAAAAATACAAAAAAGACAATATTGATTTTATAGTGATGGATATTTTAAAAGATCCTTTTCCAAAGTATGATCTTATTATTTTAAAAGATGTACTTTTTCATTTTTCTAATTCCAATATTCATAAAACAATAAATAGCATAAAAAAGAGCAAATCTAGATTTCTTTTAACTACCACATTCGCCTTTGAGCAGCATGAGTCTGGAACCAACATAGACATTGAAGATGGTGACTGGAAATATTTAAATTTAGAAATTGAACCATTTAATTTCCCACCACCACTTGAAAGAATATGGACAACTCCATGGATAAGTGGTCAACAAGATAAGACTCTTTCTTTATGGAAGATAGATGAGATTTAATTTATAATGAAAAGATTTTCTATTACGGCACATCCACATGTTAGAAAAAGTGGAAGTTATTTTGGATATGCATATGCTTATAACGAAATAAAAAAATATTTTGAAATATATTTAAAAGAGCTTGATGTAAAGCTTGAGCTAAATACGCCAAAATCAAATTCTCAACTTTATTTTGGCAGCCCTCACGGATTCTTTTATCCACATCAATACAAAATTCAAATGACACAATGGGAATCTACGATGGTGCCACCGCATTGGAAAGATCATGCAAAAGAATATAATGAGTGGTGGACTGCAAATGAATTTGGAAAACAGGCATTTATTAATGCTGGCATACCAGAAGAAAAACTACATGTATTTGAACATGGTGTAGATTCTAATATTTGGACTCCGAAACTTCGTGGTCAAAACGATGTAGTAAGATTTTTACATATTGATTCTGGATCTCCCAGAAAAAGGGCAGATGTTGCAAAGCAGGCATTTCAGATAGCTTTTGGAAATAATCTAGATTATGAATTGACATTTAAGCATAGCCATATTCCGTCTTCTGGAGTAAATTGGAATAATCCAAGTATTATGGCAGAACATGGCGATTGGGAAACTGGAAATATTAGGCATATTCGGGAAAACATGCTCCTTGAGGACTTAATTAAACTTTATCACTATCACGATGTAATCATATATCCATCAGAAGGGGAAGGCTTTGGAATGATTCCAATGCAAGCTTTGGCAACAGGCATGCCAGTAATCTCAACTGGACGATGGTGTTCTTATGAAAGATATTTAAACAATAATGTTATTGAGTCTACTCTTGGAAAGTCTTTAGTTAAAGAAACATACACTAGATTTGGAGACGTTGTTTTGCCAAGCCTGGATTCTACAATTGATCTAATGAAAATGGTAGCAGAAAATATAAAAAGTCAGGCAGATACTTTTTATAGACAGATTGATAAGGTTACAAATGATTATAGTTGGTATAATCTTTCCAAGAAAACAATCGATTCATTTATATATAGGGTTGGGCCAGAAATATTTAATTCTTCTAAAGGATATTTAAAATGATAATTCAAATTATTGGTTTACCAGGTGCTGGCAAGACAGTGCTTGCAAATGAAATATGTCGAAGAACAGACGGAATTCATCTGAATGCAGACGAGGTTAGGGCCGAATTAAACTCAGATTTAGGATTTTCTATCAAAGATCGAATTGAGCAGGCCAGAAGGCTTGGAGCGTTATCGAGACTAATCTCTGGTCAAGGCAAATTAGTAGTTGTAGATTTTGTAAATCCAACAAAAGAAACAAGAGTAGCTTTTGGTAAAGCGGATTTTATTGTTTGGGTAGACCGTATTGACCAGGGTAGATTTGAAGATACTAATAAAATTTGGACTAATCCACAGGCAGATGTAGTTGTTGGTCCTGGACTGTCTATTGAAGAAGAGGCAGAGCTAGTTCTTGATAAAGCTGATATACTTGATTGGACAAAGCCAACCACTCTTCAGCTAGGTAGATATCAGCCATGGCATGAAGGGCACGAAGCTTTAAAAAATGAAGCACGTAAAAGAACAGATCAAGTTCTAATAGGAGTAAGAAATACACATGGAACTACAGAAAAAGATCCGTTTAGCTATCAAGAAGTTGAAGCAAGAATTTTTGAAACTAGCGGACCAAATAACAAAAATAACTTGGTCTTAAAGCTACCAAATATAACTAATATTGTATACGGAAGAGGTGTAGGATATAAAATTGAGCATATTGACCTACCTCCAGAAATTCAGGCTATTTCTGCAACACAGCGAAGAAAAGAAATGGGAATTTCTTAAATTATGCGAGAAACAAGAATTCGGGGAATTGTTAAAGCTTTAACTTACAGATTTTGGCAAAGCTTAAATACATTTGTCATATCTTTTATAGTTACTGGTAAGTTTGAGATGGCAGCAGCCATTGTTAGTTTAGAAGTTGTAGTAAAGATATTTGTTTATTTTTGGCATGAAAGAATTTGGAATATCATAAACTGGGGTAAAAAATGAAGTATACAATAATCCATGTTAATGATAGAGCAAAGCTTCAAATAGATAATAATAGGAAGCTGCTACGTGATTTTGAGTATGTAGAAGCCATTGATTTTATAAATGGAAATATTATAGATGCCAAGCGAATATTGTCAAATAAATCAATAAAAACTGATGTTTGGAATCCATATGATGGAAGGCTATCTCCACCATTACCAGGAGAATATGGAATTTGGGCCAGCCTAATAAACGTTTGGGAATATATTGTTAAAAATAATGTAGAGACAATGCTAGTTTTAGAGGATGATATAGAGCTAGATAAAGATTGTAAAAAAAATATATTAAAGTGTGTAAAAGAATTGCCAGAGCAATGGGATTTTCTTAGTCTTTTTTACTTTGAAGATCAGAATATGATTACTGAAGATAGTGACCTTGGCTTAAAACTTATTCATAAAAGCATTAATCAACTATCTGGTGGCACTGGAATGATATATTCAAAAAGTGGGGTAGAAAAAATATTGAAGCTTGTTAAAAGACTTGGAATTCAGTACACTAGCGATTGCTTTATTTTTCATCAAGCAAGACAGGGCTTTTTAAATGGATATTCCCTAATCCCAAACTCTATTAAAATCATTAAGCATACTTTTGAAAAAACTGGATCAGTGATTGATCCAGAAAATTTGAGGGATGTTCAGTTATGACTCACTTGCTATCCGATATCGACATCTATTGCATAAACCTAAAAAGACGAATAGATAGAAAAGTATTGATGGCCAAGCAGTTTAAAAAATTTAAAATAAGCAATCAGGTCACCTTTATAGAGGCTATTGACGCCAACCATCTTGATCAATCAGATGCAATTGGAAAACTTTCTTTAACGCATTCTGCCTGTACATACTCACATCTTAAAGCCTTAGATAGGTTTGTGAAAAGTGATAAAAACTATTGTGTTATCTTAGAGGATGACTCTAATATAGAACACTCAGCGCTGTTTAATAAAAATATAATAGATCTTATTTCACAAAAATATAGTCGGTATGGAATTTTTCAGCTTCAGCCAATAGTTCGAATAGAGGATACTATTAATGTGGGCGTTAGGAATAGAAGTTTTTGGAACTTTGGCACTGGCGCTTACTTAATAAGCATGGAGCATGCTAAAGAAATATTAAATCTTTTTTCGACAAAAGAAAAAATAGAAAAAAATTTTATAAGCAAAGTATTGATAGACCCCAGAAGCAATCAAGAATTTTTTACACCACCAACGGCAGAAGAAATAGTGTATTTTAATTATGAAAAATCTTGCTCTATTCCAATTTTTACAACAATTATTGGAAGTAGCGATCTTTTGCATCCAAATAAAGAAGAGGCATTGCTACAAGAAATTCATTCAAACAGTATTATAGATAGCAATATTTTTTCAATCGTTAAGCTTTTAGAGACAACGTCATGAATATTTCTTCACTCTGGATAGGCGAATCACTCAGCATGTCACATCAAATTGCCTTGTCTTCATTTATTTACTATGGCCACAGGTTTAATCTTTATGTATATGATATGGATTTAGAAGTACCAAAAGGCGTTACCAAAATAGATGCAAATACTATTTTATCAAATTCAACAATATTTAAATCCGATAACTCCTACGCTGCATTTGCAGATTTGTTTAGATACAGGATGATACTTAAAACTGGTGAAGTTTGGGTAGACGCAGATACTATTTGCCTTACAGAAAACTTTTTAAACAATATGGAGTATGCTTTTATTAAAGAGGCAGAATCATACTATTCAAATGGAATATTAAAAATGCCAAAAGATAGCGAGCTAGCAAAAACAATGTACCTTGATGCCATCAATATCGTAAAAACAAAAGATATTTTAGATATGGAGTGGGGAACTCTGGGGCCAAAGCTTTTAACAAAAAATGTTACAAACTTGGGCCTACAGTCATATGCTATAGACGCTCTTCTGGTCAACGGCTTTGACCTGTATTCAGAAAGTGCTTATGATATATTTTACAATCCAGAGTTTTTGGATGTTGCAGTAGAAAGATTTTCCAATGCCATTTCCGCAACATTCCTAAATTCCTACTTATCTAGAAGGGGAATTGATAAAAATGATATTATCAAAAACACTGGAATGGACTTTTTGTATAAAAAGTTTATGCAATAGCCTAATTATTAGCAATATATTATAGTACCCAGCAATAAATCCATCTTCATGTGATAAAATGATACTATGACAATAGCATCTAATTTATATGCTGAAAAGATATTTTCTGAGCACCCCCTCTGTCTCTGGGCATTTGATGACGAGGTAGACTTTGTCTCTTTATTAAACTCTAATAATAAGATCATGTCTGGTTGGACGACATCTAGTAATTTATCAATTTTGTCATCAACTACTCAAGAATCATATTTGCCAAATACTCCAATTATTCCAGTGCAAATAAGCAATCAGCAGGAAGCTACAATTACATCATCTACTCTTTTTACTGGAGCTAGCCTAGACGCATCAAAAAATACTTTTAATATTTCTACCTATTTTAGAGGCGATGTCGATGCCACAGTTAAAATTGGATATGTCTATAATGGGCAATATACTTACGAGCAATTTGACTATGCAGCACAAACCTTAGAACGATGGGCCTTGCTGTCTAAATCATTTAGCATTCCAGGAACTGGAAATATTTCTGTAAAAATTAGCATAACTCAATCTGTTAATACATCAAATAGTTTTTATTTTAATAATTTTAGTGTTGGCCAGTGGTCAGAACCATTTATTAGTAAGTCATCTGGCAATCTGCTAGAAGAGTTATCGTCATATGAAAATATTAATTTGACAGGCAACATTTATGCGGTACCAGCAAAAGCATATGGGCTTACAGAAAATGATGGATACTATTTAGCATCATCCAATAAATTGTATGCGTATAACGATGGATTCCCCATGGTTTATGGCGCCAGCGCTGTAACAAAGATTGAAGAAAACCCAAATCTGCCATCTCTTATTATTCCTGGATTTGGATTTTTAAATGACAAAGGCAAGTATTATGATCTGACCGCAGAAATGTGGCTAAGGATTAACATTACCTCTAATGATCCAAAAAGAATATTCGGACCAATAGCATCTGATGACGGAATTTATATAAATGGGGAGTTCTTGGTAATTCGTGTTGGCAATAACTATGGGTCATACTATGTTGGAGAATGGGGAAGGCCTATGCTTCTTCATTTTAGAGTTTCTCAAAATACCGCAAGTTTGTTGGTGGATGGCGAACAGGCAATATCGATAGAAATAAATACTGAGCAGATAGACATGCCAAAACCATTTGCGCAAAATGGAAAGCAGCAAGACTGGCTTGGCTTTTATTCTCATTCAAACATTAATGTTTTTGAGTTAGATGCTGTTGCAGTATATGGATATCAGATTCCAGAAATTGTCGCTAAGCGTAGATTTGTTTATGGTCAAGGTGTAGAATTCCCAGAACTTTCTAGTGCATCCTTAATAGGATCCTCCGCCTTTGTTGATTATCGTGTGGCTAACTATGCCAATAATTTTATTTATCCAGATATGGCCAGGTGGGCGCAGGGAATAACAGACAATATCGTAATTGATGCAGGAACACTTAAAACACCAAAGTATAAACTACCATCAATATTTTTTAATAATCCAGCAATGACTAAAGAAAATTGGCTAAGTTTATGTGATTCCAGATTAAATAAACCAGATAATTTTAATTCAGTGACCTTTAGCCTATCTGGCTCAGTTGCTGGAAATGGTGGATATTTCTATTTTGATAACTTAAATGTTCTTTTATCAAAGGTAGCTGGAATTTATGGTATCTTTAGAAACTCTGCTCAAACAGAAAATATCGAAATATTATTTAAAATTGTAAACAAGCTAAATGGAAATTCACTAACTGCTAGCATTGAAGATGGCGCAATTCTTTATACCTTGTCAGATGGAGTAGAATCAAACATAGTAATCGATAGCGAAATAGTTATAGGCGAAGACGAGCTATTCGTTGCTGGAATTAACTTCAGGGCACTGAGCCAAAAATATGGTGGAAGAATGTCAAAGGTTTTTGGATCATCCAAAAACCTTGCAGTTTATTTGGCTGGACAAGATGACAATGGTGCCTCAACATTTTATGGAGAAATCTACAGATTTGGATTCCTAACAGAAAGAAACCTAAATCTAATATCAAATTATTTTATTGACAGCAATACTCACATCACGGTTGATGACCAGTTAGATGCGGAAGACCTAATAGATTTTATAGCAAGTTATACGCTGACACCATCAAAGTATATAGATAAGTTTGATTTCGACATTGCCACAGAGTCATACTGGCAGGACTATGTGCCACTATCTAGAATTGATGGATCAGTTTTAAACGCAAGTGCTGAATATATTAAACGACTAAGTTTTATACAGTTTAATGCTAATGTCCCAATTTTAAAAAATATTGTTTCTAATAATTATGATTTTTCAAATGACCAAATTAAAATGTATTTAACCTTCCAGTATCTGGCAACCCAAGCAAACACAGATCACAGGCTATTTACTTTTACCGAACCCCTTGGCGAAAATAAAACCATCGTTCCAGAAGGTAATTGGATTCAGACAAAGTATGAGGTAGCAGATGATTCAATAATTTATTTGCCACAAAATGTTGATTATAAAAAGTTAGCGCTAGTCGTCCATGTTGAGATACAGTCAAAAAATTCTTTAGCGCAAGAAATAAAAGTAAAAACAATACAGTTTGCTTCCCAGGCCCTATCTGACATAGAGCCAAAAAAGATAACGACTAGATTTGGAGATAATCTATTTACTTATGTATTAAGAGGGGTATACCCAGACTATTCTGCTAGAAATCCAGTATCAATATATAAAGGCTCAACCCCATATCTATATTTAACAAATAATAGTGGTATAAAGATGGTTGGGGCACTAACAGATAACAGAGAACGTGGAATTAGGTATATCTTAAATCAGCAGGCATCAGATTTATATCGAGTTGGAGCATCTCAGCTACTTATGAGGTATTATGAAGACGTATTTCCCACAAGCCCAAAAAAGCTTTTGTCTTATAAGGGCTTTGTTGTTCAGTCTGGAATAAGACAGGAAAGGGTGGTCTCAATTTATGTTATAGCGGATAACCCAAGTGCAACAAGGGGAAAGCTATACGCAATAGATGAAAAGACTGGATTACCAGATCCAACAGTATATTTTTATTTAAATGGACATTTAGTCAAAGATCTTATAATTACGCCAAGATCGTGGAATATGGTGGGTCTTCAGTTTCAGGTAGCACTAGACATAAACTCTTCTATAGGATATGTAGACATTTCTGGTCCACTACTGGTCAATGGCATATCAAACTACAGGCTAACTTCGATTCAGGATTCTCAAAGCTCTTTGCTCAGAAGCTGGTCGCAGGTTAAAACCATGATTGATAAGGGTGGGGACGTAACAAACTGGGGAGATTTCTTAAGCTCAAACCCAGTAATTACTTGGCAAAATGTTCTATATATACCAACGGAAACATCATTTTTGGTAGATGCAGCCACCCCATTTAGGATTTATACGGGTACAAATAAGATAGTTGTGGGCGATAATAACAAATTAAGGTTTAATAAATACCAATATAAAGTGTATAACGATATTGTTTGGCAATCATCTATCTTTGATGCCGTATAGTATGGTATACTTGTGGTTATGAAAAATCAAAAACCACGCATGCCTGGTCAAATTGGTGACACAAAAATACAGGTAATTGAGGAAAACTTTTCAGATTTTGGTACTTATGTATGGATGAAGCCAAATGGAAGGCCTTTTACAGATGGCCAAGGCAATGCTCTTTCAATTGAGGGCATGCGAGACGATAAGATTAAGATTAAGGAATTAGCTGATGCCGCTAAATATTGGGGGCAGCCAGATGGCAGGGCAGTTTTCTTTTCGAACATGAGGAAAATCTCTGATGAAGAGCACTCTGAGCAGGTAGACAGAATGAAGCAAGGGCTAATACCTAGCTTAAATGATCTTGGTGCAGTTATTGCAGCCAAGAAGACAATACAGACTTATGGGGATGAGTAATGCAGGAAGAATATTACCTTAATGCAAGCATTGACGAGCTTGCTAAAGATGACGACTCATTTAGACGTCAAGATCCGTTTAATAAAGATTGGAATGATTTAAAGTCGTTAAATGGCTTAGATAAGAATTTCAAGCGTAGATCAGAAAGAATAACAAAGGCCTACGAGTCATCTGTTCCAAATAATATAAATACGATGTCAGACAGTTATTTAAATACTGCATCTGCCAGAAGTTCTGGCCTTAATGGCTCTGGCACAAAACAAATTAACCCAGGAACTGTATATAATAACGGGTACGGTATTTTTGATGTAATCACCCCACCATGGAACTTATACGAACTAGCGAATTATTACGACACTTCGTTTGCGAATCACGCCGCCATTGACGCAAAGGTAGAAAATATCGTTGGGCTTGGGTATGATTTTGTAATATCAGACAGAACCCAACTCAGACTAGAACAGCAGATGGAGACTGACCAAAGAGATCGTGCCAGAAATAGAATTGAAAGACTAAAAATTGAGCTTCGTGACTGGCTAGAAACTTTAAATGATGACGATTCCTTTACTAATACAATGACAAAGTTCTGGACAGATGTTGAGGCAACTGGAAATGGCTATCTTGAAGTAGGGAGAACTACCAAGGGAGAGATTGGTTATGTCGGACATATTCCTGCAACTACAATCCGTGTTCGCAGACTACGTGACGGATATGTTCAAATTATTGGTCAAAAGGTTGTTTATTTCCGTAACTTTGGAGCTAAAAATCCAAACCCAGTTACTGGCGATCCTCGCCCAAATGAAATTATTCATTATAAAGAATATTCTCCTCTAAACACCTATTATGGAGTTCCAGATATTATTTCTGCTATCTCATCTTTACATGGAGACCAGCTAGCAACGCAGTATAATATAGACTACTTTAGCAATAAGGCTGTTCCACGATATGTTGTTACGCTTAAGGGCGCAAAGCTATCAGCCGATGCAGAAGATAAGATGTTTAGATTCTTACAGACCAGTCTTCGTGGACAATCACACAGAACTCTATATATACCACTTCCAGGAGATTCTGATAATAACAAGGTGGAATTTAACATGCAGCCAATTGAAAATGGTATACAGGAGGCTTCATTCAATGAGTATCGAATTAGAAATAGGGAAGACATTCTTATTGCCCACCAGGTTCCATTATCTAAGATTGGTGGAGGAGACTCTTCTGCGATAGCGGCAGCCTTGGCACAAGACAGGACGTTTAAAGAGCAGGTTGCTAGGCCAGCTCAGCGCAACCTAGAAAAAATGATCAATAAGATTGTTCGTGAATATACCGACGTTATTGAGCTAAAATTTAACGAGCTAACCCTGACGGATGAGATAGCACAATCTCAGATTATTGAAAGATATGTTAAGACTCAGGTTATTACACCAAATGAAGCAAGGCAGCAACTTGGCCTACCACAAAGGCCAGACGGAGATGAGCCATTTGAGATGACTACCAGACAGTCAGCAGATGCTAGGGCAAACCTGGCTGGTAATAGGGAACGAGACGCAGAAAGAGCTAACAATAACTCAGATAGCCCATCTACGGTTTCTGGACGAAATGCACAAGGAGAAGGCCCATCTAGTGAATAGCTAACAAAAGACATATTCTAAATATGTTATAATATTGTTAGAATCAAATAAAAAGGGTATATAATAAACTAGTATGACTATTTTTAAAGCACAGTGGCATTCAGAGGGCGACAGCCTCAGACTCTCAATGCCCTTCAGCAAGGTAGATAGGGAACGAAGAATCGTTTCTGGATTTGCTACACTTGATAACGTAGATAGACAAAATGACATTGTCACTACTGACGCCTCTCTTAAGGCTTTTGCCAAATTTCGTGGAAATATCCGTGAAATGCACCAACCAATTTCAGTTGGTAAAATGGTGAACTTCAAAGAAGAAAAATACTTTGATCCAGAGTCTAAGAAATTTTACTCTGGAGTTTATGTATCTGCCTATATTTCAAAGGGTGCACAAGACACCTGGGAAAAGGTAATTGATGGAACCCTGTCTGGATTCTCTATCGGCGGAAGAATGAATAAGTATGACGATGCATACGACGATAAGGCCGATAAGACAATTCGTATTATTAAAGACTACGACTTAATTGAGCTATCTTTGGTAGATAATCCAGCAAATCAATTTGCAAACATTGTTTCAATTGAAAAGAACTCTGCTGGAGAAACAATTTTTAAGGGAGAAATTGCTGACCTTGATGTAGAAAATGTTTTTTGGGATAATGACAATGGAATAGTAGTAATATCAAAAGATGATAGTGCTATAAGTCCGATTTCTGGACAGGCAATGCAAAATATAGGTTTCGTTGAAACAAACGATGCAGAAAAAGCAGAAATGATAAAGTTCTTAGTTGATAGTGCTAAAGGCATGAATCTTTCTAAGATGAACAAGGAGGGAGATCCTATGACTGATAATACAAGTGCAGAAGTAGTCGAAGAGACTACCGTTGTTGAAGCAGCACAGGTCGCTCCAGAGGCAGATGCTGCAGTTGAAGATGCCACAAAGGCAAATGAGGCTGAAGTTACTAAAGCAGAAGACGTTAAGGAAGAAGAATTAACTTCTGAAAAGTCTTATGACAATGATGAGGATGACAAGGACGAAGAAATGAAGGACAAGTCGGACTCTTCTGAGACAACTGTTGAAGAAGCTGATTCAGTATCTAAAGCAAACGATGTAACCGTTGCTGTCGCTGAGCTAAAAGACGGTATTACATCAGCCTTTAGCGATCTATCAGCAGTCGTAAAGTCACTAAATGACGAGATTGTTGAACTAAAGAAGTCTCTTAATGCAGTAAATGCAGAACTTTCTTCCGTAAAGAATGAAGTTGTTACTACAAAGAGTGACGTAAATGAATTTGGAAAGCGTGTAGATGCTGTTGAAAAAGACACAGCTTTCCGTAAATCTGGCGATCTTGGCGAGATCGTTCAGGAAGCTCAGATGGAAAAGTCTGAGCAATCCCTATGGGGCGGTCGTTTCCTCAAAACTGCCGACTTATTTCGATAAGCAATCACTTAGGAGGTGACAATATGTCGGAAGAGATTATCAAGAACAATCCAGATGCTGCTGGTGACGACTCTGGTCTATTTAACGGAGAAGGTGCCTTCAGTTCTGGCTCTACAGCTGGTGCTGCTATTCCAGGTAACTATGCAACTGGTGGTACCCTTGGAAATATTCCAACTGCCAACTTTGGTGTAACAACTGGTGCAAACGCCGTGAACCCTTCTGGTGAGGCAGGTGGAGGTATCCTTCGCCCAGAGCAAGCACGTAGATTCATTGACTACGTGTGGGATGCCACAGTTCTCGCCAAGGATGGTCGCCGTGTTACTATGCGAGCTAACACAATGGAACTTGAAAAAGTTAACGTTGGTGAGCGTGTAATTCGTGCAGCTTCTCAGGCTACTGGTGACTACACAAACACTGGTGCGACATTTAGCAAGGTGGAGCTAACAACAAAGAAGATTCGTCTCGACTGGGAAGTATCTTCAGAGGCTCTAGAAGATGGTATTGAGGGCGCTGCCCTTGAAGACCACCTAGTACGTTTGATGACAAATGCATTCGCAAATGACATCGAAGACCTAGCTATTAATGGTCTTGGAACTGGCGGAAACCCATTCCTATCTATTATGGAAGGTTTCGTAAACAAGGTCAAGACAAATGGTGACGCACACGAGGCTGTAGTTACTGTAGCTGACAATGCATGGACACCAGAGGTAATGCAGGAAATTATTCTTGCAATGCCACGTAAGTACCGTGCAATCAAGTCTAACCTAAAGTTCTACGCAGGTACAGACGCATTCCAGGGTATCGTTAAGAACAACGGTACTCTATCTGACGCAATTGCTGAAGCTCTTGGCAAGAACGGTAACACTGCAGCTAACACTCAGTCTTACCTAGATGGCCAGGGCCAGACATTCGGTGGTGCTCGCACTACTCGTGTTCTAGGCATTGACGTACAGGAAGTACCTTACTACCCAGAAGGTTACGTTGACCTAACATTCCCACAGAACCGTGTTTGGGGATTCCAGCGTGACATCACTGTAAACCGTGAGTACAAGCCAAAGAAGGACACCATTGAGTACACCGTATTCGTACGTTTCGGTATTCAGTGGGAAGAGGAAGACGCAGTCGCATTTGCTGACGCAGCTGCAGACAGCTAAACCGCTTAATCCTTTTAATTGGGGCAGAGGGTCAAACCTCTGCCCCTTTTATTTATCTGATATAATTAATAATGGAGGTAAGCATGACAACAGATTCTTTTAATGAGAACAATGCCAGTGAAGATGATATTGTTTTAGATAATCAAAACACTGATACAGATTTAAATTCTATAGCTGTCGAAGACATAGCAAAAATAGAAGAGCCGACTTTAGTCAAGGAAGATGAGATTGTAAAGTCCCCTAAAAAGGATGAAGAGGTTCCATCTCTTGTGCCAGTAAGTGACGGAGTTATCGGTACTGGAAAGCTTAACAAAAGCGAAGAGGCTAAGCCAGCAAAGCTAGCCCCTAAGAAGGATAGCGTAAAGAAGGTAGCTTTATTTGCTTCTCGTAATGTTTCTTGGCAAGGCCTTGGAAAACTTCTAAAAGGCTACAATTTTGTCTCAGTCGACGCTGCAGACAAGTGGCTAACTCTAGACACAGTTAGGCTTGTATCGCCAGAAGAAGTAAAAGCAAACTTAGGATAATTTAAAATGGAAATATTAAGAGTTCCGCCATATGACACAACAGTGGATATTCAGGTAGACCAACCAGCTACTAACTATCCAGTAATTATTCGTGATATGGCGGATTTCTCTTTTACAACAGTAACCCTAACTTCTAATTCAGATAGCATAATTAATATAGAGCTTCCATCAAAATATGACGGTGACTATGAAGTCCAGGTTTATGATAACGAATATTACTATAGAGTTGTTAGACCATATGTAGATCCAAATACAAAAGGCACAGCTGCTAGCGATATTCAAGAATATGCAAAAAATGAAGAAATTGCCAGAGCAATTATAGATTCTGTAGTTAGAGAAGGATTTTACTACGAAAAGAAAGTAATTGAAACAGTAGGCTTGGGGGCAGACTATATTCCACTATGGATAGATGCTAAGAAGGTTTTACAAGTATATGAAAACAATGTACTAATCTATGACGCTGCAGACCCAGAAGAATATGAAAGACATTTTGAGGTTAGTTCAGATAAGACATCAATCATACAGTCTTATGCAGATGCTGTTAATCGTAAACAGGGTGCGGCACCAATTCTTCCAATTTCATCATCAGATATGAATGCCATTACATATTATCAGCTTACTTTTCCAAAAACCTATGACTATAGAATTATAGTAGAATCTGGGTATAAGAATATTCCTTCAGATATCGTAAAGGCCACAGAGCTTCTTGTTGAAGATATTGCCTGTGGCAAGCTAGAATATTATAAGCGATATGCCACGGCATATAGCACAGATCAGTTTAGAATTCAATTTGACTCAAATATGTTTGAAGGGACTGGTAACATCATAGTAGACAAAATACTTTCTAAGTATGCGAAGTCTATTAGAAAATTAGGAGTTCTTTAATGATATGCGAAACTCCAGACTTTATTTATCCATTATTAGCAGATGTATATTATCCAATAGTTGAGCAATCCTCCTATGGAAATGTTAAAAAACAGTGGGTCTTAGACAGGACTATCGCCTGCTATTTTGAGGCAGCTGGCGCAGCAAACAAAGAAGAAGTAAAGCCAAACATTAACATTACCAAAGATATGATTTTATCTGGTAGAGCCAAGACAGACTTGCGAATATCGAAATATCTAGAAAACAATTCTATGACAAATATTGTAATTAGCAATATAAGAGATGCTTCTGGTAGTCATATTTATTTAGAAACATCTGGGGTACGTGCTGGCAAGTCCACCATCTTTGAGCTTGCTACACAAGAGCCAACATTAGGGCCATTTGGTTCAGTAGAATATTATAAGCTTGTAATCCGTAGATCAGAAAATCAGGCGGCAGACGTATAATGAAATTAGTATACGATAATGCTAAATTTCTTAAAGAAATGAAAAATATAACAGATTACTCTCTCGGCTTTTTTGATGGAATTGAGCTAGGGAAAAATAAGTTTTTATCAAATTTAGCTTCTGGTACCATACGGGCTATGAAAGAGTTTGTAGACTCTATGGCTCGTGTTAATCCAGAAATACTACACCATGTATACGAATGGGGCGCAACTGGCAGTCCAGAGGCTAGGCTATTTGACATAGACTATATTGTCACTGGTGCTGGTATATCAATGAATTCAACTTTTAGGCAGTCTATGTCTATCAAGAATGGATCAAATGTTCCATTTTATGATAAAGCAAGAATTATGGAATACGGAATCCCAGTAACAATTAAGCCAAAACAAGCTAGCGTATTGGCTTTTGAGCAAGACGGTGAAACTATTTTTACATCTAAACCAGTAACTGTAAGGAACCCTGGTGGAGATCTAACAAGGGGTAGTCTAGAAAGTACGCTAAATATGTTTATTCAACAATATTTTAGCCAGTCGTTCCTAATTTCAAGTGGTATAATGGACAAGATAAAGAATACTTCTGCTTATAGAAAGAATCTTGCCATCGGTGCCAAATTAGGAAGAGCAAGGGGCAAGCAAGTGGGATATTCTTGGATTGTGAATGCAGGAGTAATCGACTAATGGCTATATACTATCCACCAATCTTTATAAACGCCTACCTTTCTGACAAGATTACATCCTCCTTGCCAGACAGATTTAATGGAGCATTAAAGTTTTTTCCAACCTCCCCCACCACAATTGATGATCTAACACAAAACTTTCCAGCACAGGCAAATGACGTATTTGCCGTATACGACAGGATGTTTAAGATGCGTAGAGGGCCATTCCCACATATCAAGCAAGAGCAGCTTTTGTATTATTTTTATAAAACAGCTGGTGATCCAGAAGCATTAATAGAAACTACTCAATTAGTTCTAGACCTTTTGGATAATGAAGATGAGTCTGCCCAGGACCTAAATGCCTGGATTGAGGCAAAGCAAAGGTCTGCTGACCCCATTAGGGATCCAGCTGGAGCCATTATGCCACATGTATTTTTTCATAGAATAAAGGTTTATCAATTGGAAGAAACCAGGGATATTGTAGATTTTGGAACAGCCAGGACTTTTGCTGGCAACAAGATTATCATCGACTATCAATGGCACAGATCATAGTTAACAAAAAAGACTGATATACTTATCTAGAGGAAACAACGCCCACTTATTCTATATAGAAGAGGTGAAATATTATGGCATATACACACCGTGGTACGAGTGCTAACATCATCGTTGGTGCAGCTACTCTGTTTACATACGAAAACGGTCTGCTTGCAGATGGAGACTTGCCAGCTTACGAAAACGGAAAGTCCTTCCGTGAGTCGTTACAAGCTGGAGCTAGCTCAAGCAATGACTGGGTATCGACAGATGGCTTCCGCAACGTTGGTTACACCATGAATGGTCTGGAGCTTCAGTTCCAGCCAGACTTTGGTGAAGTACAGGTAGACCAGGTTCTTGACGTGGCTAAGCTTTACAAGCAGGGTATGCAGGTTAACCTGAACACTGCTTTTGCTGAGTCAACACTAGAGAATCTACTATTCGCAATCGCTGGTAGCTCAAATGACCTTTCCGACCTAACTGGTACTGGATTGGGATCTGGCTCTAAGGAGCTAGACCTATCCTCTGGTGACATCGGTGAATGTCCAGTTGAGCGTGGTCTAGTTGCAGTTGGTCCAGGTACTGGAGACTGTGAGCTAGGCTCTCAGATTGAGCGTGTCTACGTTGCATACCGTGCACTGTCAATTGACAATGTAACAGTATCCGCAAAGCGTGACGAAGCTACAATGTTCGAAGTTTCTTTCCGTCTGCTTCCAAACGACGCAGGTTCATACGGTAAGATCGTCGACCGTGTAATCCCAGCTGGTTCGTAATAACTAGCTATATAACTTAATAGGGCTGCCCTGGCTACGGCTGGGGCAGCTTTTTGTTATAATATACTAATGGCTACAAAAATATATGACGCTGCTAACGTATTATTAATAGATGATACGGAGGTTTATATTACTCCACTTAAAATAAAGTACTTGCGTCAAGTAATGGACATCTTTGATAATCAGATAAAGGGTTCAAAAGATCAAGATCAAACAATTAATGCAATTATGGAATGCGTCTTAATATCTATGAAGCAATATTATCCAAAACTTAAAACAATGGATGATATAGAAGATAGTATCGATATGCCAACGGCATATAAGATAATGGAGATTGGTGGTGGCATTAAGTTGGTGCAATCAGAAGATAATCCAGAAGAGCAGGAAGAGCAGCCACAAGAGTTTGAGACAGATAATAGCTGGGATTCATTTGACTTGGCCAAGCTAGAGGCAGAGGTATTTTTATTGGGTATTTGGAAAGACTATGAGGAGCTGGAGGTATCTTTATCTATGCCTGAGCTTTTAGAAACTCTCAAAGCAAAAAGAGAGTCTGAGTACTCAGAAAGAAAGTTTTTGGCAGCAATCCAGGGCATAGATATAGATAAAAATAATAAAGACAATGCTTGGGAAAGAATGAAGGCCAAAGTCTTTAGCCGTGGTAAAACACAAGATCCAAATGATATTGTCGCATTACAGGGAGCAAATGCCGCTAAGGCTGGTTTTGGCATCGGCATGGGGCTATCTTATGAAAGAATAGACTAACTTTTAAAAGGCCTATGTGGTATAATTTACCTAGCCTAACTATATAGTTCTAAGGAGAAAAATGGCTACTACAATTAATGAAGCAAAAACCGTAGTACTTATTGACGGAACCGAAATTAAAATACGACCACTTAAAGTATCACTACTAAGAAAATTCATGAAGAAGTTTGATGAAATCGTAAAGGTTGCAGACGATAATGATAAGACTATTGGCGTTTTGCTAGAATGTGTTCAGATTGCAATGACACAGTATAAACCAGAAATTGCTAGCGACCTAGCTGCACTAGAAGACAACATTGACCTTCCAACTGTTTATCAGATTGTGGAGGAAGCAGCAGGAATTAAGATGGCAGAAGCCATGGGTATAACTAAATAACTTTCATAAGAGGTGCTGATGAATGGCTGACTTTGAGTCCACTATACGGATAGGCGTTGACAATAGCCAGGCATTAGAAGCTATCAAAGCTTTACAGAGAGAAATCTCTGTATTTCAAACCTCTATGGCTCGTGGCACAGCCGCACAGGCAGCTGCAGCATCTAAATACCAGCAAGAGCTTGTCAGTAGTATAAATGCTACTGGCAAGTTTTCTGCTAATATTCGATCAATTCAAACAACCACTGAGTCGTTTACAAACTCTCTTGAAAAAAACAAGCTTTCTTTTGGTCAATATTTTAGATATGCTGCAGCAAGTACAAAAACATTTGGTAAGAGTTTCCAAAATGAACTGGAAGTAATAAATAAGACTGCTCGTGAGAGAGTAAAAGACTTACAGACACAGTATGTTAAGTTGGGAAGAGATGCCTCTGGGGCAATGCAGGCAATTGCAATACGCCCACTATCTTTAGACTTACAAGACTATGGCACAAAAACTGCAATAGCTGCACAAAAGCAGCAAATTCTAAATCAGCTATTAAAACAGGGTTCTACTAATCTATTAAATTTTGGTAAAAACACACAGTGGGCTGGTAGACAGCTCATGGTTGGTTTTACAATTCCACTTTCTATTTTTGGATCTACCGCTGCCAGGTCTTTTATGGAGCTAGAAGAACAAGTAATTAAGTTTAGAAAAGTTTATGGAGACTTATTTACTACTGGCCCCGAAAGAGAAGAGGCTCTTGGTGCAATTAGAGATCTTGCTAATGGATTTACTCAGTACGGTATCGCAGTCTCAGACACAATTGGCATTGCGGCTGAAGCTGCAGCAGCAGGTTTCCAAAGCGTAGATCTTCAAAGACAGACTGAGCAGGCAATAAGGCTATCCGTATTAGGACAGTTAGAGCAGCAAAAAGCACTAGAGACAACTATTTCATTGCAAAACGCTTTTCAGCTATCCTCTGAAAACCTAGCGGAATCTATTGACTTCCTTAACGCAGTTGAAAACCAAACCGTAGTATCGCTTGATGACATTACCACAGCAGTACCAAAAGTAGCCCCAGTTATTCAACAACTTGGTGGAGATGTTAAAGATCTTGCATTCTTCTTAGCAGCTATGAAAGAAGGTGGGGTTAACGCCTCAGAGGGTGCAAATGCCCTAAAGTCTGGTCTAGCCTCATTGATTAATCCAACAGAAAAAGCATCTCAAATGCTTGCTGGATTTGGTATCAATATGCGAGACATTGTTACAAGAAACGCAGGAGACTTAAAGCAAACGGTCCTTGACTTTGCTTTAGCATTAGATCAATTAGATCCACTGACAAGGGCACAGGCAATTGAACAGCTTTTTGGCAAGTTCCAGTTTGCACGTATTTCTACATTATTTGAAAACGTAGTTAGAGATGGAAGTCAGGCATCTAGAGTATTAGACTTAGCAACAGCGTCTACTGCTGAGCTTGCAGCAATGTCAGAGTCTGAGCTTGGTATGACAGCTGCATCATCAATGAATCAGTTTAGAAAAGCAGTCGAAGACTTGCAGGTTGCGTTAGCACCAATAGGAGAGCTTTTCTTAGAAATCGTAACACCACTTATTAGTTTTGCCGCAGATGTTCTTAAAAACTTTAATAATCTTGACGAAGGCGTTAAGAAATTTATTGGTGGACTAATTGGGTTATTGGGTGCGGTAGGCCCAATTGCAATTATGACATTTGGTCTATTGGCTAATGGTATAGCAAATATTATCAAGGGATTCTTAGCAGTTAGAAATGTATTTGCTAATACTGGCAAGAGTGTTGCAACGCTTGGAGAACAAACTGAGTACATGACTCAAAAGCAACTTCAAGAGCTAGCTGTAGCAGCCTCTCTTGAACAAGCACATATGAATCTTGCTCAAGCCTTTACTTCAGAAAGAGCTGCCATCGACAAGCTTGTTGCTGCATATGACAGAGCAATTGCAAGGCAGCGTCAATTTGTTGGTGTCCCCATGCCAACTACTATTGGACGTGCTGCCACTAAGTTTGCAAATGGTGGATTTGTTGGCGGTACTGGAAGTGGCGACACAGTTCCAGCCATGCTAACTCCAGGAGAATTTGTTGTTAAAAAAGATAAAGCAAAAATGTTTATGCCGCTGCTCGAGGCAATTAATAATGGCAAGGTTCCTGGATTTAAAAAGGGTGGAGTCGTTGGCCCAGTGGGGTCAAACGTTGAGACACAATACAAGACAGTTTTTGCACACATTGGGGATTCTCTTGTAACTACTATACAAGATATTGCAGATAAACTTGCTGCAGCAGGAAAGTCAATTCCAAAAGATATGCAGGAATATATAAAGGCTGGTCTTGGTGGCACTAAGGTAAGAGCTTATGGTGGATTAGGTTTTGAAACTACCCAAGCATTTAATGAGGCAATGAAGCCAGGCGGAGAAGGCGTATTGCCAAGTGCATTTTTACAAGATTATGATACACGTGGCGTTGAAAAATGGAACACATCGTTAAAAATTGCTGGACTTAAAGCAGGGAATGTTGCAGAAGACCTAGATTTCTTAGACAAAGAAATAAGAAGACAGGTTGTGGAGGCTTCTAGGCTAAGCGATCAATATGCAGTAACAGATGCAGAAATTGAAAAATTTACAAACAATGCATTAAATAGACTAAAAACTAGAGGCAGTGATTTGGCAACTGGATTTGAACAAGCCAAACAAAAGATTACAGAAATTCGTGCAATGCCAAAGCAATCGGAACTACGTCAGGCTGGCATGGTTCCAGTTCCTGGAAGAGCCAAGTATTTCTCAGATCCCAATGATCCATCATTGCAGATTAAGGCTGGCCGTGGAATAAAAAGAACCAGTAGAACAGCTGGTGGAGTATACGGACTAATGGTATCTGATTTTGAAGATGCCATAATGAAAGAAGCTCAGACAGCATCGCCATCTAAAAGAACTCAAAAAATTGGAAAAGATCTAATAGACGGTCTTGAAATTGGTTTAAGAGAGGGTGCAGGAGACATTCAAGCTGCTGGATCTAAGCTTACCCAAAGTTATAAAATTGGAACTGGCAGAAGAGTTACTACAGACCCCAATCTTGCAGCACAGTCAGCTGCCAGACTGTTTTCACCTGCCAATGATGCGACTGGAATACTTGCCAAACAGCTAAATCCAGTAATTCAAAAAACAAAAACTAACTTTGATAAAATTAATGGCTCTGTAATGCAAATGTCATTTGCCTTTAGCAGCATAGCAACTTTGGCATCTCTATTCGGTAATGAGCTTGGTGGGGCAACACAGCTTATCTATGGACTATCAACTGCGCTTATGGCACTAACTGCTGTAGTTGAAATTGCTAGGATTACTAATCTTAAAGAGGCAGCAACAAGAGCTGGAATGAATGTTGGAGAATTTATTATGGGTGCTCCTGGAAGGATTGCAGATAAATTCAGGGGAGCAAAAGCTGCTGGTGGAGTAGACAGAATATTCCAAGGCGGACTAAAGCAATCATTCGATAATTTACAAAAAGCAGCAGGCGGATTAGGTGGAACATTTGGAACAGTGGCATCTGCCTTTATTAGATTCCTTCCAGTCATAGGAGCAGCTATTGCAGCATTTAGTGTATTCCAGCTACTCTCCGAGGCACAAGATAATCAAAGAAAAAAGATTGAGGGGTTGGGAAATGCTGCTAATGCAACCGCAGATCAACTTAAATATTTAGCAGATGTAACTGGAACACAGATTCAAGAAAATGGTTTTGGAGAAGGCTATAGGCCAACTGGTGCTACTGGTGTAGGTGTTACTGGTGAAGCTAGAAGTGCTATAGAAAATCTAAGACAAGACAGCGATGAGTTTAGAAAACAGTTTGAAGATACACTCTTTGCAATATCAAATACTACCCCAAGGGCTGCTCAAGCAGCCTTGGCCAACTTGGCATTACAACTAGATGCTAAGGGCTTTGCACCAGAAGTGATAGCTGGAATTATAGAAGAGCTAAAGAAAGAATCTGGAAGACAAGAGCTTGACTTATCATTTATTAAGGTAACAGTAGAAGGTAAGTTAGATATTAAATCAATCAAAGATAAGGCAAAAGAGGCATTCGATGTCGTACAAGAAGAGCTTCAAAAGTTTAACGAGCAAAAGACTGGCCAAAATGTATTTTCATTTGGTGCACTTCCAGCACCATCGGCAGCTGGAACATCTATTGGTGGAATGACTCTTGGTGCACCAACTTCAGCAGCAGTATCCGTTGGCGGATATAGCCTTGGTGCAGGACAAACTGCTACACAAGATCCACAAATTCTTGCTGCTGTTAACTTAGCAGCCGCTGCAGCAACATCTCAAATTCAAAATCTAACCAAGGAATTTAACCTTGGTTTAATTTCGGTATCAGACTTTAATCAACAATTTAATCAAATTTTAAGTGGTATACGAGAAATGGACCCTGCCGTACGTGGGCTAGCAATTGATGAAATAGCTGCTCAATGGCCAGATTTTGCTGACAAGCTAAGCAAGGTAACAGACCAGTCAGATAAGCTTTTGTTATTAGAGGCTCAAGTTAAGGGTGTAGAGTTTACAGATGATGACATTAAATCGCTCATTGAGAATGGTCCAAATGCGGTATCTGTACGTCAAAGATTAGTCGATGGAAATATTCAGGCAGCCGAAACAGCATATGCCGCTAAAAAGGCAGAAGAAGAAAGAAATCGTGCAGTTCAGGCTGGATTAGACTTGCAGGGCTTTGACGAGGAGATCGCTAAGAATCAACAAATACTTGAAGATGCTCCAAAATTAGTAGAGGCAGGACTAAGCCAAAAAGATGCAATTGATGCATTAACAGATGCAAAGTGGGCAGGTATTTTTGCAACTGCAAAACAAAAAGATTTAGAAGAAGGAACAACAAAATATACTAACGAGGCAATTGCTGCTTATCAAGGATATAAGGCAAGCATAGAGGCAGTAAACAATGCTAGATCAGCTGGAGATATGGCTGACCAGATTGCTCAGCTACAAAAACAAAATAATGTATTGGCATGGCTAACCCAAAATGGTATGTCAACAGCAAACGCCATTGAGGTAGTGGGAAACGCAACATATTTTGCGGCTGCACAAGCAGCAATGGCAGCTGGAAACTATCAACAATTTGCAGATCAATATAGTAGAATTCAAAAGCTTTCTGCACCACTTTCACCTGGTGGAGGACAAAAATCAGATTTCCAGCAAGCAATTGATAATCTAAGAGAAGAAGCCAGAGATGCAAATAGACTTGTATCTGCATATAATAAGCTTCGTAATGCCAAACTAAGCACAGGTCAGGCCGCAAATGCTGCAAAAAATCCAATTATTGCAGCAGCAGTGGCAACTACAAGAGTTGGTACTCCACAATGGACTAAGCTAGTATCGCTTATTAAACAAGCAGATGCTGCATTAAAGCGTTCTAAGCTTATAGAGTTTTTGGGAGAAAAGAGAGCAAGCAATGCACTATTAAAAGCTTTTTCAAAAATATCTCCATTGCTATCTAGGATTGGATTAACTTCTGAAAACATTCAAGAAATTCTTGGAGATCCAACATTGGCTCAAGCTTTTGTAGATGACCTTAAAGACGGAGTAGTAAATAGTAAGCAAATAGAAGCCATTATTAAAGAATTTGGTGAAGAAAAGAAAGTACAACTACTGTTTGAGATGTCAACCCCAGAAGGTATGATGGGACAGCTAGACGAGCAAATCTCTAGACAAATGAAGAGCCTTGACCTACAGGCAAAAGAAATTGAAAGAAAGTATGATAGTCAAATAGCTGCCTCACAGGAAGCAGCAAGAGCAGCAGTAGAAAGTGCACAAAAAGCTGTCGAAGAAATAGAAGATTCGATAGATAAGATTCAGTCAAAGATTGAGGATAAGCAGAGGCAGATTGAGTTATCTATTTCCAGACCAATAGAGGCACTAAACAATGCAATTTCAAGTATTGAGAGAGAAATTGAGCTAAACTTTAATAGACCAATTGCTGCGCTGCAAGAAGAATCATCAGATCTATCAAATGAGCTTGAACTTATGGACCGTGCTGCTTCAGAGGTAAATAAAAAGTTTGATCTGCAAGCCAAGGCATTAGAACAAATAAATGAAATTAGTTCAAGTGTAGCCGAACAGGACAAGGAAAGGCTAGAGGTAGCAGATGCTCTTGCCAGCGGTAACGCTGCTGATGCTATTCGTGCAATCCGTAGGGCTAGACAGGAAGAGCAAAAGAGAGCACGAGAACGGGCTGCAAAGGCACTAGAAATTGCCAAAGAGAATGAGCTAGCAAAGATTCGTTCAGCCTCTGGTCTTACTAGAGAGCAGATTGAGCAAAGACAGTTTGAAATTAGTCAACAAATATTTAGTCTGGAAGAAAAGCGAGAGCTAAAGCAAAAAGATATACAAAATATTCAAGATCAAATTTATGAAATAGAGCAAAAGAGAAGGCCGCTTCTTGATGAAATACGAGTTCTTGAAGACGAGATTTATGAGATAACAAATGGAAGACTAAGAATTGCTCAAGATAAGCTTAAGCAGGAACAAGATGCTGCAGATGCTGTAGAAAAGTCAATAGAGCAAACCAATAAATTAAGAGATGCAGAACTTGCTGCAATAGATGCTCAAAGGGAGCAATGGGAGCTGCTGCAAGAAGAAGCTCAAAAGGCTCAGCTACAATCAAATGGATACCTTACCGACCTTGAAACAGCAAAGGGGCTTGTGGGAGATATTAAAGACGCTTGGGCAGGGGTTGCAACAGAAACAGCAGTGGCAGTAGCAGTAGCTACTAGCAATACTCAGACAGGGGCTGGCCAGACAGGAACTGGCCAAACAGGAACTGGAAAAAAGATTAATCCTGCTTATACGGCAGCAGCTTCTGCTTTGGATACAGCAAAGAAGAGGCTTAGTGATTGGGATTCTGGAAGAAATGCCTTGGTTGCCAGAATATCAAAACTTAATTCCGATATGAAGACTGCCCCACCTGCAGCTAGACCAAATTTCCAAAAACAAATTAATGATGCAACTAAGTTATTAAATGCAAATTACAATTCGTCAGACAGAGGTATGTTAAATAAAGCAGTATCTGCCGCACAAGCCAAGCTATCATCTACCCCACAATACCTTGCTGGTGGTGGAATGATGAAAAGATTTGCAGCTGGTGGAAAGATTGGCTACTACCCAATGGGTGGACTTATTCCATATAAAGCCCAAGGTGGAATGTTTAAGAGTATAAATACAGATACTGTACCAGCCATGCTTACTCCTGGAGAGTTTGTTGTTAAAAGATTTGCTGTTGAAAAGTTTGGCGAGGGCAACCTTAAAGCAATAAATAATGGCACATTTAAGGGCAACTCAGTGTATAATTATGAGGTAAATGTTAACGTCAAGTCTGATGCTAACCCAGACCAAATAGCAAGGTCTGTAATTACACAAATCAAGCAAATTGATTCGCAAAGGATTAGGGGTAATAGGCTATAATGAGCAATGCAGTATACCTTCAGGGTCGTAAAAAATATACTAGGCCACAGGCTTTGTTATTTGCAAATAACTCTGGAACATTACAGGCTATTGAAGATGGAGAGAATGAAGAGTTCTATCACGTCCCATCTGGCTTTGACATATTGTCTAATCCAGCACTAAATGCGGATGGCTCTCAAGATGTATTCATGGTCCTATCTGATGATAACAGAAGCCCATTAGATTTTAGAATTAATAGAATTGAAAAAAGAGAGCGAATGATTAATGGGCGCATGCGTTCATATCATATTGCAGACAAAAGAACTGTTACTGTAAGTTGGGATATGCTTCCATCTAGAGCATATAGCATTTTTCCTAATTTTAACTCTTCTGGAAATCCAACATCCGTTGTTTCTTCTGTAGATCATGATAATAACCCACTTACCCCCAATAAGCCAGTAGTTTCATTAAGCGGCTCGCCATTTTATAAAGACCAGCAGTATACAAGCGATGGTGGCGCAGGTGGCGTAGAGCTACTAGATTGGTATGAAAAAAATAGTGGATCTTTTTGGGTCTACCTTGCTTATGACAAATACAATCAGTTTGGAGATATCCAAGCTGGCTCTGCAAACTTTTTAACTTTGCCAAAATATAATCAGGTTATTGAAATGTTCTTTTCTGACTTCTCCTATTCGGTGGTAAAGCGTGGTGGAAGCAACTATGACTTTTGGAATATATCATTAACATTAGAAGAGGTTTAATATGTGGCAGGACGAGACATTATTAAACCATTTAGAAACATCTTCATCAATAAGCAGTAAATCTTTCATAACTGCAGAAATTAATCTAAACTCTCCATCTAATATTGCTAAGGTTGGTAATTATAGATATAGACCATATGAAAGAATATCCAAGCCAATTGCAGAACAATCTAGGTATGCCTCGCTACAAAACTTCTTTGACATATCTGATGAGGGTAGCTTCTATACTAAAGCAACAGATGCAGACATTGTCATAGATGGAGGATTCACGGATTCTTCTCAGGGAACACCAGCCTTATTTAGAAACAAAAAAGAGAAAGAGTCAATGCTTTACTCTCTTGAAGATTGTTTTGGAAAATTTAGACCACGATCTGGAATTAATAAATTAAGATATTTAGAAACAGGCTGGCAATATCTTAACAATCCTAGTCAATTTTCATACTTAAGACCAAGATTTTATATGGCTCACAAAGATGACCCGTTTAAATACTGGACATCTTACAGAACAGAAGATGGTGCTGAACGAGGAATTGCTACCAATTTTGTGAATGGCAGATACTATATTGACGATACAGCACCATTTGTTGTATACAAAAATAAAATACCAGCTAATAGAGTTATCGTTAAAATGCAAACTGGAGTTGGTGATATCGATCTTGGTCCATTTAAAAAAGCATCCGAGGAGTTTTCAGATCCATTTTTTGGACAAGAAAATATGTCTGTGCCAATTAGATGGTCTATTCAGTATTTGGAAAACGGAAACTGGCTAACCGCAACCTCTTTTGACGAAAACAGTATTCGTAAAAATGGTCAGCCAATTGTAGGACCAGACGGGTATGTGGAAATTTATTATGGTTTAAAGATTCCAGTTAGGTATTCTTCTTATTTTAAACATGCTGGAGAATATTCATCAGTTGCAGCATTGCCAGAATCTTCTACTCCTGGATATGCCTATTTGGTTGGCGCCACCGAAACTAGTCCTGGACAATACTATGTCTGGAATGGCGAAGACCCAGAGTCACCATATGATCAGCCGTTTACTCCCGAATATACCTGGCAGGTAAAAGACGAGGGGGAGCAGAATGATTATGGGTTTGTATCAAACCTAACTAACCCACCAAGATTTATTAATACACTTTCTTCTAAAATTCAATATAGAGAATTTCAGTATATCTCTGGTCTCAGATTAGTTGCTGAAACAATGAATAAGAATGACTCTGTATTAGATCTAATTGAGCTGTCGCCAAGGCTATCTATTGATTTAACAGATAGGGTAGTTGGTTTTAATCTTAAAAAGCCAGCCTCTGATTTGGGGGTAAGCGGCTTGCCAGTTGGACAACTTTTAGCTGGAACTGGTAGCATTTCAATGTTTGACTACGATCTAGCATTTTTAGAGGGAAATGATAATAGTGTTATTACAGATATTTGGTCACAAAACACACAAATTAAATTTCAAGAAGTTATACAAAATGTAAATGGCAGAGATTATTATATTCCCATAAAGACAATGTATACAGATGGCTTTCCAGATATAGATAATAGAAATCGAACAGTTAATATTAATTTAAGAGATTTGTATTTTTATTTTGAAAATACAACCGCACCACAAATTTTGTTAACAGATGTTTCTCTTGGAATAGCGGTTGCAACGCTGCTTGACTATATTGGATTTAGCAATTATATTTTTTATAGAAATGACGGAGAAGCAGATCCAATTATTAATGCATTTTTTGTTAAGCCAGAACAATCCGTAGCAGAGGTTCTTCAAGAACTAGCACTCTCTACTCAATATACTATGTTTTTTGATGAGTATAACAATTTTGTCGTAATGTCTAAAAATTATATTCTTCCTGCTAATAATGAAAGACCACTCAATATAACTCTTCGTGGATCACAGGACTCAGAAAAGTCTGGCGTTATTCAAAACTTGACGAATGATAAACTTGCAAACATTATGCAAATAAGCTCACAGACCAACAGTATTTTTAATGGAGGAACGCTAAAGTATTCCTCACGCTATATTCAAAAATATGCTGCCCCATCAGATATATATAAAAGTTCTTTAGAACAGGATCAAATGTGGGTGTATGCCTCGTCCCAACTATGGGACATCTCTTCTGAAAAAACTGGAAGGTTGCAGCAAAACGGTGCTGCTATAGAAGACTCATTTGTTCTTGCCGCTATGCCACTAAATGCAGACCTAAATGATTCTCATCCATACGTATCAAATAACAGGGTATTCAATAACACTATTGATATCGGGGAAGCTGTTTATTTTATTAATAAATATAATGGTTATCTGTATGCCAATGCCGAGATTATTAAATATGATGCCGTAGAATACAGTATTCCAGGTCAGTCTCCTGCCACTGGAGACCTTGTCTGGATTTCAAGTTTTAGAGAATATGAAAAATACTTTAGCCAGCTTCCATTTAATGGAAAGATGTATCCAACTGGATTGCTCAGAATATACTCCGAGCCGTACTATGAAACAATTAATGGCATTACAAGAATGAGAAATGGCGCAGTTGCAAAATCTGGAAGATGCCAATTTGGAACTGGAACAATTAATTCAAATGGAGAAATTTCTCCATCATATCATTTTGCTGGACTAAGTAGTTATTGGACAGATAATGTAAATGTTCGTGGTATAAATATGGAATCTGAGTTCCTGTTTACTGATAAAACATTTAGATCGTCAGAATTTTTTGTAACATCATATTTAGTATCAAGTAATATTGCAACAATAACAGTGTCTCCAGATCATAACTTTTTGGTTGGAGAAACTATTTCTTTAGAAAATGTTACAGATGCCCTAGATGGCCAGCACATTGTAACAACAAAAACCTCAAATACTTTTTCTTTTGCAGTTAACACATCAAACATTTCTTTGCAAACTTTAGATAATGTTTCTTCTAAAGCATATATCGCAAGGTATGACAGTCCAACTGCGACCACTCCAGCAGGACCTGCCAATGAAATTGGAGTAAGAAGTTCTAGAAATGGAATTATTAAAAACTACTTATCTAGCTCAGTTCTTTCTGATAATGACTCCTTAAGGCTTTACTCAGTTCAGTCTGGCGCAGTTCAATCGTCTGCATTAGTTTTTTCTGGAGGAACTTATTTAGCAACTGAGTCACCTATTGACTATCTTTCCTACATATATAAGCCACTCAATAATGCATATACACATTTTGGTACAAGACTAAGGATTGTTGGAAAACAAGAAAATGATGAGCTAAGACTACAGACACCAGTTGGCGTTATGAAGTTTTATGGAGTAGAAGAAGCAACTCCAGAACAGCTAGCAACTATTGGTGGTGCTAGTGGTGGGCTATCGGTAATGGTCGATCCAAATAAAAATACAGGATATTATTTTGAGGTAGCTGCATTGACTGCAGATAATATAACTTCATATAGCAACAGCTCAAATATACACGACGTAATTTTTTATAAGGTTGTAGGCGCTGGAGGCAAGGCTGTTCCAATTAAGTTATGGGGTGGTTATGCAGGTATAATCTCTAACTCTGGACAAGAAATTGGTCAATCCAGGATTGTTGCAGAAGAGGCACCGTCAGTATACGATCTTGCAGTTGAATACCAAGATATTGGATCAACCAGAAGATTCTATTTATATCTAAATAATAGCCTTGTTCAAATTGTAGATGATACATCTCCGCTACCACTAATTAATAATATGGCTCTTTTTGTAAGAGGTAGCTCAAGACTTATGTTTGAAAATATTTATGCAATTACAAATAATTATTCTCAAAATACGGCAACATCTCTTAATTTGCCAACAAATAAAATTTTTACAAAAGATCCAATTTCTGCAGATAGGGCGTATAGCAAATTTGCGATCAGCGGAATTGTTCAATCTTCTTATTTATCTGGAATTAATCCTATAGAGCCGCCAGCATTTTCCATGTACTACGATGAATTCGGAACTATTATGAGAGAGGCAGCATACTTTAATGTCAGATATGATAAAGCCTACCCAGCTCTTCTTGCTTATTTAATCCCTACATTTTCAAAACTGAAGGGATATACTATTTCTGGATTCTTGGCTGGATCTTATGGCGCAGAATTTTTAATTTTTAATGCAACAGATGCTCCTCTATTGTTAGACGGACAGGAAAATAACTTAACAATTGCAGGAGTTGCCTATACGCAAGAAAGTAATGTCGAGTATTCTGTAGATGACTACTTCAATAAAATTGGAAACTTCGCTAATCCTCAATTATTTAATCAAGAGCTTATTACTTCTCCAGATAGAGTGCAAGAAGAATACTTTCAAATTAAATTAAGCAGAATTGAGCACGGAAGAAAAGACTTTAGCTTAAATCTTCAATATTTGCAATCAAGCGATGAGGCCGATGCTCTTATGGGGTGGCTTGTAAATAAAATTATGAAGCCAAGACTTTCTATAGGGTTAGAAATATTCTCCAACCCTATGATTCAGCTGGGTGACATTGTTAATGTTGAGATTACAGCAAACAACCAAACACAAGATGGGCTAGAGTTTATTGATAGCACAAAGAGATTTGTGGTTTATAATATTGAGTACTCCAGAGACGCCTCTGGTCCATCAATGATTGTTTATTTAAGTGAGGTATCATAGTGTCTTCAATATCTGCAATTCCTAATTTGCCAAATAACTCTTTAAATATTGCTGGTTCAAATATATCAGAGGCAATGAAGCCAGCACGACCAGATATTATCTTAAATCAAAATACTGTTGCAGCGATTGAGTCGCAGGCACTGTTTTTTGAAAATATTACTAGCAAAGAATTAATTACTATTGTTAGAAATGATACGGTATTTGGAAAGAATAATCTGTATACACCAATTAAAAATGTATCTAGCCTAGCTTTAAGATATGGCCCAAAGTCATTAATTCCACTTCAGGGTGCTAGCGATACATATTTTAATAATTTTCCTATCAAGCTTGAACAAAAAGTCCCAGACGCAGGCACTGGCCCATTTGATCAAATAGTTTATATTGATGAGCAAACGAATGAGCTTGTTATAAATGTTATAGGTTTAAGGGATGACGAGCAGGTAGAGGTCCAAATCATGAAACGATCATCCGTCCTTGATGATACAATATATAGTGGAGGAAATAGCTAAATGCTTACAAATACTGGCAAAAATATATTAGCCAAATATCTTATTGGTCAAACACCAGCATATGCATCTTATATAGCTTTTGGCTGCGGAGCAAAACCAATAGAGCAGGGAGACTCTTTTGGTGATTATTCAGATAAAACAACTTTAGACTTTGAAATGTTTCGTGCCCCAATAATTTCACGAGGGTATGTTTCAGATGTAGAGCAGGCAACAATTACCCAGGCAACTGGCAGTGGGACTCTAATAACATATACTGCAGCCAATTCTTTTAAAGCAGGAGACATTGTTGACATTGTCGGCCTTAGCATTGCTGGTTTTAATATTCAAAATGCAATTATTGCTTCTGTTACAGCTACTGCTTTTACTGTTGCTTCAACAGTAACAGGAACATCGACTACCGCTGGAATAGCTACAAAAGTAACTCAAAATATTGTATTTACAGCACAGCTTCCAACAGATGAAAGATATGAGATTACAGAGATTGGGGTTTACTCTTCTGGATCTAATCCATCTGCTGGACCATCCGACAGCCGATTACTATATTCTTTTAATACAGATGAAAACTGGGAGCTTCATGACGTTACTGGAGCCAAAACTATTGGAGAGACTTATCAGACAGATCTAGGCAAGCTTCGTGACGGAACTGTTCCCGATGGAGCAGATTTAAATTCTATCAATGCAGCAGAGCTAGTTCTTCAAGCTAATTCTGACAACAACACCCTTAATCAACCAATTAGAATTAATAGAAACGAGCGTTCAAGATTTTTAAATAATACTGTTTTAGTAAGAGGCGATGCATCATGGATTGAGGGGACATCTCAATCTAATATAACAGTTTCTGAAGAAGATGGAACACATATTCACCTTAATGGGATTAGTCTAAATCTTGACAAAAATTCTGGAGAAGATGAAATTAGAGTAGCGTTTTCCATTATAAATAAAGACTTAGATTCTTCAAATCCATCCGCCGTTAATATAATTATTGATTTTGTTTCTGCAGATGATATTAACACTCCTTCTTCACAATATGCCAGAATGAAGATTAGAAAAACAGCAACCGCAGATGATTTTAACAATAATAGATATTTTATTGCTACATCTAAAATTGAAGATTTAGAAAAAACAATACAGTTTAGCTGGCAATCTGTTAACACAATTAAAATATTTGTTTCTATTCCAGCAGATGATGTTCAGGTAGCTACAAAAGAAGTTGAAGACAACATAGCAACTCTTACATTGGGTGCAACCCATAGCTACAATGTCGGTGGAAGAATAATGGTTTCTGGCGTAGGAACAGGATTTGATGGACTAAAAACAATTACAGCAGTTACGTCTAATACAGTAAGCTATGAAGTCACCCTGGCTGATCAGGGGCCAACCAGCCTTTCTCCTGCAGGATTGGTAGAGGGGTATAATGCTAATTATTACGTTGCATTAGATGCAATAAGATTAGAAAATGTTGCAACAACCAATCCACTATATGGTCTTGTTGGCTATACCGTTGCAAAAACACAACTAGGAAATCCAATTATTAAAGAGTCAAACACCTCTAGCTTGTTAGAGTTTAGATTTGCAATGGATGTGATTTAGTGGCTGATCGTAATATAAAGCAAGTTAGGATTTCTAGAGATAACCTACCACCGATTAATGCTGATCAAGGCAAGTATGTGGTTAGATATAGAATTATATCAAGTGATAGAAACAGAATCTCTCACTGGTCGCCACAATTTTTAGTATCTCCAACCCCACCAAATTTTGAGGCAGCAGAAGATAAGAATATTGCAATTAGTATTGCTGGATCTACGCTTGTGGTTAAATGGAATATCAGTGCTAAGGCGCAAGCAGAATTTAATAAAAACCCAAACCTTGAATTAACTACCTATGACGTTTACTTAGCTTGGGGGCTATCTCCTACAAGCACAGATCCGTTGCAATACTTTTCTACATCTTCTGGAAACTACTTAACCATTCCAATTGAGACTGGAAAAGAGTCTGTTCGGGTTGTTGTTCAGTCCATTACATACCCAAGACTCTATACCCCATCAGTGGCCATAGCTGATTCTGGGGTAGTTGCACTATAATGGATTGCGTGGTATAATAAGTATATGTCACAGATACCTTTGCCAGAACGAGGCCAGCCAATTGATTTGGCCTATATCTATCAAATAGCCGAGGCCATTAATACGCTTTCTGCACAGATTACCCCCTCAACAAATAGGTACGTAACAATTGAGACTCCGTTGGATGGAAAACAAAGTGTTTTGTCAAGCGGTGTAAAAATGAATGCTGCATATGTAGAAGTGTACAATAATGCAACAGTCTTGGCAGGTCAAGAACAGCCATTTTCTTACAGCTATCCTGCTGAATACAAATTTGCTCCAGTAGCAACTGCTACTCCAGTAAATGTTGGAGGAACAACGGCTGGTAAAGATGTATCTATCATTCTTAAGAACGTCACTACTTCTAGGGTAGACGGCATTGTAAAATTTAATGCAAGTGGAGATTTGACAATTGGAGTTAATCTAATTGTCATTGGTATTCCAAATTAAGGATATCAATGCCACAAAATCCAAAACGAGGCTATAGGACTCGTGAAGAGTATAATGAAGCCGCTATAATTCCTGGCAGTAAGAAGGTATGGTTTTTAAACGGAGATTTGGTTCGAATTCATCACATTAATAGATCTAATGGAATTATGTCTGTTTATAACATTATTCAAGATAGAATAGAAAGTTGCTTAGCCTCAGACTTTAAAAGAAATAGGCAAAGAGCTTATACTGTCGGAGAAACTGCAGACCTTGTAAATAGACATAAAAAATACTTGCCAAATCTTATGAAGCGTGGTATAATTCCTTTTCCAACAGGATCCCAAAAAGGTGGAAAAACTGGATGGCAAGTAAGAAGCTATTACTCAGAATCCCAGGTAAGGTCAATTCGTGATATACTTGCCTCTTATTCTATGGGCAGACCAAGAAATGATAAATTAATTACAAATAACATAACCCCATCTCCACAAGAGTTGACACGGAGAATGGGAGATGGTATACTAACTTACACTAGAACTGAGGACGGCAGGTTTATCCCAGTCTGGTCAGAATCTATATAAGAAAGATAATGGGTATGGAAAACGATAACACTAGAGTAAAGGTCGCACTTGGCTACACCCTTAATTTAGGTAATTTTCAGTCATTGCGTATTGACCTAGAAGTTACAGACAGCAAGCGTGACGGTGAAAACACTAACGAAGCGTTTGAGCGTGTATATGAGTTTGTAGAAAACAAGCTTGCTGAAAAGGTTAAAGAGGCTTCTCAGGAAATTGACGGTAAGTAATGCCAGATCGCAAAGACCGTATGGCTTTGCTCAGTCGTTACAGCAAATTGTATACCGCAAAGTATGAGCAAAAGCCTCAAATAAACTTAAATGTAGAACAGTGGGCGGCCGATGCCCTTATTGAGTCCTACGGTATTCAGGCCTGCTATGATCTTTTGCAATATTATTTTGATGTAGCACAATCCCCTAGTTGGAAATACTTTGCCAATTATGCCCATGAAATTATTGATCGTAGAGAACAGTATCAACAAGATTTGCTGGAGAGACAGCAACGTAGACAACAAGCGAAGAAGTGGTTAAGTGAGTAGTACAGAATCTAAATTAATTTCAGCAGTACTTAAGGACAGGCAAGTCCATGTCTTACTACAGGCAAACGTAGAAAACATACTAACTACCCATAATGACATTTGGCAGTTTATTCGTAAATACTATGAAAACAATCTATCTTCCCCACCAATAAGTCTCGTTGTAGAAAAATTCCGTGACTTTGTTCCAGAAGAAAATATTGGCGCTACAAAGTATCACCTAGAAGAGCTTCAGCATGAGTATATGAATAACTCGCTCAAGGATGTTATCAGAACTGCCGCTGCCGATGTTCAAAATAATAATGCCTCTTCTGCATTAGAGATGCTAATTGCTAAGACTGCAGAGTTAAAGAAAAACTCATCTGCAATTAGGGACATAGATGTCACAGATTTAGATTCAGCTGTTTCCTATTATGAGCAAGTGCAAAAACAGGCTGCCTTGGGCATACAGGGCATTAAGACTGGGCTACCAGGCTTTGATAACTATCTGCCAGCTGGAATTCAGCCAGGACAGCTTGGAGTCTTTCTGGCCTATCCAGGTATAGGAAAGTCCTGGTTAAGCCTTTATTTCGCCGTACAGGCCTGGAAACAGGGTAAATCTCCGATGATCGTAAGCTTAGAAATGAGCGAAACTGAGGTTCGAAATCGTGTCTTTACAATTATGGGCGAGGGGCTATGGTCCCACAGAAAACTTTCTTCTGGGCAGATTGAAATTGATGACCTAAAGAGATGGCACGAGTCTAAGCTAGCTGGAAAACCAGAGTTTCATATCATATCTAATGATTCTGGCGGAGATGTAACTCCACTAGTTTTGCGTGGAAAAATTGACCAGTATAAGCCAGACTTTGTTGTAGTAGACTATCTACAGCTCATGAGTCCAAATCAAAAGTCAGATAATGAAACTGTCCGTATGAAAAATCTTTCTCGTGAATTAAAACTTATGGCAATTTCCGAAGAGGTTCCAATTATAGCAATTTCATCTGCAACACCAGATGATGTCACTAAATTAGATACCGTCCCTACTTTGGGACAAACCGCTTGGTCACGCCAAATTGCATACGATGCTGACTGGGTCATGGCATTGGGACGTGGTCCAAACTCAGATGTAATTGAGTGTGTATTTAGAAAGAATCGTAATGGATATATGGGAGAATTTTTAGTCCAGGTTGATTTTGATAAAGGATGGTATAAGTATAAAGATTTCCAAGATAACTAGTATAATGTATGCATGGAAAGTTTCCATCATAAACCGATTAAAAGGTTTGGCCTGGAAGGAGACATCTATGACGATGCCTCTATCTATAGGTTAAAAACTGAATACATTAGGCTAGTTACCTCTGGAATGAAAATTTCTGGGTATGTGCCAAGACTGGACATTGACCCAGACTTTACAATAGAATATAATATACAGGCTAATATTTTTAAATTTAATTTATCTATATACGGAATATATGTAGGAAAGAAAAAGAGTGAATGGATACTAGGGATAGACGGAACAAGGGTAATTCATATACCCCAGATCAAATCAAGCGAGTTGTCACAGGGTCAGGTCTCACAATAGAGAATGAGATAGACACAGACTATATACTCTTTTGTCCATTTCATCCAAATCATAGAACTCCTGCAGGAGAGGTAGATAAATACAAAGGAACTTTCTTTTGTTTTTCTTGCCACAAGGTTGCAGATCTAATAGAGCTTGTAATGCATACTACTGGACGCACATATTTTGAGTCAGCCAGATTTATTAAATCAAAAGAGCAGCAAAGTAATATAGAGGATGAGGTAAACAAAAGCCTTATCGTAAAACCAGAATACACACAGTTCGATGAGCTACTTATTAAAAGACTAGCTGCTCAGGCTATAGAGTCGCCAAGAGCGGTTAGGTACTTTGCTGGTAGGCAAATTGCAGAAGACTCTATGAAAAAGTTTTCGCTGGGCTTTTCTGAAAAACAAGATATGGTAACTGTTCCAGTTCATTCCCCATCTGGCATTCCAGTAGGTTTTGTGGGTCGCTCCATAGAAGGCAAAGAGTTTAAAAATACTCCAGGATTGCCAAAGGCAAAGGTGCTGTTTAATCTGCATCGTGTTCGCTCGGCAGACAAGATCTTTGTTGTAGAGTCGTCCTTTGATGCCATAAGGCTAGACCAGTGCGGCTTCCCAGCGGTAGCCACTCTAGGTTCTAATGTATCAAATTTTCAAATAGACTTGCTTCAAAAGTACTTTAACAATATAATTGTTATAGCTGATAACGATGAAGCTGGCGGTAACATGAAGTCTAGGATTCAAGAAAAACTTGGATCTCGTGTTAGCGTAGTACAACTAGACAAACAGTATAAAGATATAGGCGACATGTCGGACGATGATATAAAAAAGCTAGAAGTATCATTTGACAAGTCAATAGCCAACATGCTAAACTAATACACCAAAAATATAGGAGATATATATGAGTATCATTAAAGGGCTAAAAGATATCAATGCATTGCTTGATAAGCCAAAGTATGATGAGAGCAGAGCAAAGGTCCGCTGGCTAAAGCTGGCAGATGGACAGTCTGTAAAGATTCGCTTTATTGAAGAGTTGGATGAGGATAGTCCAAATTACTCTGCAGATCGTGGACTTGCTCTAGTAGTTAAGGAACACTCTAATCCAAAGGATTACAAGCGTAAAGCTTTGGATACAATGGACTCTGAGGGCCGTGACTTTGCAGAAGAGATGTATCGCAAAGATCCAAAGGGAAATTCTGGCTGGAAGGCCAAGCTACGTTTCTACTGCAACGTTCTTATTGACGATGGAATTGAAGCTCCATATGTTGCTATTTGGTCAATGGGTGTAAGTAAGCAGTCTGTTTTTAATACCATTAGAGAGTACGCTCTAGATACTAGCAGCATTTCCAATCTACAATGGAAGCTAAAGCGAAACGGTCAGGGTACAGAAACAAACTACACTCTTATTCCTGTTTCGCCAGATTCAGAGCCGTTTAATTGGAGCGGAATTGCTCCATTCCCACTGGAATCAGCACTTAGCAAGGTTCCATATGCAGAGCAAGAGGCGTTTTATCTCGGCTTTGACACCCCATCAGTCACGTCTTCAAATATTGACTGGTAGGCGATAGCTTGAGCTATAACGGTCTTCACGTCCATACGCATTACTCTTTGTTTGATGGTATAGCTACACCAGAAGAGTATTTGTCACGTGCTCAAGAATTGGGTATGAATGCACTGGCAATTACTGATCATGGTTCACTGTCTGGACACAGAGAGTTCTATCGTATTGCAAAAGAAAAAGGTATTAAGCCTATTCTTGGCATAGAAGGATATATTACTAATGATAGAAAAGATCAACGAGCACCCGATGTTCGTGATGGTTTACTAGATTTAGTTTATAACCACATTATTGTTCTTGCTAAGAATCATGCTGGACTAGAAAACTTAAACAAGCTCAACGAAATTGCGTGGACAGAAGGATTCTTCAAGAAGCCACGATTTGACTATGAGACACTAGAGAAGTATTCAGAAGGGCTAATAGTTCTATCTGGATGCCTCTCTGGTGCTCTAGCAAAAGCAATAGAGGCAGAGGAGCTGGCGGAAGCTAAGCGCATTATTGAGTGGCACAAGAATGTATTTGGAGACGACTACTACATTGAGGTTATGCCACACAACCCAGCAGAAGTAAATAAGCAACTTCTTGCGCTTGCCGATCAATATAGTGTAAAAGCAATTGTCACACCAGATTGTCATCACGCACACACTGGTCAAAAAGAAATTCAGGAACTTAAGCTAATTTTAAATAGCTATTCTAATAAAGTTCAAAAAGATGCCACATACGAAAAGTCATTAAAACATGACAATCTTATGGATAGGCTTAACTATCTTTATGGTGAAAGAGAAATAACATTCACAAACTTTGACATCCATCTACTTTCTGACGAAGAAATGCACAATGCTATGAAATTCCAAGGTATTGATCGTGAAGATATTTATCAGCACACTGTTGAGGTTGCCAACAAAGTAGACAATTATGATATTAAAGATCATTTAGACTTGCTGCCAGTTCAGTATCAAAATCCAGATAAAGAATTAAAAGAGCTTGCCCTTGCTGGCTTAAAAGATAGAAGCGTTGAGGGGCCAGAATATTTGGCAAGATTAGATGAAGAGCTTGAAGTAATAAGCCAAAAGAATTTTGCACCATACTTTCTTGTTGTTCGCTCTATGATATCGTGGGCAAAAAAGCAAGGAATTATGGTTGGTCCTGGTCGTGGTTCTTCTGCAGGATCTTTATTGTGCTATGCGCTAGGAATCACAGACATTGACCCAATTAAGCATGGATTGCTATTCTTTAGATTTATTAATCCAGAACGTAATGATTTTCCAGACATAGATACTGATATTCAGGATTCAAGACGAGATGAGGTAAAGGATTACCTTGTTCGTCAATATAAGCATGTGGCATCTATTGCTACATTTTTACAGTTTAAAGATAAAGGTGTAGTCCGTGACATAGCACGTGTGCTGCATATTCCATTAACAGATGTTAATAAAGTTATGAAGGTGGTAGATACTTGGGATGATTACTGTACGTCAAAACAAGCGGCCTGGTTCAGGGCAAAATATCCAGAAATTGAAGAATATGGTGAGCAACTTCGTGGGCGTATTAGGGGTACTGGTATCCATGCTGCTGGTGTTGTTACCTCTAAGTTTCCAATATTTAAGTATGCTCCTATGGAAACACGAACGTCGCCAGGCAGCAAAGAAAGAATCCCAGTCGTAGGCGTAGACATGGAAGAGGCCGAAAGGATTGGTCTAATTAAGATTGATGCCCTTGGCCTAAAGACATTATCGGTGCTAAGGGACACTCTAGACATTATTAAAGAACGTCACTATAAAGATATAGACTTGCTATCCATTGATATGGAAGACTCCAAGGTATACGAAATGCTTTCTTCTGGTTACACAAAGGGAGTATTTCAATGTGAGGCCACGCCATATACCAATCTTTTGGTTAAAATGGGTGTTAAAAACTTTAATGAGCTAGCTGCATCTAATGCTTTGGTTAGACCAGGCGCCATGAATACTATTGGGAAAGACTACATTCTTCGCAAACATGGCAAGCAAAATATTTCATATCATCATCAAGTGATGAAAGACTTTACTATAGATACTTATGGCTGCATTCTTTACCAGGAACAGGTTATGCAGGCCTGTGTAAATCTTGGCAACATGACGATGGCAGAAGCAGACAAGGTCCGTAAGATTATTGGAAAGAAGAAAGATGCGAAAGAGTTTGATCAGTTTAGGGATAAGTTTGTTGAAGGTGCTTCAAGGTATCTCACTCCTAATCTCGCACGTGATCTATGGTCTGATTTTGAGGCCCATGCTGGGTATTCGTTTAATAAGTCTCACGCTGTGGCGTATTCTACGCTCTCATATTGGACGGCGTGGCTAAAAACATACTACCCACTTGAGTTCATGTATTCTATTTTAAAGAATGAAAAAGATAAAGATGCTCGCACAGAGTATCTGATTGAAGCAAAGCGCATGGGCATATCAATTAAGCTGCCACATATTAATGAATCTGAAATTGATTTTAAAATTGAGGGCAAAGGTATACGATTTGGTTTAACTGGAATCAAGTATATTTCGGATAATATTGCGCAAAAATACATTAGTGCAAGGCCTTTTGGTTCTTATAAGCAGCTAGAAGAGTTTACGGTAACTAAGGGTAACGGTGTAAATACCAGAGCGTTACAGGCATTGCGTGTCACTGGTGCAGCAACCTTTGCAGATAATCCTAGAAACGATGAAGAGATCCGTAGCAACCTATATGAATATCTAAATCTTCCAGAATTTAATACCACAATCCCACAACACTTTTATGCTTTTATTAATGATGTAGAAGAGTTTGAAGAAAAGGGTTCCTTTATTCTAATGGGTATGGTAAAATCTATCAAGCGTGGCAAGGGATGGTCACGTGTAGAAGTTCTAGATAGAACTGGCAGTGTGGGTATTTTTGATGATGAACAGACTGCAATTGAGCCTGGACGAACGTATTTACTTTTGGCTAGTGATAACAGAATATTGAGTGCAATTCCAGCAGATGAAATTGGAAAAATAGAATCCGCAATGACTAGATATCTAAACTACAAGCAGCTTCCATATAAAGAAGATGAGATGTATGTTGTTTCTTTTAAGCCACGTGTTACAAAGGCTGGCAAGAAAATGGGATATCTTACACTAGCAGATGTTTCTAGAGAGTTGCATTCAGTGACAGTATTTCCAACACAGTTTGCCAAAGCGTATATGAAAATTAAAGAAGGCAATGCATATAAATTTTCTTTTGCTAAAACAAAAGATGGAACGGTAATAATGGAGGACATAGTTGACAACGGTTGAAGAGGCTCTAGCAATGCTAGACCCAAAGATTAGAAATAGGCTTGCTACTGGAGCTGGCATCAGAACTGAAACGCAGGAAACACCTAGCCCAGGTCTTAATAGAGCGCTTAATGGTGGCTTGCCATATGGCAGACAAGTTTTAATCTGGGGAAGCAAATCTAGTGCAAAATCATCATTTTGTTTGCAAACAATAGCACTTGCTCAAAAAGATGGCAAACTTTGTGCATGGATCGATGCAGAGATGTCTTACGATGAAGATTGGGCTAAGAAGCTAGGGGTAGATACCGAAAAGTTAATTTACTCACAATCACGCACAATTAATGAAATGGTAGATGTTGCAGTAGCCTTAATGCAGGCAGGCGTAGACCTAATCGTTATTGATAGCATTACTTCATTGCTACCAGCAATATACTTTGAAAAAGATTCTGATGAACTCAAGTCTTTAGAAAATACAAAGCAGATTGGTGCGGAATCAAGGGATTTTAGCAATGCCTGGAAAATGATTAATTACGCAAATAATAAGATAAAGCCAACGCTTATTGTTGCAATTTCTCAATCAAGAAATAATATTAATGCTATGTATACAAGCCAGCAACCAACTGGCGGACAGTCTACAAAATTCTATTCTTCTACTGTTATTAAACTATTTTCTTCTGAATCAGAGAATCAAGCCCTAAAAGGCAAAATCCCAGTCGGAGATAAGTTAATTGAGGAAAAGGTTGGTCGCAAGGTTCGATGGGAAATTCAATTCTCAAAAACTTCTCCAGCATTTCAAAGTGGAGAATACGATTTCTACTTCCGTGGAGAAAATATTGGACTAGACTCTATTGCTGATCTAGTAGATACAGCCGAGGCTAACGGTTTGGTAGAACGAACTGGCGCTTGGTATAAGCTAGAAAGTGGCGAGAAGATTCAGGGTAGGGATGGCTTTATTAAGTATGTCAAAGAAAATATCGATTATCAAAATGAGCTAAAGGCAAAACTAAGTGTCTAGTAAATATGTAATTCATCATGGAGAATTTCCGTGCCACACTTGTGGAGAAGTCGTTGGCTCTCTAAGATTTTATTTTGACACTAAAGACACTACCTGGATGTGCACAAAGAAACATGTTAGCGTTGTATCTTTAGTAACTCCTAAAAAAACAAAGAAAGATTATGAGCGAAAAGTCGGAGAGTAAGCGACTTGGTGCCAAGCAAACTAAAAATAGTGGGCGAGGCAATAAGAAAGGCGATGCTACTTGGGAAAACTTTACGGTAGATTTTAAAGAATATCCAAAAGGATTTACCGTAAACCAGGACAACTGGGCCAAGGCATCCACTGATGCAATTAAAAATGGAAACGATCCAGCTATCATCGTGGTGCTGGGAGAAGGAAGCAGAAAGACAAGGCTTGCGATTATAGAGCTATCTCTACTAGAGCAGCTACTTGAGGACTAATTATGAAAACACTATTCTTAGATATTGAAACAACACCACTAAAGGTTTATACCTGGGGGCTGTTTGATCAAAACATAAGTATTGATCAGATTATTGAAAGCACCGAGATGCTTTGCTTTGGTGCACGTTGGCTGGGAGAGAGGAAGGTTATTTTTAGATCTTCCTATCATGACGGCAAAAAAGCCATGCTTGAAGACCTGCATGCTCTTATGGATGAAGCAGATGTTTTAGTTGGATGGAATTCGGCAGCCTTCGATCATAAACACATTAACCGTGAATTTCTTGAAAACGGCATGACTCCACCATCTACAGTCAAAGACCTAGACCTGATGAGTGTAACCAAAGCTAATTTCTTGTTCCCATCTAATAAGTTAGATTATGTTGCACAGAAGCTAGATGTTGGGGCAAAGGTTAAGCATTCTGGATTTAGCCTATGGCTTCGCTGTATGGATGGAGACAAGAAGGCCTGGAAAGAAATGAAAGAATATCAAATTCAAGATGTGAATCTTCTAGTAGACCTATACGATATCCTGCTTCCATGGCTAGTTCCAAATGGCAAAGTAACTAGCAAAGAAAAACAGGCTATCCAGGCTACCCTAGAAGTCGATGGAATGGTATAATATTATGGTGGAAAAAGAAGTAAAAACAGATAAAACAACATTAGAAATGGTCAATGGTCTTGCAGAGATTGCAGATTTTATGCAGGACGAAGAATTGACACAGGGACTAACCATGATAGCCAAGCTTATTGTAAAACCAGATATTCCATTACAAGTTGCAACACTGGAAATTGTAAGACTGCAAGCAATCGCTGCAAAGATGGCTCTTCGTGCTACATGGATGGTAAATGTAGAAAAGGGAGATAGGGCGAAAAAGAATATATATTTTACTGCAGCAGAATCAATTAATGATTTGGTAGCTGCTCTCAAATATATAACTCGCTAACTATATGATGGCCAAAAATTTATTACAGCAGGTAATGCTAAAGGCAGAAGATAAAGTCCAGAAATCTTTTATTGATACACAACAGCTTATCGATAAGATTAATCATGGATATATTGCCAAGCGTGAAACAAAGTTTGCCAAAAAGAACTCTTTTGCTCCAAGCACTATTGCATATTCGCATGGAGAGTGTCCAAGATACTGGTACCTAGCATTTGAGGGGGCCATGTTTGAGGACAATACAGATCCATACGGTGGCGCTAATATGACTGCTGGAACAAAGTCACATGAAAGAATTCAGCAAGCTATGGCAGATGCTGGAATTCTCAAGGACTCTGAGTTTAAGGTTACGTGGAACGATCCACCAATTTTTGGTTTCGGAGACGTCATTCTTGACTGGGGTGGCGAAGATTTGTTGGGTGAAATTAAAACCATGCCTAACGAAGGGTTCGAATATAGAAAAGCAAGTGGTAAGCCTAAGCTCGGCCATCTTGTTCAGCTTTTAATCTATATGAGAATTCTAAACAAAACAAAAGCAGTATTAATTTATGAGAACAAAAATAATCATGACCTGTTGGTAATACCAGTAGAAATTAATGATTACTATATTGGGTGGGTAAGCCAAGCGTTTGATTGGATGAAAGAAGTTCGTAAAGCCTGGGAAGACAAAACTCTTCCAGAAAAGAACTATAGGTCCAACTCAAAGATTTGCAAAACATGTCCGCTAAGGGCAACTTGTGATCAGGCTGGCAAGGGAGACATAAAAATTAAATCCCTGGAGCCGTTAGATGAAAAGCTGTCAATGGTGTAATGAAGTTTTTGAAACAAAGGTATCTTATCAAATATACTGCTCTCCAGAATGTAGAGATGCTGCCACGAAAGAAAAAATTGCTGACAGATATCTTATTACTCGTCGTCAGAAGCGTCACGGAAAAGTTAGGCTTTGCAAGTCATGCAAGACTCCGCTTTCTATCTATAATGATGAGCCGCTTTGCGATAACTGCCTAATTAATCCTCAAGATGTGGGCAAGATACTAAAAGAAATTAAGGGAATTGCAAATGGTAAGCCTTTCAAAGATGAATAATCAGCCATCAAGGATCTGTTCAATTGACGCAAGCACTAACAGTTTTGCTTTTGCTATTTTTGAAGATTGCAATTTAAAAAAGTTTGGAAAGGTTAAATTTGAGGGAGTTAACAATTACTCCAAGGTACGAGATGCAGCCAGGAAGTCAGTATCATTCTTTGAGCAAATGAAAGATAAAATTGATTCAATTATAATTGAGCATACAATATATCTTAATAGTCCAAAAACTGCAGCAGATCTTGCACTTGTTCAGGGCGCAATTTTGGGGGCAGCAGCTCAAAACGGCATAAGGCTATCTGGCTCAATTAATCCAATTACTTGGCAAACATATATTGGAAATGGAAAGCTGACAAAAGATGACAAAATTCTTATGAGAAAAAATAATCCAGGAAAGTCCGAGTCCTGGTATAAACAACTAGAGCGTGACACCAGAAAGAAGAAAACAATTAGTTTTATTAATATTAATTATGATTTAAGCATAGATGATAATGATGTTGCAGATGCAATAGGCATTGGCCATTATGCTATTAATAACTGGGGAAAGGTTGACAAGTAATATGGCCTCTGTTAAACTATATACAAATGAGCTATGGCTAAAGAAAAGATACCATATTGATAAAAAAACACCAGAAGAAATTGCAAAAGAATGCGGAGTAAGCGTAGAGACAGTCTATGTTTATTTAGCTAAGTTTGGATTAAGAAAGTCTAGAAGATGAGCCTACAAACACAAAAAGAAATTGAAAAGGTTACTAAGCAGGTATCCGAGCTGCTTATTGCAAAAAATAAATCTTATGGCGATTCAGCCCTTCATCCAACACGTGTATTTTCTAAGGCAGATGCAGTAGAGCAACTACTAGTCCGTATTGATGACAAGCTGTCAAGAATTCAAAACGGTCATAACTGGCCAGGAGATAACGACATCGACGACCTTATTGGATATCTTATACTTTTAAAAATTGCCAAGGAGCGAAATGCTAAAGCGTAAAAAAGCAGAAGTTGCTCATACTTATTTTGAAACAATTCCAGAAATAGAGATTGATGGTTTTACCATACAGGCTGGAGAAATGATAAAAATTAAGGGTGAGCGTGGTGGTAAATTTAAACTAATCGGACTTACAAAAAATCATCTTACTGGTGCTCAGTGGGTAGATTGTTATGAAATGATTGCTGGAGTTCCATCTGTATTTAGATCTTTTCAATTAGATCAAATTAAAAGAATTCCTCAGCGTGGAAAGAGAGGTAAGCGTGTCAGCGGAACAGGATCTGATTAGTCATCTTGATCAGGTAAATAAAGTTGTTGGTGAATATCTAAAAGGTAGTGACCCAACAAAGATATCTAAAGAATTAGCTATTCCAAGACAAAAGGTTGTTGCATATTTAGATGAGTGGAAGGCAATGGCTGCAGATAATGCTGCTATACGTGCCAGAGCTAAAGAGGCTTTGGTTGTTGCAGATACTCACTACAGCAAGCTTATTGAAAAAGCTTATGAAGTTATTGACGAAGCAACAACTGTTGCAAATTTAGGTGCAAAGACAGCAGCCATAAAGCTGGTTATGGATTTAGAGTCTAGAAGAATCGACATGTTGCAAAAAGCAGGTTTGTTAGAAAATAAAGAGCTTGCAGAAGAAATGATTGAAATTGAGCAACGCCAACAAGTTTTAATTGGCATTCTTAAAGACATAGCGTCGGAGCACCCAGAGGTTCGTGATAAAATTATGAAAAGACTTTCTGCTGCAACACGCCCAGGCGAAACTATTACGATTGTGAATAGCTAATGTTTGATGATTTTCTAGAAGCTTTACAGGATAGCCCATTTGAGGAAATACCAGTAGATGCAAGAACATTTGTAGAGGGGCTAGATTATCTTGGACAACCACCGCTATCTGAGGTACAGTATGACATTGTAGAGGCAATGAGCCAAATTTATAAGAAAGAAGATCTCATACAGCTAATGGGCACTGATGCTGGAACAAAGTATTATAATAAGTATACAAAGAATGAAATTATTCTTCAATTAGGCAAGGGATCTGGTAAAGATTTCACTTCAACGGTTGCATGTAGTTATATTGTATATAAACTTTTATGTCTTAAAGATCCTGCTAGGTATTTTGGAAAACCTAGCGGTGACGCAATTGACATTATCAATGTGGCTATTAACGCCCAGCAAGCAAAGAA
>JACCDX011103956.1_pt1 | contig 107062 bp, 107 predicted proteins | sample 7449681 | NCBI WGS metagenome assembly JACCDX01 (sample SAMN15323450, study PRJNA562643) | freshwater metagenome | isolation source: river surface water | place: USA:Blue River Watershed | collected 2017-08-18
CCGTAGCCACCGCCACCACCGCCGCCATAACCACCGCCGCCGCCGTAGCCACCACCGCCAGAGCGGGGGGGACGGGCTTCCATCGGACGGGCCTCATTGACGACCAAACTGCGTCCGCCCAAGGGCTGACCGTTCATGCCGGCAATGGCGGCTTGCGCCTCGGCATCGCTGCCCATTTCTACAAAACCAAAGCCTTTGGATCGACCCGTGTCGCGCTCCATCATGACTTTGGCACTGGTGACGGTACCGAACTGACCAAAAGATTGCTCGAGATCGCCATCGCGCACCGTGTACGGCAAATTGCCAACGTACAGTTTATTGCCCATGCAAGGGACTCCTAAAAAACACAAAAAAACAAGCGATGGGGTCCCGAAAGCACAACACAAAGGAAGCGGAGGCGCGAAACTGACCGATCACCCAAACCACTTTTGACTTATAAAAGACAGAAGCGAACCCATTATGTGGCACAAGCGCTTGTAAACTGCAATCGATTTTTCTTAAAACCGCCAAGACGCACCCAAAAAAACCACACAATGCTGGCAAATGCTCACCAAGAGGCTTCGCGTTCGGGCGTGGCGCTGGTTTTGTGGATGGTCAGGTCGGCCCCCTCGTATTCTTCTTCGGGGCTCAAACGCAGACCCATGGTCCATTTGAGCAGGCCGTAAACCACAGTTCCGGCCACCACCGCCCAGGCAACGCCCAGCAAGGTGCCCATGGCCTGGGCTTGGAAGCTCACCCCGCCCAAACCGCCCAGGGCGGGCAGGCCAAACAGGCCGGCGGCCAAACCGCCCCAGGTGCCACACAGGCCGTGCAAGGGCCAAACGCCAAGCACATCATCAATCTTCCAGCGGTTTTGGGTCAGGGTGAACATGCCGACAAAAATGATGCCGGCCACAGCACCCACCACCAGCGCACCCATGGGGTGCATGATGTCTGAGCCCGCGCACACCGCGACCAGGCCCGCCAAGGGACCGTTGTGCACAAAGCCGGGGTCGTTTTTGCCCATCACCAAGGCCGCCAAGGTGCCACCCACCATGGCCATCAAGGAGTTGACCGCCACCAAACCGGACATCTTGTCCATGGTTTGGGCGCTCATGACATTGAAGCCAAACCAGCCCACGATCAAAATCCACGCGCCCAGGGCCAAAAATGGAATGCTCGATGGCGGGTGGGCCGACATCGCGCCATCCCTGCGGTAACGGTTGCTGCGGGCACCCAACAGCAAAACTGCAGGCAAGGCCAGCCAGCCGCCCATTGCGTGCACCACGACCGAGCCCGCAAAGTCATGGAATTCGGCACCGGTTTGCGCCAGCAGCCAGGCTTGGATGCCCAAACGCTGGTTCCAGGCCACGCCTTCGAACAAGGGGTAAACCACGCCCACCAAGATGGCGGTGGCCAGCAATTGCGGCCAAAACTTGGCCCGCTCGGCAATGCCACCAGAGATGATGGCGGGAATGGCGGCGGCAAAGGTCAGCAAAAAGAAAAACTTCACCAGCTCATAGCCGTTTTGGGTCACCAAGGTTTCGGCCGATACCCAAAAGCCAGTGCCGTATGCCACACTGAAACCCACTGCAAAATAAACCACCGCAGAAACCGAAAAATCCACCAGGATCTTGACCAAGGCATTGACCTGGTTTTTTTTTGCGCACCGTGCCCAGCTCTAAAAAGGCAAAACCCGCATGCATGGCCAAAACCATGATGGCGCCCAAGAGAATAAACAGTGCATCGGCGCTCGTTTTTGGTGCGTCCACAGACCTACCCTTTCATTTGTGCTTTGTTTTGGTGCGCTTTTGGGGTCCAAAAGCGGCTCGCACCAAAGGTAAGCAAAAACTACACCAAATTGGTGTGTTTCGCTTCGGCCTGGATCAGCGCTCGGTCATGGCCCCTTGGAAGGCCTTGAAAATGGGCTTGATGAGGTATTGCAACACCGTGCGCTCACCGGTGCGGATGTCCAGGCTGGTGGTCATGCCCGACTTGACCAAAATATCTGGGGCCCGGGGGTTGTGCGATTGGTCGGCATCGAGCCGCACCTGGATGCGGTAAAAAACGCTGGTCTCGCCTTTGTTGCCTTGCTCGCTCAAGGTGTCGGGGCTGATGTGGGTGAGTTTGCCTTTGAGCGTGCCATATATAGAGTAGTCAAATGCATCTACCCGCACCGTGACCGGCAGGCCCAGCTTGAGGCTGCCCACATCGCTGGGCGACACCCGTCCCTCGACAAAAAAACCACCATCGGTGGGCGCGATTTGCATCAACTCGTCGCCAGCGCGCAAAACGCCGCCAATGGTGTTGACCCGCAGGTATTTCACCACCCCGCCAACCGGGGAGACCAGGTCGGTGTGGTCCAAAATGCTTTGCCGCTCGTTGAGCTTTTGCTGGCTGGTGGCCAACTCCTCCTCGGCCTTGCTGGCATCTTGTCGGGCCTCTTGCAAGTAGCGGTTGCGGGTGGCGCTGATGCGACCGGCCAGGTCGGTGACTTGGCGCTCTGAGCGCAGCAAATCGAGTCGGCTGGTGTCGCCGGTCTTCATCAGCTTTTGGTTCATCTCCAATTCTTCTTTGGCATTGGCCAAAGCCTCTTGCAAATACCCCAGCTCTTCGTCCAGGGTTTTTTTGCGCTGCATGTACAAACCCGCTTGCGTTTGGATGAACTCGGGAAACTCCTTGCTCTGGCGGTTGAACACCAAAGGCTTTTGGTGGATTTCGGCATGGGTACGGTCCAAGATGGCGCGCAGCGAAGCCACCCGCGCCACCGTCTCTTTGAAGCCCGCTTGGGCGCGCTCTTTCTCCAGCACCGCCAAGGTCTCGCCGGCCTTGACCGCTTGGCCCTCTTGCACCCGCAACTCAAACAACACACCGCCATCGGCGGCTTGGATGACTTGGGTGCGTGCGTCGGGAATCACCTGGCCGGTGGCGCGCACCAGTTGGTCGAGTTCGGATTGCGAAGCCCAAATCGCCAAGGCGGCAAACCCGGCCGACAAAATGGAGATCATGGGCCAGCGCGAATGCTGATCGGCATAACTCATGGCGCAGCTCCTTGGGGCGCGGGTGTGTTGGACTGCAGCCGCTTGAGCACTTCATCGCGTGGGCCATCCAGTGCAACTTTATGCTGGGCCACGATGATCAAGCGTTGCACCAGCACCAACAACTCGGGTTTGTGGGTGACCAAAATCAAGGTGTCGGTGGGCTTCAAGGTCTGCACCAGCATCTGGATGATGCGCTGCTCGGTCGCCTTGTCCACGTTGGAGGTGGGCTCATCGAGCAACCAGATGGTGGGCTCGCGCAACACCACGCGGGTCAAGTTCACCAACTGTTTTTGACCGCCCGACAGGCCCAAGCCGCCTTCGGAGATTTTTTGCAGCAAGCCTTCGGGGTGCGATTGGATGACCGACTGGAGCAAACCGGTGCGCTCGGCAGCGGCCAAGATGCGCGCATCATCGGGCACCACCAAACCCAAGGTGAGGTTTTCACGCAAAGTGCCGGCAAACAAGCGGCCGTCTTGTTGCAAATACCCGATGTGTTCGGACAACACCCCCTTGTGGATGTGGGCCAGGTCCATGTCGTCCAAAAAGATGCGCCCTTGTTGGGGCGCATACATGCCGCTGAGCAAACGCAACAAAGTGGTCTTGCCCGCACCGATTGGGCCGAGGATGCCGATTTTTTCGCCGGCGCGAATTTGCAACTGCGGTGAGGCAAATGCCGGGCGCGAGCCGCCATAGCTGACCTGGACGTTTTCAAACCGGTAGGCCCCGTGGATGGTGTCGGGCATCAAGGGCGTGTCCACCCCGTGGTGATCGTCTTGCAAACCCCACAAGGTGTTGAGCATCTTGACCGACACCTTGGTGCTCGACCATTGCAAATAAAGCGCTGGCAAACCGGCAATCGGGGTGAGGACCCGGCCCGACAAGATGCTGCATGCAATCAGGCCGCCCATGGTCACCTCACCCCGGCTGACCATCAGCGCACCCACGGCCACCAGCAAGGCATAGGACACCTGCTGAAAAGCGGCGGTCAGGTGTTGCGCGTTTTCGGTCACCGTGCGCATTTGCAACTCGCTGGCGCGCGACTCGTCGGTGGAGTTCATCCAGCGCTGCAACATGCGCCAGCCCGATTGGCCCGACTTGATGGTTTCGGCCCCTTCAATGCTCTCGACCAACAAGCCGGTTTTGAAGTTGCTGGCCTGGTAAACAATTTCAGCCAGTTGGTCGGATTTGCGCTGAAAGTAAAAACCCAGGCACAGCGAGAGCACCAAAAAAACCAAAGGAATGGCCGCCAAATACGGCCCGCCCAAGATGGCGATGAGCAGCAAAAAGACCACCGCAAACGGCGCATCCACCGCCATTTGGGTGGTCACGCTGGTGAGAAATGAGCGGATGGATTCATAGCCCCGCAGTTGCGAGGCCAAACTGCCCACGCTGCGCGGCAATTGGTCCAGCCGGATTTGCAAAAACCGCATGTATGTGGCACGGGCCAAGCGCTGATCGACGCTGTCGATCAAGGCCTTGTAAAAATGGCTGCGCAAATGCTTGAGCAGCAGCTCAAACAAAATGGCAATCAACAGACCCAGGGTCAGCGCGAGCAAGGTTTGCACCGCCCCCGTGGGCACCACGCGGTCGTAGACCTGCATGCTGAAAAACGAACTGGCCAGCGCGATCAGGTTGATCACAATGCTGCCAATGAAAATTTCGGTGAAGATGGACTTGGACCGCCACAGCTCATTGGCCACGATGTGAAACACCGGGCTGCGGTGGGCCTCAAAGGGCTTGGCGGCCAGGCCGCGGAAAAAACGGCCTTTGGGTTTGCCGTCCAACACCTCTTCGGCCCATTTCTTTTGGCTGTCGTCAAAGCGCTCGATCACCCATTGCTGGCGCGCATTGAGGCCGCGCACCAAGGCAAAGCCTTTTTCCGCATCGTGGACCAACACCGGCATGGCGGCCGGGTCGAGTTCGCGCACCGGCTTGAACCGGGGTGATTGCAAGTGCGTGCTGATGGTGTTGAGCAGGTTTTGCGGGTTCAGCTCGGCATCGCTGGCGGTGGTCACCGATTTATAGGCCGCGTCCACTGCTTCCACCAAGGCCAGCCGGTCGCTGGCGGTGTTTTGCAATGCGTTCAAACGCATCAATGTCATGTACAAGGTGTTCATCGGGGGCTTATCTCAGCGGGTTCAGCGTGCAGCAGGCAGTCTGGGCCCGCCTTCGGCCAAGATGTTCAAGCGCCAACTCAGTTGCATTTGATTGGTTTGGGCATCGATCAACTGGCTTTCGGCTTGTTGGATCTCGCGCACCGCATTCATCACCTCCAACCAGGTTTTGCGCCCGGCCAAAAACTGGCGCTCCCAGGCCTCTTGGATCAAGCGGGCCGATTGCAAGGCATTGCCCAGCGACACGATGCGGGCCGATGAATTGCGGTAGAGCGTCAAGTCGTTGCGCACCTGTTCATTGATGTTTTGGCGCTCGTTCTCCACCTCGGTTTGTGCGGCGGTCAAGCGCATTTGGGCCGACTGTTGTTGGGTCAAGCTGGACAAACCGGCCCCCACTTGCGACGACACGCTGAGGTAAACCCGGTCCACCGTGCCGTAATTCAGGTAGGTGAAGCTGCCGTGTTGCCGCTCAAAGCGCAAACTCAGCTGCGGAAACATGTCGGCACGGGCCGCGCTGACTTCGGCCTCGGTGGCCAGGGCCTGCGCTTGCAAGCGCTGCACCACGGGGCTGTTGCTTTGCACCTGGCCCAGCCACCAGGCATCGTCACCCACCACCGGCAAAGCTTGGGTGGTGGCCGCGCTCAACTCAGCGGCCGCAATCGGGCGGGCCAGCAACTCGCTCAAGCGGGCCAGCGCCGAAGCTTTTTGTGACTCAATGCCAAACAAATCGGCCTGGGTGGACTCGATGCGGTTTTTCGACAACAGCACATCGGCCTCGGTGGCCGCGCCAGCGTCCAAGCGGCGCTGCACTTGTTCCAACAGTTTGGACTGGCCTTGCAAACTCTCTTCAAAGGCCTTGCCCTTCAAATGGGCCAGTTGCCAGTCGCAATAGGCTTGCAACACCCGCAAAGCCAGTTGTTGGCGCGCCTCTTGCACAGAGGCCTCTTTGCCTTGTTTGAGTTCGTTGGCACGGGTCACATTGGCCCCCAGCTTGCCAGCCGTCCAAATGGGTTGGCTGATGCGCAGGGTGGAGACCGGGTCATCGCGATTGACCAGGGCGGGGTCATTGGTGGCATTGGCCCGCTCCACACTCAGCGACGGGGTGGGAAAGTATTGCCAGCGGGCGCTGTCGACATCGACACCAGCGGCCGAAGCCAGGGCTTGTTGCATGCGAACTTGGGGGTGGCGTGCCAAGGCCTCGGCCATCAGGCCCGGTAAAACGCCGGCGGCAGGTGCTTTTTGTCCCCAAGCCGCGCTGGCCGTGGCCCCCAAAGACACCAGCAAAAAGCTGTGAAACAACAAATGTTTGTTAAGTTTCATAGAAATGATTGATTTAGAGGATCATTCTAGGCCAAATAAGCAGACAAATAGTATTCAATTTTGCCCTTGGCTAGAATAAAGCCACAGCGCCGATTTGCCAGAGCTTGCGGGCGCGTCAATAAATTCAGCTAAAAACAGACTCCGCTTGGCGCTGTCGAGGCTGACCCAGAGTGTTCCATGACCTTGATTGCCCAACCCCAGACCATGCATTTCACCCAACCCTTGGGGTTGCGGTGCGGTCGCGAATTGGGGCCTTATCAACTCGTTTACGAAACCTACGGCCAACTCAATGCACAGCGCAGCAATGCCGTCTTGATTTGCCATGCCCTCAATGCCTCCCACCATGTGGCGGGCACGTACCCCGGTCAAGACAAAAGCGAAGGTTGGTGGGACAACATGGTGGGCCCCGGCAAGCCGCTGGACACCGATCGTTTTTTTGTCATTGGCGTGAACAACTTGGGCTCGTGTTTTGGCTCCACCGGGCCGATGCACACCAACCCCCAAACCGGGCGGGTTTATGGGGCCGACTTTCCGGTGGTGACGGTGGAAGACTGGGTGAATTCGCAGGCCCGTCTGTTGGATGAACTGGGCATTGCCCAACTGGCGGCGGTTATGGGCGGCAGCTTGGGTGGCATGCAGGCCCTGAGTTGGACCTTGCAGCACCCCGATCGGGTGCGCCATGCGCTGGTGATCGCCAGCTCGCCCAATTTGAATGCGGAAAACATTGCTTTCAATGAGGTGGCACGCCGCGCCATTGCCACCGACCCCGATTTTCACGGCGGCCATTTTTACAACCACGGCGTGGTGCCCAAACGCGGTTTGCGCATCGCCCGCATGCTCGGACACATCACCTACCTGAGCGACGATGTGATGAACGAGAAGTTTGGCCGCCGCTTGCAAAACGCGCTGGCCAATGCCCCTTACCAATACACCACCCAAGACATTGAGTTTGAAATCGAGAGTTATTTGCGCTACCAGGGCGATAAATTCAGCGACTATTTCGATGCCAATACCTATTTGCTCATCACCCGCGCGCTCGACTACTTTGACCCGGCGCGTGAATTTGGGGGTGACCTGAGCGCGGCATTGGCGCGGGCCAAGGCGGCGTTTTTGCTCATCAGCTTCAGCACCGATTGGCGCTTCTCCCCGGCACGCAGCCGCGAGATGGTGCGCGCATTGCTGCAAAACCGCAGCACCGTGAGCTACGCAGAAATTGACGCGCCCCACGGCCACGATGCTTTTTTGCTCGACGATGCGCGTTACCTGGCCTTGGTGCGCAGCTACTTCGACCAAATGGCCCAGCAAGGTGGTTTTTCATGAGCGATCCCCTGGTGATGCAGGCTTTGGCCGATCTGGTGCCACGCGGCAGCCGCGTGCTGGACCTGGGCTGCGGCAATGGGGCGTTGCTCAGCTGGTTGCAAACGCACCGCGGCTGTACAGGCTATGGGGTGGAAATTGACGATGCCAATGTGCTGGCCTGCGTGCAGCGCGGTGTATCGGTGATTCAACTCAACCTGGAACAAGGCCTGAGCATGTTTGAAGACCAATCGTTTGATGTGGTCCTGCAAATCGACACCTTGCAACACCTGCGCAATGCCGAGACCATGTTGCGCGAAACCGCAAGGGTGGGCCGCATGGGCGTGGTGGCTTTTCCCAACTTTGCCCATTGGCCCAACCGCTTGAGCGTGCTGTCGGGGCGCATGCCGGTGACCAAACGCCTGCCCTATCAGTGGTACGACACGCCCAACATCCGGGTCGGCACCTACAGCGACTTTGCCCAGTTGGCGCAAAAAAACAATTTGCGCATCACCGATGCCTTTGGCCTGCAAAATGGCCGCGTGGTTCGGCTCTGGCCCAATTGGCGCGCCGCCACGGCGGTGTTTACCTTTCAGTGAGGACCGCATGAACGCACCTGTGCCAAGCCATGTGTTGCAAGCCCCAGCGGCTTTGGACCACGTCAGCCACACCTGGGACAGCAGCATCTTGCCGCAGCTGCAAGACTACATTGCCATGCCTGCCAAATCCCCCGCCTTTGATGCGCAGTGGGCGGCCAACGGTTGGTTGGACAAGGTGCTGGTGCATGCGGCCAGCTGGATAGAAGCCCAAAAAATTCCCGGCTTGAGTTTGGAGATGGTGCGCCTGCCCGGTCGCACTCCGGTGCTGTGGTTTGAGGTGCAAGCCACCCGTGCGGCCAGCAACGAAACCATCCTGTTGTACGGCCACATGGACAAGCAACCCGAGTTTGACGGTTGGCGCGCAGACCTGGGCCCGTGGACCCCCAAGCGGGTGGGCGACAAGTTGTATGGCCGCGGCAGCGCCGACGATGGCTATGCGGTTTACGCCAGCATCGCCGCCATTGCCGCGCTCAAAGCGCAAAACATCCCGCACCCGCGCATGGTCGGTTTGATCGAAACCTGTGAGGAATCCGGCTCGGGCGATTTGTTGCCCTACATCGAGGCCTTGCGGCCGCGTTTGGGCCAGGTGGCATTGGTGATTTGCCTCGACAGCGGCGCGGGCAACTACGACCAACTGTGGCTGACCACCAGTTTGCGCGGCATGGCCAGTGGGGTGCTCAAGGTCGAGGTGTTGACCGAAGGCGTGCACTCGGGCGATGCCTCGGGCCTGGTGCCGTCGAGTTTTCGCATCATGCGCCAGTTGCTCGACCGGCTGGAAGACAGCCAAACCGGGCGCTTGTTGCCGCAGAGTTTCCATTGCGACATACCGGCCGAGCGGGTGAGCCAAGCGCAAGACACGGCCCGCATTTTGGGCGACTTGGTGCACCAGCGATTTCCCTGGGCGCACCACCAATGCGACGGATCGGCGGTGTTCACCTTGCCCACCACCCAAGACCCCACCGAGGCCTTGCTCAACCGCACTTGGCGGCCCACCTTGAGCGTGACCGGTGCCGAGGGCTTGCCAGCGCTCAAAGACGCGGGCAATGTGCTGCGCCCCTACACCGCATTCAAACTGAGCCTGCGCTTGCCGCCCTTGGTGGATGCCGCCCGTGCGGTGCAAGAGATGAAAGCCCTGCTTGAAGACAACGCGCCTTACCAAGCGCGGGTGACCTTTGAGCACCAAGGCGGTGCCACCGGCTGGAACGCCCCCAGCCTGGCCCCCTGGCTGACCCAAGCGCTGCACAGCGCCAGCCAAGACCATTTTGGGGCCCCCTGCGGTTTCATTGGTCAAGGCGGCACTATTCCCTTGATGAACATGCTCAGCCAAGGCTTTCCCCAGGCCCAAATGGTGGTGTGCGGCGTGCTGGGGCCGCAGTCCAATGCCCACGGCCCCAATGAGTTTTTACACCTGCCCTACGCGCGCAAACTCACCGCGGCCATGGCCCAAGTGATGGCGGCTTTGCCTTGAGGCTGGACCGCGTTTGAGCGGCGGCTCAGGTCGCCTTGGCGGCGTTGCGGTGTTGGTGGCGGGCCAGCCACAGCAAGGCCACACCGGTCACGCCAATTGGCAGCAATGAGCCCAGGTTGAGTAAATCCCAGCCCGAGGTGGTGACCAAAGCGCCCGAGGCAAACGAGGTCACGGCCATGGTGGCAAACACGCAGAAATTGAGCACCGCTTGTGCCCGGTGCTTGTCTTCGGGGGCGTAACCCTCCAGCGACAAGGTGGTGCTGCCGGTGAACAGAAAATTCCAGCCCACACCCAGCAGCAACAAAGCGATCAAAAACTGTTGCACCTCGATGCCGCTGAGGGCAATGACCACGCAAATGGCATTGAGCAGCACACCCACGCCCATGATGGGCAAAGCGCCAAAGCGTTTGATCAGGTGGCCGGTGAAGAAGCCCGGTGCGAACATGCCAATCACATGCCACTCCAGCACCAAGGCGGTATCGGCAAAACCAATGCCACAGTTTTGCATGGCCAGTGGGGTGGCCGCCATCAACAGGTTCATCACGCCGTAGCCCAGGGCGGCGCTCAAGGCGGCGACAAAAAACACCGGCTGGCGCATCAAGCTGGCCCAACTGCGCTGCACCTGGCCCGCCGCTGGCGCGGGGGGCGTGGGGCCAAAGTCGATGCTGGAGATCACCAGCCAAGCCACCACCGCCACGCCCATCAGGCTCAAATAAGCCCCGGCAAACGGCACGCCCAGCCAGTCTTTGGTGTGGTTGGCCAAGTTGGGCCCCACGATGGCCCCCATCAGGCCGCCGGCCATCACCCAGGAGACGGCTTTTTCACGCCCTTGGGCCGGTGCCAGCTCGGCCGCGGCAAACCGGTACAACTGCGCGTTGGCACTGTAATAACCCGCAATGAAGGTGGCCACCACCAGCAGCCAAAACCACTGGTGCATCAAGGCCCACAAGGCCAGCGCACACGACAGAAAGGCCACCACCAGGCCAGTTTGAAATGATTTTTTACGCCCCCATTGGGCTTGGGTGCGCGAGACCAAGGCCGCGCTCAAGGCGCTGCCCACCACATAGCCCATCACCGGCAGCGTGGCCATCCAACCCACTGGGGCCAGGCTCAGGCCGACCAGGCCATTGATGGCGATGAAGGTCACGTTGTTGGTGAAAAACAAGCCTTGTGCCAAGGTCAGCAGCCACAGTTGTCGGTTCATGGTTTTCTTTCGCAGGGTTGTTGGCGCATGGTCAGGCCTTGGGGACTTCGGCACACCAGGTGAGTGCGGCCAGGGCCGCGGTTTCGGCCCGCAAGGTGCGCGGCCCGAGTTGCCAGGGTGCAAAGCCGGCATCGATGGCGAGTTGTTCTTCGGCGGGGCTCAAGCCGCCTTCGGGGCCGCTGAGGATGGTCACATGCGGGCTGCCCAATGGGGGCACCGCGCCACGGGTGGAGAGCGACAGCAAGCGCTTTTGGCTGTGGCCATGGTCGAGCTGCAACCAGGGCACCAAGCTTTGCGGCAGCTCGATCACGGGCGGGCGGTTGCGACCGCATTGCTCGCAAGCCGCATGCGCCATCGCTTGCCAATGCGCTTGGCGTTTGAGCGCACGCTCGCCTTGCAAACGCAAAACGCTGCGCTCGGTCATCAGGGGCACCAAACGGGCCACGCCCAATTCGGTGGCTTTTTCCACCAACCAGTCCATGCGCTCGTTGGCGGGCATGCCCACGGCCAACACCACTTGGTTGAGCGCTTCGCGCTCCAGCGGCAGGTGGTCCAACACCCGCACCTGCACGTCTTTGCGGCCCATCTGCTCGATGCAGGCCGACCACTCGCCGCCTTCGCCGTTGAACAGCTGCACCGGGTCTTGCGGTTGCAAGCGCAGCACTTGGGCATGGCGTGCCGCCGCAGGGCTGAGCAAGGTGCTCAATTGGGCTTGCAAGGGGCCGGGATGAAAAAACCGAGGCACGGCGTTCAGACCCGCCCAAACGCGTAGCCGCTGACCGGGGCCTGGCCTTCAATGCGATCGATCAAGCGCAGCAAAGGAAACAGCTCGCGGTAACGGCTGGCGGTGGCCCGGATGTAGGTCAAAAACCGGGGGGTATCGGCCAGGTATTTGGGCTTGTGGTCGCGCAGGCCCAGGCGCGCAAAAATGCCCGCCACTTTGAGGTGGCGCTGCAAGCCCATCCACTCCACCTCGCGCCAAAACAGGCCAAAGTCGCTGGCCAATTCGCCTGTGCCCAACAAACCGCGTTGGCGTGCCCGCTCCCAATAGCGCACGGTGATGTCGATCACAAAGGCCTCGTCCCAGCTGATGAAGGCATCGCGCATCAAGCTGGCAATGTCGTAGGTGATGGGCCCGTGCACCGCATCTTGGAAGTCCAACACCCCCAGGCGTTTTTCTTGGGGGTCCAGCGGCACCATCAGGTTGCGCGGCATGAAGTCGCGGTGCACATACACCTGGGGCACCGACAGGTTGCGAGCGACGATGGTCTCAAAAGCCTGGGCCAGGGTTTGCTGCTCGGCTTCGGTCAAGACCAGGGCGCGGTGCTGGGCCACATACCAGTCGGGAAACAGCTGCAACTCGCGCATCAGCAGGGCTTTGTCGTAGGCGGGCAATACTTGGGGCTGGCTGGCGCATTGCCAATCGATCAAGGCATCGAGCGCACGCAAAAAATCGGCTTGGTGTTGCGCCGGGTGGCTGGCATCGAGTTGTTGCATCAGGGTTTGCTGGCCCAAATCGGTGAGCAGCATGAAGCCGTGCTCGACCTGCCAATCCAGCACCAAGGGCACATTCAAGCCAGCGGCCTGCATCAATTGGGCGACTTTGACAAATGCGGCACAGTTTTCGTGCGCCGGTGGCGCGTCCACCACGATCAAGGTCTGGTTGCTGGCTTGGATGCGAAAGTAGCGCCGAAAGCTGGCATCGGCGGATGCGATGCGCAGGCTGTCGCGGTTCAAGCCATGGGTGGCTTGCAAGGATTGCAGCCATTGTTCAAACTGGGCTTGGCGGACGGGGTCTGCCCACTGCACCAGGGCAGCATGTTCCGGGCTGTGGCCGGGGGCGGTTGGGGGGGTGCTCATGGATAATCCATTCTACAAACCTGTACCGGTGGTGCATGAAGGGCCCCATTCGTTGGCGGACCATGTGGCTGTCCCGGGTTTGGCTTTGAACCCATGAATGCCATTCCCCCTTTCCTCCACCTGTGTCTGCGCACCCTGTTTCAGGCGGCTTGGGCTGGGGTTTGGGTGTCTGGGGCGGTGGCCCAAACCGATGCCGCAAGCGCCCCGGGCGCGCCGGTGCTCAAACCCAGCAGTTTGCTGCCCCCATTGCTCCCGCCCCAAAGCCGGGTGGCCTTGCCCTTGTTCATCCAGGCCGACCATGTTTCAGGCCGGCCAGATCTGGACCTGCTGTTGCTGGGCAATGTGCAACTGCGCCGCGCCGACACCTTGATCCAGGCCGAGCGCATCGACTATTTCCAGCCCACCGACACGGCCCGCGCACGCGGCCGTGTGCGCATCAACCAAGCGGGCAATGTGTTTGAAGGCCCCGATCTGGATTTGAAAATCGAATCCTTTGAGGGCAGCATCAGCGAGCCGCGCTATCAATTGCTGCGCAGCCAAGGCCACGGACAGGCCAGGCGGGTGGACTTTTTGAGCGAAAAACGCGCCGTCATTCACCAAGGCAACTACACCTCTTGCGCGCGCAAACCAGGCCCGAGTTGGATGCCCGATTGGTTGATCAGCGCCGACAAGCTGACCTTGGACAGCGAGACGGGCGACGCCGAAGTCCAAAACGGGGCCTTGTATTTCAAAGACACGGCCGTGGTGCGGGTGCCATCGTTTTCCTTTCCCATGACCAGCCAGCGCCGCTCGGGGTTTTTGCCACCCACCATCGAGACCAACAGCGTGGACGGGCTGACCTATTCACAGCCTTATTACTGGAACCTGGCCCCCAACCGCGATGTGCTGATCACGCCGCGCTTGATGAGCACGCGCGGCCTGAACCTGTCGACCGAGTTTCGCTATTTGGAGAGCGTCTTGCCCCCGGTTCAAGGCACGGCCAAGCTCGACCTCATGCCCGACGATCGGCTCACGGGCAAAACGCGCTGGGGCACCGCCTGGCAGCACCAAGGCCAGCTCGACACCCGCTCGGCCCGCTTGGGCCCCATGAACCTGGGTTTGAACATCAGCCGGGTGAGCGATGACAACTATTGGAAAGACTTTCCCCGCAACAACGTCAATGGCGCTTTGCGTTTGCTGCCCGCCGATGCCACCCTGGGCTATGCCCGGGGCGGCCTGACATCGCAGTTTCGAACGCTGCGCTGGCAAACCCTGCAAGATGCCAGCTCGCCCATCACACCACCCTACGACATGGTGCCCAAGTTGGGGGCGCAATACCGCTGGGCCTACCCGTCTGGGCTGGATGTGGTGTTGCTCGGCGAGATGACCCGCTTTCAATCGAACCGAGAGTTTTTGGGCCTGAGCAATGAAAACGGCCAGCGCATGGTCAGCCAGGCGCAGGTGGCCCAGTCATGGATCACCCCGTATGGCTCGGTCACCCCCAAGCTGATGCTGCATGCCCGCAGTTATCAGTTTGACCAAACCTTGGCGGCCACAGGCGTGCGGTCGGCTTCGGTGGTGATCCCCAGTTACAGCGTGGACGCGGGCGCAGTGTTTGAGCGGCCCACCCAGCTGTTTGCCAAAGACTGGGTGCAAACCTTGGAGCCGCGTATTTTTTATGTCAACACGCCTTTCAAAGACCAAAACAGCCTGCCCAATTACGACTCGGCCAGTTACGACTTCAACATCGCCACCATCTTCACCGAAAACGCCTTCACCGGATACGACCGCATCTCTGACAGCCACCAAGTGACCACCGGGGCCACCTCGCGGTTTATTGATCCGCGCTCCGGTGCCGAGCGGGCCCGCCTGGTGCTGGCCCAGCGTTACCGCTTGCGCTCGCAAGAGGTGGTGCTGCCCGGTGGCACGGCTGCCACCGAGCAGCTCAGCGACACCTTGGCGGGTACCAATTTGCAATTGGCCAATGCCTGGTCCTTGGACTCGGCATTGCAGTACAGCCCGGATGCGATGCGTTTTGTGCGCTCCACCGTGGCCGGGCGCTATCGCCCAGGCCCCTACCGGGTGTTGAACTTGGCGTATCGCTACAAGGCCGATGCCGTGGGTGCGGCCGGTGGTGAATTTGTGGACACCAGTTGGCAGTGGCCCCTGCAACACCTGTTGTCGGGCGGTGGCTCGGCCGACAGCGACCTGGGTGCGGCCCCAGGGCGTTGGTACACTGTCGGACGCTTGAACTACAACCAGCAAGAGTCGAGATTGGTCGATGCGCTGGTGGGCTTGGAATACGACGCAGGGTGTTGGTTGACGCGCATTGCCTTGGACCGCTATCAGTTGACGGCCGACCGATCGGTTCAGCGGGTCATGTTCCAAATGGAGTTTTCAGGCATGTCCCGAGTGGGCTCCAACATCACCGGCGTGTTCAAAGATTACGTGCCACGCTATCAAAACTTGCGCGACAACGGGGGCTTTCCAAGCCGATTTGGCCAATATGAGTGAATCGATGTTTCCACCACTGGGGCGGCTTGTCGGGCGTGCCGCCTGCATGGCCTTGTTGACGGCCAGCACCGTGGCATGGGCCCAGGGTTTGCGTCCGGCCGCGCCCGTTTTGGGGCCGCTGCTTGCGCCTGCCGCGCCTGCGGCCAACGCCGCCACCTCGGGTGCGCGCTCTTCCGACTTCATTGTTGCGGTGGTGGATTCAGAGCCCATCACCAATCAAGAGTTGCAGCAGCAAGTCGAGCAAACGGTGCAGCAAATGCAGCAGCAACAAGGCGGCTTTGTGCCCCGGCGCGAGGTGCTGGTGCGCCAGGTGTTGGAGCGCTTGATCGACGAGCGCGCCCAGTTGCGTTTGGCCCAAGACCTGGGCATCCGGATTGAAGACACGGTCCTTGAGCAAGCGGAAATGGGCATGGCCACCCAAAACGGTGTGAGCCTGGAGGTTTTTCGCGAGCGACTGGCGCAACAAGGCATGTCCTTGAGCCAGTTCAGGGCCGACCTGCGCCAGCAATTGATCTTGCAGCGATTGCGCGAGCGCGAGGTCAATGCACGCATCCGCATCACCGAGGCCGAGATCGACAAACTCATTGCCGAGCGGCTCAAAACCAGCCAAGAGGCCGAGCCGGTGTTGGCCTTGGGCCATATTTTGTTGACCGTGCCCGAAGGGGCCAGCGAGACCGAACGCCAAGCCGTGCGGGCGCGGGCGCAGGCGTTGATGGCGCAACTCAATGCCGGTGCCGACTTCGCCAGCGTGGCGCGTGAAAACTCGCAGGCTGCCGACAAAGCCAGCGGCGGCATGATGGGTTTGCGCCCGGCCCAGCGCTATCCCAGTTTGTTTTTGGATGCGGTCAAAGGTTTGGCGGTGGGCCAATTGGCGGGCCCCGTGCCCTCTGGCGCAGGCTTTCACATCCTCAAACTCGTTGAGCGCCGACAGCCCCAGGCCAGCACCTTGACCGTGCCCCAAACCCGCGCGCGCCACATCCTGCTGCGCCCGGGCGATCAACTCAGCCCCAATGCCGCGCGTGCCCGCATGATGGAGTTCAAGTCGCAAATCGACAGCGGACGGGCTGAATTTGCCACCTTGGCCCGCTTGCATTCCCAAGACGGCAGCGCCTCCGCCGGGGGAGATTTGGGCTGGGCCGGACCAGGCATGTTTGTGCCCGAGTTTGAAGAGGCCATGAACAAGCTCGCGCCAGGGCAAACCTCGCCGCCGGTGGTCACCCGTTTTGGGGTTCACCTCATCCAAGTGATGGAGCGTCGCCAGGCCGAGCTGAGTGTCAAAGAGCAACGCGAATTGGCGCGCAACATCTTGCGCGAACAAAAGCTGGAAGACAGCTACCGCGCTTGGGCGCAAGAAACCCGTGGGCGCTCCTACGTCGAATACCGCGACGATCCGCTTTGACCATGGCCCATCCGAACGCGCCACGCAAGCGCTTTGGCCAACACTTTCTGACCGATCAGGCGGTCATTGACGACATCGTCAGTGCCATCGATCCGCGCGCGGGCCAAATCGTGGTGGAGATTGGGCCGGGCTGGGCGGCATTGACGCAACCCTTGGTGGAGCGCTTGGGGCATTTGCAGGTGATCGAAATCGATCGCGACTTGGCCCGCGAGTTGCGCGGCCATGCACAGCTGAGTGTGACCGAGGCCGATGTTTTGCAGGTCAACTTCACCGAGTTGGCGCATCGCCTCCAGGCCCCGCAAATCCGGGTGGTGGGCAACCTGCCCTACAACATCTCAACGCCCATTTTGTTTCACTTGCTCGACCATGTGGCCGTGGTGCAAGACCAGCACTTCATGCTGCAAAAAGAGGTGGTTGAGCGCATGGTGGCTGCGCCCCACAGCGCCGACTATGGCCGTTTGAGTGTGATGCTGCAAGCGCGCTACCAAATGAAAAAAGTGCTGGATGTGGCACCCGATGCATTCCATCCCCCACCCAAAGTGGACAGCGCAGTGGTGCGCATGTTGCCTTTGACCGATGTGGCCGATGTGCCTTGGCCGGTGCTGTCGGAGTTGGTGCGGGTCGCCTTTGGTCAACGCCGCAAACTGTTGCGCCACACCCTGGGTGCCTGGTTGCAGCAAAAGGGCGTGGACACCGACTTTGATGTGCATCGGCGTGCCCAAGAGGTTACGGTGGCTGAATTTGTGGCCTTGGCCCAGCGGTGTGCCCAGCCAATGCCGCAAAGTTGAGCGCAGATCAAAGGCCCGTGGGCATGCGCCCGGGGCCAGAAACAACAAAGCCCGTTCATAAACGGGCTTTGTGGGTTTGGGCAGTGGGCCTCGATCAGGCGGCGGTCAGCCAGTAACCGGCGTTGAAGGGGCTGCTCATGCGCAAGGCCAGGGGAGAGATGTCAACCAACTTGTCGGTGGGCATTTTTTCGCCACCATCGGTCAGGTCGATGCCGCTGGGTGCTGTGCTGGCCGTGCCATCGCTGTCGAGCGCCGCCACCGGTGCGCGCGCGACCGAGAAGGAATAAAAGCAGCGGAAGGGAATTTTGCGCTCGGCCCAGTAATCAGAGGCCTCGCGGAAGATGTCCAACAGTTGCTCGCGCGCCTCTTTGTCAAATTTGGCGTGGGCGGGCACTTGTTCCAGCACCACCACAAAACCAGGCTGCGGGCCAGACTTGTGCAGGGGGTCGGTCATGCCATCAAACAAGGCATCGAAATTCTTGCTGGTTTGCGGCGGAAAGGTGAATTGCTGGGCGATCATGTCCAGCACGTCCTGCTTGCTTTGGGCCACAGCCAGGTTGGCATATAAAAAATGATGCCCCAATTGCTGGGCGGCAACGTGCAAATCCTGAACCCGATGGGCCCGGATGGATTGCACGATGTTGGTTTTGACGGTACGAAGTGGCATGTCCATCCTCGCTGTGGTCCTCAAAAAAACAATTGAAAGTGAGAATTTTGACGTTTGCAAGCCCTAACTTTGAACTTGCGCCAGTCACCCAAAGCCCCGGGATAACCCGAAAGAACTTTCGAATTGGATTATGAAGGAAAAGCATCGGCAAGGCAATAGCGCAGACCAAGATGCGGCCTTGCCGAGGGACATTTCATTAAGTTGGCTTGCACCAACTTAATGAAAAATCAAGATCTGGTCGCGTTTGCGTCCGCCACGGTCAGGGCGGTCATGTTCACGATGCGGCGCACGGTGGCGCTGGCCGTGAGGATGTGAACCGGTTTGGCCGCGCCCAAAAGCACCGGGCCAATCGCAATATTGCCGCCCGCTGCCGTTTTCAACAGGTTGTAAGAAATGTTGGCCGCATCCAAATTGGGAAATACCAACAAATTGGCATTGCCCGACAGGCTGCTGTGGGGCATTTGTTCGGCCCGCAATGCGCCGTCCAGGGCCACATCGCCGTGCATCTCACCATCGATTTCCAGCCAGGGTGCGCGTTGCTGCACCAGTGCCAAGGTGCGCCGCATTTTGGCGGCGCTGTCTTGCAAGCTGCTGCCAAAGTTGGAGTGCGACAGCAAGGCGGCTTTGGGGGCAATGCCAAAGCGGCGCATTTCTTCGGCCGCCATGATGGTGATTTCGGCCAATTGCTCGGCCGTGGGGTCCAAATTCAGGTGGGTGTCGACCAAAAACAATTGGCGATCGGGCAGCAGCAAGCCATTCATGCAGGCATAGGTGCTCACGCCGGGGCGGTTGCCAATCACTTGATCCACATAAATCAAATGGGTGTCGGGGCGGCTCCAGGTGCCGCAAATCAAGCCGTCCACATCGCCTTTGTGCAGCAGCATGGTGCCAATCAGTGACAAGCGCCGGCGCATGTCGATCTTGGCCAATTCTGCGGTCACTCCTTTGCGCGCGGTCATGCGGTGATAGGTTTGCCAAAAATCGCGGTAGCGCGGGTCGTTTTCCACATTGACCACTTGGTAATCCACGCCTTCGCGCAAGCGCAGGCCAAAGCGCTCGATGCGCTGGGCGATGACCGATGGGCGGCCGATCAAGGTGGGTTTGGCCAAGCCCTCATCGAGCACAATTTGCACCGCCCGCAGCACGCGCTCGTCTTCGCCCTCGGCATAGGCCACGCGTTTCTTGCTGGCGCGTTTGGCTGCTGCGTAGATTGGCCGCATGGTGGTACCCGATGCGTACACAAAGCTTTGCAGCCGCTCGCGGTACGCGTCCATGTCGGCAATGGGGCGCAGGGCCACGCCACTGTCGGCAGCGGCCTGGGCCACCGCAGGGGCAATCTTCATCATCAAGCGCGGGTCAAAAGGCTTGGGGATCAGGTACTCGGGCCCAAAGGCCAGTTGCTCGCCCGAATAGGCTGCGGCCACCACATCGCTTTGCTCGGCCTGCGCCAACTCGGCAATCGCGTGCACCGCTGCGATTTCCATTTCATCGGTGATGGTGGATGCGCCCGCATCCAAGGCCCCACGAAAAATATAGGGAAAGCACAAGACGTTGTTGACTTGGTTGTGATAGTCGGTGCGCCCGGTGGCCATGATGGCATCGTCGCGCACAGCCTTGACCTCTTCGGGCAAGATTTCGGGTGTCGGATTGGCCAGGGCCAAGATCAAGGGCTTGGCGGCCATGGTCTTGACCATCTCGGGCTTGAGCACACCGCCAGCGGACAGGCCCAAGAAAATATCGGCCCCTTGCATCACATCGGCCAAGGTGCGGGCGCTGGTGTCTTGTGAAAAACCAATCTTGTCCTCGTCCATCAACTCGGTGCGGCCCGCATACACCACACCGGCCAGGTCGGTCACAAAAATATTCTTTTTGGGCAAGCCCAGCTTGACCAATAAATTCAAACAGGCCAAGGCCGCAGCGCCCGCGCCCGAGGTCACCAGTTTGACGTGTCGCAGGTCTTTGCCCACCACGCGCAGTCCATTCATGATGGCCGCACCCACCACGATGGCGGTGCCGTGTTGGTCGTCGTGGAAGACGGGGATCTTCATGCGCTCGCGCAGTTTGCGCTCAACGTAAAAACAGTCGGGCGCTTTGATGTCTTCTAGGTTGATGCCGCCAAACGTGGGCTCCAAGGCGGCAATGGTGTCGACCAGCTTGTCGAGGTTTTTCTCGTTGATTTCGATGTCAAACACATCGATGCCAGCAAACTTTTTGAACAAAACCGCTTTGCCCTCCATCACCGGCTTGGAGGCCAAGGGGCCAATGTCGCCCAGGCCCAGCACGGCGGTGCCGTTGGTGATCACCGCCACCAAATTGCCGCGGTTGGTGTAGCGAAACGCGGCATTCGGGTCCTTGGCGATTTCTTCGCAGGGAGCGGCCACGCCGGGTGAATAAGCCAGCGCCAAATCGCGCTGGTTGATCAACTGCTTGGTGGCATGGATGGCCACTTTGCCAGGGGTTGGAAACTCGTGGTACTCCAGCGCCGCGCGCCGCAACTCTTTGCGGGCCTCGTCTTGCGAAACGGGGGATGGGGCGGGTCGGTTCTGGGGCATGCGCTTCTCCGTGTGTGCAACCCTTGCATCCTGTACAAAAGATGAAGGGGTTCAGGGGAATGGATTGTAGGCGGCAGGGTGCGCAGCCCTGGCAAATTGATAAATCAGTGCAAAGCCCTGGAAAGGGCGGTTGATCAACTGCTTTGCATCAGTGCTTCAATCTCATCGGCCTTGACCGGCACACCACGGGTGATGAGTTCACAACCGCTGGCCGTGACGATGGCATCGTCTTCGATGCGGATGCCCATGTTCCAAAACGCTTGGGGCACTTCGGGGCTTGGGCGCACGTACAAGCCCGGCTCGATGGTCAGCACCATACCGGGGTGCAAGATGCGGCTGGGCGGTGGGGCGCTCGCCGCGCTGTGGTCGACGGGCGGTGTGTGGCCGGGCTCTACATAGCTGCCGCAGTCGTGCACATCCATGCCCAGCCAATGGCTGGTGCGGTGCATGTAAAACGCAAAGTAGGCTTTGCTGGCGATCACATCGTCGGCCGTGCCGTGTTGTTGGGCGGATAACAAACCCAGGTCCAACAAACCTTGTGCGAGCACGCGCAACGTGGCATCGTGCGGGTCGGTAAAGCGCGCGCCAGCGCGGGTGGCGGCCACGGCTGCATCTTGGCTGGCCAGCACCAGGTTGTACAAGTCGCGCTGCGGGCCACTGAACCGCCCATTGGCCGGAAAGGTGCGGGTGATGTCGCTGGCGTAGCCGTCGAGTTCACAACCCGCGTCGATCAGCACCAACTCGCCGTCGCGCAAGGGGGCGGTGTCGGCGCGGTAATGCAACACACAGGCGTTGGCCCCTGCGGCCACGATGGAGGTGTAGGCCGGAAACTGCGCGCCATGGCGGCGAAACTCGTGCAGCAACTCGGCTTCCAGGTGGTATTCACGGGCATCTTGCCCAGCGCGCAACAGGCGGGCGCTGGTTTGCATGGCGCGCACATGGGCCCCCGCGCTGATGGCCGCTGCGCGGCGCATGGTGGCTTGTTCGCTCGCGTCTTTGACCAAGCGCATCTCGTCGAGCACCACACACAGGTCGCGTTGTTGCGAAGGGCACATCACCCCTGTGCGCACTTTGGCGCGCACCTTGCCCAGCCATTCGTCAACGCGTGTTTCCAGGCCTTTGTGGGTGGCAAAGGGGTACCACACACAGCTTTGGTTTTCCAGCAAGGGCGGGAGCAAACTGTCCAGGGCTTGCACCGAATGCGAGGCATCCACACCCAAGGTGGCGGTAGCGGCCTCAGGCCCCAAGCGGATGCCGTCCCATATTTCGCGCTCCAGGTCTTTGGGTTGGCAAAACAAGGTGCTGTGGCCGTTGGCATCGATGACCAACCAGGCATTGGGCTCGGTGAAACCCGTCAGGTAAAAAAAGTAACTGTCGTGGCGGTAAGGGAAATCGCTGTCGCGGTTGCGCGCACGCTCAGGTGCGGTGGGGATGATGGCCACACCGCCAGACCCCAATTGGGCGGCCAATGCAGCGCGGCGTTGCGCGTAAACAGTAGTCATGGCGGGATTGTAGGAGCGGGCATAGGCCGCGCCGAAGCGATGGCCCAACGGCCCTCATGGGTTCGCCACTTGTGCACGCAGCTCCAAACCCAAAGCGTTCATCGATTGCCATAGGATTTTTAAAAGACTATATTCGGTCCATGCATTACTCCACCCAAGTCAAACCCATCAGCTACCTGAAAACCCATGCCGCACAAGTGCTGGCGCAAATCGCGGTTGACCGTGAGCCTTTGGTCATCACCCAAAACGGCGAAGCCCGGGCGGTGCTGCAAGATGTGGCTTCGTATGAGGAAACCCAAGACACCTTGGCGCTGTTGAAGCTTTTGGCCTTGGGCAACCAAGAGGTGGCCGACGGCAAAACCAAACCATTGACCGATGTGGTCAAGCGCTTGCGTGCCAAGCGCCCCAATCCCTGAGCCTGCGTTAGGCCGTGGACACGCGACCCGTCTTGTGCGAAGTGGTGCTGACCCAAGGGGCTGAGCAAGACTTGGAGGCCCTTTTTGACCACGTTGCGGAATACGACAGCGTGGCCAACGCCCACCGACTGCTGGACAAGCTCATGAACGTGGCGCAGAGCCTGTCCAGGCTGCCCGAGCGCAGCAGCCGCCCCAAAGAGTTATTGGCCGTGGGCATCAAAGAGTACCGCCAGGTGTTTTTCAAACCCTACAGGGTGATTTCCGTTTGCATGGCAAGCAGGTGGTGATTTACCTGATCGCCGATGGGCGGCGCGACATGCCTTCTTTGTTGGCCCGCAGGTTATTGGGTCACAGCCTCAGATAAAGATGGCCACATCGCCATGGTCGTTGCGATGCGGGTCTGCTGACCGCTACCTTATGCGTTCAACTGCGCCAAACGCTCAGGCGTGCCCACATCCACCCACAGGCCTTCATATATAGAGGCGCTGACCAAGCCTTGGTCCATGGCGGCTCTGAGCATGGCGGCGAGCGGCGCTTTCACGCCGTCAGGGTTGCCGGTGGGAATGGGGCACCAGGCGGCTTCAAAGAAAGCGCGTTTGTACAGTGCGATGGTGCTGAAGGTGTAGCGCGCTTGTGGGCCCGCTTTGGGCAGGTTCAAGGCCACACCTTCTGCCGACAAGCCAAAGTCACCCCCGGGGTTGTGCGCTGGGTTGGGAACCAGCCAGATGTGCGCCAACTGTGGGCTGGCGGTGAAGCTTTCATAAGCATCGGCAGAAAATACAAAGTCGGGGGCATAAATATCCCCAGCCGCTACCCAAAACACATCGGCCAAATGGGGCAAGGCCCGCACAATGCCCCCGGCCGTCTCCAAGGCCCCACCAAAATCGCGGCCCTCATGCGAGTAGCGCAAAGCCACAGGTGGCAGGCCGGGTGCGGCAAAGGTTTCGCCAAAGGTGACGGGAATTTGTTCACCCAACCAAGCGGTGTTGACCAGCACTTGGCCCACCCCACCCCTGGCCAATCCTTCCAAGGGCCATTGCATCAGGGGCTTGCCACGCACGGGCAGCAAGGGCTTGGGGGTGGTGTCGGTGAGTGGGCGCATGCGCTCACCGCGCCCAGCGGCCAGCAACATGGCGCGGGCAAGGTGGTGGGTGTGGGGGTCGGTGGGGTGCAAGGTGGTCATGGTCAGGGACCGAATATAGGCCCATCGGAACCACCTCATGGGCAGCGGTTCGGTGGCCATGGACCGCTTGGGCCCCTGCGTGGGCAAGCTGGCAGAACACGGGCAAGCCATTGCCGATGCGCTCAATGCGTTGTTGACCCGCAGCTGGGGCTGAAGCCCGGCACCCAGTGTCTAAAATGCAGGGTTTCCCCGCGCCCTCAACCCACCCTATCCGGAGTTTTTCCATGGCCCATACCACCCCAATGGCCAACGCGATCCGCGCGCTGGCCATGGACGCTGTTCAGCAAGCCAACTCCGGCCACCCCGGCGCGCCCATGGGCATGGCCGATATCGCCGTGGCCTTGTGGGGTGAGCACCTGCGCCACAGCCCGCGCAACCCGCACTGGCCCAACCGCGACCGCTTTGTGCTGTCCAACGGCCATGGCTCGATGCTGATTTACGCCCTGTTGCACCTCACCGGCTACGACCTGCCGATGAGCGAGCTGAAAAACTTCCGCCAGTTGCACAGCAAAACCGCTGGCCACCCCGAGGTGGGCATCACCCCCGGCGTGGAAACCACCACCGGCCCGCTTGGCCAAGGCATCACCAATGCCGTGGGCATGGCGCTGGCCGAAAAACTCTTGGCCGCTGAATTCAACCGCCCAGGCCACGCCGTGGTGGACCACCACACCTATGTCTTCATGGGCGACGGCTGCTTGATGGAGGGCATCAGCCACGAGGCCTGCGCTTTGGCGGGCGCCTGGAAGCTCAACAAACTCATCGCTTTGTACGACGACAACGGCATTTCCATTGACGGCAAAGTCGCCCCTTGGTTCATTGACGACACCCCCGCCCGCTTCAAGGCCTATGGCTGGAACGTCATCAGCGTGGACGGCCATGATGTGCCAGCGGTCAGCCGCGCCATCGCCACAGCCAAGCACAGCGCCGACAAGCCCACGCTGATTGCCTGCAAAACCCACATCGGTCATGGCAGCCCCAACCGTGCCGACACCGCCAAGGCCCATGGCGAGCCCTTGGGGGCTGAAGAAATTGCGCTCACCCGCGCCGCCATCGGCTGGCCGCATGCGCCCTTCACCATCCCGACCGAGGTCTACGCCGATTGGGATGCCAAGGCCAAAGGCGCTCACGAAGAGGCCGCCTGGAATGGCGTGTTTGCCGCCTACGCCGCCGCCCACCCCGCTTTGGCTGCCGAGTTCAAACGCCGCATGGCTGGCGACCTGCCCAAAAACTTCCACCAAACCGTGGTCGATGCCGTGGTGGCCGCCAACACCAAGGCCGAAACCGTGGCCAGCCGCAAGGCCAGCCAATTGGCCTTGGAAGCCCTCACCGCCGCCATCCCCGAGCTGCTGGGCGGCAGCGCCGACCTCACCGGCTCCAACCTCACCAACACCAAGTCCACCCCGAATTTGCGCTTTGACTTGGCCGGCGATGTGGTGAAAGACGAGCACGGCCAAGGCGGTCGCCATATCAACTACGGCGTGCGCGAATTTGGCATGGCCGCCATCATGAACGGCGTGGCCTTGCACGGCGGCTTCATTCCCTACGGCGGCACCTTCCTCACCTTCTCCGACTATTCGCGCAATGCCATTCGCATGGCCGCGCTGATGAAGCAGCGCGTCATCCACGTGTTCACCCACGACTCGATCGGTTTGGGTGAAGACGGCCCCACCCACCAGTCGGTGGAACACGCGGCATCGCTGCGTTTGATCCCTGGCCTGGACGTGTGGCGGCCGGCCGATACCGCCGAAACAGCCGTGGCCTGGGCCGTGGCTTTACAAAACAAAAACCGCCCCACGGCTTTGTTGCTGAGCCGCCAAAACCTGCCGTATTTGCCCAAAGGCGACAGCACGGCCCCAGATGCCAGCGGTTTGGATGCGATCAACAAAGGGGCCTATGTGCTGGCCGAACCCTCTGAGGTGGGCTTGAACAAAAAGGCGCAAGCGGTCATCGTCGCCACCGGCTCCGAGGTGCAATTGGCATTGAAAGCGCAGGCCTTGTTGGCCGCGCACAAAGTCGCGGTGCGGGTGGTCTCCATGCCCAGCACCACCACCTTTGATCGCCAAAGCGTGGCCTACAAAGTGGCGGTGTTGCCCCCAGGCATCCCCCGCATCGCGGTGGAAATGGGCTCCACCGACGGCTGGTGGAAATACGGTGTGGCCGCCGTGGTAGGCATCGACACCTATGGCGAGAGCGCACCCGCGCCGGTGCTGTTTGAGCACTTCGGCTTCACCCCGCGCAATGTGGCAGACACGGTTTTAAAGGTGCTGCAAGCGTGAACCTCAGAATTGAGCTGGGCCATCTGTGTGGCCCCGTGTTTGTTTTTTAACTTGACCAAAGAAAGCGCAATCATGGCCATCAAAGTAGGCATCAACGGATTTGGACGCATCGGACGCATGGTGTTTCGTGCCGCCGTGCAAAACTTCAACGACATTGAAATCGTGGGCATCAACGATTTGCTCGAGCCCGACTACTTGGCCTACATGCTCAAGTACGACAGCGTGCACGGCCGCTTCAAAGGCGATGTGTCGGTGGACGGCGGCCACCTGGTGGTCAATGGCAAAAAAATCCGCCTGACCCAAGAGCGCGACCCCGCTGCTTTGAAATGGGGCGACATTGGTGCCGATGTGGTGATCGAGGCCACTGGTTTGTTCTTGGACAAAGCCACCGCCGAAAAACACCTGGCCGCTGGTGCGAAAAAAGTGCTGCTCTCGGCCCCTTCGAAAGACGACACACCGATGTTTGTGTTTGGTGTCAACCACACCAGCTACAAAGGCGAGACCATTGTCTCCAACGCCTCTTGCACCACCAACTGCTTGGCCCCGGTGGCCAAGGTCTTGAACGACAAGTGGGGGAGCAAGCGCGGCCTGATGACCACGGTGCACGCGGCCACGGCCACCCAAAAAACCGTGGACGGCCCCTCCAACAAAGACTGGCGCGGCGGACGCGGCATCTTGGAGAACATCATCCCCTCCAGCACCGGCGCGGCCAAAGCGGTGGGCGTGGTCATTCCCCAGCTCAATAAAAAACTCACCGGCATGTCGTTTCGCGTGCCCACTTCGGACGTGTCGGTGGTGGACCTCACCGTCGAGTTGGAAAAACCCGCCACCTATGCCGAAATCTGCGCCGAGATGAAGTCGCAAAGCCAAGGCGCTTTGAAAGGCGTGTTGGGTTACACCGAAGACAAAGTGGTGGCCACCGACTTCCGTGGCGAGCCCTGCACCTCGGTGTTTGATGCCGATGCAGGCATTGCCTTGGACAGCACCTTCGTCAAGGTGGTCTCTTGGTACGACAACGAATGGGGTTACTCCAACAAGTGCTTGGAGATGGTGCGCGTCATCGCCAAGTGAGCGGGCCCACCTTTGACGATGTGCTGGCCGCCGCCCAGCGGCTGGCCGGGGTGGCGCACCGCACGCCGGTGTTGCAGTCGTCCACCCTCAACCGCCAAGTCGGTGCCGAGGTGTTCATCAAGTGCGAAAACTTTCAGCGCATGGGCGCTTTCAAGTTTCGCGGCGGCTACAACGCCTTGGCACAACTCTCTGCTTCCCAGCAGCGTGCGGGCGTGGTGGCGTATTCATCGGGCAACCATGCCCAAGCCGTGGCCTTGGCCGCACAGCTGTTGGGCATACCGGCCACCATCGTCATGCCCCACGATGCGTCCCCCGCCAAATTGGCCGCGACCTTGGGCTATGGCGTGCAAGTGGTGGGCTACGACCGCTACACCGAAGATGCCATGGCCATCGCCAAAGCCCTGGCCGAGCGCGAAGGCCGCGCCTTCATCCCACCGTTTGACCATGCCGATGTGATCGCGGGCCAAGGCACGGCGGCGCTGGAGTTGTTGCAAGACCACGGCCCCATGGACCGCCTGTATGTGTGTTTGGGCGGCGGCGGTTTGCTCAGCGGCAGTTTGCTCGCGGCCAAAGCCCTCTCGCCGCACTGCCAGGTATTGGGTGTCGAGCCCGAGGCCGGTAACGATGTGCAGCAATCATTGGCCAAGGGCGAGCGGGTGCGCATTGCCACGCCCGTGACGATTGCCGATGGGGCCCAAACCCCGATGGTCGGTGCCATCACCTTTGAGATCATCCGCCGCCATGTGGCTGCAGTGCACACCGTGAGCGACGCGCAACTGGTGGACGCGATGCGCTTTTACGCCGAACGCATGCAGATGGTGGTCGAGCCCACGGGTTGCCTGTCACTGGCCGCCCTCTTGCAAGATGCCCCCGCCTGCCAAGGCCAGCGCGTGGGCGTGATCGTCAGCGGCGGCAATGTGGATTTGGCGCGGTATGCGGGTTTGCTGGCGGGCCAGGGCTGAGGCCCGGCCTGTCAAGGACTGATCGGATGCTCTGCAATGTATTGGCGCAAAGCCAAATCCATTCGCGTCTGCCACCCGACACCCGTGGCCCTGAATTGCGTGACGACATCGCGGGACAGCCGAATGGTGATGCGCTCTTTGGTCACCTCGGCCTTTGGCCTGCCCGTGCGCAGCTTAGGCTTGATGGCAGCCCATTGCGCATCCGTGAAAGGCACTGCATCGGGGTCTGACATGGCCGCAGCGGTGATGGCGGCATCTTCTTTGTCCGTGACGGGAACATGCGTCGGTTTAAGTTTCGGCATAGCGTTTCACCTCGCGTTGGTTGGCCTTTCGCAGGCTGATGATGCGCAGCTCTTCGCCCCGAGCAACGAACACCACATAAAAGAGCCGGTGGCCAATGTAGCCAAGCCCAGCAAATCGGGGTTCGCCATATTTGCGACGTTGATCAGGCCAAGTCACCGCCTCTTCCCATTCAAAGTTTGCCGCAGCAGCCAGTGATACACCGTGCTTGTCCCTGTTCTTGGCATCTTTGGCTGGGTCAAATTGGATGGGCATTCTACTTCTTGTACGTACATTAAGTATGGGTGCTGTCACTCACAGGGAAAACGCAGGCTAGCTGTTCACAAAATATAACAATATATAAAAACGCTTGGTTTAAATACAAACCAAATAGTTAATACGTCGTGTCTTGTCACCCGACACCATACTGCCTGAACCCCCGCCTCACGCCCTGTACCAAGCCATCCGCACCTTGCTGCTGGCTGCCCGCGCCCAGGTGCGGCAGACCGTCAACACCGCCATGGTGCAAACCTATTGGCAGATTGGCCGGGTGATTGTGGAAAACGAGCAAGGCGGGCAAAAGCGCGCGGCCTACGGCAAACAGGTATTGCCGGAACTGGCCAAGCGCCTGAGCGAGGAATTTGGCGCGGGGTTTGATGTCAGCAACTTGCGCAATATGCGTCAGTTCTTTCAGCATTTCCCAATTCGCGACGCACTGCGTCTTGAATTGAGTTGGACCCACTATCGCAGCCTGATCCGCATCGACAACCCCCAAGCCCGCGACTTGTACGCCAAAGAAGCCGTTGATCAAGGCTGGAGCGTGCGGGCGCTGGATCGGCAAATCGCCACCCTGTATTACGAGCGCTTGCTCAGTTCGCAAGACAAAACCAAAGCGCAACTGAAAGACGAGGCGGCGCACAACATGGTCAAAAACGCCGCCCCCGACCCGCGCGACTTCATCCGCGACCCCTAGTGCTGGAGTTCTTGGGCTCGCCCGCCGTGCCAGCCCTCTATGAAAAAGACCTGGAGCAAGGCCTTTTGGACCAGTCGCGAATTGTCATGTGAACATGTCTGTTCACAAAGCAGGAAGACCAGATCGTGCTCAAAGTCGAAATTAAAGGAGTATGAGGCTGTCCTGCCGCAGTCGACGTTTTGAAAGCATGGAGGCGAGACCGAGCCTGCTCAGCGGCCATTTGTGAGGAGGCTTAGAGGCTAAAGCTGCAACAAAACCTTACCCCAAATGCCCCCCAATCAACCCCGCCAACTCAAACATCCCCACGGAGTCTTTGCCAAACACGGTTTTCAGTTTCGCGTCGCATTGGATGGTGCGTTTGTCTTTCGGGTCTTGTAGGCCATTGGCCTTGATGTAGTCCCACAGCTTTTTCATCACTTCGGTGCGGGCCACGGCTTCGGGGCCGATGACCGCTGCCAAGGCCGCGCTGGGGGCTTTGCCAGCGGCGGTTTTGCGCGGGGCTTTGGGTTTGGCTTCTTTGACGGCTTTGGCGGCCGCTTTCTTGGCCGCAGGCGCTTTCTTGCCGGGCATGGTTTTGCCCGCCGCTTTCACCAAGGCGCGGGTGGTGGGAGTGCCGCCTTTTTTGGGGTACTTGCTGGGCTCGAAGGCAAAGCCCACCTTGCCCGCTTCTGCGTCGTAGCTCAAGTAGGCCTTGAAGGGGCGGCGCGTGCGCATGGAGACAAACTTTTCCAGCAAATCGGTTTTGCCCTCGGCCAAGAGTTTCTTCACCTGGTCGTGCTCAATCACCTGTTGCAAGATGACGCGGCCGGTTTTGAAGTCACAGCTCGGTGTGGGCTGGGCGTGGGTGGGCACGGCCTTGCTGCACACATAGTTGGACCCATGCTCGTGCACCGGTGAGCCGCACTTGGGGCAAGCGCCCAAATTTTCGGCTTCGCCAAATTCCACAATCTCGCCGCTCTCGGCGTTTTTGTCGTCGCCAAAGTCAAACTCCAGCTTCCAGTTTTTGTCTTCGTCGCTGAACTTGAGGGCAATCTCAGCGGTGAAAGGCCAGCCTGCTTTGGAGCGAAAGCCCTCCAGCGGCCCAATCTTTTTGTCGCGCAGAAAAAGCTCCACCTCTTCCAATTCAAAGGTGCGCCCCGCCGGTGTTTTGCCAAACGAAAAGCCACAGCCCGGGCCTTCGATCACGCCGTCTTCGTTGGTGGTGGCCACCGCGCCGGGCTTGCCGATGCAGCTGTAGCGGCGGTAGTTTTCTTTCACCACGCCGCCGCAGGTGGGGCAGGGGGTGGTGAGGGTGGCGTAGTCACCCGGGATGGTGTCGCGGTCGTACTCCTTGGCCTTTTTCACCATGCGACCGGTCATCTCGGCAATGTCTTGCATGAAGGCCTCGCGCGAGAGCAGGCCTTTTTCCATTTGCGAGAGTTTGAACTCCCAGTCGCCCGTCAGGTCGGCGCGCGAGAGTTCCTCCACCCCCAAGCCGCGCAACAGCGTCATCAGCTGAAACGCTTTGGCCGTGGGAATCAGTTCACGGCCTTCGCGCAGCATGTATTTTTCGTTCAGCAAGCCCTCGATGATGGCCGAGCGGGTGGCTGGCGTGCCCAAGCCTTTTTCTTGCATGGCTTCGCGCAACTCGTCGTCTTCCACGTTCTTGCCCGCGCTCTCCATCGCGCCGAGCAAAGTGGCTTCGGTGTAACGCGCTGGTGGGCGGGTCTTCAGGCCCTTGGGATCGGCCTCGCTCACCTGGGGCTTTTCGCCCGGGTTGAGTTTGACCAAAATCTTGCCCGACTCTTTGTCTTCTTCCTCGTCCACTTCTTTGCCGTAAATGGCTTGCCAACCGGGCTCGACCAACACCCGGCCAGTGGTTTTGAAGTGTTGGGTTTGGCCCAATGCCGCCACCTGGCTGATGCGGGTGGTGTCCATGAACTGTGCGGGTGGGTAAAACACCGCGATGAAGCGGCGCACCACAAAGTCGTAGAGTTTTTGCTCGGCATCGGACAAGCCGCTGGGCGCTTCCAGCGTGGGGATGATGGCAAAGTGGTCGCTGACCTTGGCGTTGTCAAACACCTTTTTGCTGGGCTTGATGTAGCCTTGCGCGATGGCGGTTTTGGCAAACGGTGCCAAGTGCCCCATGCCGCTGTTGGCCAGCATTTGCATGGTGTCTTTGACGGTGGGCAGGTAGTCCTCGGGCAGGTGCTTGGAGTCGGTTCGGGGGTAGGTCAAGGCCTTGTGTCGCTCATACAGGCTTTGGGCCAAGGCCAGTGTGGTTTTGGCCGAAAAACCAAAGCGGCCATTGGCCTCGCGCTGCAAGGTGGTCAGGTCGAACAAGCCTGGGCTGCCTTTGCTGCTGGGCTTGCTCTCTTCGGTGACGCTGGCGGTTTGGTGGCGCACCGCATCGGCAATGGCCTGGGCATCGCTCAACGACCAAACCCGGTCTTCCTTGATCTCTTTGTCATCCGGGTTGGCTTTGTGGGCCGGGTTGAACCATTTGCCCGCATAAGCGCCCGCTTGGGCGGCAAAGCTGGCGTGGATTTCCCAGTAATCGCGGCTGACGAATTTGCGGATCAGCTCTTCGCGCTCCACCACCACGCTCAAGGTCGGTGTTTGCACCCGGCCCACGGTGGTCAAGAAAAACCCGCCGTCGCGCGAGTTGAAAGCGGTGAAAGCGCGGGTGCCGTTGATGCCCACCAGCCAATCGGCCTCAGAGCGGCTGCGCGCGGCATCGGCCAGGCCTTGCATTTGGGCGGCGCTGCGCAGGCTGTCAAAGCCGTCGCGAATGGCCTGAGGGGTCATGGACTGCAGCCACAACCGCTTGACGGGTTTGTCCAGCGGCTTTTTGCCGCCCGCGTATTGCTCGATCAAACGAAAAATCAGCTCGCCCTCGCGGCCCGCGTCACAGGCGTTGACGATGGCATCCACATCTTTGCGCTTGGCCTGCTTGACCACCGCGGCCAGGCGCGACTTGGTTTTCTCCACCGGCTTCAAGTCGAAATACGGCGGGATGACCGGCAAGTGGGCAAAGCTCCATTTGCCGCGCTTGACATCAAACTCTTCGGGCGCTTGGATTTCCACCAAGTGGCCCACGGCGCTGGTCACCACATAGCGGTCGTTTTCGAAATGGTCGTCGTGCTTTTCAAACTTGCCCGCCGAGGGGGTCAGTGCGCGAACGATGTCTTGTGCCACCGAGGGCTTCTCTGCGATGACCAGTGTTTTGCTCATGAAATCAACTTCCTTATGTGTCCTTGTGCCTGGGGCTTTGGGGGCCACGGCGTGACCCTACAATGCGCCTCTCGCACGCGCACGCGCGCGCACGCATGTGCATGTATATAAATTAACAGAGTTTTGACCTTGTCCAAAAATACCTCCGTTGCGCCCCCATCCGGTCGGCGCATTCAAACCCGTCGCTCGGGGGTGCATGGCAAAGGCGTGTTCGCTGTGCAGCCCATCCCCGCGGGCGACAAGGTGATCGAATATGTGGGCGAGATCATCACTTGGAAAGAGGCCGATCGCCGCCACCCGCACGATCCCAAAGACCCCAACCACACCTTTTATTTTCACCTCGACGACAAGCATGTCATCGATGCCTTGTATGGCGGCAACTCCTCGCGCTGGATCAACCACGCGTGTGAGCCCAATTGCGAAGCCGATGTGGAGCATGGCCGGGTGTTCATCAAAGCGCTGCGCAACATCCGCCCCGGCGAAGAGTTGAACTACGACTACGGCTTGGTGATCGACACCCCCCTCACCCCTGAGCTCAAGGCCGAATATGCCTGCTGGTGTGGGGCCCCGAGTTGCCGCGGCACGATGTTGGCCAGTGCCGACGAAGACAAAAAATCCAAAAAGAAAAAGAAAAAGAAAGACAAGAAAAAGCGCCAAAAGGCCAAAGACAAACGCCGTGCCGAGCGGCGCGCGTCCAAAGCAGACGCTCACAGCTGACACCATGGCCGACTTGCACCTGTGGAACGACACGGCTGTGCAAGCCCTCACCGAGGCCACGCGCGGCCTGTGTGCCGATGCCGTGGTCGAGGTGGTCGATCGCATCGACTCCACCAACACCGAATTGATGCGCCGTGGCCAAAGCCCACAGGCCGCCCCCACCTTGCTGGTGGCTGTGTCGCAAACCGCTGGCCGGGGCCGCATGGGCCGGGTGTGGTCGGCACCCACCGGGCATGGCCTGACGTTTTCCTGGGGCATGTCGCTGGCAGCGGCCGATTGGTCGGGCCTGTCCTTGGCCGTGGGCCTGTCCTTGGCCGAGGCCTTGGACCCACAAGGCCAATGGGGCCTGCGTTTGAAGTGGCCCAACGACCTGTGGTGGCAAAGCGGTCCAGCGGTCCGCAAATTGGGCGGCATCTTGATCGAAACCCAAGCCGCTGCCACCAGCACCCCTGGGCTGGCGCGGCGCTGGTGCGTGGTGGGCGTGGGCTTGAATTTGATGCCGCCCCCGCAAACCGATTGGCAGGTGCCGCCAGTGGGTTGGTGCGAGATCACCGGCGAACCCCTGGCCAGTGCCCCCACTGTGTTGCAGCGCTGCGTGAGCGCCTTGTTGCCCGCCATGGCCGCATTTGAGCGCCATGGGTTTGCCCCTTTGGTGGAGCGATTCGCCCGGCGCGATGCCCTGCGCGGCCAAGCCGTGGTTTTGAGCGATGGCCGCCAGGGGCGGGCCATCGGTGTCGATGCCCAAGGGGCCTTGCTGCTGCAAACAGACCAAGGCCTGCAACGGGTGCACAGCGCCGAAGTGAGCGTGCGACCGCAGTCCTTGCAAGGGGCCAGCCATGTTTGACCGGCGCATGGTGGTGTTGCTTTTGTTGGTGGCCAACATCGTTTTTGGGGCCTGGGCCAATGGCTGGCTGGCCAGTTGGGGTTGGGCGCCTGCCACCGAGTCAGAGCCCCAACGCTTGGGCCAGCAGGTCGCGCCTTATAAATTGCAGGTGCAAATCGACAAAGCAGCGGACGAGCCAGCGGCAGCTGCCCCCCGCGGCAAACCACCCTGAACCCGCTGTTCAGGGGCGCTGGCGCAAACTGCGGCTGAGCAGCACAACGGGCAACAAGCCCACCAAAACCAGGGCCAGCGAAGGCAAGGCGGCCTCGGCCAAACGCTCGTCACGCGCCAGTTGATAGGCCATCACCGCCAAGGTGTCGGTGTTGAAGGGGCGCAGCATCAAGGTGGCGGGCAGCTCCTTCATCACATCGACCAACACCAATAAGAATGCCGCCACCAGGCTGCGCTCGAGCAAAGGCACGTGCACCCGGCGCAACAGCGTCGAGCCCGATGTGCCCAGCATGCGCGCGCTCTCATCCAGGCTGAGCGGGATGCGCGCATAACCGCTTTGGACCGATTGCAAGGCCACCGCCACAAAGCGAACCAAATACGCCCACACCAAGCCCAACACGGTGGCGGTGATCCAGGTGCCCGCTTGGCTGTTGGGCCAATGCTGTTGCAGCCAACCCAGGGGCAACAACAGGCCCACCACGATGACCACCCCCGGCACCGCATAGCCCAAGCCCGCCCATTGAACCGCCCAGCGCCCCAAACGGTGGGGGCGCATGCGGGCTTGGTAGGCCAAGGCCAGCGCCAGGCCCACGGCCAACACCGCCGTCATGCCACCCAGGCGCAGGCTGTGCCAGGTCCAGTGGGCAAAGCGCAGCCAGGGCAAATCGGTGTCGCCTGCTTGGACCAAGGCGGTCAACAAAATCAGCACCGGCACCCCAAAACCCAGCCACACCGGCAGGCTGCACAAGCCCCAAGCCAAGGCGGCTTTGCCCCCGCGCAGGCGCAGGGCTTGGGCCTCGTGGCCGGTGGTGCCCGCACCCAGGCTGGCAAAGCGCAAGCGCGCTTGCGCGGTCTGCTCCAAGTGCAGCATCAAGGCCACCAACAGCAGCAAGCTGGTGGCCAGTTGGGCCGCGGCCACCCGGTTGTCCATCACCAACCAGGCTTTGTAAATGCCAGCGGTGAAGGTTTGCACCCCAAAGTAGCTGGCCACGCCAAAGTCGGCCAAGGTCTCCATCAGCGCCAAGGCCGTGCCAGCTGCAATCGCCGGGCGCGCCAAAGGCAGGGCCAAGCGCCAGATGCGCCGCCACAGCGGTGCGCCCAGCAAGCGCGCGGCCTCCATCAGCGGGGTGGCGCGTTCGGTCAAAGCGGTGCGGGCCAGCAAATACACATAGGGGTACAGGCACAGGCTCAAGACCATGGCCGCGCCCCACAGGCTGCGGATGTCGGGCCACAGCGCACCTTGCCAGCCAAAGGCTTGGCGCAGCCCCATTTGCAGCGGCCCGCTGAATTGCAAAAAGTCGGTGTAGGCATAGGCCACCACATAAGCGGGCATGGCCAGCGGCAGCAGCAAGGCCCACTCCAGCGTTTTGCGGCCCGGGAAATCAAACAAACTCACCGCCACGGCGGTGCCCGTGCCCAACACCACCACGCCCGTGCCCACCATCAGGCACAGCAACACACTGGTCCAGGCGTAGTCGGGCAACACCGATTGGGCCATTTCGCGCAAGATGGCCGCGCTGTCGCCGCTCCACTGCAGCCACGAGGCCAGCACCATCAGCACCGGCAAGAGCAGCAGCGCCGTGAGCACGGCCAAACCGGCGCTGGTCCAAGGCAGCAATGAGGGCAAGGGGCGACGCATGAGGGGGTCGATTGTAGGGACGGGCCTGGGGCGGGCAGGGCGCTGCCTACAATCGCCGCCATGGCCGTTGAAGTCACTCAATTGCAGGTGCATTACCCCGGGCGCAAAGCGCCGGCGGTCGAGGGCGTGAGCCTGCGTTTGGCCACTGGCGAGATGGGCGTGCTCATTGGCCCCTCTGGTTGCGGCAAATCCACCTTGCTGCGCGCCATTGCGGGTTTGGAGCCCGTCAGCGCCGGGACCATCCGCATCGAACAGGAGCTGGTCAGCAGCGCCCAAGTGCAGGTCGCGCCCGAGCTGCGACGGGTCGGCATGGTGTTCCAAGACTACGCCTTGTTTCCCCACATGGACGTGGCCACCAATGTGGGCTTTGGCCTGCACGGCTGGCCCCCGGCCAAGCGCCAGGCCCGCATCGACGAGGTGTTGGCCCTGGTGGGCTTGTCGGCGGTGGCGCGCAACATGCCGCACCAACTCAGCGGCGGCCAACAGCAGCGGGTGGCGCTGGCGCGTGCGCTGGCCCCCCAACCGCAGTTGTTGTTGCTCGACGAGCCGTTCTCCAACCTCGATGTGGATTTGCGCGAACGCTTGGCCCATGAGGTGCGGGCCATCCTCAAGCAGGCCCAAACCACCGCTTTGTTTGTCACCCACGACCAAATGGAAGCCTTTGCCTTGGGCGACGTGATCGGTGTCATGTCCGAAGGCCGTTTGCACCAGTGGGGAGATGCCTACAGCCTCTACCACCGACCCGCCACCCGCTTTGTGGCCGAGTTCATTGGGCATGGCGTGTTCACCCATGCCACCTTGCGCCAAGAGGGCGGCCACGTGGTGGTGCAAACGCCCTTGGGCGAACTCACCGACATGGCCGAATTGCCCCTGCCGTGTGCCTTGGCCAGCGGCGAGTGCGATGTGCTGCTGCGTGCCGATGACATCGTGCACGACGACGATGCGCCGGTGAAGGCCGAGATTTTGCGCAAGTCGTTTCGCGGCTCTGAGTTTTTGTACACCTTGCGCTTGCACACCGGCGAGACCGTGATGGCCCATGTGCCCAGCCACCATGACCACCGGGTGGGCGAGTGGATTGGCATCCGTGCCCAGGTTGACCATGTGGTGACCTTCAACCGCGCTTGCCAGGTGAGCGGGCGCGAGCTGTGCCAAATGCCTTGCACCGCCGAGGCGGTGCAGCCCATCCACCTTTCACCCCAGCCACAGGAGCCGACCCCATGAGCATTCAACTGTATTTTTCGCCCGGCGCTTGTTCGTTTGTGCCGCATGTGATGCTGGAAATGGCTGGCGTGCCGTTTGAGCCCATCATGGTCAAGCTGCACAAAGGCGAGCAACAAACCCCCGAGTTCAAAGCCCTCAATCCCAATGGGCAGGTGCCGGTGCTGGTCGATGGGGGCGAGGTGCTGACCCAAATATTGGCCCTGGTGGGTTATTTGGACAAACGCTTTCCCCAAGCCCACATCCTGCCCGACTCGCCCATGGCCCGCGCCCGGGCAATTGAGCTGCTGGCTTGGCTCAACAACACCGTGCACCCCACCTTCGCCCATGTGTTCATGCCGCACAAATACAGCGATCAAGCGGCGGTGCAGGCCGACATCCGTGCGCATGCGGTGGAACAGTACCGCCGTTTGATGGAGTCCTTGCAAGCGCGCGTTCAGTCTTTGCCTGCGGGCCAATGGTTGACCGGCGAACACCTCGGACCGGTGGATGCCTATGTGCTGACCGTCACCCGCTGGGCCACCATCGCCGGCATTGCACCGACCGAGATACCCCAGCTGTGGGCTTATGTGCAGCGCGTGGCCGCGGATGCAGCGGTGGCGCGTGTGATCGAGCGCGAGCGCTTGAACCTCAACATGCACAAGCCCGCCGCCTGAGCGGCAAAGGGTTCAAGCCCAGCGGGCAGCGCCAGTGCGCGCGCTGACAAACTTCACCGTGAACAAAGCCCCGGGTGGGTTGCGTTGGGGCTGGGCATCGGTGACGGACACCTTGGCCCCGTGCTTGGTGGCGATCTCCATCACGATGGGTAGGCCCAGGCCAGAGCCATCGGCCTCGGTGCCCAAGGCGCGGTAAAAGGGTTGGAACACCAACTCGCGCTCGGCAGGTGCAATGCCCGGCCCAGAGTCTTCCACTTGCAGCCACAGCTCTTTGCCATCGGCCAGGGGAATCACCCGTGCGGTGATCACGCCAGGTTGCTCGGGGCTCGATGGCGTGTAGTTGATGGCGTTGTCCACCAAATTGCGGATCAGCTCTTTGATCAAGGTCGGGTGACCCACCGTCAAGGCCTGGCCTTGGCCTGCGTCGGGGCCTTCATAGCCCAGGTCGATGGCGCGGTCCATGGCCCGTGGCAATGAGTCTTGCACCACCTCCAAGGTGAGGGCCACCAGGTCACAGGTTTGGGTGGGGATCACCGCGCCGGTGCTCTCGGCGCGGGCCAAGGACAGCAGTTGGTTGACCGTGTGGGTGGCCCGCATGCTGGAGCGCCCAATTTGCTGCAAGGATTGTTTGAGCTCGTCGGCACTGCCGCCGGCGCGCTGCGCCAAGTCGGCTTGCATGCGCAGACCGGCCAACGGGGTTTTGAGCTGGTGGGCGGCATCGGCCAAAAAGCGTTTTTGGGTGGCGATGGATTCATTCAAGCGCTTGAGCAAATCGTTGATCGATGACACCAGGGGGGCCACCTCCAAGGGCACCACCCGGTCGTCCAGCGGGCTCATGTCATCGGGTTTGCGCAAACGGATGCGCTCCTCCAGTTGGCTCAGTGGCTTGATGCCGCGTGCCAGCGCCAGCCACACCAGCAGCACGGCCAAGGGCAAGATGACAAATTGGGGCAGCATCACGCCCTTGATGATCTCGGTGGCCAGCACCGAGCGCTTGCCCAAGGTCTCGCCCACTTGCACCAAGGCGGCAGGGATGTTGGGGTCGTTGGGGTAGACCCACATATATGCCACCCGGATGGCCACGCCGCGCATGGCATCGTCGCGAAACTGCGTCACCCCGGTGTTCTCCCCCGCGCCAGGGGGAATGCTGGGTGGTGGGAAGTCGCGGTCGCCGCTGAGCAACTCGCCATGCGGCCCAAGCACCTGGTAGTACACCTCGTCCACCTCATCGGCGCGCAAGATGTCGCGCGCGGCACCGGGCAGGCTGAACTCGGTGCGTTTTTGGGGGGTGGTGCGCACCAATTGCGCCAGCGCCTGCGCGTTGTACTCCAGGCCGCGGTCAAAGGGTTGGCTGGCAATGCCTTGCGCCACCAGCCAGGTCAGCGCCAAACTGACGGGCCACAGCAGCAGCAGTGGGGTGAGCATCCAATCCAGAATTTCGCCAAACAGCGAGCGCTGTTCGCGCTGGAAAATCTTCATGGCATGGGGGGTGGGCGCTCAGGCCGGTATTTTTTCCAGGCAATAGCCCAGGCCGCGCACGGTGGCAATGCGGATGGGGCCCTTTTCAATCTTCTTGCGCAGGCGGTGGATATACACCTCGATGGCGTTGTTGCTCACCTCTTCGCCCCATTCGCACAGGTGCTCGACCAATTGGTCTTTGCTGACCAGGCGGCCCGAGCGTTGCAGCAGCACCTCCAGCAAACCGAGTTCGCGCGCCGACAACTCGACCATCTTGCCGTCGATGGTGGCGACCCGGCCAGATTGGTCGTACACCAGCGGCCCGTGTTTGATGGTGGAGGTGGCCCCGCCCATGCCCCGGCGGGTGAGGGCGCGCACCCGCGCTTCGAGCTCTTGCAGCGAAAACGGCTTGGCCATGTAGTCGTCGGCCCCGTAGTCCAGGCCTTTGACGCGCTCTTCCACGCTGTCGGCAGCCGTCAAGATCAGCACGGGCATGGAGGAGCCGCGTGCGCGCATGCGCTTGAGCACTTCCAAGCCGTGCAGCTTGGGCAAACCCAGGTCCAGGATCAACAGGTCAAATTCGTCGGTGGTCATCAGGGCCGCGTCGGCCTCGCTGCCGCTGGCCACATGGTCCACCGCCGCCCCAGAGGCGCGCAAGGTGCGCAACAGCCCGTCGGCCAACACCTGATCGTCTTCGGCGATGAGTATGCGCATGGGGTCTCCTGTGTGTGGATCTTGTTTTGGTTCATTCTAGGCGGCACGGGTCGGCTCCCCACTGGTGTTTCCGATAAGTCAGCGCCAACCCTGGGCGTAGGCCTCCAGGCCCAGGGCGACCACCGTGGCCACCTCCGCACCCACTTCTTGGCTGAACTCGGCCTGCGCCTGGGCCACCGCTTGTTTGAAGGCTTCCAGCCAAGCCAGCCCATCGGGCGTGAAAGCGATGCGCTTGGCGCGGGCATCGGCACGGTCTGGCAGGCGCTGCACCAGGCCCCAGGCCTCGCATTGGTCGATCAAGTCGCCCATGGCCTGCTTGCTCATGCCCGCCAATTCGGCCAGCTCGCTCAAGCGCGAGCCCTCCAGCGCCAGGTGGCGCGTGATGTGGATGTGGGCCGCGCTCACCTGGTTGCGCGCGGCCAGGTTGGACAAGGCCAGCGGCACATCCGCGTTGTGCGCCATCAGGTAGAGCACCCGGGCATCAAAGCGGCGCATGGCGTGGCCCAGCAGGCGGCCCAGGTGAAGCTGGCGCCAATCGGGGGGCAGCGGCTCGCTCAAGGCATGGCCCTGGTGCCAACCCAGGCCGGGGCCTTACAGGGGGGTGGAAAAACGTTGGACATCGGCCGAACAGGTGCACATGGGTCGGTGGAGTTTATATTTTCACGGCAGTGGGCTGAGCGAGGGTGTTTTGTGCCGCGCCGCTGTGCAGAATCGGACAAGGCGGTAAAGTCGAAGCCCACACCAATGTCACCCGTTGACGAAAAGGATTGAATGAAGCACATCCCGTGGGCAGAGCAGTCGGCCGTCGATGTGGCCCAAGCCTTGCAAAACCGAAGCTTATCGGCCAAAACCTATGTCCAAGCCTGCTTGGACCAAATTGAGCAATCTGAACCGCAGGTCCATGCCTTCGCGCACATTGCCCGCGATGCCGCTTTGAAACACGCCCAATGGTTGGACGGCCAGGCCATTCAAGGGGCCATGCATGGTTTGACGGTGGGCATCAAAGATGTGTTTGACACGCATGACATGCCCACGCAAGGCGGCTCCCAAGTCTTTGCGGGGCATCAGCCCGTGCAAGACGCGGCATGCATTGCCACCTTGCGCAAAGCCGGCGGGGTGATGCTGGGCAAAACCATCACCACCGAATTGGCCACCTTCCCCACCAATGGCACGCGCAATCCGCGCCACCTCGACCACACACCGGGCGGGTCTTCTTCGGGCTCGGCCGCTGCCGTCGCGGCCAACATGGTCAGCTTTGCCACCGGGACACAAACCATGGGCTCGACCATTCGCCCTTGCGGTTACTGTGGTGTCACGGGTTACAAGCCCACCTATAACTTGGTGCCCAAGCGCGGCGTTTGGCCCAATGCCGACTCCTGTGACACGGTGGGCTTGGTGGCCAGAAATGTCCGTGACGTGGCCTTTTTTGCGGCGCAGATCGCGCGCTATCCCGAATTGTTGCTGCCCGATGAGGCCATCGCCAGGGATCAGCGACCCACCATTGGCCTGTGCAAAACCCATGAATGGGAGTTGGCCGATGCGCACATCCACAATGCCTTTCACCAATCTGCCCGGGCTTTGGAAAAGGCAGGGGCCAAGGTGGTGGAGATTGAGCTGCCACCGGCTTTTTCGCAAATGCTCAAGGCGCACACCACGGTGGTGCATTTTGAAATGAGCGGCGGCTTCATGGACATATTGAGCCGCCACGCCGACAAAATGCGCCCGCCCCTGCTCAAGCGCAGCTTGGAGGGTTTGTCGGTCACTGGGCGCGAGTACCAAGCGGCCCAAGCATTGGCACACCAATGCCGGGCATCCTTTGACCAGGTCTTGGGGGCTTGTGATGTGCTGTTTGTGCCCGCCGCAACCGGTGAGGCCCCCCTGGGCCAGGATTACTCGGGCGATACCCGCATGAACCAGGTGTGGACCTTGATGCACGGCCCATGTGTTTCGGTCACGGGCGGCTATGGGCCGAATGGCCTGCCGCTGGCCATGCAAGTGGTGGGGCGCATCAACGATGACCAGCGCACTTTGCTGGCCGCACACTGGATCCACACCCAACTCGGCCATGCATTGGGCCGCTGAACCCGGCATATTTTTCAACAAACCCCATGGGGCTTTTTTTACAAAGGTTGTATATGAAACTCTTCAAGGCACTGGGCTTTCTTTATATGCTGATGGGCGCGCTGAGCGTGGCTGCGCAAACCTATCCCAGCCAGCCCATCAAGCTGGTCATGCCTTTTGCACCTGGTACGGCCTCTGAAAATGCGGTGCGTTTGGTGCTCGACAAGCTCAGCGAATCGCTGAAACAAGCCATTGTTTTGGATAACCGACCCGGCGCAGGTTCAACCCTGGGCACCGAGCAAGCGGCCAAGGCGGTGCCCGATGGGCACACATTGCTGGCCAGCTACAACAGCGCCATTGCACCCGGGGCGTTGCTCTACAACAAGCTGGGCTATGACCCGCTCAAGGACTTCAAACACATTGCCCTGATCGGCGTGTTTCCGCAGTTCATGGTGGTCAGGAGCGACCATCCCGCGAAAACCGTGCAAGAGTTTTTGGCCATCGTCCGAGCCAAGCCTGGGGCCATCAATTACTCATCGGCCGGTGTCGGCACATCGGGGTTTTTGGCGGCAGAAATGCTCAAGCAAGCGATGAAGTTGGACATGACCCATGTGCCCTACAAAGGCCCAGCACCGGCCATGGCCGATTTGTTGGGTGGGCGCTTGGACATGATGTTCACCTCGAGCGCGGCCTCCTTGGTGGCCGCTGGCAAGTTGCGCATCCTGGCGGTCACCAGCGAAAAGCGACTGGCCTTGTACCCCGATGTCCCCGCCTTGTCCGAAATTTCCCCCAAGGTGCAAGCCGTGTCGTGGGTGGGCATATCCGCGCCCGCGCAAACACCGGCGGCCATCACCCAGCGCCTGGAGAAAGAAATATTGGCCATTTTGCAAAACCCAGACATGCGCCAACGCTTGAGCGACCCGGTCTTTGGCATGACGCTCACACCCTTGGGCTCCGAGCGGTTTGTCGAGTTCATTCAGTCTGAATTGAACACCTGGTCACCGGTGATCAAGGCGGCCAATATCGTGATGAACTGACCGCTGCAAACGCGGCAACCTCAACCAGCGGATGTTTTGGACAGGGCTTTGAGTTGCGCCTCGATCTGGGCTTGCCGCAACGCGGGTGGCAGCGCATCGGCTGCCAAAACGATGGCTTGAACCGAGCGACCGATCGCCAACAGCTCCTTGTGGGACAAGGCCCATGTGCCATGGGCCGGCATGGGGTCGGGCCGGTACAGCACCACATTGCAGGTCCATGTGGGCGTTTGTCCCTCGATGCTGAGCGGTGGCTGATGCGCTTGCTCTAAGCCTTGGGCCAGGTGCCTCCGCAGCATGACCACGCCCCGATCGCTGCTGCCTTTGTTCTCCAGTGCGTGGATGGCAATGGGGCCTTGGGAAACCTCTGCTTCCCAGTCGCCGGTGTTGCGCTGCATTTCCTCGTAGCCGCGCTCGCCGGTTTGCCCATAAATATCCAAACGGTTCAAGCCGACTTGGCTGGCGTTGCCCAGGCCCTTGGCTTCGAGGCTGGGGCTGAAATGGCGCCAACCAAAAATCCAGCAGTGGGTGTTGTCGATCGGCACCGTCCAGCGGGTTGCGCCAATGCGCTCAAAGTATTTGACCGCTTTGCCGTCCTCCCAAAACCCGGCCACTTGGCCAAAATTGGGAAAGGCCACTTCATTGAACCGCACCCACACATGGTCATCGATTTGCCGCGAGGTCAAATAACAAACCCGGTCGCCTTGCTCAAACCACTCCACCGCCGGCATTTCGCCCCAGGCCTCGGTGAGTTGAATCTCTCCCATGCGGCTGTGCAAAAACACGGCATGCAAGGGGTCCATCAAGTTTTCATGAACCTGCAACCAGTTGCAGTCGTGCGACAGGGCATAAGGCACCAATTCCACACCGTCAAACTGCATGCTGTCAAAGTTGGGAAATGCAGGCATTTGCGCCGGCGGCCCCAGGTAGGCAAAAACCAAACCCTTGAACTCCATGACCGGGTAGGCCCCGTGCTTGACCTGACGCAACAAGGGCGAATGGGGAGGTTCGGCCGGGGCATCCAGCAAACGGCCGTCGTGGCTGAAGTGCCATCCGTGGTAACAACACCGAATGCCTTCATCGGTGATGCGCCCAAACTCCAAAGAGGCGCCGCGGTGGCTGCAATGTTTGTGCAGCAAGCCCACCTGGCCTTTGCGGTCGCGAAAGGCCACCAAGTCCTCGCCCAAAATGCGCAGCGCCAGGGGCAGGTCTTTCAATTGGGATGACAGGCAAACTGGTTGCCAATGCAGTCGCATCGCCTCGCCCATGGGGCTGCCAGGCTGGGTGTGCGTGAGCAAGGGGTCTTCAGCGGTTTGGGTTCTTTGGGCGTGGCCCTGGAACCGATGGGCATCGGGCAGGTTGGGGTGGATGGCCATGCGCGCTCAAATGCCCAGGTAGGCCTCTTTGACCAACGGGTTGGCCAGCAGTTCGGCCGACTTGCCCTCCAAGGTGATGTGCCCGGTCTCCATCACATAACCCCGGTGGGATATTTGCAAAGCCATGTCCACCCGTTGCTCCACCAGCAAGACCACAATGCCGCTGGCATGCAAATGCGTGATGATGTCGGCCAGTGTGTCCACCACGATGGGGGCCAAGCCCAACGAGGGTTCGTCCAGCATCAGCAAGCTGGGCTGCGCCATCAAACCACGGCCAATCGCCAGCATTTGCTGTTGACCGCCGGAAAGCGTACCGGCTTTTTGTGCACTTCGGTCCTTCAGTATGGGAAATAAGCCGTAAACCCATTCCAAAGTTTGGGCGGGCGTGCCGCGCAAACCGCTGGATCGAATGGCCCCCAATTCCAAATGCTCCAACACCGTCATGTCTTTGAACAACAAGCGGCCTTCGGGCACATGGGACAGCCCACGCGCAATGATCTCGTGCGGCTCGAGTTGATCGATGCGCTCCCCATTAAAAAGTATTTCGCCCTGGCTGGGCCGCAGCAAACCGGAAATGCATTTCAAGGTGGTGGATTTGCCCGCACCGTTGGAGCCCATCAGGGTGACGATTTCATCCCCGGCCACGGCCATGCTCAGGTCAGAGATGGCCACGCGATTGCCGTAGCGCACGGTGATGTGGCGAACTTCAAGCATGGACTTTTTCCCGACCCAGGTAGACCCGAATGACCTCCGGGTGGTTGGCCACATGTTGTGGCGCACCTTCGGCGATTTTTTGACCGCTGGCAATCACAATGACGCGGTCGCACACACCCATCACCACTTTCATGTGGTGTTCCACCAAAACCACGGTCACACCGCGTTGGCGAATGTTTTTGATCATGCCCACCAGTTTGGCCCCCTCGTCAGGGTTCATGCCAGCGGCGGGCTCGTCGAGCAGCAGCAACTTGGGCCGGGTGGCCAAGGCAATGGCGATCTCCAGTTTGCGCTGATCGCCATAGGGCAGCGTGGCCGCCAAATCATCTTGGCGATCGGACAGGCCCACAAAATTCAAAATATCTGCCGTTTGCGCGGCCATGTCAGCCTCTTCTTGCCGATACCTGGCTTGGCGCTGGATGCAAGCCCACCAACCGGTTTTCTGCTGGCGGTAAGTCCCGGTGAGCACATTGTCAAAAATACTCAAATGCGGAAACAAACTGGTGATTTGAAAGGTGCGCGCCATGCCGCGTTGGGCCATGTCGTGGGCTTTCAAATCGGTGCAGTCCTCGCCATTGAAAATGATTTTTCCGTGGGTGGGCGGCATGCTGGCACACAGCATGTTGAAGAGGGTGGTCTTGCCAGCCCCATTGGGGCCGATCAGGCCAACGATCTCGCCCGTCTGGACTTCAAAATCCACTTCGTTGACGGCCACCAAGCCACCGAAGTGGCGCGATAACTTTTGGGCCTGTAGCAGGGGCAGCGGCATGGCGATCTCAGCTTTCACGAACGCGGTTTTGCCATCTCAGCCAGACACTGATCAAGCCGCCCGGCAAGAAAATCACGCAGACGATCAACATCGCCGCAAAAATGATCAGCCGCAAATTGCCAAATGCGCGCAACGACTCCAACAGCGCGATGTACACCATGGCCCCGATGATGGGCCCCAAGGTGGTGCCTTTGCCGCCCACGATGACCATGATGATCAATGCAGACATGTAACTGAGCGACATCAAGTCGGGTGTGATCACCCGCAAATAGTGCCCGTACAAAGAACCCCCCACGCCCGCCATGGCCGTTGCCACCGTGAAAGCAAACCACTTGTTGCGAAAGGTGTTGATGCCGATCGACTGCGCCAGCTCTGGGTTCTCGCGAATCGCCACATAGGCCCGGCCGGTTCGGCTGTTTTGCAGGGTTCGGCTCAAATAAACGGCCAGGGTGAGACAGGCCAACACCAAAAAATACATGTGTGATGCTTGCGAAAAATCCAAGCCCAACTCCTCGATGCTGAAAGCAGGGATTTGTGAAATTCCCATGGGCCCACGGGTCACATCCACCCAATAGTTGGTGATGGTTTGGATGATGGCGCCAAAGCCAAGGGTCAAGATGGCAAATTGCGGGCCAACGATGCGCAAGGCCACATAGCCAATCACACAGCCAAAGCCGGCCGCGATCAACCCAGCCGCCAAGGGGCCCAGCCAAATGGGCAGCCCCAGGCCCATGACCAGCAAGGCAGAGGCATAAGCACCAATGCCAAAAAAGGCCGCGTGGCCAAAGGTCAGCTCACCCAAAAAGCCAACAATGATGTTCAGGCTCAGGGCCAATATGCTGTAGATGCCCCACAGCACCATCATGTGCAGCAAATAGTCGTTGAACGCAGCCAAAGGCGCGAGCAATGCAAACGCCAGGCCCAACCACCACGCTTGGGCCGATTCAAAAAAAGGCGTGGCCTTCATCGGGTGCTTGCCTGCGGGTTGAACAAACCATTGGGGCGCAACAAGAGCACCACAATGATGATGGCGTAACCAATGGCCTCTTTGAAGCCCAAAGAGATGTAGCCGCCACCCAGCGACTCGGCGATGCCCAAAATCAGGCCGCCCATCAGCGCGCCAGTGACACTGCCCAGGCCGCCCATGACCACAACGATGAAGCCTTTGAGCACCGCCCAGTCACCCACGGTGGGGTAAAGCATGGCGGTCGGGCCGACCAATGCGCCCGACACGGCCGCCAAAGCACAGGCCAAGGCGAAGGTGTAGGCGTGAACAAACCGGGTGTTGATGCCGGTCAAGGCCGCGCCCTCTGGGTTTTGGGCCGTGGCCTGCATCATTTTTCCCATGCGGGTGTGTTTGATGAACCAATAGGTGGCCGCGATCATGGCACTGGCCACCACAATCACCCCCACCCGCTGTTGGGTGACGGTGATGTCGCCCAGGCTGAACGTGGCATCGGAGTAAGGTGTGTCCACGTATTTGGGGTCGGCCCCAAAGATGGCCTCTGCCAAATGGGACAACAACAAGGCCAAGCCCAAACTCGACAGCAAAATGGTGAATTCGTGTTCTTTTTTGAGCGGTTGGAAAAAGAACCGATTGGCCAAAATGCCCAACCCGGCCACCACCACCGTCGCCACCAGCAAGGCACTGATGTAGTCCATGCCCGCCAATGTCATGCCGTAGTAAGTGACATAAGCGCCCAGCATGAAAAATTCACCATGGGCAAAATTCACGACGCGCAACACACCAAAGACCAAGGTCAGCCCCACGGCAATGAGCACATAGCCCATGCCGTTGGCCAAACCATTGAGCAGTTGCTGTAAAAAAACCATGTTCAATCCAAACCTGGGGTCCGCATCAGCGGGCCCCAGGCTTTTTCAGTGGTGGGGTCAGCCACCCGATCCCACGATCTTTTTGTTCTTCACTTGAACCAGGTAAATGCTTTGTTGCGCCTGGCCTTTGTCATCAAAGGTGGTGTCGCCCAACAGGGTGTTGAGCTTGGGGCCTTTGAGCGCCGCGGCGATTTTGTCGTAGGCGCGTGGGTCACCCGCTTTGTCCACGGCCTGGGCCAGCACTTCAACGGCTTGTGCACCCAATGAACCAATGAAGGAGGGCTCGTTTTTAAACATCTTGGCGTACTGATCCATCCATTTGCGCGCCATGGGTCTTTGGCTGTCTGGCGCGAACAAGGAGATGGAATACACACCCTCCAAGGCCTGCCCTGACAGCTCCACCAATTTGGGGTTCATGTTGCCCGCCGACGCGATGATGGTGCCACGGTGTCCACTTTGGCGCAGTTGCCGGTAAATGGTGGCCCCTTGCGAGGTGTTGATGGCCGACACATAAATGGCATCGGCATTGAGGCTGCGCAACTTGGTCAAAGCGGTGGTGAAGTCTGCATCATTGCGGTTGTAGAACTCATTGCCTTTGATTTCAATTTTGCAAGCGCCCAACAAGCGGGTGTAGTTCTCAACCTCCAAACGCCCATAGTCGTCATTGATGGTGATGAAGGCGACCGATTTGGGCTTGATGTTTTCGCACACAAACTTAGAGTAACGGTCCGACATCATGTTGGATGTGGCGTTCAGACGAAACAGGTATTTGTGGCCCTCGTCCGTGACCTTGGGGTGCTGCGCTGAAGTCACGATGTGGATGATTTTGTCGCGGGTCACCTCTTTTTGACCCAATGCCACGGCGCTGAACCAGCCGCCCACGATCAAGTCCACTTTGTCTTGTTCCATGGCCCGTTTGGCCGCTGACACGCCTTCCTCGGGGTTGCCTTTGTCGTCATAGGTGATCAATTCCAGCATGCGCCCGCCCAGCACACCGCCATTGGCATTGATGATGGCGGCCATGGCCTGCATCCCTTCCAGGGCCAATTGACCATCAAAAGCGCCCGCTCCTGAGAGGGGATTGATGGCGGCAATTTTGATCGGCGGTTTAGCTTGTGCCCAAGCGCCCAAGGTAACGGTGGCGGCGAGCAGGCCGGCGGCCATGCTCAGCCAAGTGCGGCGATAAGTCTTCATGCGTGTGGTCTCCATTGAAAAAGTGGTTGCGGGTTTTAAAAAATCAGACCCATTCATGGGCCTGCATGGGCTGAAAAGAAAAGCGTTCGCCATGGCGCTTCACCCATCCGCCATGGGGGTGGCCAAAGTGGGCCGGGAAAAGACAAGCCTGGCGATCGGCGCAATGCTCCAAAAGCCGCAAACGGCTTTGAACCGCCACTTCGCCCATCTCGCAAAAACGGCTGTTCCAAGTGGGTTCGTAAATCTGTATGGGTTGGTGCAAGGCGTCCCCTGGAAAAACAGCACTGTGGTGCCCATCTTCCAGCATCACCATCATTTGCCCTTGGGTGTGCCCTGCCAGGTCGTGCATCTTCAGTCCGGGCACGATTTCGCAGCCATCCTCGGCCAGTTCGTTCAAGCCGGCTTGCACGATGGGCCACACACTGTCTTCGATCACGGCTTGGTTTTCGGGCAAGCGTTTGAAACCCTCGCCCTCGGACGACCAATGGTTGAACTCGTGCCGACCAAAAATATATTTGGCATAGGGAAAGGTGGGCACCCATTGGCCGTTGTGCCAGCGGGTGTTCCAACCCACATGGTCCACATGCAGGTGGGTGTTGATCACCAGCGTGACATCTTCAGGTCGCACGCCCGCCTGCAGCAATTGATCGAGGTAGGGTTTGTCCAGTTGGTGGAACCGCTCGAACAAGGGCAGGGCGCGCGACTTGCCGTTGCCGCATCCGGTATCGATCAAGATCACATCTTGCTCGGAACGTATCAACCAAGAGTGCATGCTCGACATCAGCTTGCCGCTGGCCGCATGCCAAAAACCTTCGCCCGACAACTGGGGTTGTTGCATCAGTATGTCGGCATTGAAATGTGGAAACAAAAAAGCCGGATCAAAGCCAGGGGTGAGCATTTCCTCAATGCGTGTCACGCTGAACCTGCCGAAGTTAAAGCGCATCGGCATGGCTCAATGCACCTGTTCCAAATCATGGGCGAGTGCACAGCGGCGCAAGGTGCGCTTTTCATGCGGATCGAAGTCAGGCCGGGCATGTTGCAGCAACAGGTTGTCCCACACGATCAAGTCGCCCACGTCCCAAGCATGGCTGTAGATGTGGGCTGGGTCTGCAATATAGGCATTGGCTTGGGCCATCAGCGATTCTTTTTCGGGCTCAGAGGAAGGCCCGATCAAATGTTTGGCCGTGGCCTGGCTGATGGTCAAAATTTCTTTGTGGGACCAAGGGTGGTGGGCAACCACAGGGTGGGTTTGGCTGACGGTGACTTTTTTCACCTTCTGGTTTTGTTGCTCACCATAGTCCACGCTGTCGTAATCAAAGGTGTGAACCACTTCATGCTGCTGCAGTGCTTGGCGCAATGGCGCTGGCATGCGCGCAAAGGCGTGATGGGTGTTGGCAAACAAGGTGTGACCCCCACCACGGGGCACATCGATGGCAAACAGCATGATGGCCTTCATGGGATAGGGAAAAAAATACTGATCAGAGTGAAACTTGAGCTCGCCCTTGCCGAAGGTGCCATCTTGTCGGGTGTTGGACACATAGGTGACATCTTGGGTGGTTTGTTGGATCGGTCCTTGGCGAGAAAATTTTCCAAAAATAGAAGCGAATGCGGCCTGCTGCATGTCGTTGAGCTGCTGTTTTTTGAACAGCAGCAAACCATGCTCATGCAATAGTTGGCGCAATGGCGCGTGAAATGTCGGGTCTACGCCCAGGGACAGGTCCATGTCATGCACCTGCAGTCCCAGATGCGGTGAAAGAGGTGAATGAAACAGCATGGCCAGAAACAGATTGCGTTGATTCTGAAGGTATTGGATGAGCAAAGAGGCTGGGGTAAACACTTAAAAGTCAAATTGAGCCGCGCACTAGGATGGGCGCTCATTGCTTGAGGGCTTTATTTTGGGTTCGACCATTGCAGAAAAAATTTTGGCCCGTGCCAGCGGCCAAAAGCAGGTGAAGGCCGGCGACAACATACAGGCCAAACCCGACTTTGTCGTGGCCTATGACTTTCCCGGCTATACCGATGTCATCTTCAAACAAATGAAAGATGAGTTCGGCATGACCGGCGTCAAAGACCCCAGCCGCTATGCCTTGTTCATCGATCACATGGTTCCGGCGGTGACACCCCAGGAAGAGGAGTTGCACCAAAACACCCGCGACTGGGGCGCGCAGGCCCAGGTGCCTGTTTATGAGCGCAAGGGAATTGGCCATCAAGTGGCCTCCGAACTGGGCTATGCCACCCCAGGTGCCTTCGTGGTTCACTTCGATGGCCACATCTCTCAGCTGGGCACCTTTGGCACGCTGGCCATGGGTGTGCGCAGGCATTTGATCGAATCGTTTGTGAACGAAAAAATCCGCATGGCGGTCCCTGCCACCACGCGGGTCGACTTGGTGGGCAGCTTGCAGCCGGGTGTCATGGCGCGCGATGTTTTTCACCATGTGGTCCGGGTGCTGGGTCCCGCCAGTTGCCGCTTCCAGGTGCTGGAGTTTGGTGGCGAGGCCATTGCGGCCATGGGCATTGATGCGCGCCAAACCTTGACCTGTTTGGCCATGTTCACCGGGGCTGTGACGGCCATCATCAACCCCGATGAAGTCACCCTGCCCTACGCCAAAGAGCGGGCACGCATCAATTTAGAGCCCTTGTACTCTGATCACGATGCCACTTATGCGGCGCGCCACACCATTGACATTTCGCAGTTGGAGCCGGTGGTGGTGATTCCACCCAGCCCAGCCAACACCCGCGATTTGTCGCAGCACCTGGGGCTACCGGTGCAGGTGGGTTATTTGGGCTCTTGCGCATCGGGCCGCTTAGAGGACTTGCGGGCGGCGGCGGCGGTTTTGCGCGGGCGCACGGTGATGCCTGGCTTTCAGTTGCATGTGGTGCCCACCAGCCAAGAGATCATGCGCCAAGCCGCCCAAGAGGGCTTGCTCACCGATTTGATTGCGGCGGGTGCATTCGTGTCATCCCCCTCTTGCGATTACTGCTTTGGCCGATTGGGCGTGATGAGTGCGGGCCAACGGGCCGTGTCAACTGGCACGCTCAATGTGCGCGGGCGCATGGGCAGCACCGACTCAGAAATCTTCATCGTCAACGCTGCCGCAGTTGCGGCCGCCGCCATTGAGGGAAAGATTGCCGACCCTCGCACATACCTGAGGTAATGCCATGAGCTTGCCCGCAATCCGTGGCCGTGTGGCTTTTGTGTTTGAGGAAATTGACTTCGATGTGGATCAAATCATCGGGGTCAAAAATATCAAGTTAAGAGACCCCGCCGAATTGGCTGCGGTGGCCATGCAGTCCTACGACCCCGACTTTGCGGCGCAGGTGAAAAAAGGCGATGTCTTGGTGGGGGCCATGAATTTTGGGTACGGGCATCCGCATTACCCGCCCATGATTGGCATGCGGCATTTGGGCATTGCGGCTGTATTGGCAGAAAGCTTTTCGCCCGGTTATTGGCGCGGTGAAGTGGCCATGGGCTTTCCACAAATTGCATGCCCGGGCATTTTGAAGTTTGTTCAACGCTGGGATGAGATAGAGGTCGACTGGTCGTCCAACCAAATCATCAACCACACCAGCGGTGGGCGACTGGACATGGAGGTCTGGTCAGAAAGCGATCGTTTGATGATCGAGGCCGGTGGGGTATTGGGATATTTGAAACACATTCGAAAAGAGGAATCCACATGAGCAAGAACAGAGCCGATTTCGCACACGCATTGCGACACGGCCATACCGTTTGGGCCGCCGGTGTGTATGACGCGCTGTCGGCCAAATTGGCGCAATCGGCGGGCTTTCCAGCGCTGATGACATCGGGATTTGCCGTTTCGGCAAGTTTGCTGGGGCAGCCAGATGTAGAGGTCTACACCATGACCGAAAACCTATCGGTGGCCCGCAATGTGTCCAATGCCGTGGACATCCCGGTGGTGGCCGATACCGACACCGGCTATGGCAACGCCATCAATGTGATGCGCACCGTACGCGAGTTTGAGCAAGCGGGGATCAATGCGCTGATTTTTGAAGACCAAGAGGTGCCCAAGCGCTGCCCCGCCGCTGCCGCTGTGATTGAAATACTGCCGGTGATGGAAAGCGCCGCCAAAATTCGCGCGGCCGTGCGTGCCAGACAAGACCCCAATCTCATCATCATCGCGCGCACCGATGCATTGACCGAGGACGACGCAATTGAGCGGGCCAAAATTTACGTGGAAGCCGGGGCTGATCTGATTCAACCCATCAGCCGCTGCTTCACGTCCATTGATGGCCTGCGCCGACTGCGCCAGGCCTGTGGCGTGCCCTTGTCCTTGCAGCTGTTGGGGTGGCTTGAAAACGACTTGACCACCGAACAAATCCAAGAAGTCGCCGGTTTGGCTGTCTATCCTTTGGTGGGCTTGTTCACCGTCACCGAAACCTTGAAGCAAAACTATGCGCAGTTGTGGAAGTCGAAATCGGTTCACGGCCTGCCACACCCGATGACGACCATGGCCGAATTCAAAAAGATGATCGGGTTTGCCGAAGTTGAGGCACTGCAGTCGATGTTTTTACTGGGCAACTTGCCGAAAAAATAAGGCCGTTGCTGGGCCTTGAGGGGCCATCACAAGCGCTGAAGAATTTCCAGTGTGGGGCGTTCTCCGCTGGCTTTGGCGGTGATGGGCGCGCGTGGCAGTTGTGAGGTGCCAGGTTCAATGGTGAAGGTGAAGTCCAGTGAATACCAAGCCCCGACCTCATCGCCGTCGGGGGTGGGCGCGTTTTCATGCAGCACATATTGGCCAATCAGCTTTTGTGTCACAGCAAACTGAACATCTGTGTCCAGGTGCGGGTCGTCATGGGAATAGACCTGGGAAAACTGTGTTTTGTACCCCGGCTTGACCACCATGAAGTGAATGTGCGCTGGCCGCATGTTGTGGCGACCTTGGGCGCGCAACAAGGCACCCACAGGCCCGTCTACCGGAATGGGGTATCCAGCGGGTTTGACGCTTCGAAATGAAACATGCCCAGCGGCATCGGTGACAAACTTGCCGCGCAGGTTCATGTCGGCCTGTGCTGGGTCTTGGTTTTCATAAAAACCCTCGCCAGATGATTGCCACACATCCACCTCAGCGCCACCCACGGGTGCACCCGCGCTGTCCCTGACCCAAGCGTTGACAAACAAAGGCGCACCGGGTGTGGCGGAGCGCACGATCGACGACCCATTGGGCATGATGCCCACGCCCGCGCGCCAAAACGGCCCCAGCAAATTGGCGGTGGTCTCGGTTTGCCCATGGTCGCCGTTGTTGAGCAAGCAAACCAAAGCCGAAATGCCCAGCGAGCCTGCAGCCAGCACCACCTCGTTGTGTGAGGCGGTGGTGGCTTGGCCCAGTTTGGCAATGGTGGCGCAGGCCAGTTGGAACTCTGCTTCGGTGAGCTTCACCTCGCGCACAAAATCATGCAAATGGCGCACCGCGGCACCCATGATTTCGCGAAAGCGCGGGTCTTGGGCGCGTTCAAGTTCGGCCAAGACGGCGGGCGTGATGTCGAAGGCGTTTTCTATGATCATGTTTAGTCCACCCGAGCCCCAGAAATTTTGATGATCTTGGCCCATTTGCTGATTTCTGCCAGCGTGAATCGGCTGAACTCTTCGGGCGTATCGCCCACCGGCTCGGCCCCTTGGGCCACCAGTTGTTCCCTCACGCTGGGCTGTTTGAGTATCTTGACAACTTCGGCGTTGATTCGGTTGATGATGTCTGTGGGGGTTCCGGCTGGGGCATAAAGGCCGGACCAAGCAGCGGTTTCAAACCCCTTGACACCGGTTTGGTCCACGGTGGGCACATCGGGCAGTTGGGGAATGCGTTTGATGCTGCTGACCGCCAAAATCTTGGCTTTGCCAGAGCGGACGTGGGGAATGCCGGTGGGCATGTTGATGAACATCATGTTGACCTGTCCACTGATCAAATCGGCGATCGCGGGTGGGCCGCCTTTGTAGGGCACATGCAGCAAATCGACTTGGGCCATGAGCTTGAAAAGCTCGGCAGAGAGGTGGGTCGATGTGCCTTGCCCGGTGGACGCAAAAGAAATTTTGCCGGGCGACTTTTTGGCCAAAGCGATCAACTCCGGCACCGAGTTGACGGGCAAGCCCGGGTGAACGATCAAGATATTGGGCACGGTGCCCACCAAGGTGATGGGGGCCAGGTCTTTCACCGGGTCATAGCCGAGCTTGTTGTAGAGCGAAGTGTTGATGGCGATGATTTCAGACCCCATCAACAGCGTGTAGCCGTCGGGGGCGGCTTTGGCCACCGCCTCGGCCGCGATGTTGCCGCCAGCGCCAGCGCGGTTCTCCACCAAAACCGATTGGCCCAAGGCATCAGACAGCTTGCTGCTGATGACCCGGGCAAAAAAATCAACTGTTCCCCCGGCGGGAAATGGAACGATGATTTTGATCGGCTTGCTGGGAAAGGTTTGCGCGCTTGCCGTTGCGGCGAGGAGCCAAAACAACAGGGAAAGGGTGTGCTGGAGGAAGTGTTTCATGCGGTCATCCTACATGGCCTGGGAGCTCCATGCCCCTGGACCGAAGCCCTTTTCCACACCACCCTGGCCCCGTTTGGGATGGACACCCGTTGACATCAGAGACAACGGCGGCTAGCATATGTATATCTGTTGTGTATTCATTTGGAGGTCGCCATGCGAGATGCTGCCATCAACTTACGTGCGCTGCCCCAGCAGCGCGACTTGATCGACCAGGCTGCGCAGTTGTTGGGGAAAAACCGCTCTGACTTCATGCTCGAGGCCGCTTGCGACAAGGCCCAATCGGTGCTGCTCGATCAGGTTTTTTTCAGCCTTGACGATGAGAAATATCGCCAGTTCAACGCGCTGTTGGATGCGCCTGTCCAAGCCAATCCCGGACTTGAGCGTTTGCTCACAGTGAAGGCGCCTTGGGCAAGCAAATGAATTTGAGAGCGCCAGAGCTGCTGACAACGGATCATCTGGTTCATTCTTTCGCTTGTGGCGAATCCTTGCTCGATGAATGGCTCAAGCGCCGTGCCTTGGGCAATCAGACCAGCGGCGCTAGCAAGACATTCGTGGTGACCAATGAAAAGAAAGAGGTGATGGGTTACTACGCGTTGGCTGCTGGAGCAGTCGCCCACCAAGATTCCACACGCGCTGTCCGACAAAACATGCCTGATCCGGTCCCTGTGATGGTGCTGGCCCGCTTGGCCGTTGATGTCCGCGCTCAGGGCATGAATCTAGGGGCCGCTTTATTGCAAGACGCACTGCAACGCTGTGTATGGGTGTCCCAGCACACGGGAGTGCGCGCCATGTTGGTTCATGCCATTCATGATCGGGCGCGACAGTTTTACGAACACTACGGGTTCAAGCCATCGCCTGCCCATCCAATGACGCTGATGCTTAGTATCAATCCATGATGGTTCGCCGTGTTGGCCTGAATGGCGAACTTTTAGACGCATTTCGGAGGGGCTAAAAGCCTCCATCCTGGTCTTCAAGCTCACCTCTTGAGCCTGGCAAAACCTAAGCTGACCCTGACACACAAGGAGTCAGACATGCTGGAAATAAAGACACACCAAGACATCGACCAACTGGTTTGGTCCTGCATCAGCGAGAGCCAAAACCCGCTGGATTATTTGGATTACATCCGCCACGTGCGCAACCGGTTCGCGCAGCAAGAGCAAGCCTTTGAATGTGCAGAGCGCTACCAAGGTCAAACCGATGCGCCACGCCTGTTTGGTCAAGCCGTGGCCGCGCTCACGGAGTTGGCAGGGCAGGGGGACGGCAACGCCATGTTCCACTTGGGGCGCTGGTACCGCTTGGGCTACGGTGTCGAGTCCGACTCAGACCAAGGCATTGATTGGTATCGCCAGGGCGCACAAGCGGGTTCAACCGCGTGCATGATCAACTTAGGCCGCTTTCTGGCACCCACCGACCGAGAAGCCGCCATTGCTTTGTGGCAGCAAGCATCGGAGCTGGGCGACAAGTCGGCCCACTGCTTTTGGGCAGACTTTGACAAGGCCCGTTATGAGTGGCATTTGGAGTTGGGTGGTCAGTCCACCGACGCGTTTGCCCAGTACTGCTGGGCCTACCACTTGCACAAGCACGCTGAAACAGCGGAAGAAAAGCTGCGCCACATGCCCCTGTTGCGCGTGGCCGCAGAGCGCGGCGAGAGCATGGCCTGCGTGTTCTTGGGACAGATGTTCAAAAACGGTTGGGACGGCTGCGACAAAGATGAAGAGACGGCTTTGCAGTGGTTTCTCATGGGGACCCGACTGGGCAACGAATGCGCTTGTGCGGCCTATGGCCGTCACATGTTGGTGCACAACGACTCCGAGTTAGGTCGGCGTTACCTGAAACGCGGAGCAGCCTTGGGCGATGCCTATGCCCAATTGATACTGGGCCATGACTTGGTGTGGAACGGCCAAACACCTGAGCAGCAAGCAGAAGGTGTGGACTGGATGCAGCAATCGGCCCAGCAAGGCCATATCCCCGCCATGAGCAAACTGGCCGATGTGCTGAGATCGGGCAGGGGCGTGGCGCAAGACAACACCCAGGCCTTGTATTGGATGCAAAAGGGCGCAGACAAGGGCAACGCCGAATGCCAAACGGCGCTGGGCACCGCCTACATGCACGGCGAGATCGTGCAGGCAGACCTCGAAAAATCCCACAACCTGTATCACCTGGCCAGCTTGCAAGGGGACATGTGGGGCACCTATTTGCTGGGGCTGACCCATGAGAACGGCCATGGCACTGAACAAAGCGCAGAAAAGGCCTTTGCTTGTTTCATGGAGGCTGCCAAACAAGGCATGACTTCAGCCATCTACAAAGTGGGCATGGCTTACCTGTGGGGCGAAGGCGTGGCTGAGGACATACCCGCTGGCGCGCGGTGGTTGCGCATGGCCGCCACCGAGGGGCACGGCATGGCACAGGCTTACCTGGGCATGATGTTTGTGTATGGACACGGTGTGGAAGAAAACACAGAGCGCGCCATGTACTGGTTGCGTCAATCGGCCGCCCAAGACAACACCTTGGGTTTGCGTGAACTCGGGTTCTTGCTGGATGCGGGCAAGGGTGTACCCCGCAACCGCGAAGAGGCCATGCACCTGTTGGCCAAAGCGGCATCATTGGGTGACGACAAAGCGCAAAAGTGGATTGACACCAACTGCCCAGACAAGCCCGATTGGCTCAAGGCCTTGCGGCAAACCAGCCCAGAAGATGACTCCCAGAGTTAAGCCAAATGCTTTTGGGCGTTAGGATTGCCTTTAAGTCATTGGGGGATTAACAACCAAGCATGATTGATTGGAATTCTTGCCCTTCTGTGGAACGCAACCCTGAGTTGGTCAGCGGTGCGTTGGTGTTTCGTGGAACTCGTGCTCCAGTGGTTGCCTAATTGAAAATCTTGAAGATGGCGTCACCATTAATGAGTTTATTGAGCTATTTCCTGGTGTTGACTTAGTTCATGCACGCAGCGGTTTAAAACATATTTCGAAAAGCACAATCGCCGCGAATCAGCCTTGAAAATAAATCGCCACGAGTAAAAACAACTAAGCAAGAGCCATAGGGACAATCTCTTTGTGGATGATCTTTGCGCTTTGCTTTTCTGCAATCCGCAAATCGTATGCGGCCTGCAAAGCAAGCCAACCTTGGGCCTCGCTGCCAAAGTAGCGTTCTAAACGCAATGCCGTATCGGCGGAAACACCACGGTTTCCGTCAACGATCTCCCTCAAACGTGAGTAGGGAACATGCAAGGCAAGAGAGAGCGCACGCACACTCATTCCCATTGGCTTGATGTAGTCTTCAAGCAAAACTTCGCCAGGATGAACAGGGCGCATTCCGTTTTTAAACATGGGGCTCCTTTATAAATGTTGTCAATGCGGATCTTCAATCAGCACATCAAATGGACCGTTCGGCCCCCACTTGAATGTCAGTCGCCACTGTTCATTGATGCGAACATGCCACGCCCCGCCGTACTCTTTCAAGTCATTGCCAGGAGGCGCCTTCATGAACATCAATGAAGGAGCGGCATCCAATTGCGCCAACTTTCGTTCTGCCACCTTCTTAAGGTTGGCAAAACGTGGGCTACGTCCAGTGGTGAAGAGCAAGTGAGTGTCTGCGCACGCAAATGATTGAATTGCCATGGCCGCATATTAACTATTATCCGTTTAGCAGTCAATTTGGGGTGGTGGATCAACTGCCGTACCGCCCCAGCGCCAAGCGCAAAGCCTCCGTGGCACTGGCCCGCAGCGACTTGGGGGCCAGCACCTCCACATCTGCGCCAAAGCGCAGCACGTCGCCGAGCAATTCGCGGGCATCGGAGTAGGGCACTTCCAATGTGTAGGAGCCATCGGGATGCAGCGTGCTCTTTTGATCGGGGTGCCATTCCTCGGCCTGCACCCAGCGGGCGCGCTCGGGGGTGAACTTCAGTTTGGCCCAGTACCGCGCCTCTCCGCCAAAGATGCCATAGCCCGACTGCATTTGCTCCTGGATGGCTTTTTGGTTGATCTCCTTGGCGGGCTTGTCCAGCTTTTCACACTGGGTGATGGCATCTACAGAAAAGCTTTGCAACCGCTCCCGCTTGTGGCACCAGGCATCCACGTACCAGTTGTCGCGGTAGTGAACCAGTTGCTGGGGAGAGATGTCGCGCACCGTGGTCTCATTGCGGCCTCGGTTGTAATGGGTCACGTGCAACTGCTTACGCTCCAGCGTCGCTTCGGCCAGCACCTGAAAGCTTTTCAGTTCCAAGCGCCGCTTGCCCGCGTGCACCGCGCGCACACGCTTTGTCAATGCAGATGCATCCATGCCTTCAGAGGCGAGCAAATCGGCCAAACGCTCTTGCAGGGGTTGCAGCTTGGGGCCAAGCAACCCAGGTTCGAGCTCGGTGATCATGTTGTGGATGGTCAGCAAGGCCAGCAACTCTTTATGGGTGAACATGAGTCCGGGCAACTCATAGGTGCCGTCGGTGTTGTTCAGCCTGTAGGCGTTTTCATACCGGTCGTAGACGATCTCGTAGTTGTAAACATCGCGCATCTTGTCAAGGTCGCGCTTGAAAGTGGCCTCAGAAATTTCCAGCTTGTTCAGCAACTCTTGTTTGGGCACAAAGGCTTTGCGGCTGAAGATGGACTTGTATTGGTAGATGCGGTCAAACTGGGCCATGTTGAATCATCAAAAAATCGATGTTTATCGCCATTATGAGGTTTGGCTTGCGGCGGGCGGGGCCCTGGGCCCCGGCCCGCGCTCACCTTACTTCTGGGCGCGACGCCCCCGCCCTTCAGACTCCTTTTTGCGCAAGAAGGAAGGTATGTCCGACTCGGTCTCATCAGACATGTAGAGCACCTCTTGCTTGGAGACCAAGCGGTTGGACATGCGGTAGGCTGAGAAGCTGACCTCCTTGATCATCATCTCCATGTCTTCCTCGGCCAGTCGGCGTAACTGATCCATCTTGGCTTTGAGCCACGCATGGCCACCAAAGCGCTCTTGCATTTGGGCCATCAGGTGTTTGGCGGCTGCTTGATTGCCGTTCCGCGCCAGACTGCGCAGCTCTTGAGAGGCCTTGCCAAACGCCAACTCCAGCAAGCGCCTGTGGGCCAGTTCATCCTCGGGCATGGCGGCAAAGGCGCTGTCGTCCACCACGGGCAGTTGCAGCATGGGGCCGCTTTGCGTCACAGCCTGTCCTTGCAAGTCCACGCCCGAAATCGACACCGCCAGCAAGTCGCGCACCGAACCTGCGCTGCTGGGGCTGATGTGCAACCTAAATCCCAGCCATGTTTCAGAGCCCCAGGCCAAGTCGTTCATCTTGTAAGTGCCATCTGGGTTGGTGGCGGTGGTGTTGAGCAACTCCACAATCACCCCTGGCGCAGGCACCAGTTTGAGGCTGATCTGGCGCAGGTACATGGCTTGCAGCAGTGACAACTCTTCTTCAAAGTTGTCGTACAAATCTTCTGCGGTTTGGCCGTAATACTGCTGCCCACCCCCTGCACGGGCCATGGCCAACATCAAGTCCTCATTGAAGCCCCGACCCAGGCCAATGGTGGTCGTGCTCACACCTTTGTCTGCCCAGGCTTTGCAATGCTTTTCGATGCGGTCAATGGCGGTTTCACCCCGGTTGGCCTGGCCATCCGAGAGCAACAGCACCCGAGAAATGGCCTGGTTGTTGCCGCCTTCAAGTTGCTCGGCACCGGCCTTCCACCCTCCAAAGAGGTTGGTCATGCCGCCACTGATCACTTTCTCCACGGCATGTTCGATCTCGCTCACCGCGGCCATGGGTTTCAGGGGCACCAACACATCCACGTCCTCGTCATAAACCACCAAGCTCATTTGGTCTTTGGGGGTGAGGTGCTTGGCAATGTGCATCACGCAGCGCAGGGCTTCGTGTAAAGGCTCACCATCCATGCTGCCTGAGCGGTCCACCACCACAGACAGGCGCTTGGGGGTGTGGTTGGCGATTGGGTTTTCGGGCAAGTCCGGGGCTTGCACACGGACCAAAACATCCAAATGGCCGCCAGCAGCGGAGACGGCAGTTTTTTGGGGCGACAAAACAATGGTGGGCGTTTGCATGGTTTTTCCTAGGTTGTGAAGGAGGTGGATTCAGACCCCATCGGCCCTGACCGATTGAAGCCACGCAGCCAACACCTCCCGGCGGCTGCGCTTTTTTGCTGGGGGGGCAACCCCAAAGTCAATCTGCCGCCAGCGTTGATCGCCAGAGACTGAATAAAGGCTCACGCTTAGGGTCACAGTTGAACTTGTCATGGCAGGGCCAGCCGCCAAAGCCGTTGGCAAATAAGTGACCAAAAAAACAAGGGTGAACATCGGTGGTTTGCCGCCCTGGATGGGCAGGCGAGAGGGCATTTATTGAAAGTGCCCCGATGATGAAGATCGAAAAGCTTATGGCATGAGCCGTGGGCCTGTTATTTCATACACGTGTTCATAAAAAAGGTCACAGGCTTATATGGTGAGCCCGCCGATGGGTAAATTAGCCGCTGATCAACAGGCCTGACCGCCGAGGAAGAAACTTTGACACCCATTTACTACCACCCGCAACAACGCGTTGGCCACAACTTCATTTCTGTGCAAAAAATCCCGCTGTTCGTGGAGCAGTCCAAAAGAACCAGTTTGTTGTTTGAGCCTTTTGTTGAAGAGGATTTGTGGCCAGCGCACAGCCTGAGTTTTGTGAACGATGTGCTGACTTGCAAAATAAACAATGGGTTTGGAACCAAAGACATGGAAATCAACCGTGCATTGCTTTACTCCAATGCGTCGCTTTGGCATGCGCTCAACCATGTGATCCAAAAGGGCGGCGTTGCATGCTCAGCCTCCCAGGGGTTTCACCACGCCCACTACGACCATTGCTACGGTTATTGCACCTTCAATGGCTTGGTCATCGCAGCCAGAAAAGCGCTGGACCTGGTTGAAAAAGTCATGATCATTGATGGGGATGCGCACTTTGGCGATGGGACCGAAGATTGCCTAGACACCTTAAAGCTGCGCAAGCGTGTCATCAATGTCACCCGCGATGAAATTGGCAGTCGCGCGCACTCACATTTCACCGCCAAGGACTGGGAGAAATACACCGATGAATTGATAGCCAAATACAAACCGGATGTCTTGATATACCAAGCAGGCGCAGATGCTTGGGATCTAGACCCGTATGAGGCGGGCTATCTCTCAAAGCGGCACATGGGCTTCAGAGACAGCGGTATATTTCGGTCGGCAAAAAACCGTCAAATTCCCATCGCTTGGAACTTGGCTGGGGGCTACTCAGAGCCCATGCAGTTGACCATTGATTTGCATTTGCAAACGCTGAAGATCTCGGATGAAATTTACTTTGAGGGTGACCAATGAAAGAAGACATATTGGAGCAATTGGTTGACGACTACCTCAAAAGTCAAGGCTACTTCACGACGCACAACATCAAGTTCAAGCCAGACCCCCGTCACAAAGACTATGTCTCGAACCAGGACTCGGTGCCCAGTGACATCGACATACTGGCGGTCCACCCCAACAAGAGGGGTGCGGACAAAGTGGTGGCGGTCACGTGTAAAAGTTGGCAAACTGGATTCAACCCCAGTGCACTGATCAAAGCCATCGAAATGAAAAGAAAAATAAGTGGGAGAGTGGCCTGGAAAAGCTTCAGAGAGTTAACCGAGGATAAATGGAGCAAAGCCTATTGCAAAAAAATAGAAGAAATGACGGGGTCCAAGAAGTTCACTTATTGGACAGCCGTCACCAAAGTCATTGGTGACCCTTCGGTTTGGGAAAACCACAAAGCCTTCCAAGCCAAACTCAACGGCAACAAAATCGCCGTGAAAACAGTTCGGCAACTGTTGGATGAAATGCACCCATTGATCGGAACCACGGTTGAGCCTTCCCAAGTGGGGCGCTTGTTGCAAGTCATCAAAGCTTCGGAGTGGTCCATATCTGCAACCAGCGCCTCCATGAAGAGTAAGCGCCGAAAAATTTAGCTGGCCTCCCAATCGCCAATCTCTTCCATCTCTATCTTGTCTTTGGGGGTGCGGGCGGTGCATTACGGGTACAGTCGCTAAAAACGTTTGTCAGGACGTTGTGGTGGGGTGTCTATTGAAAGAAGGGGTCGCCATGACCGCAGACACTCATTCCAAATCTGAGCGCATCGATGTGCGAGCCAGTGCGCCTGTGAAGCAATTGCTTCAGGAAGCGGCGCGCGTGGCGCACAAAAATATGAGCGAGTTTCTGCTTGACGCGGGCATCATCGCGGCCAACCAGACCTTGGCGGACCGCACCCGGTTTGAACTGAGCGATGAGAAATGCCTGGCGTTTCAGGCTGCATTGGATCAGCCCGTGAGCGCCAAGCCCAAGCTCAAGAAGCTATTGACTGAGCCGGGGCTCCTTGGTTGAGTCCTTTGATTGCGGCCAGAGCGCACTGAATCACTTTTTGCAGCGTTTTGCGCTCGTCAACCAAAAATCCAATAGTGCGCAAACCTACGTGAGTTGCCATTCGGGCTCGGTCGTTGGTTTCTATAGCTTGGCGGTTGGCAGCGTTGGTCCATCCAATGCAGCACCGCGTGTGTCCAAAGGCATTCCACAGTACCCCGTACCGGTGATGATTTTGGCCCGGCTTGCCGTGGACCTTCAGCACCAAGGCGCAGGCCTTGTCAAAGCACTTCTCAAAGATGCGCTGCTGCGCACTTAATAGGCGGCGGTCATTGCAGGAATTCGTGCACTGCTTGTGCATGCCAAGAACGAGCCTGCCAGGCATTGGTATCTCAATTGGGAGTTTGAACCCAGCCCATCAGATCCGTTTCACCTGTTCCTCTTGATGAAGGATATCAAGGCCATAGTGGGCAAAGTCTGAGCTAGCTGGATTTGGTTCAGGCCATTTTGCGCGACCCCTTCGGCGGCATCGGCAAGCCCGCTATCACTACTGAGCCGGAGCCATCAGTTGCCCATGCCAGCTGTTCTAACGTAAAGCTTGTGAAGTACGTCCACAGACTGTCAGCTGCGCTTGGATGCAGATCTATTGGTGGCGTTACGTGCCAGCGGGGTCGGGTGGCTAACCCGAATCAACGATACGCTTTGTCCATCGTTGAAATTGGCTGGTCGCGTTTGCGCTAACTTTTGGGCCACCGTCCGACACCGCGCTGTAACGCTGTCACCTCGATGGAGTTACACATTTGGCCGTAAAGCTGACTTTGCCAATTTGCTCCGTTCAACGGTAAAAGCGTCTCGGCCTCTTTGTCGAAACGAGCGGGAAGGAGTTCTCGCACGTTTTCCCAATAGCCAATAACGGCATCTTTACGTTTTCTGAGAATTTCTGTCGAAGGCAACTTGTTGCTTTTGCTACCGTTTGCAGATTTAGAAGCCGGAAGCAAGTTCCATAAATCGTTGTTATGCCATAAATCAAATGGAATGACATGATCAACATCGAAGTTCGACTTCAAACTCTTGCCAGTCCATACACATTCCAATTGTGAAAAGCCAGAAAAGATTTTCCTTGCCTCATCGGTTGATCGCAGGTCTTCCTTGTCAAGCAGCAGGTTGATGACGGTCGATACATCAACTGAGTCACCAAGTCTGGTTGTTTTTTCTGCCCACTGCATGATGACTGCTTGACTAACCCAGTAGCCTAGGTGGCTCAACTCAATCCACAAGTCCTTCGGCATGATGATTTGCTTGCCCTTTGAGTTGTATTCAAATACGCGACCAGTTATGAGAGCCCCGCCAGAGTAAACGACAGGCCCTTTGATGATCGCTTGTTCGATATCTGACATCACGGTCTTGAGAATCTTCTGGGTCGTCACATTTAATGTCGCCTTGTTACGGTCAATTCTGAATGCGCTGTACCCACCCATTGACCTGTATTGGTCAATCAACAAAGTCAGGCTAGACCGAAAGGAAATTTGCTTACCCTTGTTGTGCTGCTCACCATTAAGTTGTGGGATAAACCTCTCCGTCTCCAGCAAAGGCCAGTAGTATTGAAGCCATTTTTCGCTAACGTACTTAACTGGAAGTGCAACTTTTCCTTCTGCCAACCAAGAAGCGCTGTTGGGGCTTTGTGTGGCAAGTTCCGAAAGTGCCCTGAACAATGCAAACTTGTATGTGGCGCTTTTTTTGTCGTGGTTAAGTATTCCTTCGATTTGATCAATGGGTCGAGTGTTCGCAACCGATTTGAGCTGGAATAACAAGGACACCCACTCGATACCCTGGCGGTTCATTGCATCTGAGTTTGTCCATTGGTCGATCAACGAAAAACCAAGGCGTTCAAAGGTTAACTGGAGAAAGCCTGGGGCATAGGTTTTGAACAATCGACCCTTCGTATCCCTATCGGTTGTATCCGTATCCGAACGTTGACTTGGTACTGATATGAGTAGCCGACCGTTTGCTTTGAGACAACGCTTGATGGCTAAAGCGGCGTTGAACAGTTCCATTGAATTTATGTGCATCAACACAGCACAGCAAACAACGCCGTCAAAGTTCCCGCCAAAGGGGGGCTCGAAATCTGGCAGTAACCCCTCGACCACGCTCCCCCGCAACTCAGGATGTAACTGCTGGGCCAACTCAACCAGCTCTGGGGTGCCGTCCAGGCCGTAAGGCTTAAAACCAAGTTTGTTTAGTGCGGCCAAGTCTCGTCCAGAGCCACAGCCAATATCTAGTACGCGACCACCGGGCGCAAATGAAGATGAAAAGTGTGGCGCTAATGAACTGGGTGCGGACTCGTAACTTAGCGCGACTGCTTGAGCATTTGAACTGTAGTAATCGAGGGTTTGCTTATCCATTTGAGACATTATCAATCGCTCAAATGGTGGCGGATCAATGTGGCCTGCTTATAAAAAAAGAAAGTTGTCATGGTTTCAAGGACGTGGAATTTCTCTGTAATGCTTTGGCAGATTGGATCTCATGCTCTTTCAGAAACCCTTTAGAGTACTTGTGAATTTTTTGCACTTAAGCAGCAAATTGGAGCCCTAAACAAGAGACCCAACAAGTCAACTAAACTGACCAAAAATAGGGTTTACTTCCCGGTATACCTTGCGTTAAAGTACTGTTCAAGCATCCAGCCTGTGTTTCAAGCCAGGTGCGAACAAAACTTCAACCCGTTGATTCTCAAGGAGATTGCCATGGAAGCCGCACTGAAAAACCAACCCGCCAACACCGAAAAGTCCAAAGCCCTGCAAGCCGCGCTGGCCCAAATTGAAAAGCAATTTGGCAAGGGCACCATCATGCGCCTGGGCGAGGGCGAGGTGATCGAGGACATCCAAGTCGTCTCCACCGGCTCGCTGGGCCTGGACATCGCGCTGGGCGTGGGCGGCCTGCCACGCGGTCGGGTCATCGAAATTTACGGCCCTGAGTCTTCCGGCAAAACCACGCTCACCTTGCAAGTCATCGCCGAGATGCAAAAGCAAGCGGGCACCTGCGCCTTTGTGGATGCCGAGCATGCCCTGGACGTGCAATACGCGCAAAAGCTGGGCGTTAACCTGCAAGACCTGCTGATCAGCCAGCCCGACACCGGCGAGCAAGCGCTGGAAATTGTCGACAGCCTGGTGCGCTCGGGAGCGGTTGACCTCATCGTCATCGACTCGGTGGCCGCACTCACCCCCAAGGCCGAACTCGAAGGCGAAATGGGCGACTCCTTGCCCGGCTTGCAAGCCCGCCTGATGAGCCAAGCCCTGCGCAAACTCACCGCACACATCAAAAAGACCAATTGCACCGTCATCTTCATCAACCAAATCCGCATGAAGATCGGTGTGATGTTCGGCAGCCCCGAAACCACCACCGGCGGCAATGCGCTGAAGTTTTACGCATCGGTTCGCTTGGACATTCGCCGCACCGGCACCATCAAAAAAGGTGAGGACTCCATCGGCAACGAAACCAAAGTTAAAGTGGTCAAAAACAAGGTCGCGCCTCCGTTCAAAACCGCCGAGTTCGACATCTTGTTTGGCGAGGGCATCAGCCGCCACGGCGAAATCATCGACATGGGCGTGGAGGCACGCATCATTGAAAAATCCGGCGCTTGGTACGCCTACCAGGGCGAAAAAATTGGCCAAGGCCGAGACAATTCCCGCGAGTTTTTGCGCGAAAACCCCGACCTGGCCTTCGAGATCGAAAACAAAGTGCGCGAGTCTTTGGGCATCCCTTTGCTCGCCAGCGATGCCGAGCCCATCAAGCTGCAAGCGGTCAAGTGAGGGGCACCACCGTGCCCGAGCGCTGGCAGGTCATCGACGGCGGGCGGGCCCATGCCAATGCCACGCCGCCGCTTGAGCCAAGGCCCACGGCCCAAAGCCAAGCGGTGAAATGGCTGGCCCAGCGCGAAATGGCCGAGCAAGCCTTGCAAACCAAATTGCAAGACCAGGGTTATGGCCCCGAAGAGGTGCAAGCCGCTTTGGGCCAGTTGAAGGCCAAAGGCCTGGTCAGCGACGAGCGGGTGGTTGAAACCCTGGTCAACCGCCGCGCGGGCAAACTCGGTGCCAACCGTTTGCGCCAAGAGTTACAGGCCAAAGGTGTGGACCCTGGTTTGGTGGCCCAAACCATGGCCGAACTCAAAGACAGCGAGCTGGCCCGCGCCCGCGCGGTGTGGGCCAAAAAATTTGGTCAAGTCGCCACCTCCAGCGCCGAGCGGGGTAAACAAGCCCGGTTTTTGGCGACCCGGGGTTTTGCGGGCGATGTGGTGCGCCAAGTGGTGTCGGGCTTGCCCGACGAAGACGAGGCCTGAGACCCATCAGCCCCGATAAGGGGTTGCCAGCGCGGTCAAACCCCCAGCATCAGCCGCAGGTTTTGCACCGCCGCGCCGCTGGCACCTTTGCCCAGGTTGTCGAGCCGGGCCATCAGCACCGCATGCCCATGCGTGTCGTTGCCAAACACCCGCAACTCCATGCGGTTGGTGTCGTTCAAAGCGGTGGCATCGAGTTTGAAGTCGCTGGTGGGGGGCAACACCGCCACGCAAGGGTCTGCCGGGTCGTTGGTTTGGGCGTAGTGTGCGGCCAGGGCATCGTGCAAATCGCTGGCCTTGACCTGGCCGGGCAAGCTGTCCAAATGCAAGGGCATTTGCACAATCATGCCTTGCTTGAAGTTGCCCACGCTGGGCACAAACAAGGGGCGGCGTGACAGGCCGGTGCAATGCATGATCTCGGGCACATGCTTGTGCGACAAGCCCAATGCATAGGCTTCAAACAGGGGGGCTTGGCCCGCTTCATAGGCTTCGATCATGCTGCGCCCACCGCCCGAATAACCACTCACGCTGGGCAGGCACAGGGGTTGGTCCGCAGGGATCAGGCCCGCATCGAGCAAAGGTTTGATGAGGGCAATGGCCCCAGTGGCATAGCAGCCGGGGTTGGCCACCCGCTCGGCTTTTCGGATGTGTGCGGCTTGGTCTTTGGACAGCTCTGCAAAACCATACACCCAATCGGCTTGGGTGCGGTGGGCGGTGGAGGCATCAATGATGCGCGGGCGCTGGCCGCTCATGGCATCGATCATGGCCACCGACTCGCGCGCTGCGTCATCGTGCAGGCACAAAATAACCAGGTCCACACCCGCCATCAGGGCGCGCTTGGCCTGGGGGTCTTTGCGCTGCGCCGGGTCGATGCTGACCAATTTGATGTTTGACAGCAAGGCCAAGCGCTCGCGAATTTGCAAGCCCGTGGTGCCCGCTTCGCCGTCAATGAATACCGTTTTCATGCTGGAAATGGTGTGCTGGTGTGGGGGCCAATCAGGGCCAAAACCCGGGTGGCCGTGTAAGCAAGCTAAAAGCTTGGGGTGGATGTTGCATGATACATTTCTGAGCGTTGAAAGTACCGCGCGCCTGCGCCCAGGGCCTTGTTTGTTGTGTGGCCCTCACACCTTGCAACTCCTCAGAGAGATCCCATGAAGATTCACGAATACCAAGGCAAAGAAATCCTGCGCCAATTTGGCGTGCCCGTGCCCCGCGGACATGCAGCATTCACCGTGCAAGAGGCGGTTGAAGCCGCTCAAAAACTCGGCGGCCCCGTTTGGGTGGTGAAAGCCCAAATCCATGCCGGCGGACGCGGCAAGGGCGGCGGTGTGAAAGTGGCCAAGAGCATTGACGATGTCAAACGCCTGGCCAGTGAAATCTTGGGCATGCAGCTCAAAACCCACCAAACCGGGCCCGAGGGCCAAAAAGTGCGCCGCCTCTATATAGAAGACGGTGCCGACATTCAAAAAGAGTATTACGTGTCGGTGGTCACCGACCGTGCCACCCAAAAGGTGGCCTTCATCGCCTCCAGCGAAGGCGGCATGGACATCGAGGAAGTGGCCCACAGCACGCCCGAGAAAATCATCACCGAGTTCATCGACCCCTTGACCGGCCTGCAAGACGCGCAAGCCACCAAGATCGCCAACGCGATTGGCCTGCCCGCTGACTCCACCGCACAAGCCGTGGACGTGTTCAAAAAGCTCTATCAGTGCTACATGGCCACCGATGCATCGCTGGTGGAAATCAACCCGCTGAACCGCGACAGCAAAGGCAACATCATTGCGCTGGATGCCAAGTTCAACTTTGATGCCAACGCCTTGTTCCGCCACCCCGAGATCGTGGCCTTCCGCGACCTGGACGAGGAAGACCCCGCCGAAGTGGAAGCCTCCAAGTTCGACTTGGCCTACATCTCTTTGGACGGCAACATCGGCTGCTTGGTCAATGGCGCTGGTTTGGCCATGGCCACCATGGACACCATCAAGTTGTTTGGCGCAGAGCCCGCCAACTTCTTGGACGTGGGTGGTGGTGCCACCCCCGAGAAGGTCACCGAAGCCTTCAAAATCATGTTGAAGAACCCCAAGGTCAAAGCGATTTTGGTCAACATCTTTGGCGGCATCATGAAGTGCGACACCATCGCCCACGGCGTGATCACCGCCTGTAAAGCGGTCAACCTCAATGTGCCTTTGGTGGTTCGCATGAAGGGCACCAACGAAGACCTGGGCAAGAAGATGCTGGCCGAGTCCGGCCTGCCCATCATCAGCGCTGACACCATGGCCGAGGCTGCGCAAAAAGTCGTTGCCGCATTGAAAGCTTGAATCATGTCCATCTACATCAATAAAGACACCAAGGTCATCACCCAAGGCATCACCGGCAAAACCGGTCAATTCCACACGGAGAAGTGCCAGGAATACGCCAATGGGAAAAACTGCTTCGTCGCGGGTGTGAACCCCAAGAAGGCGGGCGAGTCCATCTTCAACATCCCCATTTACGCTTCGGTCAAAGAGGCCGCGCATCAAACCGGTGCCACGGTGTCGGTGATTTATGTGCCGCCAGCCGGCGCTGCCGCCGCCATTTGGGAAGCCGTTGAAGCCGACCTCGACCTGGCCATTTGCATCACCGAAGGCATTCCGGTGCGCGACATGCTCGAAGTGCGCAACAAAATGAAGGCCAAAGAAGCCGCTGGCGGCAAGAAAACCCTGCTGCTGGGCCCCAACTGCCCTGGCCTGATCACCCCCGATGAAATCAAGATCGGCATCATGCCCGGCCACATCCACCGCAAAGGCCGCATTGGCGTGGTGTCGCGTTCTGGCACCCTGACCTACGAAGCCGTGGCGCAACTCACCGAAATCGGTTTGGGCCAGTCCAGCGCGGTGGGCATTGGTGGCGACCCCATCAACGGTTTGAAGCACATCGATGTGATGCGCGCATTCAACGACGATCCCGATACCGACGCGGTCATCATGATCGGTGAAATCGGCGGCCCCGATGAAGCCGAAGCCGCGCGCTGGTGCAAAGCCAACATGAAAAAACCCATCGTGGGCTTTATTGCCGGTGTCACCGCACCTGCGGGCAAACGCATGGGCCACGCCGGTGCCTTGATCAGCGGCGGTGCCGACACCGCTGAAGCCAAACTTGCCGTGATGGAAGAGTGCGGCTTCAAAGTCACCCGCAACCCCTCTGAAATGGGCAAGCTGCTCAAAGCCCTGCTGTAAGCCAAAATCATCCGCAAAACCACCAACGGCCTTGCACCTGCAAGGCCGTTACACTTTGGGTCACCTGTTGGGCCGTCAATGCGAGGCCCTATATAAAAAACTAATTACACGGGAATCTCCATGGAAATGCTGCAAACGGCCGAGTTTTGGATCGGCTTGCTCAAGATCATTTGGATCAACATCATTTTGTCGGGCGATAACGCCGTGGTGATCGCGCTGGCGGCCCGCAGCCTGCCACCGCACCAGCAAAAGCAAGCCATCATGTTTGGCTCTGGTGCCGCCGTGGTGTTGCGCATCGTGCTGACCGTGGTGGCCGCTTGGCTGTTGGAGCTCAAAGGCTTGCAAATCATTGGCGGCATATTGCTGCTGTGGATTGGTGCCCAATTGCTCAGCGAGCAAGACGAAGAAGAGGGCGACTCCAAAGAATACGGCACCCTCATGGCAGCCGTGCGCACCATTTTGATCGCCGACTTGGTGATGAGCTTGGACAACGTGATCGCCGTGGCCGCCGCCGCCAAGGGCTCCATGACCCTGCTGATCCTGGGCCTGGCCATCAGCATTCCCATGGTGATTTTTGGCAGCACCTTGATGATCAAAATGATGGAGCGCTTCCCCGTCATCGTGGTGTTTGGTGCCTGTTTGATTGGCTGGGTGGGCGGCGAGACCATCGTCAGCGATGTGCTGTTGCGCGACACCTTGGAAGCGGCACCCTGGTTGCACTATGCGGGTGCGGTCATTGGGGCGCTGTCGGTCTACATGATCGGCAAGTTCATGCAAAAAAAGGCGGCTGCCAAGCACGACCCCGGTACCGAATGAAGGCAGCGCCGCCCAGCGCTTGCCTTTTTGATGTGCCTGCCTAGAATCATTTGATCAAAACGATCACCAAGGGGGCATCATGAAACCAGTCCGTCGGCCGCAGGGCTTTACCTTGATCGAACTGATGGCGGTCATCGCCATCATTGGCATCTTGGCCGCTTTTGCTTTGCCCGCTTACCTCGACTATGCCGTGCGCGCCCGCGTTGGCGAAGGCCTGTCGCTGGCATCAGCGGCCAAAAACACCGTGGTCGAACACCTCAACAGCGGCAACCCCAATGCCAGCGCCAATGGCTATGCCAGTGGCTTTACCGCACCAACGGCCACCACCAACCTGGCCAGTTTGGCGGTGGATGCCAAGACCGGGGTGATCAGCGTCAAAACCACCGCCGCCGCAGGCAATGGCTTTGTGCACTTGGTGCCTTATTTGGGCACTTGGGCGGCCCCCACGGCCTTGCCCGATGGCACGACCGCGTTCACGCCGCCCAGCCAAGCCGTGGTGGCTTGGCGCTGTGTGGGCGCTGGCGTGGAGATGCCCGCTACCTTGTCGGTCCCCGCAGGCAGCTTGCTGCCCGCCAAACAACTGCCCAGCGAGTGCCGCTGAAGCGCTGTGGCACGGGGCCGCTGCGCCCTTAAAGCCTCATGCGGTTTGAAGGGGCAGCGTGGGTTTCATCCCATCGCCTCAGGGCAGGGCGACAGTGCCAGCGGGCAAGCCCGCCACGTGGTCGGCAATCGCACCGGGGGTGGTGAACCACACGCGGGTGCGTTGGGCGGCCATGTGCTCCAAAATCAATTTGAGTTGGTGGGCGCGGTGCGGTTGCCCCATCAAAAAGGTGTGCAGAGAAATCCCGCACACCAGCGGCCAACCGTTGCGCTCGCCATCGCTCAGCTGTTGGTTGAAGCCGTCGGTGATCATGGTGGTGAACTCGCCGTCGCTGGCCCCGCGGTTGATGAAGGCCGGAATGTCGTTGAGCTCCATTGAAGGGTAGGGCACGCTCAAGATGGGGCCGCGATCGGTGCGAAACCACTGCGGTTGCTCATCAAAAAACCAGTCCATTTGATAGGTGTAACCCGTCTCGAGCAGCAGCTCGGGTGTCTTGGCGCTTTGCGAAATAAAGGGGCCCAGCCATCCTTTGGGGGCCTTGCCCTCTTCTTGGATGAAGCGGTCGCGCACCTCGGTGAGCATGGCCCGCTCGGTGGCTTCGTCCATGTCGATTTGGCGCTCTGAGTTGGTGCGGCCATGGCCGACAAACTCGTCACCCCGCTCGCGAAACGGCACCAGCACCTCGGGGCAAATGTCGTACACGCTGGTGTTGGTCAAAATGGCCAGCGGAATTTGGTAGCGGTTGAACAACTCCAAAATGCGCCAAATGCCGACCCGGTTGCCGTAGTCGCGGTAGGCAAATCCGCGGTGAAACGGCGCGGCGGGTAAAGAGGTGAAGTCGGGCCCGGGGTTGCGGCCAAATTCAAAGGCCTCCACATTCAGGGCAAAGTAAACCGCCAACTTGGCCCCATTGGGCCAGCTGTAGGTGGGGCGCTTGGGCAGCTGGGAAAAGGGATAACGGTCAAACTTGTTGTCAAATTTTTTCATGATGAAGCCTTGGGCAATGAACGGATGTATTGCATGACCTCGGCCACGGGTTTGACCTCGGCATACTTGGCCGCCATGTCAAACAAGTTGACGGCATGGCTGGTGGCGCTGCGATCGTAAACGCATTCGATGGGCACGGTGCACTTGAAGTTGTAGGCAAACGCGTCGACCACGCTGCCGCGCACACAGCCGCTGGTGGTGCAACCGGTCACCACCAAACTGTCGACTTGCAGGTCGATCAAATAGCTGGCCAAAGGCGTGCCAAAAAATGCGCTCGGGTGTTTTTTGGGCAGCAAGATGTCCCGGTCTTGCGGGGCCACTTCGGGCACAAATTGGTAACCGTGTGCGGCCACGCCCATCAAGGCGGGTACTTTTTCGGCCAAACGGCCCACATCGAAATTTTCTTTCGGTGCCACATAGGGGTAGAGCACCGGCAGGTTTTTCTCGCGAAACAAAGCCAGCAGCGGGGCGATGTGGTCCACCGCCTGCCAACCCACTTCGCCACACGAGGTTTTGAACTCTTTGATCGACTCCCAAAACGGCTGGCGTTGGGTGCCCACTGTGCGGTACTGCACATCGATGATGAGCAAGGCCGGGCGCTTGCCCTGGGCCTGTGGCCGACCAAAACCGGCCGCTTCATAAGCCGCGATCTCGTCGGCTGAAACGATCCCTTCCCAGGGCATGGACATGTGAGTACTCCTTCATTCAATCCAACAGCGAAGGGCCATGCTACCAAGCTTTGCGCAGGGTGGGTCTCTCAGGGCAAAAAAGCGGGGGTCAACAAACGCAGGCCAATGGTGATCCAGGACTGGTCTTGGGCCGTGCCCACCACATTGCCGTAGGTGGTGTCGATTTGGATGCGCTGGGGCTTGACCCAAAAGCGCAAGCCTACTTGGTACTGACTGGGCATGGTGTTCTCGGCGTACACCTCGGCAATGGCGATCCAGTTGGGCCGCAAGGGCCATTCACCCCCCAAGCCCCAAGTGGCGCGGGCGCTGTTGTCCCGGCCATGCTGCACCCAGCCCAGGTTGAGGTGCACAAATCGGTCTTGGCCCAACGCGCGCGTGATGGGTGCATTGACATACACATCGCGCTGAGGGGCGTTGAAAACGGCGGTGGGCTGGGTGTTGACAAAGCCCAAGGTGGTGGACAAGCCCCAATCACCATCGGCCAAACTCATCCAGCGTTTTTTCGCTTGACCGAGCAACAAGCCCGATGTCCAAGGCGTGTCTTCGCTGCGCTGCTGGCCGCCCAGCGACCACTCTATGTCGCCCCAAAAATTACAGCCCGGGATGGCCCATTGCTCGGTGCTGCTGCGGTCGCGCCGCACCCAGGTCTCCACCTGACAAGCTTTGGGGTCCACCACGTTGGCATCGTCCGTGTTCATGGGCCTGGCTGCGTGCGAGGCGGCTGGAAAAACCGCACACCAAACGAAACAAATGGCGGCAGCCCACAGGCGAAGGGGTGGGATGCGGGGGTACAGCATGGTCATGGATCAAAACATCTTAGCCTTGCCGTGTGAAGCCCCTGTGTCAGGCCATCTCGGTCTTGGGCTGGCGGTGGTCCTTGTACCAAAGCACATACAGCACCGGCAGCACCACCAAGGTGAGCAAGGTGGCGGTGAACAAGCCGCCAATCACCACAATGGCCAAGGGCCGTTGGGTTTCGGAGCCGATGTCATGGCTCAAAGCCATGGGCAACAAACCCAAAGCAGCCAGCAAGGCGGTCATCAGCACGGTGCGCAAGCGTTGCATGGCCCCTTCCTTGACCGCTTCCAGCACCGTCAGCCCGGCGCTGCGCAGTTGCTCAATTACGGTGAGCAGCACCACCCCATTGAGCACCGCTTGGCCCGATAGCGCAATAAAGCCAATGGCGGCCGATACCGACAAGGGAATAGAGAACAACCACAGGCTGATAAAGCCGCCGATCAAGGCCAACGGCACGTTGAGCAAAATCAGCGACGCGGTTTTGAGGGAAGAAAACGCATCGAACAGCAAAATGAAGATCAACAAGAAAGACAGTGGAACCACCACACTCAGCCGTTTCATGGCGCGCTCTTGGTTTTCAAACTCGCCCGACCAGGTCAGTTTGTAGTCGGGCGGTATCACCACATTTTTTTGCAAACGCGCCTTCATGTCTTCCACCACCGAACCCATGTCACGGTCTTTGATGAAAATGCCCAGCGCCATGGTGCGCCGACTCGCTTCGCGGGCAATGTTCATGGCACCGGATGTCTCGCGGATGGTGCTGACCGCACCCAAACTCACATAGCCGCCGTCTGGCGTGGCCAGCGGCGTGGCCGCCAACCGGGCCAATTGGCGTTGCGCATCGGGCAAGCGCACGGCCACATTGAACTTGCGTTCGCCTTCCCACAAAGTGGTGGCGGCCTTGCCTGCCAAAGCGGCCTCGATCACATCTTGAATGTCGTCCACATTCAAGCCATGGCGGGCCGCCCGCTCGCGATCAATTTCGATCAACAACTGCGGTAATTCACCAAAGCGATCGACCTCGGCCCGAAAAACACCGCGCACTTGTTTGACCTCGTGCTCAATTTCTTTCGCGGTTTTGCGCAACTGGGCCAAATCGTCACCCGCCAGTTTGATCACAATTTGGCCGTCAATTTGGGAGATCGACTCCAGCACATTGTCCCGAATGGGTTGTGAAAAAGTGGGCTCCATGCCCGGCAAATCCGAAACCACTTGGTTCATCTGTTCGATCAAGGCCTCTTTGGTGAGGCCGGGCCGCCATTGCTCCACCGGCTTGAGGTCCACAAACACCTCGGCCATGCTGATGGTTTTGGGGTCGGTGCCATCTTCGGGTTGGCCAGCCTTGGACACCGTGGTGTTGACTTCCGGCACGCTCAGCAAGGCACGGCGCACATCGTGCAAGATGCGCGCCGCTTCCGGGTTGGACACACTGGCGGGCAAGCGCAGGTTGACCCAGATCGTTCCTTCATTGAGCTCAGGCAAAAACTCAGAACCCAGGTGATACGCGGCCAACATGGCCACCATGAAAGCCCCCAACGCCATGCCGATCACGGCTTTGGCATGGCCCAAAGCCCACTGCAAGACGGGTTGATAGGTGCGCTTGCAAAAGGCCAAGAGGCGGTTGTCTTGGTGCGGCAAACCTTTGCGCAACATGTAAAAAGCCATCAAGGGCACCAAGGTGAGCGAAAAAATCAGCGAGCCGATCAAGGCCGAAGTGACCGACAAGGCCATGGGTTGAAAAATGCGACCCTCGTGGCGTTGCAAGGCAAAGATGGGGATGTGCGCTGCAATGATGATGAGCATGGAAAACAGGGTCGGCCGCCCAACTTCGTTGGTGGCGGTGGCGATCACATGGCGGCGCTCTTTCTCACTCATGCCCTCGCCCCGCTCAGACAGGCGGTGCATGATGTTTTCGATCACGATCACCGCCCCATCGACGATGATGCCAAAGTCCATCGCGCCCAAGCTGAGCAAGTTGGCGGGAACCCCCATGATTTTCAAACCCATGAAGGTGGCCAACAGCGACAAGGGAATGATCACCACCACGGCCAAGCTGGCGCGCACATTGGACAAAAACAAATACAGCACCAAGGCCACCAGCAACGCGCCTTCGACCAAATTTTTGAACACGGTGAAGAGGGTTTTTTCCATCAACCAGGTGCGGTCATAAAAGGGAACGGCTTGCACCCCAGGCGGCAGGGTTTTGGCATTCAGTTCGGCGATTTTTTCTTTCACCTGTTTGAGCACCACGCTGGGGTTTTCCCCTTTGCGCATGATGACAATGCCGGTCACCACATCGTCGTCACCGTCTTGCCCCACGGTGCCCAAGCGCGGCACCGCACCCACCACCACGGCGGCCACGTCGCGCACCAAGACCGGTGTGTTGCCGCGACTGCCCACCACAATGCGCCCGATGTCGTCGGCATCGCGCAGCAAACCAATGCCACGGATGGCGAATTGTTGGGTGCCTTGGGCCACGTAGCTGCCACCGGCGTTGGCGTTGCCGCGTGCCAATGCGTCGGTCAGTTGTTGGTAGCTGAGTTTGTAGGCCTTGAGCTTGTCCAAGTCGGGCTGTACTTCGTACTGCTTGATGAACCCCCCCATGGCCACCACATCGGCCACACCGGGGACTTGGCGCAAAGCACGCTCCACCACCCAGTCTTGCAGGCTGCGCAACTCGGTCGTGGTCAAGCCGTCACCGCGCAAGCGATAGCGCATGATTTCGCCAACCGGCGATGCGTTGGGCGCTATGTGGGCTTGCACACCGGAGGGCAAGTCCAAACCGGTCAAGCGTTCATTGACTTGCTGGCGCGCCAAATTGACATGGATGCTCTCGTCATAGGTGATGACGGTGAAGGACAAACCAAATTGGGTGTGCGAGAACAACCGAATCGCGCTGGGCAAGCCCGACAAAGCCACTTCCAGCGGCAAAGTGACTTGCTTCTCCACTTCTTCGGCCGCGCGCCCGGGGTAGAGCGCGATGACGGTGACTTGGGTGTCGGTGACATCGGGAAAGGCCTCGACCGATAGGTTTTTAAAGGCCATCACCCCGGCAAATAAAAACACCACGGTGGCCAAGCCCATCAGCAAGGGCTGCGAGAGGGCATACAGAATGATTTTTTTCATGGCTTGGATGGGCCCGCATTCACCCCGCTGGGGGTGCGGGCAGCCGCCTGTGCCATGTTGAACTCGCGCTCGAGCAGCAACACATTGTGTTTGACCACCATTTCACCGGCCATCAGACCTTGTGTGATGTGAGAGGTTTTGGTGTCGGCGTGGCCGAGCATCACATCGCGCGCCTGGAAAACCCCGGCCTGGTTTTGCACGTAAACCACATGTTGGGTACCGCGCAAAAACACCGCCGAGGAGGGCACCACCACGCCAGCACCGAGTTTGCGTTGAACTTCCACCGTGGCCATCATCTCGGCCTTGAGCCAGCGCTTTGGATTGGGTACCCGGGCTTTGACCTTGACCACCCGCGCGACCGGATCAATGGCATCGCTGCTGCCCACCACCGTGGCAAGGAATGACCCGTCTGCCATGCCAGGCACCCGAAGCGGCAGCACCGCCCCCGCTGGCAAATAGGGCAGGTCTTCGGCCTTGGCATCGATCAGCAACCACAATTCGCGCGGATCGGTCACCACAAACAAGCTGCTGCCAGCGGCTGCATCGGGGCGCACCTCTTGGCCGGGGTTCAGTTGCCGCTCGACCACCACGCCCGCCATTTGTGTGGTCAAAGCCATGTGTTGGTCGACTTTTTGTGTCCCACCGTACATGGCCACGCGGGCTTGGGCCCGCTCCACCTCGGCTTGGGTGCGCAAGGCATCGGCTTGGGCTTGCTCCAGCTCTTTGCGTGCCACGATGCCCGCGCTGAACAGGTCTTGCTGGCGCGCCAAATTCTTTTGGGCCAGGTTGGCATCGGCCTGGGCACGGGCTGCATCGGCCTGGGCCGCACCAAATTCGGGTGAACTCAAGGTCGCCAAGGTGCTGCCCGCAGCCACGGCTTTGCCCACATCGGCGTGGATGTGGGTCACCCGCGAGGCAAATGCAGCGGTGATGCGTTGGGTGCGATCTTCGTTCCAGACCAAACGCGCAGGCAATTCATACACCAGGTCTTGGGCGGCTTGTGCGGCTTCGGTGGCCAGCAAGGGCAGTTGCGGATGGCCGGGGGGGTATTTGATTTGGCTGGCTTCAAAAATGGGCTGGGGTGCGCCCGCACTGACCACGGGCGCAGGGCGTTCGCAAGCCACCAGCAGGCCCAGGGCCAAGCCACAGACGGGCAACAGGTATCGGTGTGTGGGTTTCATGGTGTGCGGGTGTCGGTGGGTTGGCGCAGTGGTGTCACAGCGCGGGTGCGGATGTCCCATTGGGTCTGCGCTTTGGCATGCTCGGTGCGAACGCTCAAGGCATCGATGTGGGTGATGCGCAGATTGCGGCGGGCATCCATCAAATCGGTCAGCGACAGGCCCCCTTTTTGGTAGGCGTAATCCGCTTGGGCGGCAATTTTTTGGGCGCGCGGCAAGATGCTTGTTTCGTACAGTTGCAAGCGCTCCAGGCTGCTGCGCAAGGCGTGGATGGCATCGTGGATGTCGGCTTGCGCCAGCATGCGGGCGCGCTCCAAAGCGAGTTCGGCTTGTTGCAACTGGGCCGTGGCGCGACCGATTTCGCCCTCAAACCCATACCCCCAATGCAGCGGTATTTGCACCCGCACCTCCAACAGGCTGTTGGAGTTGGGCGGGTAATGGTCATAGGCACCACCCCAGGTGATGTCTTTCTTTTTCAGCGATTGGGCCAGCTCCAAGGCACTGCGCGCTGCCAGCAAACGCTGCTCGGCGGCCTTCACATCGCTGCGCGAATGGACCCAAGATTGGGTTTGGGCATCACCCCATTCGATGGGGCGGATGTGGGCTGCATCGGGCCAGTTGATTTGGGCCTTCCAATGCTGGGTGGGGCCTGGCAACGCGGTCAACTGTTGCAGCACCAAGGCCAAGCGCTGGTGCTCGCTGCGCGCTTGCGCCACATCGCCTTGCGCCCTGGACCATTCCATGGCGATGCGATCGGCATCTTGTTCGGAGACATCGCCCGCGCGCAGCCGCACCTGTGTGGCCTGGTGCAACTGGTGGGCAGTTTGCGCCATCGCATGCATCAAGGCCTCGCGTTGATGGGCGGCGGCCCAATCGAAAAAAACCACGGCGGCCAGCAATTGCTGCTGGGTTTGGGTTTCTTGCAAATCGGCTTGGGCCGCGCCCACCAGTTGCTCGCTGGCTTGCGTGCGCAAGCCGCGTTTATTGCCGCGCTCCCACACCACATCAATGCCCATCGATTTGTCCACCCGCCAGTCTTGGATCCCGCTGCCCGATGTGTGGCCCACGCCGTTTTGCAAATCAATCGACGAGGTGCGCAGGGTCAGATTGGGCAGTGGCGCATGATTGGCCGTCAGCACATCGGCCCGGTAGGCCTCCAAGTTGCGCTGGGCTTGTTGCACGCCCAGGTTTCGCGCGGCACTTTCCAGCACCAGGGGCAAACCGATGTGCTGGGCCGGGGCGCTGGCGGCCGCACTGGGCAAGCCGGGTGCCGGCGATTCGCTTGCACGGGCCGACAGGCCCATGCAGATCGCCCAAAACACCCATACAGCGGGCAAAAAGCGGTGTCGTATCATGGTTTGGATTGGCGCACAGCCAACCTGACCTTGACCTGACCAATCTGGATGGATGAAGCGCCATGCGTGTGTTGTTGGTCGAAGACGACGATGTTTTGCGTGACGTGTTGTGCCGCAGCCTCACGGCTGTGGGGCACCGGGTGGATGTGGCGGGCGATGTCCAAAGCGCCCACCACTTGTGGGACATCCAAAGCTACGATGCCGTTTTGCTGGATTTGAACCTGCCCGCCAATGCACAGCGGGCGGCCTTGCCCGCCACGGGCTTGGAGGTGTTGCGCGCAGCCCGAGCGCGCGGTGACCACACCCCTGTGATTGTGTTGACCGCCCGCAACCGAACCGAAGAGCGCATCGCTGGGCTGAATGCCGGTGCCGACGACTATTTGGGCAAACCCTTTGACCTGGCCGAGGTGGAAGCGCGCTTGCGGGCGGTGATCCGGCGCGGCATTGGTGTGCAAGACCAGGTCCAGGTGGGCGCTTTGTCCTTGGATCGCCAATTGCGCCGCCTGAGCATGGCTGGACAGGCGCTGGACTTGCCCAGCCGTGAGTTTGAAGTGCTGTGGGAGTTGATGAGCCCGCCAGGGCGGGCCGTGCCCAAGCGCGAATTGGCCGAAAAGTTATCCGGCTTTGATGAATGGTTGGGCGACAACGCCTTGGAGGTTTTTATTTCGCGCTTGCGCAAGCGGCTGCAGGGCAGCGGCGCGGTCATCCGAACCTTGCGCGGCATCGGTTATGTGATTGAGCCCCAGGCCAAGGGAGAGCAGGCGTGACCGAGCATTCACTGCGCACCCGCTTGTTGCAGCACATCTTGATTCCATTGGCTTTGACCTGGTTGGTCTCCAGCCTGGTGGTGATTGCCGTGGCCAGCCACTTTGCGCAAAAGGCATTTGACCGCAGTTTGCTCGATGACGCGTATTTGCTGGCCTCTCGCGTGGGCGCTGGCTTGGGCAAAGACAGCACGCAGTTGGAGTTAAAGCTCTCCACCCAAGACTTGGGCACGGTGCTGTTTGACCAAAGCGAATCCATTTTTTTTGCCATTTACAACCAGTCAGGTGATTTGATCGCGGGGCACCCGGGCTTGAGCGCCACCCGCTCGGCAGAGACGACCAAGCCGGTGTTTGCGGATGTCTTTTTTCAAAACAAAACCGTGCGCACCGTGACCTTGCAGCAAACCCAACCGCAACCTTTCTGGGTGGTGGTGGCGCAGACCACGGCCAGCCGCAGTGGTTTGTTGGAAAGCCTGCTGTGGGTCACCGGCGTGCCTGAGGTGGTTTTGTTGGTGCTGCTGGGCTTGGGTTTGCGCCGGGCGATTCAAAAAGAAATAGACCCTTTGCTGCAGTTGGAGAAAGGTATTTTGAGCCGCGATGTGAACGACCTGACCCCAATGCCTGCGATGGGCGGCTCGCGCGATGTGCGCCGCTTGGGCGAGGCCTTCAACGACTTGTTGGCGCGGTTGCAAGACGGCGTGCGGGCGCAGCGCGAGTTCACCGGCAACGTGGCCCATGAATTGCGAACCCCTTTGGCCGGTATCCGTGCATTGGCCGAATATGGCCTGCAGCAAGACGACCCCGCGCAATGGCGCGCGCAATTGCAAGCCATTGTCAAAAGCGAAGAGCGGGCTTCGCATTTGATCGATCAGTTGTTGGCACTGGCCTATGCCGATGAAGCAGAACAAGGCTTGCCGCTGCAAGCCTTGCGCTTGGATGCGTTGGTGCGCGAGGTGGTGATGCGCCACATGCCCAAAGCCCACGCGCAAGGGGTTGATCTGGGGGCTGAAGGCTTGGACAACGAGACCTGGGTGATGGGGCAGCCAGCGCTGATCGAGGGCATATTGGGCAACTTGATCGATAACGCGGTGCGCCACGGTCAGCCCATCAGCGGCATGGGTGCCAGCGTGACCGTTGGTTTGGCCCCGCAACCCACACCGGGCCATGCGGGCGCAGGGACCCAGGTGGTGCTGACCGTGACCGACAACGGCGTGGGCATTGCCCCGTCTCAGCAAGCCCATGTGCAAGCCCGCTGGAAGCGTGCCGATGCCCAAACAGCGGTGAAAGGCGGCTTTGGCTTGGGGCTGTCCATCATCAAAGCCTATGCCCACTTGCTCAAGGCGCGTTTGCAGTGGCAATCTGGCCCCTTGGGTGTGGGCTTACAAGTGGGTCTTTATTTGACCCAGGTGGCCAAACCCGTGCAGCCTGCTAAAGTCACGCCACCCCCCGTTTGAAAGATGAGCCATGCCCCGCATTGAAGCATCTGCGCCGCCACCCCTGAGAGAGCTCAAGCCCGCGCCCCGCCGAGAGGTGAAAGACCCCCCTCGGCCAGACCTCCCGGTGCGTGAAAAGCCGGTGGCAGCGGCCAAACCCGAGCCCAAAATCGAGTTGTACGAACCCGCGCGCAAATCACGCCGCAGCTGATACCCGCTCCCAAATCAAGTCGCGGTGTTGAACGCCGCCTTTGAAGGTGCGTGCGGGCGGTGTCAGGGTCAGGCGCTTGCCATCAAAACGCACTTTTCGCACTTGTTGTGTGCCCAGCCGCGCAGGGTCGGCGGCCAAGTCGACGGTGGTCACCAAGGTGGTGCCGTCGAAGGTGAAGGGCCCGCCATAGGAGGCGTATTCGCGCGGTGAATCTTCTTCGCTCAAGTCCACCGCGTTGTTGCACACCGCACAAATCATGCGGTCATTGGGGGTGAAACACAAAACCCCAAAAGGCTCTGACCCAAAAGGGCGGTGGCTGGGTTGTCCTTGATCGTCGGTGCCCACGGTGGCGACCAGGTGCCAAGTGCCATATAAATTCATAAGGCCTCCAAAGGGGGTTGCGCTCAGCGCGGGGTGTCGCCTTCCAAGGTGATGCGGTGCATCACCCGGCGGTGACCATGGTAATCATTCACCGGGTTGTGCTGTGCGCAGCGGTTGTCCCAAAAGGCCAGCGAATGGGTTTGCCACACAAAGCGACAAGTGAACTCGACCTTCACTTGGTGCTGGAACAAAAAGTGCAACAAAGGTGCACTCTCTTCATCGGTCAGGCCATCAATGCCCACGGTGTGCGCCACATTGACGTACAAGGCTTTGCGACCCGTCTCCGGATGCACCCGCACCAAGGGGTGCTTGGAGCGGTACTCGGTGCGGTCCACCGCCTTGCCATCTGATTTCATGCGGTCTTCGCGGGTGCGGCTGACATCGGCCTTGGCCGAGCTGTTGATGCCCACCAGCCCGTCCAGCATGGACTGCATGCTCGGTGAGAGGGTTTCCCAGGCTTTGTATTGGCTGGCAAACAAGGTGTCACCGCCATAAGGCGGCACTTCCCGCGCCAGCAGCATCGAGCCCATGGGGGGTTGATCGAGGTAGGTGGTGTCTGAGTGCCAAATGCCGCCAAAGTTGACGGTCTCGTGTTCCAGCTTTTTGACTTCGATGATGCAGGGGTAACCGTCCAGGCCTTTGACAAACGGGTATTCGCTGGGCTTGCCCATGGCATTGGCAAAGGCCATGTATTGCGCCAAGCTCAATGGTTGGTCGCGCAAAAAAATCACCTGGTGTTTTAAAAAAACCTCGCGCAGCCACTGCGCGGCATCGCCAGAGAGCGGTTGGCGCAAATCCATGCCAACCACTTCTGCACCAATGGCACCGGCCAAAGGTTGGACACGGACGTTGCTTGTGTGTGATGCCATTCAAAGCTCCTGTTGACAGGGGAATCAACCCCACCAGTTGTGTCGATGCACAAAACCACCATCGATATTGAGTATGGCACCCGAGGTGTAACTCGAACGGGGCGAGGCCAAAAAAACCGCCGAAGCAGCGATTTCGTCCACCGTTGCGGTGCGCCCAAAGGGGGCAGCAGCGGTCAACTCCGGCCAGCGCGATGCATCGCCAAAATTGCTGGTCGCCCGCTCTTGCAGCAACTTTTGCAAGCGCTCGGTCATCACCAATCCGGGGCTGATGCCCACCACCCGCACACCGTGCTCAGGGGATGCGCTGCCCAAACTTTTGGTCAGGCTCTCCAATGCGGCATTGCCGGTGCTGCCAGCGATGTATTTGGCATCGGGCCCGGTGGCCGAGGCACCGATCATGTTGAGGATGACACCATGCCGCCTGGCCGCCATCACCTGGTAGAAGGCGCGGCTCATGTTGATGAATCCAAACACCTTCAACTCCCAGCCCTCGCGCCAACGCTGTTGGGACACGCCTTCCAAGGGGCCGCCCGGGATGGCGCCGGCGTTGTTGACCAAGATGTCAATGTGCGCATATTTTTCGCACAAGGCGGGTGCGGTGCGGTCGTCACCAATGTCGCAGGCATGCACTTGCACAGAAACCTGGTGGGCCGCTGCGATGTCTTGCGCCGCCCGCGTGAGGGCCGGTTCAGAGCGGGCCACCAAAACGAGGGAGCAACCCTCTGCCGCAAATGCCTTGGCCATCCCCAAGCCAATGCCCGCAGAGCCGCCGGTGATGAGCACCGATTTGCCTTGAAGAAGAAGGTCCACAAATCATCCTTGTCGAGGGTTAATACCGATTTAACAAGCACTTCTTGTGTGGGATCGTGGGTTTGCCATCTAATCCATGCAAGTGCATTCAACCATGATATGCCAAGAGGTCACAAATGAAAAATAGCTTGTCTTTGAATTTCATCCAACAAGTGCTCAAGGCCGGTTTGTTGGGCGTTTCTGCATTGGCCCTGGGCGCTTCGGCCCAAACTTTCAAGATCGGCATGAGCACCGACATGTCTTCGGCCTACAGCGACTTGACGGGCAAGGGTTCTGCCGTGGCCGTGCAAATGGCCATCGATGATTTCGGTGGAACGGTGCTGGGCAAAAAGATCGAGTTGTTGGTGGCCGACCACCAAATGAAGCCCAGCGTGGGTTCGGCCCTCATCACCCAATGGTTTGACAAAGAAGGCGTCTCGGTGGTGGTGGGCTTGGCCGGTTCCTCGGTGGCCCTGGCAGCGCAAGCGATCGCCAAAGACCGCCCCAACCGAACCTTGTTGCACACCATTCCCCTGAGCTCTGAGCTGATTGGCAAGTCTTGCATTGCCAATGCCATCCATTGGGCCCCCGATTCCTACGCACTGGCCGCTTCGGTCACCCGCAACGTGACCGAAAAGGGTGGAAAAAATTGGTTTCTGATGGTGCAAGACACCGCCGCTGGACCACCGGCCCGGGCGGCTGCGACAGCAGGCATCAACGCCGCTGGAGGCAAGTTGTTGGGTGATGTGCGTGTGCCGTTCAATGCGGGTGATGTGTCGTCGTTTGTGTTGCAAGCCCAATCGTCCAGGGCCCAGGTGCTGGGCGTGGGCTTTGGCGGTGGCGACTTGGTCAACATCGTCAAGGCGGGCCGCCAGTTTGGTTTGCAGCAGTCTGGGGTGAGCATTGCCGCGCTGGTGTTTTTCAGCGCCGACTTGGAAGCCATCGGCCAAGAAGCGGCCAAAGGCATCACCTTTGTCATGCCCGCCTACAACGACATGAACGAAGCCACCAAGGCCTGGGCCAAGCGCTTCCAACAAATTTTTGGCAAAGCACCCGGCTGGGGCCACATTGCCGATTACGAGGGAACCATGCACTACCTCAAGGCCGTGAAAGCGGCCAACACAGACGATGCAAGGCAAGTTGTGCCCTTGATGAAGAAAACGCCGGTCAACTCCTTTGCCCTGGAAAACGGCTTGATCCGCGACGACCACCAATTGGTGCGGCCCATGTACCTCACCCGGGTCAAAGCGCCTGAGCAATCCAAGTTCCCCGGTGACTACTACGAAATCATCGGCAAGGTCAGTCCCGAAAATGCCTATGCCCCGCCCAACCCCGATTGCCCCTTGGTGAAAAAGTAAACCCAGCTTGAGCAGCGCCGCATCCGCAGAGACACGCGCCAGCGGCGGCGGCCTTGCTTTTCAACATGTGAAGACCGAATGGCATCCATCGTCTTAGAGGCCAAGTCTCTGCGGAAAGAGTTTGCGGGCTTTGTCGCGGTCGATGGGGTGGATTTGCAAGTGCAAGATGGCAGCATCCATGCGCTCATTGGCCCCAATGGGGCGGGCAAAACCACCACCTTTAATTTGCTGACCAAGTTCATTTCGCTCACAGCGGGTCAGTTGTATTTCAAGGGCAAAGATGTCACAGCCTATGACCCGGCCGCGATTGCCAAGCTGGGCATCGTGCGCTCGTTTCAAATTTCAGCCATCTTTCCCAGCTTGACCTTGGCCGAAAATTTGCAAATCGCTTTGCAATTGTTGGAGAAAAAGTCTTTTGTGTTTTGGCGCAAAAGCGAGCTCAGCGAGTGGACCGCCTTCAGGGTCCAGGAATTGCTCGCACAAGTCGGGCTGGCCCAAGATGCCCACATGACGGCAGGCGAAATCTCTTATGGCAAAAGGCGTGCACTGGAAATTGCCACCACCTTGGCCCTGGAGCCCGAATTGCTGCTGCTCGATGAACCCATGTCGGGCCTGGGCCTGGAAGACATCGACCGCATCAGCGGCATCATTGCCGGCTTCAAAGGCAAGAAAACCGTGCTGATGGTGGAGCACAACCTGTCGGTGGTGGCCAATATCTCCGACACGATCACTGTGCTGGCCAGGGGCAAAAAAATCGCCGAAGGCTCCTACGCCGACATCGCGCAAAACGACGAGGTGCAAACCGCTTATTTGGGCACCGCGCACAAGGCCAGCCATGCTTGAGCGAACCCCGGTTTTGGCGCTCAAAGACCTGTGCGCTTGGTATGGCGACTCGCAAAGCTTGCATGGCGTGAGCATGGAGGTTGGCCAAGGCGAGGTGGTGGCCATCATGGGCCGCAACGGCGCTGGCAAGTCCACCACCTTGAAATGCATCATGGGCTTGATCGAGAAGAAAACCGGTCAAGTCCTGTTTGGCGATCAAAACATTGCCAGCTTGGCCCCCGAAAAAATTTCCCGCATGGGCTTGGCCTATTGCCCTGAAGAGCGTGGCATTTATGCCAGCTTGAGCGTCAGTGAAAACTTGCTGCTGCCGCCCATCGTGGCCGAGGGGGGCTTCACGGTCGACGAAATTTATGCGCTGTTTCCCAATTTGCTGGAGCGGCGCAGCAACCAGGGCACCAAGCTGTCGGGTGGGGAGCAGCAAATGCTGGCCATTGCCCGCATTTTGCGCACAGGTGCCAAGATGATCTTGCTCGACGAACCCACCGAAGGCTTGGCCCCGGTGATCGTGCAAAAAATTGGCGAGGTCATCCGCTTGCTCAAACAACGCGGCTTCACCATCGTCTTGGTCGAGCAAAGCTTTCACTTCGTGGCTCAGTTGGCCGACCACATCTACATCATGGAAAACGGGCGCATCGTGGACCGGTTTGGGCAATCGCAGATGGGCTCGAACATGAACAAGATCCATGCGTATCTGGGCATCTGACGGACCTCCCCGATGAACGAACTGCTCAACCTCTTGCCGCCACTGCCCGCCTTGTTTGGGCAATTGATGATTGGCATCATCAATGGCAGTTTTTATGCGCTGCTCAGCCTGGGGCTGGCGCTGATTTTTGGCTTGCTCAACGTGGTCAATTTCGCCCACGGGGCCCAATACATGTTGGGCGGCCTGTCGGCCTATTTGCTGTTGACCCACTTTGGCTTGAGTTACTGGTGGTCTCTGTTATTGGCCCCCATCGCGGTGGGCTTGGTGGGCTTGCTGATCGAGCGCATTTTTCTGCGCCACTTGTACAAACTGGACCACTTGTACGGCATGTTGCTGACCTTTGGCTTGACCCTGATTTTGGAGGGCGTGGTCCGAAACTACTACGGGGCCTCGGGCAACAGTTACGCCACCCCCGAATTGCTCACCGGTGCGTGGAATGTGGGCTTCATGATGCTGCCGCATTACCGGCTTTGGGTGATCGTGGTGTCGGTGGCGATTTGCTTTTGCACCTGGCTGCTGATTGAAAAAACAAAAATTGGTTCTTATGTGCGGGCCGCCACCGAGAACCCTAGTTTGACCCGCGCCTTTGGCATCAATGTGCCGCGCATCATGATGCTGACCTATGCCTTTGGCGTGGCCCTGGCCGGGTTTGCCGGTGTCATGGCCGCGCCCTTGTACCAGGTCAATGCCAGCATGGGCTCTGAACTCATCATCATTGTGTTTGCGGTGGTGGTGATCGGCGGCATGGGTTCCATCATGGGCTCGGTCGTCAGCGGCTTTGTGTTGGGCTTGCTAGAGGGTTTGACCAAGGTGTTCTACCCGGAAGCGTCGACCACGGTGGTGTTTGTGGCCATGGCCATCGTGTTGTTGATCCGCCCCAGCGGTTTGTTTGGCACCTTGCTCCAACACAAACCGGCCGATGGGTCTGCCATGAAGTCCAGCCATGCGGCCTTTGAGAAAGCCGCTACGACCTATGTGGTTTTGGGCTTGATCGCCGTCGCTGCGCCCTTGTTGATTTACCCGCCCTTTTTGGTCAAGGTGCTGAGCTACGCGCTGTTTGCCTGCTCATTCAATTTGTTGCTGGGCTATGGCGGCATGTTGTCGTTTGGCCATGCGGCTTTTTATGGCGGCGGCAGTTATGTGTTTGCCGTGGCGGCCAAAACATGGGGCTTGGACCCGATCAGCGCCATGCTCTTGTCGGGCGTGGGTGCAGCGGTGCTGGGTGTGATCATGGGCATGGTGTCGATCAAGCGCCAAGGCATTTATTTCTCCATGATCACCTTGGCCATGGCGCAAATGTTTTACTTCTTCATCGTTCAGTCCGAGTTCAGCGGCAACGACGAGGGCATACAAGCGGTGCCGCGCGGCAGCTTGGCGGGTGTTTCATTGAACAACCCGTTTGCGCTTTATTACTTTTGCTTGGCCATTTTTGTGCTGGGCTTCATGGCCATCAACACCATCATCAAATCCCCCTTTGGCTACTCGTTCAGGGCGGTGCGCGACAACGATGCCCGGGCCTTGTCCTTGGGCTATGCCGTGGAGCATTACAAATTGGCCGCGTTTGTGATGTCGGCATTTTTCGCAGGCATTGCCGGGGCCATGGATGCCATCAACTTTCAATTGGCCTCGCTCACCAACATCCATTGGACGATGTCAGGCCACGGCATTTTGATGACCATCATCGGTGGCGTGGCCACCATGACCGGCCCCTTGGTCGGGGCCTTGTTGGTGGCCGCCTTGGAAAACTACCTGGCCCACTTGGGTTCGTGGGTGACCGTGGTTCAGGGCTTTATTTTTGTGTTTTGCGTCTTGCTTTTTCGCCGAGGCATCGTGGGCGAATTCAGCCAATGGCTGGAGAGGCGGCAAGAAAAAGCAAACCCCAAGACCCCGGCTTGATCGGTCTTTTTCTTTCACACACAGGAGCCCCTTATGAAACAACTCTCAGATGTCACCCAACAATTTGCCGTCAGCCGCTCCACCGGCGAGGCCGACTTCAAACTCAATGGTTTGCGCCCCTATGCCAAATACCGCGACTTTGGTTTTGCCCAGGCCACCGAAGGCATGGTCCATGCCCATGTCATCCAATTGATCGGCCCATGTACCGATGAGGTGCGAAAGCGCCACATGCACGGCGTGCACTTGCAATTGGTCTATTGCCTGCAAGGCTGGATCAAAATCGAACACGAAGGCCAGGGCGAAATGATCATGAAGGCCGGTGACGCATGGCTGATGCCGCCCAACATCAAGCACACGGTGTTGGACTATTCGGACGACTGCCGAAACTTGGAAATCACGGTGCCCGCCGAGTTCCCCACCATCGATTGTTAAAGCCGCGCTTGCAGGCCGCTGGCCTGGCGCGTGATCTCGCTGTGTGGGCTGGCGCACGCAATCGGGCTTGAACGGGCTCAATTTGGGTGACCATTGGCACCATAATGCGCGCTTGATGCCCTGTCTGTGGCAGACCTGCGTGGGCAGGGCGGCGGCTGTGGCCGTTTGGCATTTGTGCGTCCAAAGGAGTATCCATGGCAACTGCTGACAGCGGGCTCAAAGGGGTTTGGGTCGATCTGCTCAATCCTTTGACGGAAGATTTATCCATCCACCACAAAAAGCTCTATACCCATGTGCAGACCCTGGGTGCCAAAGGGGTGCAAGGGGTGGTGATGTTTGGCCATGCGGGCGAAGGGGCGGCCTTCAGTGCCGCCGAAAGGTTGGCCGCGGTCAAACAGCTGATCCAACAAGGCGTGTCGGGCGGGGATATTTTGTTGCACGTGGGCTTTCCCAATGTGGCCGATGTGGTGCACCTGATCCGCGAAGCCACCCCCTTGGGCTTGAAGGGCTGCGTGATTGTCCCGCCCTATGCCGACAGCGGTGTGACCGACCAGGGGCTGATCAATTTTTTGGGCCACATCGTTGAGCGCACCAAAGACATTCCCGCGCGCATTTACCTGGCCTCGCAAACCAGCCCCAGCACCAGCGACCTCAACCCCAGGGTGATCAACGAGTTGCTCAACTTGCACCCCAAAGGGTTTGCGGGGCTGATCGATCAAAGCCACAACGCCAACCACACCTTGGAATGGATCCGCTCCTTCATGGCCCTCTTGCCGGTCTACACCACGCATGACCTCAATGCCCATGTGGTGGCCAATTTGGGCATCCACAGTGGCATCTCCAGCTATGCCAATGTGATTGCGCAAACCATGGTGCACATGGTGACATCCAACCAGGCCAGCAAAACCTCGGTGGCGGGCAACAAAATCGATGTGGAAGACCAGCGCTTGGAAGCGTTTGACCGGATGATTGAGCACCTGCCCGAGATCCCTGCCCTCAAATACCTGATGGCGGCCACTTACCGCGACAGCGATTGGCTGCGGGTGCGCCCTCCCTTGGCCACTTTGAACCTGGAGTCGCAAGAAAAACTGTCCAAGGAATACAAAAAGTTCACCCAAAGCGGTTAGGCCCATTGAGGGGCCCGCGCCTGCGAGGAGCACACCATGGAAAATAAAAACAGCTGGTATTTGATCGAACAAGATCGTTTGCACCGCGCCATCTCGGGCGAGGAGTTTTCCAAGCTCGAACCCGACAGCTATGTCTTGCACCAGGTTTTTGCCACCCACCGAGAGGCGCTGCACGAGATGAGCCGCCTGATCAAACTCGAGATTGAGGATGCCAAAGACGAGGTCAATAAACTGGACCCGCCCCATGCCCGCTGAAACGGGCCAAGTCAACTGTTGTTGACAGTTTTCATGGTTTACACCTATTTTGGGTATTTTTCGTGAAAAGTGGTTACTATGGGTCTGTGCGTTGATTGATGCACCTTGTTTCACATTCCATGGAGTTAAAAGATGAAACTGTTGAAAACTTTGTTGGCCGCTGCATTTTTGACAACCAGCATGGCTGCAATCAGCCAGGCCCCCGCTGGTGGGTCTAGTTCCGGCGGCGCTCCCAAAGCCGGTGGCAGCGGTGGTGGTGCCGCACCTGCGGGTGGCGCACCTGCAGCCGGTGGCTCTGGCGGCGGCGCTCCCAAAGCCGGTGGCAGCGGCGGCGGTGCCGCACCTGCTGGTGGCTCTGGCGGCGGTGGCGCTCCCAAGGCCGGTGGCAGCGGTGGTGGCGCAGCACCTGCCGGTGGTGCCGCACCTGCAGCTGGTGGTTCTGGCGGTGGCGCTCCCAAATCGGGCAGCACTGGCGCACCCAAGTAAAACCAATAGGTTTTAGCCCAAAACCCGCCCAGGCCCGCAAGCGCCTTGGCGGGTTTTTTGCGCCCGCTGAAAAGCGGGTCAGGGCCCGGTTTATGCCTGGGGCTGGGCCGTGGCCACAAAATGCCCGCTCTTGCCCCCGTGCTTTTCCAACAAATGCACGTCGGTGATGGTCATGCCCCGGTCCACCGCTTTGCACATGTCGTAAATCGTCAATAACGCCACTTGCACGGCGGTCAGGGCCTCCATTTCCACCCCGGTGGGGCCCACGGTTTCGGCACTGGCTTTGCACACCACGCTGTGGCGCTCGGGTTCGAGCTCAAAGCCGACGGTCACGCGGGTCAGGGCCAAGGGGTGGCACAAGGGGATGAGGTCGCTGGTTTTTTTGGCCGCCATGATGCCGGCCAGGCGGGCCACACCCAAGACATCGCCTTTTTTGGCATGCCCGCTGGCGATCAATGCCAGGGTGTGGGCTTGCATGTGGATGCGGCCTTGGGCCACCGCCACCCGGTGGGTGTGGGCTTTTTGGGCCACGTCCACCATGTGGGCTTGGCCTTGGGCATCGAAGTGGGTGAGTTCAGACATGGTGGGCGGATCCATCGGTGGGCACCGCGGCTGGCACGGGGGCGCGCCAGCGGATATCGCGGGTTAACATGGCCCATCATAAGGTCATGAACAGCCCTCCTATCTTTGCCCGTTTGCTGCGCTTTTGCGGGCCTGCGCCGCGCGTGGCCGCTGTGTGCGCCGCCTTGCTGGCCGTGCCCTTGCCCTTGTCGCAGGCCCAAGGCGTGGCCCCTTCTCGCTTGCCCAGCTTGGGGGATGCGGGCGATATTTCTTTGGTGTCAGAGCGGCGCATTGGTGACAGCATCATGCGCGAGATCTACAAAGACCCCGATTACCTGGACGACCCGGTGTTGGGCGAGCAGGTGCAGCAAATTTGGTTGCGCCTGATGGCGGCCGCGCGCGAGCGGGGCGAGATGTCGGCCGAGTTGGAGCAGCGTTTTGCCTGGGAGGTGAGCCTGATCCGCGACCCCAGCGTCAATGCCTTTGCCCTGCCCGGGGGCTATTTGGGGGTGCACCTGGGCTTGATCGCCACGGTGGCCAACCGGCATGAGCTGGCATCGGTGTTGGCGCACGAACTCACCCATGTCACCCAGCGCCACATTGCGCGCTTGATGTCGCGCCAAAGCCAGCAGTCCCCGCTGCTGATGGGGGCCATGCTGTTGGCCATTTTGGCGGCCAGCAAAAGCCCCACCGCAGGCAGCGCCATGATTTCGGGTGGGCAGGCCTTGGCCATCCAAACCCAATTGAACTTTTCGCGCGACATGGAGCGCGAGGCCGATCGGGTGGGCTTTGGCATCATGGCCGATGCGGGCTTTGACACCCAAGGCTTTGTCGGCATGTTTGAGAAACTGCAAATCGCATCGCGCTTGAACGACCGTGGCAATTACCCGTATTTGCGCAGCCACCCATTGACCACCGAGCGCATTGCCGACATGCAATTGCGCCAGCCCAACCTGGCCCAGCCCAGGGGGGTGGCCACCGATTGGGACGATGTGCTGACCTCGGCCCGCGCCCGCGCTTTGGTGCAAACCAATGTGGACGGCATGCGCCGTTTGTCCGACAGTGCGCTCGACAAAGACCTGTCCACTTACTCACCCCTGCGGCAGGCCGCCGTGTTGTATGCGGCGGTGTTGTCGGATTTGCGGCTCAAGCAAACCGATGCAGCGGTGCAAAAACTCAACCGCCTGGGCCCTTTGGTATCACAGGCCGCGCCAGTTTGGTGGCGCGGTGTGCAGGCCGAGACCGCTTTGCACCTGGGCCAAGCCCAAAGCGCGATCGATCTGCTGCAAGGCCAGGGCAAACGAAGCAGCCGGGCCGAAGTCATGTGGCTGGCCCAGGCCCGATTGGCGCTGGGACAGCCCAGCGATTGCGCCTTGGCCGTGCAAGAGATTGAGGCTTGGATGTTGGATCGGCCGCGCGATATCTTGGCCGCAACCCTGCTCGCCCAGGCCTTGCAATGCCAGGGCAAAAGCTTGCGGGCCATCCGTGTGCAGGCGCAAACCCGTTGGCTGCAACACGATTTGAGCGGGGCCCAAGACCGGCTGCGCGCGGCCCAGGCGCTGGTGCTGCAAAAAACCCGCGACGGCCAAATGGAGCGGGCCGATCACATCGAGGCATCGATCATCGATGCCAATTTGCGCGAGATCGACTCACTGCGGCGGGAACAACTGCTTCAGCGCTGAGTCGATCAGCATGCCCAGCGCCGAGTAAATCAGCGAGCCCACCAAGGCATCGCCAAAGCTGTTGACCCGAAAGTCGGTGAGCATTTCAGCGGCCATCCAAAACAAAAAAGCGTTGATGATGAACACAAACAGCCCCAGGCTGAGCACGGTCACGGGCAGGGTGAGCAGCACCAACACCGGCCGCAGCAGCACATGCAGCAGGCCAATCACCAGCGCGGCCGACAGGGCCACCGCGAAATGCGCCACCTCGATGCCGGGGTGCAGTTCGGACAAGGCCATCAATGCCGTGGCATTGAGCAACCATTTGAGCAGCAGCTTCATGCGCCCATTACCCAAAGGCTGGGGTTGGAGGGGGATGCTCTATCATCTGCCCCCCCATGGCCGCCATTCACATCACCGACATCGAAGCCGCGATCAATTTTTGGCGCGCGCGCAAACCCTCGCCCGATGGCATCACCTTGGCCAGCGAAACCCGTGCCTTGGCCGAGGTGTATGCCCTGATGGTCTACCACCACGAGGACGAAGCGGCTGAAAAAGGCTTTCCGCCCAAGGCCATGGAAGCCTGGCGCGCCTGGTACGACACCACGCCAGACACACCGTGCATTGCCATTTGCTCGACCAGCCAAGGCGACGCTTGGTGCAAAGGCTGTGGCCGCAGTTTTGACGAGGTGCAGCGCTGGACCGAGATGAGCCCCGGGGCCAAGCGCGCAACCTGGCGGCGCATCACCTTGAGCGCCGATGCCTGGCGCTTCAACCGCTATGCCGAGCGGGCGGGCGAAAACAGCCCTGGCGCGTCCGCGCCGACCCGCACCGATAAACCCACCGCATAAAGCGCCGCAGCGGGGCTTCACAGCCAACGCTCACATTCCACATCGACGGTGCCACGGGCACTGCCCAGCATCAGCACGCCTTCTTGCACCGTGGCTTGCAGCGCCATGCTGCGCTCGGCCAAAGCGGCCAGGGCTTGGGCGCTGGCCGATGGGATGCGCCAGACCTGCAAGTTGCGCGGCTTGGTCAAGGCGTTTTGTATGCCACGCCACCACACATCGGCCGCATGGTTGAAGGCATAGACACACACCACATCGGCCACGCCACAGGCCTTGAGCAAGGGCTTGTCTTGCGGTTGACCAACCTCGATCCACCAGCGGGTGCGGCCGGTGAAGTCGCGCAACACCACATCGGGTTCGTTGGGGTCGCTCAGGCCCGCGCCAAATTGCAAATGGCCGTCGCCTTGGCAGGTGTCTTGCAGTTGGTGCGCATTCAAGGCCAGGGCCACCAAGCGCACCATCATGCGTTCGTCGGTTTCGCTGGGGTGGCGCGCCAGGGTGAGTGCGTGATCGGCGTAATAGGCGTGGTCGATGTCGGCGATTTGCAAATTCGCCTTGAAGATGGTGGACTTGATGGCCATGTCAGGCTTGGCGTTGGGCCAGGCCAACCGCCATGCCCACGTAGGTGGCGGGTGTCAGCGCCAGCAAGCGGGCCTTGGCATCGGCAGGAATGTTCAAACCCTCGATCAAGGCATGCAGGTCTTGGGCGCGCACTTGTTTGCCGCGCGTGACTTCTTTGAGTTGCTCATAAGCGCCCGCCACCCCATAGCGGCGCATCACGGTTTGTATGGGCTCGGCCAACACCTCCCAAGCCTTGTCCAAGTCGGCGGCCAAAGCCTCTTGGTGGAGTTCGAGTTTGTCCAGGCCCACGCTCAGCGATTGGTAGGCCAGCACCGCATGGCCCAAGGCCACGCCCATGTTGCGCAGCACCGTGCTGTCGCTGAGGTCGCGCTGCCAGCGGCTGATGGGCAGCTTCTCGCTCATGTGGCGCAAGATTGCGTTGGCCAGCCCCAGGTTGCCCTCGGCATTTTCAAAATCGATGGGGTTGACTTTGTGCGGCATGGTCGATGAACCAATTTCGCCTGCTTTGAGCCGTTGTTTGAAGTAACCCAGCGACACATAGCCCCAGACATCGCGGGCCAAATCGATCAAGATGGTGTTGGCCCGCGCCACCGCATCGAACAACTCGGCCATGTGGTCGTGCGGTTCAATTTGGGTGCTGTAGGCCTGGAATTGCAAACCCAAACCAAAGGCTTGGGCGGGGTCGTCGTGGTCGGGTGTTTCCACCACACGGCGGGCAAAGGCCTCCCAGTCCATGTCGGGCCAAGCGCTCAGGTGGGCGTTGTAGTTGCCCACCGCACCATTCATTTTGGCCATCAAACCCACGGCGGCAATTGCATCATGGGCATGCTGCAAACGCGCCACCACATTGGCAAACTCTTTGCCCACGGTGGTCGGGGTGGCGGTTTGGCCATGGGTGCGGCTGAGCATGGGCACCTGGGCATGGGCTGCGGCCATGGCGCGCAACTGGCTGAGCACCCGTTGCAGCGCGGGCAGCAACACCTGCTGGCGTGCCGCTTGCAATTGCAAGGCGTGGCTGGTGTTGTTGATGTCTTCGCTGGTGCAGGCGAAGTGGATGAACTCCACCACGTGGGCCAGTTCTGCGCGCACCGGTGCGGGCAAGTCATCGCGTTGGCATTGGGCTTTGATCCAATACTCCACGGCTTTGACATCGTGATTGGTGGTTTTCTCAATTTCTTTGATGGCGGCGGCCTCGGCCGTGCCAAAACCACGGACCAAGCTGCGCAAATGCGTGCGTGCCGCCAGGCTCAAAGGGGGGAATTCAGCCCAACCCGCCTCGCTCAAGGCCACCAGCCAGGCCACTTCGACCTGCACACGCCGGTGCATATAGCCTTGTTCGCTCATCAAACCGCGCAGTGCAGTGAGTTTGTTGGCGTAGCGACCGTCCAGCGGTGATAAGGCGGTGATGGCAGAGTGATTCATCCATGGATTTTAGGCCCTGCCACTGTTGTGATCAGGGGAATCGCATGCCGGGCAGGCCTGACGCGCCCGATAGAATGAAGGCCACTTCGTTTTGACCGCTCAGCATGAAACTCATTGGTGCCATCACCAGCCCTTACGTTCGCAAAGTGCGCATCGTCATGGCCGAAAAAAAGCTCGATTACCAATTGGTGTTGGAAGACGTTTGGTCGGCACAGACCACCATCGCTTTGTCCAATCCTTTGGGCAAGGTGCCTTGCCTGGTGATGGAAGGCGGCGAGGCCTTGTTTGATTCGCGCGTCATCGTGGAATACCTGGACACCTTGTCGCCGGTGGGCAAGCTCATCCCGGCCAGCGGTCGCGAGCGGGCCGAGGTCAAAACCTGGGAGGCCTTGGCCGATGGTTTGATCGATGCCGCCATCTTGGCCCGGCTGGAAAAAACCTGGCCAGGGCGCACCGACAGCCAGCGCAGCCCGGCTTGGGTGGCGCGCCAAATGGACAAAATTCACCAGTCCCTCAGCGCCATGGCGCGCGGCTTGGGCGAGCGCAGCCACTGCGCGGGCACCCATTTCAGCTTGGCCGATATCGCGGTCGGTTGTGCGCTGGGTTATTTGGACTTTCGCTTTTCAGACATCGATTGGCGCGGTGCCCACCCGGCCCTGGACAAGCTCTACGACCGCTTGAGCCAGCGCAGCAGCTTCAGCGAGAGTGCGCCTGCCGCGGCTTGACCGGCGCATTGACCCGGCGCTTGAGCCAGCGCATCAAACCGCCCAACAGGGGCAGTTTTTCATACAGCTCTTCGGCCACATCCCAGTAATCGCGGTGCATGCCGATGCGCCACTGCCCATCGGCACCGGGTTCCAGCCACAAATGGGTGGCCCCCCGCACGGTGATTTCTGGCTCTTGCGGGCGCAGCCCAAACACAAAGTCCCAGGTCAAAAAACACTGGCGACCTTGCTGCACGCGCGCGGTCACCACAAACCGGGGTTGCTGCAAGCTGTCGTACATGTGCTGAAAAATGCCTCGGATGGCATCCACGCCTTGCACCTCATTGAACGGGTCTTTGAAGCGGGCCTGCGCGCTGTAAATCTCGCCCAGGCGGGCCAGGTGCGCCGGGGTCATGCCGCTGAAAAAGGCCTCGATGGCCACCAGCGCTTGGCCGGGCACGTTGTCGGGGTGGGTTGGTTCGCTGGGGGTCAAGACAGGGTTCATGGGCAATGTCACGGTTGGCCTCGGGTCAAGCGGGCCACCAAAGGAAAAAACCAGGCATAAGGCAGCACCCGCAAGAGCTTGAGCCAGAGGGTGAAGCGGCGCGGGAAATGGATTTCAAAGCAACCACGCTGCCAGCCTTGCAGCATGCACTGGGCCGCATCGGCGGGCTGCATCAAGGCGGGCATGTGGAAGTCGTTTTGCGCGGTCAGCGGGGTTTGCACAAAACCCGGGTTGACCACGCTCACCCCCAGGCCACGCGGGTGCAGATCGAAGTACAAGGCCTCGGCCAAATGGGTCAAGGCCGCTTTGGTCGGCCCATACGCCAAGCTCTTGGGCAAGCCCCGGTAGCCAGCCACACTCGATACCAGGCTGATGTGGCCGTGCCCCTGGGCCAGCAAGCGCGGCAGCAAGGCATCGAGCATGCGCAAAGCACCGGTGTAATTCACGTCTTGGTGGCGCAGCATGTCGGCCAGGTCAAACTGGGCCGCATCGTGGGCGCGGTAGTGGCCCGCGCAATACACCACCGAGTCCAGGCCTTGCTCGCCCCAGGCGGTGGCACAGGCTTGGGCCACGCTGGCGGCATCGGTCACATCCATGGCCAGGGCGCGCGCACCTGGGTGCTGGGCCACAAAGGCATCGAGCGCCGTGGCTTGGCGTGCCGACACGCACACCTGGGCCCCGGCCGCATGCAAGGCCTGGGCGCAGGCCAGGCCAATGCCGCTGGAAGCGCCGATCAGCCACACGCGTTGACCGCGCCAGCTGCGCACGGTGGGGTTCAAAGCCATGTTGGTCCCCCATGGGGGCGCAGGCCAAGCGTTGGCAAACGCATCATGGCGCGGCCCGCTTGGTGAAAGACAACGTCACATCGCCCAGGTGGATGCCCCATTTGCTCATGCGCGCTTTGTTGAGCATCACCCGCTCGTCCATCAGGTACATCCAGTCGTCAAACTGCACCTCCCACACCCGGCCATCGACCGGCAAGGCCAGGGTATAGCCCCACTGAAAGGCATTGCCCCGGGTTTGGCCTTGGGCGGTGCCCACCACATCACCCGCTTGTCCGCTGTAGCGGCCTTGGCCCAGGTGGCGCAAGCGCCAAATGCGTTGCTCGCGCGTGCCATCGCTGTAGGTGAACTGCTCATCGAGCACGCCTTCATCGCCTTGCCAACTGCAGTTCATCACCACGGTGAAGCGCTTGACCACCTTGCCGCTGCGATCGGTGAAGATGCCCCAGGCATCCACCATGCCGTTGAAGTATTGGCGCAGATCGAGGGTGGGCCGCTCTTGCGCCAAGTCGTCGATGCGCGGGCCTGCACAGCCGGCCAAGCCCAAAGCACTGGCCGGTGCGGCCATCAACAGCAAACGTCGTTTCATCAGGGTTTCTCCATCGGGGGTTGTGGGGTCCAGGTGTGGCGCTGTTGCCATAAATACAAGGCCGCCGCTGCTTTGAGCAGGCAAGGGATCAGGCCATAGGCGCAACTCAGCGCCCACAGGCCGGCGTCATCGCGTTGGCCGGGTGTGTAGCCCCACCACTGCAAGGCAGGCAAGGCCAAACCAGCGGCCAAAGCCAGGTTGAGTTTGGTGGCCACTTGCCACCAGCCCCAGAAAAGCCCTTGGTGCGATTGGTCTTGCCCCAGGCGTTGCACCACCCCGGTGAGCAAGGCCCCTGGGGCGATCACATCGGCCCCCAGGCTCAGGCCCGAGAGCGCGCACACCAGCGCAAAGGCCAGGGTGTCGCCGCTGCCCAAGGCCAAGGTCCAAATGAACACCGCCATCGCCAGCCCCATGCCCAGCAGCCAACTGTGCACCAGGCCCCAGCGGCGCACAGCGGCCAGCCACAGCGGCATGGACAAGGCGGCCGCACAAAAGTAAACGGCCAAAAAAACCGCTTCTTGGCCGGGCGCGGCTTGCAAGCGGTCTTGCACAAAAAACAGCACCAAGGTGGCGGGGATGGCGCTGGCGATGCCGTTGAGCACGAACACGGTCAATAAGCGGCGAAACAAGGGCGCGCCCAGCGGTGCGGCCATGCCCTGGGCGCGCAGGGTGTCGGCTGGGGGGTGGTTCGACGGTGATGCTTCACCCATGGCGGGCGCAGGGGCCTGCCGCCAGGCCCACAGGCCCAGACCCAGGCACAGGGCAAAGGCCAGCACCATGGCCAGCACGCCCCAGGTGGCGCTCAAGGCGCTGGCGCTGATCACGCCCAGCAAGCCCAGGCCTTCGCGCCAGCCTACCAATTGGCTGCGCTGGCTTTCGTCGCCGCCCATGCGCGCCCCCCAAGATTGGTGGGTCAAGCTCAGCAGGCTCAGGCCCAGGCAACAAGCCACCAGGGCCAGGGCGGCCACGCCCATCAGCGCAGCGGGCGCGGCGTGGGCGGGCAGCACCACATGGGGAAAAAACAGCAGCCCCAAACCCAGGGCGAGCAACAGCGCCGACCCCTGCGCACCCCGCATCACCTGCTGGCGCGACTGGGCAAACCAGGCATCGGTGCGCCGGCCCAGCCAAGGGTCGATGAGCGCGTCGCCCAAGCGGGCCGACAGCAGCAGTGCGCCGATCCAGGCCAGGGGCAGGGCATAGGTGTTGGCATAGTGGTGGGGCAGCACCACGTACAAAGGCAGGGCCACAAAGGCCAGCGGAAACCCCATCGCACCCAGGCGCGCCAGGTCGGCGCGGCCCATCGGCCAGGGGTGGGTGGTCATGGTTTGGCCAGCCCCAGCAAGCGCTGCCGCAATTCGGGTGCCGAGGTGGACGGGTCGAGCCACATTCCCATGAACACCCGGGCCAAGGTGGGGTCGGGCAGGTTGCCCAGTTCACGCAGTTGGTTGCCTTGGTGCCACATTTGCAAGCCCATGCCGGGTTGGTAGACACCGATCAAGCGCTCGCCCTCGCGCACATCGGGCAAGATGCCTTTGAGCGATTGCAACCATGTGTCTTGCGCCGCCTCGCGCATCGAGGGGTGTCGGCGCATCTCCTCGATGCTGCGCTGGGCAATCGCCTCGCCCTTGAAGTCGCGCTGGTATTGCAGCGACAAGACCACCGGTTGTTGCGGCCATGTTGACTCGGCATCGCGCGGTCGTTGCCCCACCCACAACTGGGCGTGGTAGACCGAAAACCCAAAATAGCGAAAGCCCGCCTGGCCCAGCAACTGCGGGGTGCCCAGGGCGCGCTTGAGCAATTGGTCCAGCGCTGCACCCACGGGGGCGGCCTCGTCGCCGCTGGGCGAGGCGGGGCTGGTTCGGTTGGGCGGCCCGGCCCAGCTCGGTGCCATTCCAGCCACCCCGCCCAAACAAACAAGGGCCAGCCACAGCCGCCTGCGGGGGCTGTTCATGGCTTGAGCAAGGTGTACTGCACCACGTCGGTGTTAGCTTCCATGAAGGCGGCTTCGCAGTAGGCCAGGTAAAACTGCCAAATCCGCACAAAGCGCTCGTCAAAGCCCAGCGCCAGCACCTGCGGTTTGACCTGCATGAAGCGCTCGCGCCACACCCGCAAGGTGTGGGCATAGTCTTGGCCAAAGGCAAACTCATCGATCACCCGCAAACCCGCTTGTTGCGCCTGTTGGCGAAACGCGCTGGGCGAGGGCAGGCAACCGCCGGGGAAGATGTACTGCTGGATGAAATCGGTGCCGCGCACATAGCGGTCAAAGTAGGCATCGGCGATCACGATGCTTTGGATGCAAGCGCGCCCACCGGGCTTGAGCAGGCGGGCCACGGTTTCAAAGTAGGTCGGCCAGTAGGCCTGGCCCACGGCTTCAACCATTTCGATGGAGCAAATCGCATCGAACGCGGGGTCGCGGATGTCGCGGTAGTCTTGCAAGCGAAACTGCGCGCGCTCGCCCAGGCCCAGGTCGCTCAAGCGTTTTTGCGCATGTTCGAGTTGCTGCTCGCTCAAGGTCACGCCGGTGAAGTCAACCCCCCATTCGCGGGTGGACATCTCGGCCAAGGCACCCCAGCCGCAACCGATTTCGAGCAAGCGTTGTGGGCTCCCCGGTGTCAGGTTGACCATGCGCAAGGCGCGGCGCACTTTGGCGTCTTGCGCCTGCGACATGTCTTGCATGGGGTTGCCGTCAAACCAGGCCGACGAGTAATTCATGGTCTTGTCCAGCCACAGGCTGTAAAACGCATTGCCCAGGTCGTAGTGGGCATGGATGTTTTTGCGGCTGTTGCGGCGGGTGTTGCGGTTGAGCCAGTGGCGCAAGCGGTGCACCAATTGGCCCCACCAACGGCCATAAATCACGTCTTCCAGCGCGTTGCGGTTGGCCACCAGCACCCGCAACAGGGCGCACAAATCGGGGCTCTCCCAATGACCGGCGATGAAGGACTCGGCAAAGCCGATGTCGCCGTGGCGCATGGCCTGGCCAAACACCGACCAGTCGTGCACCACCAAGCTGGCGCTGAGTTGATCGCCCTGGCCGTAAACCGATTCGCTGCCATCGGGCAGGCGCAGGTGCAACTGGCCCACCTGGAGTTTTTGCAGCAAGGGCAAAACCTGGCGCGCGGCCAGGGGCATGGAAGAGGGCAGCCGGTGCTGCGATGCAGTCGTTGTGTTCATGGGTTCACGCTCGCTCAGCGGGTCACAAAATCGGTGGGAAGTTTGGGCTTGGGCACATACGGGATGCGCTGCCACCACAGTTTCAGGGCTTGCCAATGGATGCGCGTGATCACGCCCCAGGTCATCAAAGGGTATTGCCACAGGGCGCGGCGCAGGCTGCGCGCACTCACCGGCTCCAAGCGCCCACTGACGCTGGTTTGCAGCAGCGGGCCGCTGGCATCGTCGTGGTCGATGCGCACCACCGTGCGCTCGCCATCCGGGCGCAGGCTGCGCATGAAGCGAAAGCGGTAAACCCCTTCGATGTGGCAAAACGGCGAAACATGGAACACCTTTGTCGCGGTTTGTGTCACGCCCCATTGCGCCTGGGGCAGCAAATAACAATGCCGCTCGCCAAAGGTGTTGTTGACCTCGACCACGATGGCGCGCAAGCTGTGGTCGGCGCGGTGGCAATACCAAAAGCTCACCGGCTTGAAGGCATAACCCAGCACGCGCGGGTAGCAATGCAGCCAGATCTCGCCATGGGCATCGTCAATGCCCTCGCGCGCGAGCAACTCCAGCAACCAGCCCAAAGCGCCACCGGCTTGCGGGCCGCGCCCATCGCCGTGGTCGCTGTCGTGAAAACTCAGGGCAGCGCTGCGGTTGATGGCCAAGGCACCGCCACCGTGGGCTTGCAGGTGCCGCATGGGCAACAGCAAAAAATAAGTGGGGTAGGCAAACGCATGGGCCTTGGGTTTCAAGCGCGCATGGCGCACCTGGCCAAAGCCCAACAAGGGGCCCAGCGCTGTGGGGGCAGCCCCCGTCTCGTTCATGCGCTGTGCCCCGTGGGCTTGGGCAAGCCAAGCACGCCGCGCGCCGCCGCTTGGCCCGCGCGCAGGCCGTCCTCGTGAAAGCCGTAGCCCAGCCAGGCACCGGCATACCAGGTGCGCTGCTGGCCTTGCAAGCTGGCCATGTGCTGTTGGGCTTGCATGGCGGCCAGGTCAAACACCGGGTGCTCGTAGGCGTAGCGGCCCAGCACCTGGGCCGGGTCGATGTCGCGCAAGGGGTTGAGCGAGACGATGACCGGCTGATCAAACGGCAGCGGTTGCAATTGGTTGATCCAATAGTGCAAGCACACCTGTTGCTGGGTCGAGGCCTCTTGCACACCACGCTCATAGTTCCAAGCCGCCCAGGCCAGTTTGCGCCGGGGCATCACCGATGCGTCGGTGTGCAGCACCGCCTCATTGGCTTGGCTGCGAATCGCCCGCAAAGTGGCGGCCTCTTCCAAGCTGGGCTGGGCCAGCAAGGCCAGGGCTTGGTCGGCATGGGTGGCCAAAATCACCTGGTCAAAGCGCTCGGGGCCGCTGTCGGTGAACACCCGCACGCCTTGCGCGTCGCGCTCGATGCGGCGCACCGGCGTGCGCAGCCGTTTGTCGTCAATGGCCTCGGTGATGCGCTGCACATATTGGCGCGCTCCACCGCGCACCGTGTGCCAGCGCGGTCGTTGGTTGACCTGGATCAGCCCGTGGTTGTGGCAAAAGCGGATCAGTGTGGCCACGGGGAAGCGCAGCATTTGGTCGGTGGGGCAGCTCCAAATGCAGCCCAGCATGGGCAGCAAATACCAGTCGCGAAAAGCCGTGCCAAAGCGGTGGCTGTCCAAAAAGTCTTGCAGCGGCAGGTGCAGCTGCGCGTCTTGCCCTGACTCGGCCAAGCCGGTGGCCAAGGTGTTAAAGCGCAGCACCTCGCGCAGCATGGCCCAAAAGCGCGGCCGCCACAGGTTGCTGCGCTGGGCAAACACCGTGTTCAAGGTGGCCCCGTTCCACTCCAATGCCGGGTGCTGGGCGCTGGCCGGCACTTGCACCGAAAACGACATGTCAGAGGCGGCGCTGGGCACGCCCAACTCGGCCAGCAAAGCGATCAACCCCGGGTAGGTGCGCTCGTTGAACACCAAAAAGCCGGTGTCCACGCCGTGGGTCACCGGCTTGCCAGCGGCGGGCAAGCACACATCCACCGTGTGGGTGTGGCCGCCAAAGTAGTCGCCCGCCTCAAACAGGCTGATCTGGGCCTGCCCGCGCAAGGCATGGGCAGCGCTCAGGCCGGAGATGCCGGAACCAACGATGGCCACTTTCATAGGGATGGACGGATCAACAAGGGAAGAGGGGACATGGGCGGTGCGTGCGGTCAATCAATAGGGTGGGACAGGTTCAAGGCTGCTTGGCCTGGAGTTGTTTTTCCACCTCGGCCACAAAGCTTTTGTCCAGCGGGCCGGTGGTGCTGCCAAAGGCCACGGCATGGGTGCCGTCGCGGGCCACCACATATTTATAGAAGTTCCAGCGTGGGCGGCTGCCGGTCAACTCGGCCAGTTGCTTGAACAAGGGCACGGCCTGGGCACCGGTGACGCTGGTTTTGCCAAACATGGGGAACTTCACCCCAAAGGTGTTTTCGCAAAAGTCGGCGATTTTTTGGTTCGACTCGGGTTCTTGGGCAAAGTCGTTGGAGGGAAAGCCCAGCACCACCAGGCCACGGCCTTTGTAGCGCTCGTACAAGGCTTCCAAGGCCTTGTACTGTGGGGTGAAACCACAAAAACTGGCGGTGTTGACCACCACCACCACCTGACCGCTGTATTGGCACAGCGATTGGGGCTTTTCATCTTGCAGCCGCACATGGGTGTGGCGCAGCAAAGGCGGGCAGCTGGCGGGGTAATGGGCCGGGGCTACCGATTTGGGTGCATCTGAAGGGCTTTGTGCAAAGGCTGTCCAAGGCAAGGCCCAGCCAGCGGCCCACAACATGACCAGCGCCAGCAACTCGCGGCCCCAGGGCTTGGCGTGCCAAGTGTTGCGCTTTGGATTCAAAGGGTTTTCCATGGGTTTTCCGTTGACGTGCAGGAGAGCGTGTGTATTTTCAGCGCTTTGACCACCGCAAATCACTTGATTTGTGGCTGAATTTCAGCGATGATCGCGGAAACTGGAAAATTTGTCTAGGACAATTTGATTTTTCCAGGATCAGCACAAGGACATTCCCGCATGAACACCCGCAACCCCATGGAGCCGATGAGCTTCTCCATCGCTGCTGTGGAACGCGACACCGGCTTGGCCAAGGACACCTTGCGGGTCTGGGAGCGGCGCTATGGCTTTCCCCAGCCGGGGCGCGATGCCTATGGCGAGCGCACCTATTTATTGCACGATGTGGAAAAGCTGCGGGTCATCAAGCGCCTGCTCGACCAAGGCCACCGGCCCGGCCGCATCGTGGCCCTGCCCATCGAGGAATTGCAGCGCCTGAGCCAGGGCTTGTCGGGCGAGCGCATGCACGGGGTCGACCTGGCGCAGTCCGGCAGCGATGAGATCGAGCTGCGCGACTACCTGCAAATGATCAAGGACCACCGGGCCGAAGACCTGCGCCGTGCGCTGGGCCAAGCGGCCATCACCTTGGGGCTGACCCGCTTTGTCACCGAGGTGGTGGCCCCGCTGAACGTGCGGGTGGGCGAAGCCTGGATGCGGGGTGCGCTGGAGGTGTTTGAAGAGCATCTCTACACCGAATCGGTCACCTCTGTGATGCGCAACACCATGGCCAGCGTGCCCGAGCAAGGCGAGCACAGCTCACCCAAGGTGCTGCTCACCACCTTTCCCCAAGAGGCCCATGCCTTGGGCCTGTTGATGGCGCAAAGCCTGTTGGCGGTGGAGGGCTGCCGCTGCGTGTCTTTGGGCCCCCAAACCCCG
>JACCDX011081206.1_pt1 | contig 105818 bp, 84 predicted proteins | sample 7449681 | NCBI WGS metagenome assembly JACCDX01 (sample SAMN15323450, study PRJNA562643) | freshwater metagenome | isolation source: river surface water | place: USA:Blue River Watershed | collected 2017-08-18
ACCAGTATCTCCTTTAATTTCCTTTCCAGGTGGTCCTTGTGGTCCAGGTGGTCCAGGTGTCCCTGGTGGTCCAGGTGGTCCAGTATCTCCTTTAATTTCCTTTCCAGGTGGTCCAGGTGGTCCAGGTGGTCCAGGTGGTCCAGTATTTCCTTTAATTCCCTTTCCTTGTGGCCCAGGTGGTCCAGGTGGTCCAGGTTTACCATTAAATCCATCTTTTCCTTTATATCCTCTATGTCCTCTTTTACCTCTAGGGCCTCTAATACCAGATTCACCTCTAGGACCTCTAATACCAGGTTCACCTCTAGGGCCTCTAATTCCAGATTCTCCTTTAAGACTATAAATAATTATATTTTTAACAGAATTTTTATATATTATAATAAAAATAATAAGAATTATAATAACATATAAAATAAAAATTTCTATCATTAATTATTAATTAATTATAATATAAATTTATTTTTCATTTTTAATAAAACAAAAAATTTTGAGTTAAATATAATCGTATATAATAAAATTTAATAATATTTGATTTCTGATAATATTTAAAGAAATACAATTATTAAATAACAAATATGAAAATTTTTAATAAAAATACTAAAGACATTGCAAAATTAAATTCTGATATTAACAATTTAAAAAAATACCTAAATAATTTAAGTATACAAATTAATAATTTAAAAAATGAACTAAGTAATAATTTAATAAACGAATTATCTAATTCTGAAACTTTTACAATTTATTATAAAAATAATAATAAATATTTAGAAGATATGATTGATGATACTAAAATTTCTATTGATAATATTATAAATATAATTGATAATATAGAAAAAAATAATAAAAATATTGATAAAAATTGTATTCAACTTACTACTGATATTAATAAATTAGAACAAAATTTAAGAATATATAATAAAGTTAGTCAAGATAATAGTAAAAAATTCGAAACTTTAGCAGAAACTGTAAATTCTATTGAAAAACAAATAACATTATTAGAAACTACTATAGAAAATAAAATTATAACTAATGCTAATGATAAAGAAGAAAACAAGGAAGAAGAATCAAAACTAGAAGAAAAAGAATCAAACTCTGAAAAAAATTCATCTTTATGGTTAAATTTTTTTTAGGACTTATTTTTTAGTTTTACGTACTTTACGTTTGTTAATTTTACCACCTTCCAAATTTACTATTGGTGCAACACGAAGTCTTCTTCTATATGCTGCTTCTGTTTGTCCAGGTCTTTTGGGAACTCTATTTCTTAGAGAATTAACATTTGTTGGATGTGGATCTATTGTAGGTATACTAGATGTTGGTATTTTGGCTGTTTGTATAGGATTAATTTTAAGTCTAGTAAAAATTTTTTTTTGTTTTGAATCATTAGTATTATTAGATAATTCTGCTTCATTAGAATTTTTTATTTGTTGTTGTGTTGTTAAACGTTCTAATAAAGTTGGTGTATTTTTTGATGATATATTTGATATATCTTTTGTTGATGTATTTTTTTTAAGATTATTTGAATATTCTTCAGAAAAATTTGGCGTATTAATGCTATTATATGGTTGTAACATATCTCGAATACTTTTACGATATTCTGGATCAGTAATTCGTTTATTAAAAAATTCGATACAATTTTTTTGTGTTCTAGCATCAAGTTTGTTTCCGAACCATTTAACAGGATTAAATCGTGTAGTATCTGAATCTACAAAAGATTTTAGGTATTTAAATAAATTTTTACCAGATAATCTACCTATTGATCTTACTGCTTTCTTCATGTCATTTGCTTTTTTAGTTTCTTCTGCAATAGTATTTCTTATTTCAGGAGAAGAACTAGCTCTTGAACCACATTTCTTTTTTTTATCATTCAAAACATATATATATAATTTTGTAATATCTTTAATAATTTTTTCTCTTACTTTTCTTATATCTTTTTCTTGATTAGCAATATTTAAGATTGATACTTTATCCGAATGTCTTTCAATATATGATTTCATATAACCATAAAATTCTTCAAATCCTTCTAAATATCTTCTTGTTAATTCATTTAATATTTTAGTGTGTTCAGAACAATCTCCTTTACTACTTCTTAGTGCTATTTTTTGTAATTCTACTAAAGTTTTACGTGTTAAACCTGTATTATTTGGAGTACCTTTTGTATATGGAGTACCTGTTGTATATGGAGTACCTGTTGTATATGGAGTACCTTTTGTGTATGGAGTATCTCTGGAATTTCTATTATATGAATTACCTTTAGAATTTCCATTCTTAGAATTACCTTTGAATAAATATTCATCAGTATAATAATTACCTGTGGGGTTAAAATCAGGATTAGTACTATCTGTAGAAAATGGTGAGGATTTTTTTAATGGAATATCAATATTTATTCCTAATTTTCTAACTTGTTTATCGAGTTCACGTGTATTCATTTCTATATATTTTTTAACTAATCGTTTAATTAATACTCTATCTATATTTTCTAAATCTTTAGCATTTAAATACCTCTCTTGATCTTGTAATTGTGTTTTAACTTTTTCTCTTTTTTTTATTCTTATATATTCTATATATGTGCTAGTTAGTCTTTTATTAAATACTTTATATTGTGAAGAAAGTAATAATGAATTATCTTCATACTGCATAGCATTATATAATTCAATAGCAATTGCTTTAAGTATACCTCTTTGTATAACCTGATTGTTTACAAATCTTTTTGATGATCTTGCACTTCTAATGCCTAAATATTTTTCTAATATTGTTGACTTTGCTAATTCTCTCATATATTTTTTTATAAATTCTAATATTGTATTTTTTGCAGTTTCAGGAAGAACATTAAATTCATTTGCAACATCTAAAATTGACATAGAATCTTGTTGATTTCCAGTACGTGTTGCATTTTCAATAATATGTGCATTTCCAATAGGATATAGAGGATTACCTTGTAAGTGTAGCTGTGCTTGAGTAATAGGATTTGCAACTGGAATTCCTTGTACTGGTGATGATGCTTTACCATTATTTTTAATATTTGATGGTAAATTTTTAGAATTTGCATTATCTTTATTAATACTATCATTACTATTTCCAGTTGTATCTCTCGATGTATCTCTCGATGTATCTCTCGATGTATTTCTCGATGTATCTCTCGATGTATTTCTCGATGTATCTCTCGATGTATTTTGTATATTATTTTTTGTAGATTTTTTTTGTTTCAAATCTTCCAGTATATTTTCCAAGTATTTTAAATAAATTTTTTTTTCATTAATATCTTTTGCTGCTATATTTGTATTAGTTTGTTTTTTTCCTTGTGTTGCATTTAAATCATAAATTTCATTAATTATTGAATGTATGTTATTAATCAATTCCAATTCTTCATCAACAGGTTCTGTTGTATTATTAGGAGATGTAGTCGAATTTTGTAATATTTGATTATATTCGCTTGGATATAAATTCATCAAAGTATTATTAATAGCTCTAGCAACCTTGACTATTTTCTGTTGATTATTTACTTTTGTAATATACGTACTACTAGATTCTTGTGAAGAACTTATCTTTTTAAAATCTTGCATATCTTCTATAATATTATCATAATTTAGTGTATTTAATATAGAACTATTATTTTCTGGTAATTTCTTAATTATTTTAACTAAAGTGACAAAAGCTACTAAAAAATTGTCTGATTCTATCGATTTTATTGCTTTAATACTATTTTTAATGATATATAATATAGATTCTTTTTTTATTATTTCTGAATTATTTATCTGCATTATTGGATTAGATGTTCTTCGAAGATTTGTAGATTTAGTTCCAGATCGTAATAATGACGATGAATTACCACCCGATGCTGTTTTTCTAGGTTTAGATTTTTTTAAATGTTTTGTCATTTATTTTATTATAAATAAATATTTTTATTTTTATTTATTTAATTTTAAAAAATCCGTAATATCTCTCATATTATTTTTCTTAATATATAATTTATTTAAATAAGGATCAAATAAAATTTTTTTTACTTCTTTTTCTTTAAGGGTACTTATTTTTGATTCAATTTTTTTGGAGTCATTTTTATCATCTAATTTTAATTTATTTTCTATATTATTAAAATATTCATTACCTAAATTAAATCCTGGTATTTTTTCGATAATTAAACTATATAATTGTTGTATTGGCTTCATTATTTGATTTGTAATATAAAATTCATAATCTATATGTAATTTATTTTGCTTGATAAAATTGGGATCTTCAACTTTATCACCTTGTAATAATTTCTCTCCTCGTTTTTCTTTTTTTATAATATACGCAAATGGAACACGATCATTTATTTGAGGGGCAGATCCTTTATCTCTCATTGCCATTCTATCTGCTAATACTTTATGAACAATTTTATCTGGAGTTTTATATTGTCCTTTTAAAGTTTTAGTAATTATAAAATCTTCTAGAGGGAATTGTCCTTCTAAAATTTCTCTAATACATTTATGAAAATAATTCAAAGATTCAGTAATATCATTAGTTTTAAGAATAATGTCAATAACTCCACCATAAACAATTTTAGAAATTTGGGCTGAGTCTCGTCTCTTTAATGATAGACCCATCACCTTTCTATAATATTTTGTTGGATCATTTTCATATAGATTACCCACATATCTCTTTTTAGAAAAGATAATGAAAGGAAATAGCGATTTTTCATATTCGAGTACATGTGGTGGTTTTAATAATTTTTGATAACCTTCACTAACTGCTTCCCCTAATTCCATAGCCTTTTTTAATATTTCTACCTTATCTGTAATTTTGTATTTTTCTTTGATACCAAAACTAATAAATATTGAATCGGTTTGAAATAATGTAATACATCCTATACCAGAATTAAATCTTCCTGTTACTGTTTCTATATCGTATACATACCCATCATCCACAGAATGATTAAAAACTATCTCATTTGATTTAATTAAACTATTTGTAAATTGTGTACTTGTAGTCATAGTATATATTCTATCTTTATCTTTCCAACGTTTAACCTGTAAATCAAAACCTAAACTTTTTACTAATAAATAAAGTTGTTGAGCTGTTGATTTTCCTTTTGTTGTAAAATCAATTTTACTATAATTATTATTCCAATTATCATCTCTTGTATATAAATTTTTACCACGCATAGTTTTTGTACCATCTGCTTCATAATAACCATCAAAGAATGCTTTTCTAATACTATATGGAGAATTAAGTATTAATTCAGGAACTTTTTTTTGTTTTAGAAAATCATACATTAATTTTCTATATTTTTGAACCATATATCTTAATGAACCAGTCGGAACTAATTTATAAACACCGCTTGATTGCATAGTTTCTAATATTTTAAATTCTAATCCTTCTACTTTCTCTAAAATTTCTTTTGAATGTGTTAATCTTTTAATATCTTGATTATTAAGTGCCCAACTATATTTTAAACCTGATTTGCAATCATATTTTCCACAAGATCCATCTCCTAAAAAGAATCCCCAAACCCATGCTTCATCGCTTGTTAATTCATAAGATTCTTTACGAATATCTAAAATTTCTCTATTTAATTTTCCATTAAATTCAATACCTTTTTTAGAACATTGTCTTGATTTTATACATAACTTACATTGATTTTTTCTAACTTTTTCTTTACTACCATTTTTTTTATTTTTATATGGAATTTCCCAATAAAACATTAATCCTCCATATTTTTTATGACAAGTAGAACATTCATATAAATCACCTGAATTATCTATGTATTTTTCTAATGTTTCACCCCAATAAGAATGAGGATATTCAAGTACTATAGGAATATTTTTTTCCATTATATTAAAATCCATTTGAGCAAAGTCACTATGTAATAATTTTGTTTTACTAATTTCAATTTCATTTGGTTTTATAGGTGTTTTATTAATATCACATAAAGAATGATCTTCTGTTACATCAACTACACCCTTCCATGTATTAATCCGATGTATCTTTTTATCTGTTTTATGTCTAATAACTCTTAATATTTTTTGCCATCCATTATCAGTCCATATTTCATAATCAACAAGAGCTTGTTGTTTACTGAATCTGTTTGTAGTATCTTTCTCAAATAATATTTCTATATTTTCAATAAGTTTAATGGAATCATCAAAATCATTAAACCATTTCCATTTATTATTTATATTAACTAATTCTTTATTATCAAGAGCCTTTTTTCTTAACCATTTTGGAATACTTTCAGTCATTTCTATACATTCCTCCTCGGTTTCAACACCATCAATAAGGATTTTAACTAGAATATTTTTTAGTGCAATAGTATAATTTGAATTTTTAAAATCTTCATAATTTTGCCATTCTTGACTAATTTCACTAATTGCTTTAACATCTACTAGATTTGTTTTAGGATTTCTGATAACAATTGGTTCATCAAAAGGCACACTGTCACCGTAGATAACATTTGCTTCAAAGTTATCTTCGGCAAATTTCTTAGCTCCTAAAATTAAATTTCTTCCTGTGGCCGTTGTAGATGCAGCCAATTCTTTAAGAAATATAGAACTTGTTTTAGCTCCTACCTGACCATAAAGAGAATTTGCAGTAACTTTATATGCTAATTGAAGACCATCCAAAACTGCTTTTTCAAAATCATTATAAGCATCTTCTTGATTTTTAATATCTGATTTATTAATGATAATTTCTGATTTTTTTGAATCAAGTAATTTAATAGTAGTTTCAGTTTTGTTTATAATTAATCCTTGAACAATCTTATCATCATTTAAAGTAATTTTTACTTCTTTAATCTTCTTTCTAGTATTTTTTCTTTGTTGAAGTAATTTTTGTAGAATTCTAGGAAGAACTCCTTTTCTACCATCTGGAAATTGTGCAAATCTACAAGTTTCTTCACCAACCTTTCTCTTTTTATCACCTTTACCTTCAAATACATCATAGGTAATATTTAAATATTCATAACCAGGTAAATTATCATATTTTGGATCAAGAACAATACTATCATGTGAAATATTCTCACTAATCATACTTGATGGATATAGAGAGGCATAATCTAAAACAACAATCGGATCTTCTGTATAAATACCAGGTTTTGGTGTTAGAACAATAGCACCTTCATAACCATCGTCTTCTGGCTTAGCACTATTACAACTATTACATAAATCTACATATGAAGAATTTTTTATGCCACAAATCTCACATTTCCAATCTTTATCTAATACAGGGATTAAATAATTATCTTCTTTGCATTGTTTTGCTACAAAACTAAAAATTTTAATACTTTGACCTCTCATAAAAATGTATGACAGTGGTACAGAACATACATTTGACATACCAATATTGTTAGCAATTGTTTCCAATTTTATCATTAGAAAATTACATAGCGCACAATCCATCACACAATATTTAGCTACTCGCGCTCTGTCTATTGAAGTTCCTTTTTGACACTCAAAAATCTCTTTCGGAGATACATCATCTTTTGCTAAACCCCATTTTTTAGCTACAATAAGTTCATTATTTGTATTCTCGAGATAAACTTTATTTTCAGCTGTATTAACATCTAATACTTTCATTTTCTCACCATCATCTAATGTTATAAAACTATCTTTTTGAATTCCATTAGAATTATCTAGATGACAACAAATAACATTTTCATTAGGATCTTCTCCTACAAATGGGAATTTTTTAACTTGTTCTATAAGTTTAACTTTACCAGATATAAATGTTCCACTTACATAATCTAGTTTGAAAGAATCTAATTTATGATCTCTTTGAACTAATTTCATCATATCAATTAAAACTCTGCCTTCCATTTTAACATATTTTAGTTCATTATCTCCTAAAGCTGATGATGATAAATTTTGAACTACCCAGTTGGATACATGATTTTTGATTCTATTAATTTTTAGAAAGTTTTTTCTAATATTTAATTCTAATGAACGTTTATATAAGAAATCAAAATCAAAACCGAAAATATTATATCCTGTAATAATATCTGGGTTATGTTTATTAATAAGTTTTACCCATTCTTTAATTAAATTTGCTTCAGTTTCAACTGATACTACATCCGTTCCCATAATTGGCTCGCAAGTATCCAATGTAATAATATGTTTATAACAAACATCTTTTTCTCCGTATCGATGAAATGTTGTTCCGATTTGAATTACTTCATCTCCATGTAATGGTGGAAATATAGTAGATAATGCATTGAATTTATCTGTTAGTTGTTTGATAATAATTGTAATAGAATTCTTAAACTCTTTTCGATATTTGAAAATATTTCTGAATTTTTCTTTTTCATCTTCTTCGACTTCTTCTTCATCACAAATACTTGCTTTTCTTAAATATTTATTAATATCTTGAGCAAAGTCTTTATCAAATTGAAGAGCCCCTTTTAAGATTATATAAATATCATCCATTAAACCATTCTCTAGAAATCCTCTCATTTTCTCTAGATCTGGATCTTTTTTAGTATAAATTTTACTTAGTTTATATTCACAATCAATTGTTTGATCAAAACCAGATAGTAGAGCTTTTCTTAAAATTGCTTTGATTTCTACTTCTGGTTTAGTAATTATTTTTTGATAAATAGTATTAAGTTCCATAGCAACTTTTTCATAATCTTTTTTAGGAACTGGAAAGTCTCCGTGACTTGAATTACATTCAATATCAAAACTTGCGATTAAGAAAGGGGCCATATCAGTTCTTTCAATACCATGAATATTTTTCCATTCTGCATTGTAGTCTTTACCTTTTTTTGCGGGTAAAATATCTTTATTGGGTTTAAGGTGTTCATTTTTAATTTCAATCCAACCTGATGGTGAAATATTTTGTTTGTGAATAAAACGCAGATAGGGTTCTATATTACTTTCATATAATGGGAGTTTTGTGGATCTACGAAAAACTCCAGAAATATTAACATTTTTTTTGAATAATCTTGCCATACATTTCATAGTTATCTCGTTATAAAAACTTAATCTAATAAAATCAAAGGATTGTTCATTGGTAAATCCCCATAAATCTTTTCGTTTTAATTGGACTACATCATGAAGTGAACGCTTTAGATAATAATAAATCTCTTTTTCTTTGTTTATACAAAACTTTGTTGGAATATTGGATTCAACAAATTCTCTAAATCTAAGCAATTCTCTTTCATTGAGTTTTGAGGGGAGTTTCAAATAGAAATGAGGAGTATATGTTATTGCATTTACAGACACTGCATCACCATCTTCTGTTGTGCCAAAAATTTTTATTATATATTTAGGAATTTCTAATGTAGAACTTAGATTATCATAATATTTACCATTTTCATCCTGAAAATCTTGATTTATATAATCTTTTCCTATATCTCGTGCAACCCAGTCGATCGCTTGAAAAATTAAACTCATTTCTAGGAACTACTTGTTCTTAGAGTATATTTTTTATATAACTTTTTCAACAAAATAATATCAAATTTTAAAAAATGTGATAAACAAAAAAAAATTTTATATTAGTAATGAAATAATGAATAAAGAAATTATAATAGTCATTTTAGTTATTTTTTTTCTTTCATATTATGTAGATGAAACCTTTATTAACTCTGAAGTTACAATGGTGGTATCTAATATAGATGGTAGAAGATATATAGTTAGAAATCTGCCGGATAAAATGAAAGCGGCTGATCTTTTAGCGCAACTTAATGAATCAACTATTAAAATGATACGACATTTACAAGAAAAATATCCAAATGATGAAAGAGTTAAATTATTACAGGAAAATTTCGATCCAAATTCTTTGAGTGAGGGTTCTGATAATGATAAATATACTAGTTATACAGTTAATAAAAATTCAATAATTATGTGTTTAAGACAAAAAGGTACTGATATCCTATTAGATTTAAATACTTTGCTTTATGTTTACCAGCATGAAATTAGTCATCAGCTGACTAAAGAGATATCTCATACCAAAATGTTTTGGCAAAATTTTAAATGGTTTTTAAATGAAGCTACAGAAATAGGTATTTATAAACCTATTGACTATAGTAAAACACCAGTAAAATATTGTGGTATAGAAATAACATCAAATATATTAAATGATCCTTCTTATGATGAAAAGAAAGAAGACAAAGAACATAATCATTAACTAAACATTTCATTTTAAATTTATTATGAGGATGGAAGGGTGGATGTCATATGTAAAAGCTTTCTTAGAGAATGATTCTATATTTATATACTTTACATTTTATCCTCCACCCTTCCATCTTTCTTTTTTATTCCTATAAAATAATTAGCATCCTTATATTTTTTGCCATCTACTCCTATTAATTCTAAAAATTGTTTAAATTGAGAGGCTGTTATTTTTTCACCTGTATCATTTTTGTACATATCTAATAAATCTTTACTTTTTATTCGGTCTTTTGAATTATTTGTTATTTCAAAAGTTTCTAATAACCAATCTCTAACTATATTATTATCATTTATATAATTTTGAGTTATATTTTTAACACTATCTGGTATATCTATAACTTGTTTATTTATTACATATTTATTATAATAAATTAATAATATATTCATAAATGCCTGTCTATATAAAATATTATTATCAAATTTATTTTTTAATTCATAATTTATTTTTCTTTGATATGATAATTTAGGATTATCAACAAATTGATGAATAAATTCTTGAATTCTTAGTCGTCTTATAATACCTTCATCTGTTTTTGATAATCTTGGTATATTATTACATTGTAAAAATATTGTAAATTGAGGTATATAAGTTTTTGCTTCACAAAATAATTGTCTACAACATATCAAATCGTTACCACTATATAGTTTAATCATATTTGTTTGTATCTTATCAGATTCTTCTGGTTCAGAACTAGTTACAAATCTTACACCTTCTAATAATGCTATTTCAGAATTAGCACTACCACTCCTTCTATTATTATCTGTAAAATTCTTAATATCTACTTCTGCAAAATAATCACCAAGAGTTGCTTTTATTAATTTAATTGTTGTTCCTTTTCCATTTCTAGATTTACCAGTCCATACAAAAAATTCCTCTAAATATTTATCTCCACATAAACAATAACTTAAAGTCTTTAATAGATATTCTTTATCTTCATTCCTATCAAATAATGATTCAAAATATTCATCAAGTTCTTTCATGACATCTATATCTACTAAAGTAGTATAATCATATTTTACAGTTTTAGAAATATAATCGGTAGATAAACCATTTCTAAATTCTGAGTTTAATAAATCATATACTCCATTATTGAAACCAATTAAATATTTATTAGTATCTAATTTATTTTTAATATCAACATCATAAAGATATTCTTTTAATTCTTGAATAACTTTCTCTTTAAAACTATGATCTTCTAGTTTATGTATAATATTATAGAGATTTTCTCCTTTTCTAACTTGTTTAGATTTGCTTGTATCAATAGTTGTACTATTATCAGTTTCTGCTAGTACTGTATTCAACGCATAAATAAATTGTTGTCTAATATTTCTCATTTCTTTTTTTATTAGAATACTATGGGTGTCTCTAATCCATACATTACCATTAAAATGATACCATAATTTACCATCAAAAACAAATGTATCTTTTAACAAAGACTGAATACAGTTAGCAATTGACCCATGTGTACAAGCACATTTGATAATATCTAAATCAATATTATTATGTTTACTTAAAATTTGATAATATCTGTGTGCATCATCTTGTTTTGTCCACATTCTAAGAGTTCCAATACCTAAACCAGTATTGTTCATTCTATTCCATATTTTTTCACATTCACCATCTACATATTTTCTACTTTGTTCACTAAATTTAATCCAAGTATCGAGTAAGGAATCATCAATATTATGTAAACACCATCCAACTTTAATCCAATCATCATAATTTTCACATCTTTCAATTTTAAGAATATCTACTAAATCATTAACTAATTCAACATTTATAGTATTTTTCTTAAATTCATTTAATTGTTGTTTATTTTTAACAGTAATATTTTTTAAATCATTAAATTTATTTATATCATCAAATTTTGATTCATAAATAATACTTTTATTATATTTATTTCTAATTGAAAATTTTAAGATACTACTATGAATATCTAAATTTATACTATCAGTAATTTCTATTAGACCATTATTATATTTATAGGCATATTTAGTTTCATAAACCTCACAATTAGGTTTTGTAGATCCAAATAAAAACCAATTATTCTTTTCAATAACTGCTTTGTCAACAATATCATCAATCGAATTATCAAAAATAGTAAATAATTGTTTTGTTAACTCTAAAATGTTTTGCCTAATTATAAATTGTATTTTGGGTTCAGTTATAATATCTGGTATTATTATATGTAATCCATCTTTATATCCTTCTCCTTTAGATGAAATATTTGGTTTTTGAAAAATAAAAATTTCTTTATCAGTAGTATCAGTCCATTTAGATATTTCATTCATATAAATTCTCAGAAATTCTTCTATTATTTTTTTTGTAATAATTCTGGTATTTTCTGTAAATCTAAAATCTAAATCTATTAATATTGGACTAATCTCTCTATGTTTTTCAGTTAAAGCTAGTATATTTCCTTTAGAAATTTCATTAGAATATAATTTATAAAATAAATCTAATTTTTCTATGGGTATATAATACTTACCACCGGTTAAAGAAGTGTGTGTAAATTCACTAGAAGACATAACACTATAGTTTTCTAAAAGTTCTGTTAAAGTCTGCTCCATATTATTTTTTGACATTAATATTGTATATATACATTACTATAATATTTCTTTAAGTAAATATCAAACGCATATGAATTAATTATTAATTATATTTAAAGAAGTTTCATTATTATCTACATTTTTATATTCTAATCTTTTATTTCTTCTTTTTTCAACAATAGATTTATTAATTTTTTCTTTATTTTTTTCATAATATGGTTTTCTGTATTTTTCATATTTTTCCTTGTCATAAGTCCCATGTTTTTCATTATAATTTAATGTTTGTTTCATAAATTCTAAAAATAATTTACGATTTTCCTCATTTGAATCAACAAGAAGTTCGTTTAATTTTTCAGTAAGTAAATTAAATTTTTTATGTGAAATACTCATAATATAACTTAAATAAGATAGATATTATATTAATTCCACATTATACACTTAAATAAAAAAATATATTTAAAACTCAAATTTTATATCTTGAGAGTTTCCTATTAACTAGGAAAAATATTTGAACTTAATAGTTCTATCAGAATTTTACTAGAGTGAATAGATAAAATGATATTTTAAATAGGGTAAAATACTTATCATAATTGTAATAATTTATTTAGGTGATAATATACTAGTTAGTAAAATAATTGCAAATAAGGTGATATTTTCAAATAAATGATTATTTTTTTTGCGACTACTAGTATTACCTCCAACATGTTGTTGATGTTGTTGTGGTAGTGATTGCATAAATAATTTAATATCAGTATTAGAAAATCTATTTCTATTATTTTCTAAATAATCTCTTATATCATGTAAATTATATTGATAATTATTTTTAATTAACCACTGTAAAGTTTCGAATTGTTCTGAGACAACTGCAATAAGAATCATATTATCATGAGGACAAATTCCAAATCCTTCATAAGCATCATTTAATTCAACTTCTCTATCAGGATTAAGTACTTCTCCATTATTAGTTTTATTTAAAACCCATTGTAAAATATCTAAATGTCCATTTATTACAGCTTGTATACATGTTGTTTCCATCCAAGGACAACCATTTTCTTTAGCCCATTTCAAAATTTCTAAATATCCTCCTTTAGCAGCATTATCACAAGTTAATTCATACATTGGACAAATATCATCACCATGAATTTCAGGATTACGACACCATTGTAAAATATCTAAACGTCCCATTCTAGCAGCTTCTGCACAAGAATTAAAACTTATATAAACATTATTATTTCTTTCCCAAGGGCAACCATTTGCTTTAATCCATTTTAAAAGTTCAAAATTTCCTCCCTTAATTGCATAATAACAATTTTTAATACCCCAAGGACAAATACCTGTATTATTTTCTCTATCTGGATCTAAAATTTGGTCATCTTCAGTTCTATTACGAAGCCATTTTAAAATATGTAAATGTCCGCCTTCTGCTGCAGCAGTGCATGAATTATTATAAGGATTACCTAAACTACAACCTCTTTGATAAGCCCATTGTAACATTTCTAAATTTCCACTACGTGCTGCTCCTATACAAGTTTCTACATCCCAAGGACAAGGTGGATTTTGAGTTCTAAGCCATTTTAAAATATCAAAATGTCCCTTGCTTGCAGCATTAGAACAAGCTTGTGCACTCCACTCATAATTATTAGTACGCGCCCATTCAATAATATGTAAATGTCCTCCAAATGCAGCACTATTACATATATCATTTGTATTATCTGGAATAACAGCATGAATGGAATTATTAAGACACCATTGTAAAATATGTAAATGTCCGCTTCTAGCAGCAGCAGATAAAGTAGAACCCCAAGGATATAATCTACCATTTCTTTCTCTATTATGATCTAAAATTTGATCTTGTTCATTTCTATTTCTTAACCATCGTAAAACATTTAAATGTCCTGCTTTAGCAGCTTCGACACAAGCATTATCAAAATTAAATAATACTTGTCTTATTTGATTAGCAGTCCAATTATAATTCTGTGTATATGCCCATTCTAATATATCTAAATGTCCTCTTTGTGCTGCATTACTAAATACATTAGGTTCAAAAGGACACATAAATTCTATTAAATTTTCTCTAGCTGAATCTAAAATATCATCATCATCAGTTCTATTACGTAGCCATCGTAAAATATTTAAATGTCCTCCTTTAGCAGCAGATGAGCAAGCGTTTACAATAGTATTTTTATAATAACTAGCCCATGGACAAATATAATCACCATGAATTTCTCGATTACGACACCATACTAACAGCTCTAAATGTCCATTTTCTGCAGCAGCAGCACAAGTATATGCATTCCAATTACAAAAATCCTTATTTCTTTCTCTATCTTGATCTAAAACCTCATTATTATTATCCTTATTACGTAACCATTGTAAAATATGTAAATGTCCTCCTTTAGCAGCAGCTTGACATGTTTCATAACCCCATTTTAATGGTGGAACTTGTTTTCTAGCCCATTTTAGAAGATCTAATCTTCCTACTTCAGCAGCTATATTACAAAAATGATATTTTAATTCATTTTCATTTTTATTAAAAAATTTAATTATAGTTTTTAAAGTATGTATTCTTTTCATCATATTTTTTGTTTTTTCTATTAAACTTTCATTTAATACAATATTAGAATATTTATTAGGAAATTCATTTTCTAAATAATATAAATCCTTGTCTAATGTACCATGTTTTTCTATTACAACTCGATATTTTTCTTTAGCCGTAGAATTAAGTTTAGATTTTATTGGATATCCAGGATCAATTTCACGAAGTATTTTATCTACTTCAGTATATGGTTGTTTTCTTTTAGTAATTTCTCTAGTACGTATATTATCATTTAATAAATTTTCCTCTGTAACACTTTTAAGATTATAACTATTATCATTTAAATTTAATTTAGAAAATCGTTCTAAATAGGAATTATTCATTATATTTTAAAGTTTATATAAATAAAGAAAAAATATAATGATTAATTTTTGTAAAAATTATTAAGTTATCATTACACCTGTTTTGAAATAAATGGGACTGTTTTTATCTAAGACTATCTCTAAACCTGAAAATGTAAAAAAATTTTAAAATTTTGGTATAGATATTACATATAGCTGTGATAAAACTACTAATATAAGAGAATATGATAATAAAATAAGAAAAATAGCAAAAAAATATAAAATAGATGAAACTGATACTGAATGGACTAAAGGCACAAGAGAGATTCAGTTTAAAAAAGCATTTCAAAAAGAAATAAAAAAATATACTCAATTTTATAAAGAATATTCCAAAAGAATATAAAAATATCAATGTTATTTATAAGTTTTACTGATACAAATGATCAATACGATGTAAGGCATATGATATTTTATGAAAAAAATATATATCCAGACTTAACTTGGTTATCAAAGGAAGATATTGAAATATATAAGGAAGCTTATAAACGTTCTTAAATAATATTTTCCTATTAACTAGGAAAATATTATTATCTCAATAGTCCTATCATAATTTTACTAGAACGATGGGAATTAATGATAATTTTAGTGGGTCAAAAGGGAATACTAATATAAAAATTTATGAAGAAACTTATAAACATTCTTAATCATTATAATAAAACTGCTGTTTTTTTTTATTACCTATTATATTATTTTTAAACCATTTAAGATTATTAATACTGTCTTGAAAGAAATCATTTTCAATAATATTTAATGGTAGATCATACTTATTTTTTTTAAGCCAATATAAACATTTCAAAGTTTTCTTATTTAAAGTCAAAGATTGTGAATAAAGTCCTTCCTTAATATTATTACCATCCCAAGGACATTTATTTTCTTTTAACCATTCTAAATTTTTAATATTACCATTAACAACAGCCCAGAAAAATGTATTAGAATCTAAAGGACAGTTATTTTCTTTTAACCATATCATATTTTTAAGATTTCCCTTATTTGCTGCTTCGGCAAAAGTTGAACTACTCATTTGACATCTATTATTTTTAAGCCATTTCATATTTTTAAGATTACCATTTTCAGTAGCAGCAGAAAATGCATGACAATCTATAGGACAACCATTTTTCTTTAACCATATCATATTTTTCAAATTACCGTTTCTAGCAGCTGCTGTAAATGTATCAGAATCCCAAGGACATCTATTTTGTTTTAACCATTTCATGGTATTTAGATTACCATCTTTAGCAGCAGCCCTAAAAGTATTAGAATTCCAAGGACATTTATGTTCTTTTAAAAATTTCATAACTGTTAAGTTTTTACTAAAAGAAAAAGCAGTATCACTTAAAGGAAATTTATTTTCTATAAGCCATTTTAAATTATCTATATTACCATTAATTGCTGCATATGCGACTGTTACAAAATTATAAGGACAATTATTATCTTTTAACCATTTCATAACATTTAAATCACCAGTTCTTGCAACATCGGCAAATATAGTTTCATCCCAAGCAAAGCCATTATTTCTTAACCATTTAATTAGTTTAAAATCAGTTTTTTTTGTAGTGGCATAACTATATACATATGTATCATTTTTATCATAACATTTTATTTTTAATAAAAATTCCATCAATTTATAATTTTTACTATAACAAGCATTAGAAAATGGGGTACTATTATGGGGACATTTATTTTTATATAACCATATTATATTTTTAAAATTACCGTTACGACAAGCTTCTATAAAAGTACCATAATTCCAAGGACACCTATTTACTTTTAACCATTTCATAATTTTTAAATTACCTTTTTCAGCAGCATCTGCAAATATATCAGCATCCCATGGACACCCAATTTTGTATAAATATTTTATCATATTGAGATCATTGTTGTAAATTGCAACTTTATATCTATTTTTAGTCAATATAATACCATTTTGTATTAACCATTTAATATCTTCTATAATTTCTTTTTTCATTTTAATAAGTTAAAATAAAAATATATAGTTAAAACTCAAATTTTATATCTTGAGAGTTTCCTATTAACTAGGAAAAATATTTGAACTTAATATGCCTATCGTTTAATTTTTTAGTAGAGAATAGATGAATAAAAATTTATATTTATTGTAAATTATAATCCAAGATTTACTAAAATATATTTTATAACTAAGATAAATATTTTTTGTATCTTTTCAAAATATTATTTCTTTCAGTTTTATGGTCTACACAAGGTTTCGGATAATTAATATCATTATAATTTATATATTGAGTATCCCAATTTAAAATATCCTTAGAAGAAACATCTTTTAATTCAGGAATCCATTTTTTAATATAAATACAATTATTATCATATTTTTTTGCTTGTTCCCAGGGACTCATTATTCTAAACCATGGTTGAGCAGAAGCACCTGATATACTATTAGTCCAACCCTGATTATTTTGAATAGGATCTGCGTCAATCAGATGTTTCATATACCATTCTTCTCCAATTCTCCAATCAATATTTAATTGTTTGATTAAAAATGAAGAAGTAATCATTCTAACTCTATTATGCATATATCCAGTAGTATTTAATTCTCTCATACCAGCATCAACTAAAGGAACTCCGGTATTACCTTCTTTCCATAATAAAAATAACTTATCATTATTAGTCCAAGGAATTTTGGAGAATTTTTTGTTGAAATCAGCATTTTTTAAATTTTGATTAATTTGCTTTTGTAAAATTTCTGGATAATTAAATCCAATATTATAATAAAATTCCCTAAATATTAGTTCTCTAATAATATCATTTTTATTTGTTTTATATTTATTATATAATTCATAGTATACTTCTCTAATACTAATACATCCAAATTTAATATAAGCACTTAATTTAGTTGTATAATGTAATGCAGGGAAATCACGATATATTTTATAATCGTCAAAATGTCCCTTCCTAATATTACTTAATATTTTTAACGCATTTTCTCTACCTCCTTCTATTAATTTATCACTTTTAACATAAAAAATTTCTAAATTATCATATAATTTTAACTTATTATTATCTATTTTTTTTACGAATTCTATGTTAATATTTGGTATATTTGTTGGTTTTTTAGGTAATATTTTCAAAGTTTTATTATAAAATGAAGTAAATACTTTAAAAGTAGTATTATTATCTTTTACTATAGTATTCAAAGGAAATAAAGTATAATCTTCATATTCATATACTTTAATATTTTTTTTATGACAATATTCTTTTAATAAATGATCTCTTTGAATAGCATATGGTGATATATCTTTATTATAAAATATACTATCGATATTATAAATATTAGATAAATTATTCAATATATCATCTATATTTCCATATATCAAAAATAATTTAGTACTATATTTATCAGCTATAAATTTTTTTAAATTCTGTAATGATTCATCCATAAATTCTACACATTTATCAGAAAAATAAGAATTAGTTTTTTTGTTAATTTGTGTGGGATTTAGTTGAAATATAGGTAATAATTTCAAATTATGTTTATTAATGTATTCTAAACATTTAATAAAACCTATATTGTCATATAATCTTAAATCTCTTCTAAAAATATAAATAACACAGTTCATTTAATTTTATAAATATATATTAATTATAAAGTAAATGGGTTTATTTTTTTCTAAAACTCCAAAACCTGAAAATATTAAGAAATTCTTAAATTTGGGTATCGAAGTAACATATAATTGCGATGAAACAACAAATATTAAAGAATATGATAATAAAATAAGAAAAATAGCAAAAAAATATAAAATAGATGAAACTGCATCAGATTGGACAGAAGGTATAAGAGCAATTCAGTTTGAAAAAGCATTTCAAAAAAGAAATAAAAAAAATATACTAGATTTTATAAAGAATATTCCAAAAGAATATAAAGTATCAATATTATTTATAAGTTATACTGACACAAGTAACCAATATGGTGTATGGCATATGATATTTTATAAGAAAAGAATAAATCCTGATTTAAGTTGGTTATCTAAAGAAGATATAAAAATATATGAAGAGGCTTATGAACATTATTAGTGTATAATCTTCTCTTTATTATTATTTTTCTTTTCTTGTGACGAAATTCTTGCAGATTGTCTCAAAATAATTTCCGAGTTATCTTTGTCTTTAATATATTTTACTTTATTATAATAATTTGTTGGAACTATATAAACTACAACTTTATTATCATTAAGTGCAAGTTTTTTTAGATACATAGCCGTAATTCTATTAGAACGTCTTAGAGTATTAGATGCCAACATTTTACAAGATATAAATAGTTTAGTATGGTATATAAATTACTTTTATTAACTTTCAAATTTTTTTTACTTTATCTAAAATAAAAAAATTTATTGTTTTGATGGATATATTATTGAATAATAAAAGTAATAAAATCTAATAAAAAATATTTTTTTATGCATAAGTAAAGTCATAAATTAAATATGTATTTTATATGAATATAAAGTGATAGAGAAAAAAATCAAAATAAGTAATAGATTTAGTAATAAAAGATAATTTATCAATAAATTCTATAAATTCTATGTTATCCGAGAATAACTCTTTAATTAGTAATAATTTAATTTTTTTCTTTAAAATATTTTTAGGATTAGAAGACGATGATGTTTTAATAAAAGTAGGACTTTTTTCGGATACCTTAGAAATGTATATATTTTTAAATGTTTTACCTAAAAATAAATTTTTTCTTGTGTATGTTTTTGTAGAACTATTGATTTTATTGGTATTATATAATGAGGTTAATCCACCTGTTTGAATTCTAGGTTTTTTAGTAATATTTATATGTGTTTGTAGAGAAGGTGAATGTGCTCTTTTATGTTTCTCTTTATTTTTAATCTCGTATAATCCTATAGGATCAGTATATCTTTTATTTTTATGTGTTTTGTGAAAAATAGTAGGACAATTATATACTGATGAAAATGCTATTGAAATAATATCATTAGATAAATAATAAGATAAGTCATTATCTTCTATTTTATTAAGTTGCAAGCAAAGTTTAATTTGTAACCAATCCATAGCTCTTTTAATATCAAATAAAGCATAAATATATTCTAATGGTTTAAGATATATATATTCATTGGTATTTGTATGTATAGAATTTGTTTGATCTGAATATTTAAGTTTTAATTTTAATAAATCAGAAATTAATTTATAAATATCATTTTCGATAACAAAATTATTATATATGTTAGATTGTGTTTGTTGCATTTGTTGTTGTGATTTAATTTTAGAATTTAAATATGTTTTAGATTGTAAATATTTATTTAAAATATTTTTAATATTATTTATAATTTTTGCGAACCCACCTAAACTATAATCCCATTGCTTATTAATTCTATTATCTTTATTAAAAGTACAAGATTGTTTGATATCATTTTTAGAGAAATATAATATAATATTTTGATTAACAATTTCAATTTTATCAAATAATAATAATTCGTTATCACTCTTATTTAATGAATATTTTAATGTTTGTTTAAAAGAATTTCTTGGCGATGTTTCTAGTTGATTTTTAATTTTTTCTATTTGATTGTTATTCATAGCATTAAAAAGAGTAGAAATATCTTTAAATTCTTTATTTCTAAATTTATCAGATAAAAAAGACTTATCATTAATAATAAAATTATGAATATTTTTATCATTAATATAATCCAATATAACTTTATCTTGTATATGTTTATCATCTGAACTTTTTATAATTAATTCTTCTTCTTTATTCTTAATTCTAATAATATCATTTTTAATTTTATGTGTATTAATACCACATAATTCAATATTATCATCATTTTTCATTAAATTTTGAATATGCTCAAAATCTTCATAATCAAAACGACTAGAACTATTTTTACGAAGTTGACTGAAATTAATAGTTATATTATTTATTTTAGAAATATAACTTTTAATAATTATACTAATATTATTTATATATTTTGAATCTGAAACTTTATTAGATCCAGTTACATAAAAATCTTTGATAGTATCAGCAATAGCTAAATATAAAATTAATTCTTTATCAATATTTGTTATAATATCTGTTGAAGCATTATTAGTTTGCATATTATATAATAAAAATATAATTTATATTTAATATTTAACATTTTATTATGGAATCTAAGATATATACAGAAAAAGATCTGAATAATTTTGTAGATATATCTCCAAATGGTGTATTAATAATAGATGAAACACAAAAAATTTTAAAATGTAATGATATAGCAAATATTATATTTGGGTATAAAAATCCAAATACATTAAAAAATAAAAATTTGAATATAATTATACCCGAAAATTATAAGAAAGCACATGATTATTATATTAAATGTTATTTTAAAAATCCATACAAAAGAATAGGTAGAATATTTAATGGATTAAAAGCAGATAATACACTAATACCAATAGAAGTTAGTTTAACATATATAATAGTAAATGATATACCATATGTATTAAGTATTATAAGAGAAGTAAGAGAAAAAACACAAATGGAATATTTTAATATAATATTAGATTCAGTAGTAGATGGTATTATTTTATCAGATAAAGAAGGAAAAATTCAAATATTAAATAACCAAATATTAAATATATTTGGTTATAAAAGAGAAGAATTGTTATTACAACCTGTAGAAATATTGATACCAGAAAAGTATAAAAAAGACCATGTAATATTAAGAAATAATTTTATGAAAAATTTTGATAATATTGATGAAAATATGTTAACAAGATATTGTGAAGGAAAAAAAAAAAATAATACTATAATATTTTTACAAATATCATTAAGTAAAGTAACAATCGATCAACAACCAGCAATTTTATTAATAATACGTGATGTAACACAAAAAAAATTATTCGAAGAAGAATTAATTCGAACAAAAGAAGAGGCTGTAAATGCAGCAAAATCAAAGACAGATTTTTTAAGTAATATGAGTCATGAAATTAGAACTCCATTAAATGGTATTATCGGATCAATAGAATTATTTGACTTATCTGGTTTAAATAATGAACAATTAGAAACAATAGAAACATTAAAGTCATGTGCTGATTCATTAACAATTATAATTAATGATATTCTAGATTTCTCGAAAATATTAAATAATAAAATGTTAATAAGACCATTTACAGATAATTTAATAAAAATTAAAAATGAAATATCAAATATGACGAAAATATTGTTAAAAGATAAAAAATTACATATATATGAAGAGTTTAAAAATATAACAAATACTGATCATATATATATATATTTAGATTTTCAACGATTTAAACAAATTTTATTAAATTTAATATCAAATGCAATTAAATTTACACAAGAAGGAGGATCTATATATATAACTTATGAAATATTCTTCGATAAAAAAGAAATAATATTTCAAATAAAAGATACAGGAATCGGAATATCAGAAACAAAGAGACATTTGTTATTTAAAATGTTTTCTAGAGTTCATGACGGGATTTTTCAAGGTACAGGCTTAGGTCTTGTAATTAGTAAAAATTTAACAGAATTAATGGGTGGTACATTAAATTATACTAGTGTATTACATAAAGGAACTATATTTACCGTTAAAATTCCCTATAAAGAATTATTTACAAAGGAAGATATAGATGATAAAAATAAACAAAATTTAGTGAAATTAAATGAATTAAATGAATTAAATATTTTAGTAGTAGAAGATAATATAATTAATATGAAAATAGTACTTAAAATGTTACAAAAATTAAAAATATTAAATATTTCTCAGGCATCTAATGGTTTAGAAGCTTTAAATTTAATAAAAAATAATACTTTTGATATAATTCTAATGGATGTTCATATGCCTGAATTGAATGGTTTAGAAACTACCAAAAAAATTAGAGATTTTAATATACAAATTCCAATTATTGCAATGACTGCATCTACATTTGATAATGAAATTAAGCAATGTATGGATAGTGGTATGACAGATAAATTATTAAAACCATTTACCTTACTAGATTTAAAAAAAATTTTAACAAAATGGAAAATTAACTAAATAAAATATAGGATGCCTTTTGAACTTCTTGTAGATACAACATATAATAAATCAGATTTTTGTTGTAATGTAGTCATTTTGATATCATAATTATCTCTTAGATTTACTATTAAATTATATTAAGCTCTTGTTTGTATTGTTCGTATAATTTATTATCAATATCTATAATATTTAGTTTTTTATATTCAGTTCCATATACTTCTATCGCTTTTTTATTGTATACCATTGCTGCTTTTATTTCATTATCGTAACTACCAAGATAGTTTCTTTTACCGTCAATAGTAATATTTGCAGCCCATTTTCCTTTACTTAAACAAACACCGTTATAATTACTAGATTTAGTTTTTTTCCGCTTACTATTTATTTCTTTTACATATTTATTATATGTTTTTTTATCTATATTCAAAGAAGATATATCATTTATTGTAAATTGTTTATTATATTTTAATGAGGCTTCTTCAGCTTTAATATTATACGCTATTGCTGCAATTACTTCATTCTCATAAATACCAATATATTCATTTTTTCCATCAACATAAATTTGTGCTGTAAATTTATCTTTTTCTTTCATTCTAACACCGTGATATATGCTTGTTTTTTCTCTTACCCATTTATTACGTATTTCAGTTTCATATTCTTTGCGTATATCATCATCTATATCTAATATATTTAGATCTTTACAGTTTGGATCAAATTCTAAAGATTTTATATTATAAGCTAATGCTGCTTTAATTTCACTATCATAATATCCTAAATTATAAGATTCTTTATTTCTAAAAATTTTACCTTTCCATGGATTTATATTATTACCACTTTTATAAACTCCTTTATAATTACTTGTTTGTGTTTTATCTCTATTCCAATTTTCTAATACTTCATTTTTATATTCATTATAAAGAGATTCATCAATATCAATTATATTTGAATTTGCAAAATCTTTATATAATTCTTGTGCTTTTAGATTATATGCTATCGCTGCTTTTATTTCATTATCATATTGTCCTAAATTATATTGAATTCCGTCTTTATAAATACGTGCTCTATAACGTTCTACATTATTATAAATTCGTTTTATTACTCCATTATAAATACTAGAAGACTCTTCTTGTCTTTTTTCATTTTGATTAACTATTTCAATATTCTCATCTATTACTTCCTCTGTATTATCATTTTGAATAATTACATTTTCTGATTCTTGGTTTTTTATAAGATTTTTATTATTAATGTATTTATTATAATCTTTGTCTAAATTTAGACTTTCTAAATATTCTTTTATTTGCTTTAATTCATCCTCCTTTTGTTTTAGTTTATCTTGTAAAAGTTTTACTGCTGGTAATGGATTCTCATCTACTAATTTTATTAAACTATGTATAATCATATCTATATTTTGTTTCTCTTTTATTGTAAATAATTCTGTTAAGTTAGTTTCTTTCATTTCTATATTCTTTAATAAATTTATACTTTTAAGATATTTTTTGAATTCTTTCTCTACAAAACTCATATTATCACATTCAATTACAAATCTCATTTTAAAAATATCAAAAAATTTTTGATGTTGTTTGAATTCTCTTGTATAAATTTGCTCGGATTTTCCAAATTTATATATTCTTTCGCTATTAAAGATACCGATAAATGCTATATAAATTACATTTTTATTATTATAATCATTTATTTGATTTTCATTCCAGAAAAGTTCTTCATCATATTCTATAACTTTCTTTAGTGCATTTTGCGTTTCGATTAAATTGTTCTGTGCTTCTATTAATTTTTCTTTGGTATATCTATGCATTATTCTTTCCATTTTAATATAATAATTACAAATATCATCTGCTCTTTTGGTAGAAGCCTTAATGCAAAATTTCTTAAAAGTATTTACAGTAAGTAAAATAGTTTCCTTATTATCTGCAGATGAACTTAATTTATTAGTTACTAAGATAGTTTCTTTATTATCAGCTGATGAACTAAAATTATTATTATTGCTTTCTAATAGTGCTTTCGTAATGAAATAAATTTATAAATATATACTAATTTATAAATTTATAAAGATTTAAAATCTTTGTAATTAAATATGAAATTATTTATTTTATTTATAACAATAGATAAATCAAAATTTTCTTGATTTGGATTAAAACGTATAAAAGTATTATTTAATGATTTTATATAATTTTCTCTTTTTTTCTCATAAAATATATCTCTATCTTTATGATTGAATTCATCACATTCAATAACTAATTTATATTCTTCAAAATATAAATCTACTTTATATACACCAAATATTTTTTGTCTTTCTGTTTTAATAACATTTTTAAAAATATTTTCAATAAATCCAATCGTTTGATTTTCTAAACTCATTAAAATATTTTTTTGATTATGAGGATTATATCTATTTTTTATATTATATGTATTTAATGTTAATTCATATGTTTCTTTAGTTAAAAGACAACAATATTTTTTACCATTTTTTTTTCCTTCAGGTAATTTATAATGAATATTTTCCTTAAAATGTTTTTTAATAAAATGAAAAATATGACCTTTTTGTGAGTTAATAAGTTTAACAAGATTATCTAATTCATATAAAAATATATTTTCATTATCAATATCAGTCATTATTATAATTAATGCAATATAGAATAAGTAAATTATAAATATTTATATTCAATTTTTTTTATATTAAAATTATATTAATAAAATCTATTTTAATAATAAATTCATGCGAAAGCACTATCATAAACGAAATCTATATTTTCTATAAATTTTTTTGTTAATAATGTTTTTGCATGTCCTTTTTGAGTAAAGCCAATCCATTTCCATATGTCATCAAAATTAATAATAAATTTTGTGTCATCATCTCCATATTCTAAATATAATTTGAAACTATTTACAAATTGTTGTTGTTCTTCTGTATTTAATTCTGCTTTGATTAAACTAATTAATCTGTCATCTATATTAGTTAAGGAAGTATTATTATCTGCCATAATATTTGTATATTAATATACAAATATTTCTTTAAGTAATTTTTAAACGCATAATTTAAATTATATTTTAATAACACTTAATGAATTTTCTATATTTAAAATATTATTCCTCTCTTCTAATTGTTTTTTCTTTTTTCTTTCATTATTATTTTTTATTATTTTCTCTTTATTCTTTTCATAATATGGTTTTCTATATTTTTCGTATTTTTCTTTATCGTAAGGATATCGTTTATTTTCATCATATTTAACTAATTCTGCAAAATATTTATATAAATCTTCTCTCAGATTATCATCTGAAACTTTTTCTGATAAGAAATTTTGTAATTCACTCATTTTTTTGTGTGAAATAGTCATTTATTGTTTCTAAATATAATATATAATGATGTAATTTCTTAAATATATAAACAAATATAAAAATAAAATTTTCTAAAATTCCGTTTGGAATATATTTATTAATATATATATCATAATTCTTTAAATATATTTTTATACATAAAGAGCAAAGAGCTCTTAATTTTGACCATGAAAAATCATAGCTTTTTATATAAAATATAGAATTCCTTTTGATGCTCTAGTAGATGCGACATATAAAAGGCGAGCTTTTTGTTGTAATGTAGTCATTCTGGTATCATAAATATCTCTTAAATTAATAATGCAATACTCACTAGTTTGTCCTTGACTCTTATGTATGGTCAAGCTATAACACAAGCAAAATATTTCTTCGTTTTTCATAATACATGTTCTTAAATCTTGTTTTAATTTAATAATTGCACCTTCAACAATATCTTTATAAAGTGTAACTAATGATGGTTCTTCATTAATAATAGTTTCAGCAAAATCTCGAATATTTTTTTTTTCAGAAAGTGATTTAATAGTAGAGAATTTTTTTAATCTATTAACATTCGATATAATTGAACTAGTAATTTTTTCATATTCTGGTTTATCATAAATAATTAAATCTAATTTTTGTTTATTTTCGGTAATAATTTTTAATACATATTGGTTATTTTCTTTAATAACATCAAATATTTCAAATTCCGTATTATTAGTAAGATTTTTACTATAATGTGTCTTCATAATATATTTGGTATTTAGAAAATATCCATATTTTTTAATTTTAGTATCTTCCAAACATTTATCAATAATTTTAGAGAATTCATTAACACTTTTATTTCTATAACTTAGAACAATAAAATCTTCATCATTTTCTAAATAATCTTTTATTTGCTTAATAACATTATCTCTAATACCAGTTTTATTTACATTACATTTTCTAAGTTCAGTACATACTTCAGATAAAGATGGATGAAGATCTTGATCAATAAAATTTCTAGTAACTTCATAAATTTTATGAATATAAGAATCTTCGGTTCTTAATATTTTTTTTAATTCAAAATTAAAGTCATTATCATAATCATCGTCGAATATAATACTTTCAATATTAGAATTTTCTTGTTCTGTTATAGGTTCTAATTGATTTTTATCGCCCATACAAATGATTTTACCTTTACAAAAATTTTTAATAATATTCCATTTATCATCAGTTAACATAGAACATTCATCAATAATAACAATATCTTTATCATCCAAAAAATCAAGAAGATTTGTAGTACAATATTTTAATGGATTATTAATAATATCTTTATCTCTTTTAATTGCCTTAATTTTATCTGCATTATTTGTATCATCAATATAATAAACTTTATTTTTAATAAAAATACCACGTATATCTTTAGGGCAAAAATAAGTTCTACCATATTCATCAATTCTTTCAATACAATTAAGAAATTTATCAACAGTTTGAAAAGTTATATTTTTATTTTCAAGAAAATTTGTTTTTTGTTTAAGTACTTTAACAGCTTTATTTGTTGATGCTAAAAAATATACTTTATTATTAAAATATTTATTTTTAATAAGATCTAAAATAAATAATGCTATTACTGTTGATTTTCCAGTACCGGCACTACCAAATAGTTTAAAAATATTTGATTTATTTTGATTAATAAAAATTTGTAATTTTTCGAATGCTACAGGTTGATCTCCAAGCAAATTATCCATTTTTGAATATTATTGTATTTTTAATATGAAAACAAAATATATTTATATATAAAATCAAATTTTAAAATGATTTCTTGTAAAGAAAAATATAATATTAATCGTAAAGTATATTTATTAAACGTTTATAATTCAAAAGGTATTATGAATTCAAAATTATTATTAAGTAAATCTTTAGACCAAGATATTCAAGATTTATTAGTTAAAATGTCAAAAGGAAAAGCTACCAAAAAAAATATTGAATTAATTAAAGATGAATATTCTGAAGAAGATTTTATGTTAATTAATAAATATATAAAAACATCAGAATTGATATTTGATACAATATATCCAGATGAAACTTTTAATATTTTTAAAATGAGATTACATATAATCCTAAATGTTAGAGAAGATGATAATGTCTATATATGGTTAAAAAAAAATAATGTGTCAAATAATGATTTATTAGAAATAATTAATTTAATGTTTGGTAATTTAAATATATTGTCAAAAGATATTGTTATATCTAATTGTAAAAATATTTTTGACAGAGATATAACAACAATTTTAACAGAAAATAATGTTAATAAAATAAATCTTTATAATATTTTAGTAAAATTAGATGATTTAAAAATAAATCAACAAATAGGATATTCATATATAGGAAGCAATTTAGAAACAAAATATATAGAGTCTAATCCATTTAATGATAATGCACAGATAATAGATGATAATTTTGTATCATCATCAGGTGAAAAAAATTATATTTATAATATCCAAAAATATGATAAATTATTATTAGAAACAATAACTTATAATATAAAAGAATTTAATATATGTTTAAAATCTGATTTATTAGAATATGCAAAGAAAAAAAATAATAATGATTTATTATTACACTCATTAGAATATAAATATTTTCCTTTATCTAATATTGAAAATATTAGAGATATTAAAGAAACTTTAAATATTTTAGATGAGAGAATTAATAAAACACAAATGAATGCAATTAATAACTCACAAGAATATTTAAAATATCTAAAAATAATTTTAAAACCGACATATAGTATTAATACTGTTAATTTGGAAACAATATTCAAAAATATAAAAACATTAAATATAGTGCCATTTATAGTATATAGATCTAAAACAAATAATAAATATAAAGTAATAAAACAATCATTAAATAAAATATATGATGATGGTACAAATATAATAATAGATATTAATCATTTTAAAAAATGGACAACTAGTAAAAATAAGATAATAGAAAGACCAAAAGAATCATTATTATTTAAATATTATATAAAAAAATATAGTAGTTATAACAAATTTATAACAATAATATTACATGAAAATTTAGATATTAATATTATTTATAATTTTGATATAAATGAAAAATTTACTTTAGATGAATTAATTGAATCTTTTGATAATATTAATAAATTTATTATAAATATTATAAAAGATTATACATTAATTTACCCTCTACTAACTAACGAAATATTAGATAGGTCCAACATATTAATTAATTTATTTAATTTAACGTTAAATTTAGAATTAAATTTAGTAAAAACATTTGAACAAGACGAAATAACATCATTGATAAATTATATGTATCCTTATTTTGATAAAATAGAAAGTGATAAATTTAACTATAAAAATTTAATTAAATTTAAATATAAAAGAGTAAATTCATACTTTTCTGAAAAAGATATTTATAAATTATTAAAAAAAAATCATGAAAAAACTGAACTTAATAAAATTGAAATATTAATAGAAAGATTTTTAATTACTAGAGATAAAGCAACTGAATTATGTAGATTATATGAAGATTATTCAGATGATTTAATTAAGTTTGAAAAAAATTTTATAATGGGAACTTTTATAATTTTAAATTTTTATAGAAATAAGGTGGTTTTTAATAATATAAATTCTTATAACGAATTTTGTAGAATAAGAAATTTAGTAAATAGTCTTTATAAAATAAATATTTTAGATAATATAGAAAAAATTGAATTAAATGTATTAAATAAAATAAATTCGAATTCAGATGATAATTCTTTACCATCAATATCTTTATCAAAATCTTTATCATTAAATTCATTGTCAAATTCATCCAGATCTACGTCAAGATCTTCTGCAAATATTTATATTCCAGATTATGATGATGATGATATAAATAATGAAACCGAAGAGGTAAATTTTTTAAAAGATGAGGATAATGTGGCTATGGAAGAAAAAACTATAAAACATACTGAAAAAAAAAAGAAAAATATTTATATGAGTATATTAGATAAATTAAGCGAGGCAGATCCAGTTTTATTTAATTTTAAAGCTTCAAAAGAATTTTCTGGTTATTCAAAACAATGTCAAAATAATAGACAACCTATTGTTTTAAATAGAGAAGAAAAAAATTATATAGATAAATATTTTCCAAGATCTTATACTGGATATTTACAATATGGTAGTTCTATAAATTTAATGAATAAAAATTTTTATATTTGTCCGTCTATTTGGTGTCATATTAGTAGAGTCTCATTAACTCAAGAAGATTTAAATGAACGAGGAGGTAAATGTCCTGAAGGCGAAGACCCTACAAAATTTGATTATAAAATAGAAAATAATATAGAAATATATAATAAAAGATTTCCTGGATTTTTAGGAAAAGGTAAAGGACAAAAACATCCAGATAATTATAATTTACCTTGTTGTTTTAAAAATAAACAGAAAGATACTCTAGAAACAATATATGATGAGGAAGAAAAAAAAAATAGTCAATCAAATATATTAGAAGACAAAAATGAAGGAGAAAATGAAAAATATATTTTTGGTAGAGTAAATATGGTTACACCGTTTAATAGATATACTATTTTACCTCCGGTTATTTCTTCATTATTGCAAGATGAATCAAATAATCAAGGTGGTTCAATTAATAGAGAAACAAAATCATATGTAAGAAAAGGTGTTGAAGAAGTTAGTGATATGTTCTTATCTTCGATAGTTATGTTATTAAATAATGACGATATTAAATCTGTTAGAGATTTATTAAATATTGTAATTGATAATTTGAAACCATTAGATTATTTAAGATTAAATAATGGTAATACATTAAAATTATATTATACAAATACAAGAACAATTTATATGAAAGATGAATTTAGAGAATTTAAGGAATGGCTAAATAATAATACTATATATGTAAACAAATTAGAATTAGGTGATTTAGTTAACTATTTAAATGAATTATCCGAATTTAAAATATATAGAGATGATACCAATGAAATTTTAAGATTAAAAAAAAATATATTACGAGAATATTTAATATTTAATTCATATACTAATTTCCTATATTATCTACAATCAGATATTCCTAAAAATCATGAAGAAATGTTAGATTTATTATCGTCTAAATTTAATTTTGTTAATAAACACAAATATAATATTATTATATTAAATGAAGATATCGAAAGTAATAATACATTTATATGTTGTTCGAAATATTATGATTCGAAATACGAAGTAGATTTATTAAAACCATTTGTATTTATATTACGAACAAATATTATATATGAACCATTAATATATATAGAATCTTTTAAAGGATCTGTTAAAGAAACTAAAAATTTTAATATTATGAATAATAGTGTTATTAATAATATAGTTAATATATATCGAAGAAATTGTAATATAGAAGGATTAAAAAATTACATAAATCCTAGAAAATTAGAACAAATAATTTTGTCATTATCAAATACTATCAAATATTTAGTAATAACAACAGATTTAAAATCTATTGGGTTTATATTACATAATAATTTATTTGTTCCATTTAATAGATATAATTCTATATACACATTAAAATATAAATTAATTTATTTACAAGATATTTATAAATTAAAAGTTAAATTAGATTCTGAAGATATTACTAAAAATATTGATTATTTGACAAAATTCTATAATAATATTAATAAATTACTATTAAGTACAAAAAACACAGAAAATTTTTATAATATAAATGAAGTTATAGAAAATAATAATAAATTAGAAGCAATACTTTTACAAATCAAAAATTTTGATAATGTTTTAATACCAGTAAATCTTAACCAAGAATATGATAATGAATTAATAAATGAAATAGTTTTATTATCTAAAATAAATGAAGAAATATTTATAAATTATCAAGAAAAAAATGAAGAAAAAATATATAATGAATTTAATATAGAAAAAGATACTTTAATAAATAAGGCATTATTATTAGTTTCTAATTTTATAATCTCTAATCCCAGTATTTATCAAGAAATTAATCATATTAAACACCCTTTAAATCCTTTTAATTTAAAAGAAAAACAAAATATGATAATTAATATAATTGATTCAATTGCTAATGAAATAAAACAAGAATTTACTTTAACCGATAAATTAATTAAAATTATTTCAGAAGAAATCTTATATAAAGATATTTCAGTTATAATTAAAAGCAATTTATTTGAAATGAAATTACAAGATAATGAAATATTATTTGATCAACAAGATATAGAAGCTAATAAAATTGATGAAATTATAAAATCTATTGATAATCCATTTAAAAATATATTATCTAGTAGTGAAGATTCAATTAATTATATTGATATTAAATTAAATAAAACTTTAAAGGATTGGAATAATATTATTACAAATAATTATGAAGACATTTTACCTAAAACACCATGGGGAATTATGATGAAAGATTACAAAATTAATGTTGCTACAGAATATAATAATCTTTATTTATTAAAATTATTTAAAAAAATATCTAGTTTTAAATTACATAACAAAACTACTGTAAATATATTGCAAGAATTCATTAATAATAAAAGACTTACTGATTATATTCAAAATCAAAACTATTTTTTAACTACACAAAAAAATAATATTAGATTTAAAAATCTTTTTAAAAATTTTGCAGATGATTCTTGGATCGCTATTAGTTCTATTTTTGATAATCCTGATTATTATTTCTCAACATACGAAATTTTAGCTCTTGCTGAATTTATTAATATTAATGTTACTATTATTGGTAGAAGTAGAAAAGATGGAGAATTTCCGAATGGTATAATACATGTTTATAATGATAGCGAATTTTATATATTCTTTCATATTACATTAGATTATGAAAAAAAAAAATATAATAAAATACAACTTATAATGAAAAATGATAAAGTTATTTTAACTAGAAGTGATATCAAAGATAATTTATGGAGAATGATGCAAGCTAATATTTTAACTGAAATTATTGTTGATACTTAACTTAATCTAAGTTATTACTAAATTTTCTAGAATATATTGGTTATATTTTTATATTACACCCGCTTAGAATAAACTTGCTAATTGTTATATATTTTGTATTAACATCCGTACAAAGTTTATTCTAAGCAGGTAAATGGACCGTTCTAAATGTCCAAAGGTGTAAAAACTACATTATCATCTATCTATCTACTTCTAAAAGGATTGTAGTCAGTTAGCAAGTATATTTAATACTACTATTATATAATAATTAGTATGCTTATAGTACAATATAATACCATTCTTTTATATTTTCTGTGTTAACATTAAGACTGATTTATACTATAAGAACTGATCATAGAGAATGATAATTTAGTTATTTCTGTTTCACAAAATATTCATATTATTTATTTATAAATATGATTATTATCAAAATTAATGCATAGCATCACCATTTATTTTGAACAGGTGTAATTCTTAATCAAAATAATTAAATTTTATATTTGAATATTTTGTTTCTAATCCAAGTGAACTAACAGCACCCCATGTTGGAATCCAACATTCTTTTGCTTTCGATAAATATAATGTTCCCAAAGCAAATGTGCTCCTTGATAAAATAACTATATCACAATTACATAAATAATATAAATCTAATGATGGATCATCTGATCTTATAGTATTATATGGTAAAGTAATCTCCCCAATTGGAGATGCAACTATTAATACTTCATGATTTGGATATTTTAATTTAATTTTCTTGACAATACATTCTATTCTATAATCACAAATTGGTGCCTGGGCATTATATAAATTATGATTAGATAATATATTATTTGCATATAAATATTGTGAAAAATCAGAATGATCATAATCCGTATTATTTATTTTATTTAGATAATAATTAAATGGTATTGATCCATCATAATCTATTCTATTATTAAAATTTATGTCATCTAATCTTAAATGTATTAATATTGTTTTAGATGGATTAAATGGAATTAAATAATCTCTAGATAATGCGTATTCATCAATAAAATTTATTATTTTTGATAAATGCTGTTTAAAATAACTAACTAAATCTGATTTTATCATTATTACTGTTTTTGAACATAATGTTAACCAGTTCTCATTATTATCAAGTATATTAATTATAGTACCTTTTTTATTTTTATTGTTATTATATTCAGTAATATATTTTTTTAAACCTAATGTAAAAATACTGTTTGGATATAATTCTTCATTATATTCAATATAATATGAATTATAATGTGCATATATTAATTGACAAATATACCATGTTAACTGCATGCCTAATCTATCTCCACCCCCCGTTTGTTTTATACTTATATAATTTGTTTCCATATTTTTATATAAAATATTTATATTTTAATTATATTTATAAATTTTTTTATATTTATATTTATAAATATTTTTGAATTAACTGATGTAAATCACAATTATTCATAGAAATATAATGAGAGCAATGTGGTATTATAAAATATTTAGAATCTGTTATTTTTGTTGATAAACTTTTTACCTCCTCTGCAGAAGGTAAAAATTCATCATTTTCACCTGCTAATAATAATGTTTTACATTTAATCTTTGAAATTTCATCATTTTTTTCTATTAAATTTAACCCGGTTTCAATCCAATTATCTATTCTATGTTGTATATAGATTGGTGAAATATTAAATATATTTATAAAAATATAAAAATATGAATAAGTATGAAATTTTGATTCTTTGGGAAATCTTCTTTTTAAATAATCTACACTTTTAAATATCTCTATTATTGAAGGACCATGTGTTATTACATCCAGTATTATAGAGCTTGAAAAATTTGTATCATTATTTAAGTGAGAACTTAATTTATCCGAATAATTAACTTTATTAGACCAAATACTTTTAAAATATGATGTAGCTGGATTAATTAACATTAACTTAATTTTTTTTTTGTGTTGAATTCTATTTGTTAAATATATTGCTGGTAAAGCTCCAAATGATTCACCTATTATTATTAACTCATTATATTTTATTGTATCAGTTATATATTTATTAATATAAAAACATAAATCATCAAATGTAGCATTTGTACTAAATCCAGACACTACACTATGTATATTATATTCTGATCGCATACTTAAAAAATGAGGATAAAATGACACTGCACTCATATCTAGTCCTGGTAAATATAAAATTGATTTTTTTTTTAATTTATTTGTAGAAGTTTCATCTAAATTATTTACAAATGTTAAATCTAAATGTTCTATATGTGTTGCATTCTGTAATCCCGGAAAGTTTAGAATAGTTTTACGGGTATTAAAACTTTTCTCTTCTTTTAAAAATGAATAAATATCTTTATTCATATCTATAATTGTATTTCTTATATTAAATTGTTGTGTAAATTTGCTTAATATCATTGTTGGTTCATTTTTATTACTAATTAATTTATGTTTATTTTTTAAAGATGTATTCTTAATACATATATTATTTATTAAAGCTTGTAAAGATATAAAACAAGATACAAAAATAATATTTTTAAGTAATAACATATTTTATAGATTAAGTACAATATATTTAAATACTAACAAACTTGAACTTATATTTTTTTAGTGTGATTTAAGTAATGTCCATTTAAAATATTTGATCATTTAATGGATATGACTAACACTTCCACTAATCAAAAAAAAAATATTTACAATATTATACATAATCTAAAACCATTATATGGGTGTATTTGTCTTTATTTCTACAATCAATTCTGTAATTTTTTCTATCTTCCTTTTTTATGCATGAATTTCTGTATTATTTCTTCGTGCACATTTTTCATTTTGTTGTATATTTCTTGAATTGCAATCTCATGCCGATCATATTTATTCATAGGATAAATTATTATATATTTATATTTTTACATTTTTACATTTTTACATTTTTACATTTTTATATTTTTACATTTTTAGATGAATTTACATTTCCAGATGAATTTACATTTCTAGATGAATTTACATTTCTAGATGAATTTACATTTCTAGATGAATTTACATTTCTAGAAATAGGTATTGTATCAAATGTTGGAGTCGTTTGAAATGGAGGAATATTAACGTTGGTTTTTGTTCTTTTTTTTTGTTTTTGTAAAACTAATGGTGCAAGTTTAGAACTTACTTTTTCTTCTATATCATCTACTCTATCATTCAAATTTTCTATCATAGATTCTTGCCAATATTTATTAATATCATTTAATATTTCATCTACTAATTTTACTCTAAATATTGACTGTTCTAAATTTTCATGAGCTCTTTTTTTTCTATAACCCATAATTTTATATTTAAAATTACGAAATTTTATAGTGTCTTTGATTTCTTTACCATTTATGTATAGCCGTTCTGATTTTGTAGGATGTCGTTTTGAACTTTTTTTGACACTAGAAGTGCTTAAATTTACATTTACACTAAAATGTTGATTTTTATAAAATGCTATTTTTTTTTTTACTTCACTAAATTCTGGTTCTATTTTATCTTCTATATCTTTTAAACGCGCTTGTAAATTAGATATTCTAGATCTTCTCCATAATACTTTGGTTTTATGAATTATTTTATCTATCATTTCAGAACATTCTTTTATTTGATCATCAGATAAGTATTTTTTTAGTCGATATTTATAATTAGATATTTTTCTTGTTAATTTTGAAAACTCTTTTAAATTTTTTGGTGTATTAAATTTATTAGTTTCTTCTGAATTATTTGACTTAATCGAATTTCTAGACGGACTATTATTAGAATTTCTTGATCTTTTATTAATACCTTGAGGTAATGGTATTGGTTCTGTTTCTAATGATTGAGAATTATTTCTAATATTTTGCATTGTTTCAAAATTATAATTTGCATCTTCTATAAAATCTGCTAATTCTACTAATTCTGCATTATTCATACCTGTATTGTTTATTTGTGTATTATTAGTTTGTGATCTCTTAGATTTTGACATATTTTTATTTATATTATATCATATTATTTTATGTTATTTTATATTATTTTATATTATAATTAGACCGCTTTTAATTTATGATTATTAGTTTTATTATGTAATCATATCAAATATTCTCTAAATGCTCCTATATCATAGAGTATATAATAATATGGAATTTCTTTTTCTCTTTCTTCTCGAATGATATGTTTTGATAGAATACGAATTTTTAGTCCTTCTTTATGTTTTGCTTCAAATAAATATTTATCACATTTTTTATTACTACAATGCTCTTTTTTAATACCTTCAATTTCTTTTTATATATGTGGTTATAAAACCAAAAACCCCAAGCAGAGGATTATATATATAGAAAAAATTTAATGTCTCTGCTTGGGGTTTTTGGTAATTAAAAGAATATTTTTAAATTATTTAAACAAATAATTGTCTTCTATATTATTAATTTTATAAATATTACAGAATTTATTCCAGTTATTGAAACTGATGTGTTTCAATAAAATATAGTAACATTGGTTTTTAATTTTTGCTTTTTTTTGGATAAATAGAACTTTCAAATTTAATTTGAAAAACTTCAAAAGTTAAAAAAAATATTTTTAATTATTAAATGACACAAAAAGGAGATAATTCCACTAAAAATATATCTGCTAAAAAAAATTCTAATTTGAGTTTTAAATCAAATAGTAATTCTTATAAAATAGTTATACCTAAATTTCAATATGGAGTACGTTCTAATTCTAATCGTAATCAAGATTTTGAATCTATAATAGAACAATTATTTGGTAAAAATTTTGAAAAATCTTTAGACAATAATATTCAATTTGATAGAGATAGTTTGTATAATTTATTTAAATATTTGGATATATCTATATATTATTATATTGATAATAAAAATAAATTATTTAACTTATTACAAACATTTAATAATAATAATAATAGTAATAATAGTAATAGTAATAATAGTAATAATAGTAATAATAGTAATAATAACTTTTTTAATACTGGGGTAAAACCTCGTCAAATTTTAAGAAAAAAAATAAACCATTATCAATTTTTGCTAAATAATATAATAAAATTAGATGATCAATTAGATAAATTATTTGGTAAATCTAGTTTTCAAAATGAAGTTAATTCTGATATACAATATGAAAGAGACATTACAAATTTTTTTAAACTAATGGATAAAAAAAATGATCAGCAATTTAATAGATTCATTTTAGAAGAAAAACGTAAAAAAAATTTAAGAGATAAAGGTATATTTTTTAATGAATTAATAAATGAAAATATTTATTCAACTAGTTTTCAAGATAAATTAAACATTGATCTTTCAAAAAAATCATATAATTCATTACATTCGTTATTAGAATTCGATAATATCAATAATATCGTGAATATTGGCCAAATTAGATTTGATATATTAATTAAACATCAACTAAATCATCAAAAAATTAAAAAAATAGATAAGTTATTATATCCTGTATATAAAAATTTTCAAAAAAACTTCTCTCTACCATTTGATTCATACCCAAAATTACAAGAATTTCCATCTTATATTAACATTACATTTGTTAACAAAACTACACATTTTTTTTTAGAACATTTACAACATCAATATTCGGATTATATTGCACCATATAATTCAAATACAGGCTTCAGATATAATATAAATACAAAACAATTGTTTTTAAAAATGCGTAACAAAAAGATAATTTTATTATGTAATAATACTAATACGTTAAATATCAATAAAGAGAATTTTGACAAATTTATTAGAGAATTTCAATATTATAAATCTCGTAATAGATATTTTTACTTATTACATTCTAAATTATTTGATAATAATAAAAAGGGTCATGCTAATATCATTATAATTAATTTTTATAAAAAAGAAATATACTATTTTGAACCACATGGAGATAGTAATAAAAATCATGAGAAATATCAAGTTCAAGATCTTTTTAGTAGGTTATTCGAAATGATATTACCAGATTATAAATTTTTACCACATATCAATTGGTGTCCTAATCTTAAAGTACAAAAAAATAATGGAGCTTTTAATAGACGTAATGAAGAGTTTAATAATTATTTAATAAATACACAAAATACACCAGATATTACTACTAATTGGTTACAACCAGGAGGATATTGTGCTCCGTGGTGTTTATGGTTTGTTAATTCGTTATTTTATACATTTGTTAATCATAATTTACAATTAGATTTATTCGCATCTACTCAACATATTAAATTACTTGAACAAGCAGTTAAAGGTAATAAAAACATATATTTAATAAGATGGTTCTCTATATGTTTAGTTTTAAATAAAGCTATATTCGATAATAACTGGAATAAATCTATATTTAAATTTAAATTAAAAGATGGTACTGAAATTAATGATGATTTAAATTATATACCGACATTTGATAAACTTCATAAAATTATTAATATATATTTAAAATTTAAGAAAACTCAATTTAAAATTAATACTAATAGTTTTAATACTATTAAATCTAGAAAAATATATGGTAATACTCAAAAAACATTGGCCAGAGATTTAAAAGAAGTTAGTAAATTATTCCTAAATCCTAATTATACAATTACAGAGAATAGTCTATCTAAAAATAATTCACCACAAACTTTTGTCTCTACATTTAAAGGTGTTTCTTTTACCTCTGATTAATTTACACATGATTTGTTAGAAATTCTTCTTTTAATTTATGATTATTAGTTTTATTGTGTAATAGTATCAAATGTTCGCGAAACGCTCCTACATCGCAGAGCGTACAATAATATGGAAATTCTTTTTCTCTTTCTTCTTGAGTACTATGTCTAGATAGAATATGTATTTTTAATCCTTCTTTATGTTTTGCTTCAAATAAACATTTATCACATTTTTTATTACAATGCTCTTTTTTTGGGTACTTTCGATTTTTAATATATATGATTGTAAAAATTATAACGCCCTGCGGAGGATTTATGTATAAGAGAAAAATTAATGTCTCCTCTAAGCATTGTACCTTTTTTAAAGCTATTTAGATATATTAAATAGATATATATGCTCTATTATCTATTACAATTTATCTTAGACTATTGGTTTACAATTATTTATTTGTATATAAATATTTACTACAAATAAAAATCTAAATATTAATTAATGAAACACAAAAATAATATATTAAACAATTTACAAGATTCTGTATATGGAGTTATTGGATGTAATAATAAGGATACTAAAATTATTACAGTTAAAAATAATACACAATTAAATCTAGCTAATAATAAAATTCAGTTTGGATTACTTGCATCTAAATTAAAAATAGGACCGACTATCTATGATGTAAAATATTTAAAAAATAATAAAAATGAAACAAACAAAATTCAAGTAGTTATACATAAAGTTATGATAGTTAAAGATTTTAAATTAATTGAAGATGAAGTTTTAAGATTACCTGATGGTGGAATAATAGAAATATTTGTTTACTATAAAATTAAAAATGGATTTCTATATATTAATTACTTAGAAGATGATGATAAAGAAAATATCTCATTAATATTTAAAAAACTATTTAATTATTCTAAAAAAAATATAGGATTTTTTCCAACTAAATTTTCTTTTGCTGTTATAGAATATAAACAACAACACAAAAAATGGTTTCACAAAAAATGGTTTATTACTAATTGTGATCTAATTAAATATAATAATAAAGAACAATTTATAGAAAAACTTAAAAAATATCTCAATAATTCAAAAACATTTGAACAAAAATTAGTATTACAATCATTACAATATTATAATAAAAAATATAATGATGATTTCTCAAAAATATTAGGTACTATTCTGAAATAATTATAGTTCATTTAAAAATTCCTCTTTTAATTTATGATTATTAGTTTTGTTGTGTAATAGTATCAAATGTTCTCTAAACGCTCCTACATCGCAGAGCGTACAATAATATGGAAATTCTTTTTCTCTTTCTTCTTGAGTACTATGTCTAGATAGAATATGTATTTTTTATCCTTCTTTATGTTTTGCTTCAAATAAACATTTATCACATTTTTTATTACAATGCTCTTTTTGGGTACCTTCAATTTCTTTTTTTTTTTTTATATCTCTGGTTGTAAAAACTAAAAACCCCAAGCGGAGGATTTTATATATAGAAAATATTGAATGTGCCCGCTTGGGGGTTTTTGGTAATTAAAAGGATATATTTAAATTATTTAAACAAATAATTGTCTTCTATATTATTAATTTTATAAATATTACAGAATTGATTTCAGTTATTAAATCTAAACTCTAAAATTTGCTTTTCGTTCCTTCAATTCTTTTTTCTTCTTCTTTTTTATAACCAAATACGACGAGCAGAGAATTATATATATAAGAGAAAATGAATGTTCCTGTTTGTCGTATTTGGTTATTATAAGATTAAATTTGTTATTTAAATAGATAATTCTCTTCAATTTTATCAATTTTATATTTAATATTAAAAGAATTCCAATTATTAAAACTAAAATATAATTTACTAATATTTCTATTTTTTATACATATATCTATATTAAAAGTATCTGTTAAAATTTTCTTAACAATTAGTAGTTTTCCTTTATAATTATCAATTTCTTTTAATTTATTATATTTCTTATTATGACTTAAATCATATAAATCTCTAATTTTTTTATACCAATCTTCATTTAGATTTTTTAGATATTTGTCAATACTACAATTAAATTCTTTTCTATTAACTTCTATTTTCTTTTCTGGATTAATAAAATCAAGTAAATATTGTCCCTCAATTAGTTTTTCATAGAATCTCTTCTTATTAATTTGTAATAATCTAAAATTAAAATCTTTGTGCTCATCTATTAATTCTCTAATTTTACTCATATAAATTTGTTTATTTTCTTCTAAAGTATTCTTTAATTCATAATTTCTTAACATTACATAATATTTATCCAGTATTTTTGAACTTTGACTATAATGCCCTATATAGTTATCAAAGAATTCTTTAGAAACATTCCTAATATCTCTAAAATTCCAAATATTAATTGCAACATCATAAGTATATTTCATTTGTTTTTCATATTCTGTTAGAGATTCTCTGAATTGTTTTTGACATAATATATCAAATTGTTCAGAATTAATAAGAAATTTAGTATCAAATTCTATAACTTTTTTAAGTTTTGCTTTATATTCTTTCATAATTTCATTAGCATTATCTATTTTGTCTTTACTGGCGGTAAAAAGTTTAATTTCAAAAGGAATATTATAATCTTTTTCTAAAGTATTCGTAAGAATATCTATATAAAAATGTAAAGATTTATTTTTATTATATAGAATACTTTTCATAGTTTGATAAGACATTAAAGTATTGTCAAATACTATATCAGTAGTATTATGATATTTAAGATTAACACTTTTTGTGATATTTAATGAATCATTAGGAAAATATGCATTAATCTCAGCAGTATGTGTATCTAACCAATATTCAATTTGTCCTTCGGTAATAGGATAATCTTCAAAACTAAATTTAAGAATATTATTTATGAATAAATTCATTTTACCATTTTTAAGTTGTCTGACTCTAAACATTTGTTGTAAAGTATTATCAACAGTAGGAGTATATAATGAATTTTCGATATAACAAACAAGTTCATCAAAATGTAAATTTGTAAAACTGATTCCAGCAGATATTGTGGGTGAATAAATAACACATTGATATTGAGTCCAAATATCATTAGGATTAATTGAATGTTTTTGTAGTGTAAGAGTATCAGTAGAACTATTATAAACGATATATTTAATATCTGGATATTCTGATTCAAGTTTATATTTAAGTAATTCTGTAAAAGCTTTAGTAGATGAGCTTACAACTATATTTTTTCCTTCTGTAAGATTATTTATAATATAATCTAAAGCATTTTTCTCTAACAAACTTTTATAGGTATTATTATTATTAATTGTAATAACCGCATTTCTATTAGTTTCTTTAACATATTCATTCTTAATCCAATAACATTTAATATTTTTTTTATCTTCTAAATATTCAACCATATTATAAACAATGGTATTATCAATACAAGCATCTAATAAATAAATATGTTTTGCTTGTAAAAGAAGTAATTCAAATTTGAGACTTAAAAAATTAATATCTTTGATAAGTGGTGAATTAAAATGTAAAAGAACACTCATAGCTTCATCTATAAAAATGTAATTAAAGTTCATTGTATTAACTTTCCAGAGACTATCAAGACATATAATTACTTTATTATCTATTATTTTTCTAGTATCTTTTCTATCTAAATAATTAATAAAACCTAAGTCTTCTAATTCTTCAGAATATTTTTTAGAAAGTAGAATTTGATAAGTGATAAATAAACATTTAGTATTAGGATCAGAACAATTAATTTTGATAAAATTGTTAATTAATTCGTTAGTTTTTCCAACACCCATATTAGCACCAATAGCTACAAGTGGTTTTAATGGATATTTATTCATATTTATGTTATTATATTTCTCATTCCATTCGATTAAATTATCTTTACAATGAATAGTATTTTTAATATATAATTCATTAAGTTTAGATAAAGCATCAAAAGAATTATTAACAGAAAAACTTAGTAATTTGTTAGTATTACAACAACTATCATTAAAGCAACCGTATTGTAAAATATTATTATTTTTATAATAATCAAAATAAGATCTATTATTAGTATGTATTCTATTAGCATAAGGACAAACAATATTATTTTCAGGATTTATACAGAATCTGTAAATACATTCTGTGATATACTTACTATATTTAAAATCTGGATTTAATTGTAAATAATTTTTTATATCCGAATTAGTTTCTAATAAATTTTGTATATTTGAAAGTAGTTGTGAATTTATAGTTCCATTAGAATTGTTTGTTTTAGTAATAATTTTAGTATATTTTGGTTTAGATAAAGTAGTATTTTTAATTTTTTGAAAATCAGCATCAATTAGTAAAACTTTATCAATATCTAAATTAATATTAATACAAATTTGAGGATTTTCTGGATGATTATTAAGGAGATGGTCTTTAATATCTTCAGAAGAATTTTCAAATGGTAATAATGGTAAATTTTTAGTCAATTTAGAGGAATAAAGAATTCTAAATGAGCGAAAATTAGTATAAACAGAATTGTCTATAATAGATTCATAAATTTGTTCAGTAGAATTCTTATTTTTAGATTTGTAATAATAAAACAGATTTCGGTCTTCATCGTTAGTATATTTGTTACTCAAAAGAAAATTATTAAAATTAAATGTAAATTTTTTCATTTGTAAAATATTTTTCATAATTATATTAATTTTAATATGTAGAGAAATTTTTGGTTTTAAATTGTTAAGTTTGGTATAAGAAACTTGTATATTATTTCCTATAATAAATTTAATATCTTCCGATTTATAATATTGTTTAATAAAAATATTTAGATTGTAAATAAATCTATCAAGAATAAGAGAACAATAATTTTCATAATTATCAATAATATCAATATCAGTATCAGTACAAAGGGTTCTATCTAAATCAAAATACATATAAACTGGAGTGAAAGAATCTTCGTAAAGAATTTCATACAAATTTGTATGTTTATTATTATTTAGATATTGGATATATTCATTATAAGTAGTGAAATGAGCGAATTGTTTTGCATTTTTATCACCAATATCTCTAGAAATAAATAATTTATTATTGAAATTATCCTTAATAGAGTTCATTAATTCATTTTTTGAATTATACCAAATCATTTTTTATTATGTGTGTTTTATAATGTATACACATATTTCTTTAAGTAATTTATAAACGAATAAAAAAAATAAAAAAAATTTAAATTTTAATATTATTTAATTTTTCTTCAATAGTAGAATTAATTATTAATTCTTCTTCTTCTTTCTTTTGAAGTTTTCTTTGTTGTCTTTGTAATTTAAGCGTCTCGTTTCTTTTTTTATTTATTTTGTCACGGTTTTTCTCTCGATATGGTTTAATATATGCTTCATACCTTTCTTTGCTATAAGTATTATTAAAAACTTTATCTTCTTGATATTTAAAGAGTTCTTTAAGAAATTTAATGAATTTTTCTCTATTATCCTCATTTTCAACAACTTTTGCTAATTCTTCGGAAATAATTTTCATTTTTTTATGAGTAATAGCAACGGTGGCCATAATAAATTCTAATTTAATATAACTAAATAATTTTAGAAAGATATACTTAAATAAATTAACATAATAATTCCTTAAGTATATTTTAATACTTAAAGACGGAATATATAAAATTTGAATTTATTTATATATAATTTTAGTATTTATAATTCTGTAATATGGATTTAGATATTGAAGATTATGGTTTAACTGGAAATTTATCTAATGAAAAATATCCTCATAATTATGATTCTCCTGAAAATCGAGAGAAAATTAAAATATTTATATTAAATAATTTACATATTAGAAAATGGAGTAAATTAGAAAGTAATATTAGAGCATTTGCAAAAATTAATAAAGTTCATATAAAAAAAGAAGATTTAATATTTATGTATAATAAATTAAATTTAAATGAACCAGAATTCTATAAAATTATTATTCGCAAGGCTATGCGTTCTGAATCTGGAGTTTTAGTAGTTACTATTGTAACATCTCCTAAACCCAAATATATTGATAAAAAAACTGGTACTATAAAAGTACAAAATTTTTCGTGTGCTTTCGATTGTTTTTATTGCCCAAAAGAACCGGCACATGAAGGTAATAATTGGGTAGAACAACCAAGATCCTATCTTGAAAGGGAGCCTGGAATTTTGAGAGCCAACAAATGCGGTTTTGATTGTGTAAAGCAATTTAGAACCAGAATAAACACGTATATTGCATGCGGTCAAATAGTGAACGGATCCAAAATAGAAGTGATAGTTCTAGGTGGGACAATAAGTTCATATCCAAAAGAATATGTGGAAGAATTTTGTAGAGATACTTTTTATGCAGCAAATACTATATTTGATGATCGTGAAGAGAGACTATCAATTGAAGAAGAGATTAAAATCAATGAGACAGCAAAAGTAAGAATTATAGGACTAACACTAGAAACAAGACCAGATTGTATTACTCTTGATGAAATTAAGTTTTTCAGAAGATTAGGTGTAACAAGAGTTCAAATTGGTATTCAACATACTGATAATTATATTTTGAAAAAGATTAATAGAGGACATACTATTGAAGCCGCAAAAAAAGCAATAAAATTACTAAAAGATTTTGGTCTAAAACTAGACTCCCATTACATGCCACTACTACCTTTCTCAACACCAGAAATGGATCGCAAAATGCTAGATACAGCAATTAATGACCCAGATTTAGCAGTTGATCAACTAAAAATTTATCCTTGTAGTGTAGTTCCTTGGACTAAAATTGAAAAATGGTATAATGATGGTACTTATGTACCATATGAAGAAGAAAAATTAATAGATGTACTAATTGACTTTAAAAGGAAAGTTCATCCTTGGATTAGACTTAATAGAGTTGTAAGAGATATTACAAGTAATTATATTTTAGGTGGCTGTGACAATCCGAGCATGCGTGATGATTTAAAGCGAATTTTTATAAAGAAAGGATATGTTTGTAAATGTATTCGGTGTAGAGAAATTAAAGGTAGAGAATTAGATCCAAAAAATATTAAATTAACAATTAATAAATATAATGCATCAGATGGTATTGAATATTTTATTAGTTATACTTCTAAAGATGAAGCAATTATATACGGTTTTTTAAGATTAAGAATACCAAGTGGTCAAACAGAAATTACAGAGGAACTTAAAAATTGTTCGTTAATTAGAGAATTGCATGTTTATTCAAAAATGACACCAGTTGATAATAAAACTAGTTCTAAAAATGCACAACATTTTGGATTTGGTAAAAATTTACTAATTGAAGCCGAAAAAATATCTAAAAGACACGGATACTATAAAATTAGTGTATGTAGTGGTATCGGAGTACGTGAATATTATAGGAAATTTGGCTATAAATTAAATATTAATGAAATGCAAAAAGAATTAACTAATTATAAAAAAATATTTAGAAATATATCAATTGGTATAGGAATTTCTTACATCATATATAAAATAATAAAATAAAAATTGAAAAATAATATAAGGATATTTTTTTTACATAATATAATAACTTTTATAAAATAATATGAAATACAACCAAGAAACTCTAGATAAATATTTAGATAATTATAATGCAAAATTTATTGAATGTAAAAATAATTTACTAAAACGCGATTCAACAATTATTTATAGTTGTAATTGTGGAGAAATTTGTCAAAAAACTTTTAGGCAAATTATAACTGCAGTATTATTATGTAATAGATGCAAATTTATTGTAGAGGCGAATCTAAAACATAATGATATTTATAATTATGATAAAGCAGATTTTATTACTGGTAAAATTAAAGTTACAATTACTTGTAAAATTCATGGTGATTTTATGCAAACACCAAAAGCACATAAAGAAGGTCAAGGTTGTCCTAAATGCGGCTTTGATAAAATATCTACGGGTAAAATAAAATCTATTGATAATTTTATTAATGATGCAAATTTAGTACATCATAATAAATATGATTATTCTAAAAGTATTTATATACATAATAACAAAAATGTGATTATAACTTGTAAAATACATGGAGATTTTTTGCAAACACCAAGTAATCATCTTAGTAAAAAGGGTTGTCCTAAATGCAGTAAAGTATATAGAAAAAATACCGAAGAATATATACAAGAAGTAATAAAAATTCATGGTGATAAGTATGATTATTCTGAAGTAGAATATACACAGGCACATGCAAAAATTAAAATTATATGTAAAATTCATGGTATTTTTGAACAGGCTGCATCGAGTCATTTACATACAAAAACAGGATGTCCTAAATGTAAATTACCATTATATTCGAAAATGTCTATTGATTGGTTAAATTATAAAAATATTTCTAATAATATTATACATGCTGAAAATGAAGGAGAATTTCGTATTATTGGAACTCCATATCATGCTGATGGATATTGTAAAGAAACTAATACTGTATATGAATTTTTAGGGGATTGGTTTCATGGAAATTCTAAAAAATTTAAACATACAGATATCCATCCTTTATTAAAAGTAACTTATGGAGATTTATATAACAAAACGCAAAAAAGAAAAGAGACTATTATCTCTTTAGGATATAATTATATTGAAATATGGGAATATGATTGGAAAAATGCTATTAAAAATTTAAAAAAATTTCAAAGAAAATTTAAAATAAAATATCTACTAAAAAATTCATAAAATCGATGCCCATTTAATGCCACTACTTCCTTTCGCAACACCAGATATAGATCGCGAAATGTTAGATACCGCAATTAATGATCCAGATCTAGCTGTTGATCAATTAAAAATTTATCCTTGTTCTGTAGTACCTTGGACTAAAATTGAACAATGGTATAAAGATGGAACTTATATACCATATGAAGAAGATAAATTAATTGATGTATTGATCGAATTTAAAAGAAAAGTTCATCCTTGGATTAGACTGAATAGAGTTGTAAGAGATATTACTAGTAATTATCTAATAGCAGGATGTACTAATCCGAGCATGCGGGATGATTTAAAGCGAATCTTTACAAAAAAAGGCTATGTTTGTAAATGTATTAGATGCAGAGAAATTAAAGGGAGAGAATTAGACCCAGAAAATATTAAATTAACTATTAATAAATATAATGCTTCAGATGGTATTGAATATTTTATTAGTTATACTTCTAAAGATGAAATGATTATATATGGATTTTTAAGATTAAGAATACCAAGTGATCAATCTGAAATTATGGAGGAACTTAAAAATTGTTCTTTAATTCGTGAATTGCATGTTTATTCAAAAATGACACCAGTTGATAGTAAAACTAGTTCTAAAAATGCACAACATTTAGGATTTGGAAAAAAATTGTTAAAAGAGGCAGAAAAAATATCTAAAAGACATGGATACTATAAAATAAGTTGCATAAGCGGTGTAGGAGTGCGCTTATTTTATGCTAAAAATGGGTATAGATTAAATGGTACTGAAATGCAAAAAGAATTAACCAACTATAAAAAAATATTTATAAATATATCAATTGGTATTGGAATTTCCTATATTATATATAAATTCTTCAAATAGTTTAGATTATGGTGGAATAGTCCAAGCTACACCATTATGACTTCTAGATCTACGTATATTCCTGACATTTTTATTTGTTGTTCTTTCAAGATCCTTTATATTTTGTTTTTGTTTTTCTTTTTTGGCATCTTTATTTTCTTTTTGTTTTTTTCGTTTATTAGAATTACTTAATAATTGTTTTTTTGTAGGCATTGTTCTAGAAGATGTTCCAGAAGGTGATCTGGAAGATGGTCCATAAGATGGTCTAGAAGATGGTCCAGGAGATAATCCAGAATATGGTCCAAAAGATGGTCCAGAAGGTGATGGTCCAGAAGGTGGTCTAGATGATGGTCCAGAAGGTGGTCTAGGTGATGATCCAGAAGGTGGTCTAGATGATGGTCCAGAAGGTGGTCTAGGTGATGATCCAGAAGGTGGTCTAGGTGATGGTCCAGAAGGTGGTCTAGGTGATGGTCCAGATGATGTTCCCGAAGATGTTCGAGTCGTACTACTAGGTGTTAATGTTCTTATTACTAAATTTGGCATTAATGATTGAGTTTTAATAAATGCTAAAACAACTAAAACTAATACACTAATAAAAATTAATACAAATATCATTATTTATATTTATTAATAAAAAAAATATATTTAAGAGAGAGTTTATAAAAATATATATAAAAAAGCCTAATATTTATGAAAAGCCTAACATTTATTTCTAAATTATCAACAGTAGCTTTTATTAGAAATAATAATATTATTATGAAAGGAATAATAAGAGATATTGATATGCCAAATTGTCGTGATTGTATTCATTATAAACCAAGTATAAATTATGATTTTAATTCATCGATGTCAAAGTGTGATTATTTTGGAAAAAAAGATATAATATCTGGTGAAATAACAAATGATTATGTAGATATATGTAGAAATGATGATAATAAATGTGGTAAAATTGGTAAATTTTTTGAAGTAGAAAAAAATATAGAATTAAAATATATCAAACATTTTATATTAAACAAATACCCTATAATTATTTTTATAAGCTGTTTTTTTATTATATATAGTAAAATACTATAATTATTTATCTATTGGTATTGGTATTGGTATTAAATTTTTGTTATATTTACAAATACCAAAATTTCCGAAAATTTTATGACAAGTGTATGGTAATTTACAATCAAAATCATATTTACAAAATATATTTACATTGTTATTTAATAAAGTAAAATTTTTATATGTATTATTAATTAATAGTGATTTTTTATGTAACACCATAAAAATTGGTGCTATAAATCCTAAATATTTCATTATATAATATAATAATATTAATTTTTATATAATTTTTATAAAATAAAAATTTATAGAAAATAAAAAAAAATAATTTAAAATTTTAAGATAATATGATTATGCAGCTTTTTCGGATTTCTTTACAACTTTTTTAGTTTTTTTAGTAGTAGTAGCATCAGTTGTAGTTGCCTGTGATTGTTTGAATTCATTCCATTTAGTAGCAGCAAGAGACATTAGACTAGTATTAGCCATATCAGGATGTTCTTTCTTAAGTTTTTCCATAGTATCTTTGATAAAAAGATTGTATGCAGTAGGTGGACGAGGAGTTTTAGGTTTAGTCTTAGTTTTTACAGTTGAAAATGGATCAGGATCAGCAGCAACTGTATCTTTAAATTCTAGAAGAGCTTTCTCTAGGAGATCTTTATTTACGCCTTCGAGACGTTCAGAAAGAAATAGATGTACTTTCTCTACAGTTTCTAGTTTAGCTTCCTGTGTGAGAGCAGTAAGACAGCCGAGTATTTTTTTTACTGAAGTCATTATGTTTGTGTTTTTATGATTATAGTTATTGAGTTAGCTTTATATAGTTTTTGTTTTGATATATAAATTATTTTTCTTTAAGTATAAATACATAAAATATAAACGAATTTATGAGTTAATTAAATTTTCGTAATATATTTTAAGATTTGTATTATTTTTGTATGAATTAATAAAATTAATATAGAATTTCTTTTCATTTTCATTTAATATATATATTGCAAAATAATCTAATACAATAAAAATTCTTTCCCATTCAGGATATTTCATATATAAAATACTGTTTGATCGTTTAAAATATTTTTCAAAACGATATTTTTTAATAAATTTTACCAAATCATTGAATTTATATATTAAATTTAAAATTTTTATAACATAATTTAAGTCATTTAAATTTATTTCTTTAGTTTTGTCTATTTTCATATTACTTAGCATGTTGAGACCATTATTTTATAATTTAAAAGAATAAATCAAATTTTTTCTGATAATTAAATATATATAAAAATTGATTTATTATAAATATATTATTATTTTAAAGTAAAAAATGATAAATTCTGATATTTTTATAAATAATACTATTATTTCTAATAAAAAAATAATAGAAGAAATTAACAGAGATAAAGCATTAAGTTTTTTAAAATTAGCAAAATATCAAGCAAATTTATTTAGTAAAGATACAACAAAAGTAGGTTGTATATTTATAGATAAAGAAAATTTTTCGATATTATCTTGTGGGTATAATGGTTTTATAAGAGGAGCACCAGAATCTGATGTTAGGTGGACTAGACCAGAAAAATATACTTTTGTAATTCATGCGGAATTAAATGCTATAATAAATGCTGCTCGTTGTGGTATTAAATTAGATAAATCTATTGTATTTGTAACAATGTTTCCTTGTAGTGAATGTATGAAAGCATTATTACAGGTAGGAATAAGTGTGTTAGTTACAATAGAACCTAATATGATTGACAGTAAATGGAGTGAAAGTTTTAAAGTATCTCAAATAATGTTAAAAGAATCTAATATTAAAACCATGTTATTTAATAAAAAAGATCTACTCTAATTATAATATTATAAAAAATTTATCTGATAATATTATAAACTATCATTAGTTTATAATATCTTATAATAATTATTTTTACTATATTTAGATGAAAATATTAATTATAATGTATATATAAAATGAGTTTGAATGAAAATAAAAAATTTAATTTACTAAATTTTATTCTAAATCTTATTTTATGTAAAGATTGCTATAGTCCATATACATCAGATATAAAAGAAAAAAATATTGATATATCTGAATTAAAATTATTAACAAAAGATGATTTAAATAAATTTATAACTAATTTTAATGTATTATTGGCAATGATAATAAACAGTATTGAATCATTAAATATATACATAAAAAAAGAAGAATTAAATTCTGATTTGTTTTTAAAAGATTCGTTAAAAAATCAATTAATTGCTTGCGAATTAATGAAAATATTAATAAATAAATTAACCTTGGAATCTAATAATTTAGATCCTAAAATTGATAAAGTGAATATTATAAAATTAATAGAAAAATCTAATGAAATTATAACAATATTATTTGGATCTAATAACATCAAATACTTAATTGAGATAGATGAAAAGTTTGATAAATCTAAAACATATATGTCAGATTTATCTTGGTTATCATCTATTTTAATGACATTTTTAATTAATGCTAAAAAATATACTGTCGAAGGATCTATAACAACAAAATTAGAAAATCTTGATAATACAATAAGAATTAGTGTTATTGATACTGGTTGTGGTGTCGATAAAAATAAAGTAGCTACTCTATTTAAAAAAAAAAATAATACTACTAATAATAATTTATATCTAATTTATACAATAATAGAAAAATTAAATGGTACTTGTGGATATAAAACTAATATATATAATAACAATATAGGAAGTATATTTTGGATAGAAATTCCTTCTATAACTTCCACAATTTCTAAAGAATGTTTCATACCAACAGAAATTAGCAAAAAAATGAAGATTATAATATGTGATGATTCAAAAGTTATGATAGAAATTTTTAGTAATTATATAGATAAACAAATACCTAATGCTACAACATATTCTACTACTAATATTCATGAATTATTAGAAACTTTAGAATTAATCGAGCCTAATAATATAATAATAATAATTTTAGATATATTATTACAAAATGATAATTCATTACAATATTTAAAAAACATTAAAATAATAAATAAAAATGTAGGTATAATTGTTCATACTGGTTCTAGTATGAATGATGAAGAAATAATAAAATATAATACAACTGTAAATTTACCATTAGTAATTATGCATAAACCTGCATCATTAGAAATAATAAAAAAAAATACTACTTTAATTCTAGAAATGATGGGTTGTTTTAATATTTTTATAATAGACAGTAATTTAAAAAGTTCATTATTTATTAAAAAATTTTATGAAGAGAGATCTTTTCAAATATATTTAACAGATAATCTTATAGATGCTAGAAAAATACTTTTTAAAATGAATGGTTTTCCATTAATTATATTATTTTCAAAAAATATTATCGAATCTTTTTCGCAAGAAATAGAACAAGAATTTAATTATATTAATACATCTTATAAATGTATTTTAAATGAAGATAATAATATTATCAATAAAGAAAAATTATCACTAAAATATGATAATATTATCACTAAAATTAATAATAATGTATTAAATAATATATTGACAAATGCAATCGAAAAATATTGTAATTTTTGATTATATAAAATAAAATTTGATTATTTTTTATTATATTATAAATAATTACTTAAGAATTGATTATAATAGATTTAATAATTTTAAATGAATACAAATAATTCATTTGCTGAAAAATATAGACCTCAATTTATTGAGGATATTTCAGGGAATATTAATGTTATTAAACTCTTTAAACAATTTTCACAAGAAAATAGTAATATGCCTAATTTAATATTAGTAGGACCACCTGGAACTGGTAAGACTACTAGTATATTATGTTTAGCAAAACAAATTTTAGGAACTAATTATAAAAATTGTGTTATGGAATTAAATGCTTCTGATGATAGAGGAATTGATATTGTAAGAAATAAAATTAAAGTTTTTGCTCAAAAAATGGTTGATTTACCTGCAAATAAACATAAAATAGTAATATTAGATGAATGTGATAATATGACAACATGTGCTCAAAGTGCATTAAGAAGAATTATGGAAGATTTTTCAAAATCTACTAGATTTGTATTTTTATGTAATTATTCTTCTCAAATTATTGAAGCAATTCATAGTAGATGTTGTATTATTAGATATAAACCGATATCTAATGAATCTATGAAAAATAGACTAATATATATTTGTGAACAAGAAAATATAAATTATACTGATCAAGGTATTAATAATATAATTTTTATTACAAATGGTGATATGAGAAAAGCAGTAAATACATTACAGGCTGTATCTACATATAATAATATAATTGATGAAGAAAGTGTAAATAATATATGTGATACACCTCCGAAAGATATTATAAATGATATTATTTTAGATTCATTTGATAATGCTGATAATTTTTTGAAAGCTTTAAATAAAATCGAAAAATTATGTGATGAAGGTTATTCACCATTAGATATATGTAATGTAATTTTTAAAATAATTCGTAATATTGATTTAGATATTTGTAAATCAGAAAAAAAACTTAAATTAATTTCTAAAATTTCTAATTGTTATATTAATTTATCTAATAAAGGTACGTCTAAAATTCAGTTATGTGGATTACTTGCTGATTTTAATCAAATTATTAATTGCTAACTAAATAATCTATCTAAATTTTAACATAGCTTGATTTGCTTGTTCAAAATTTTTTTGATATATATATTCTTGTTCTTTTAAATATCTTAGTCTTTTTTCCTCTTCTTTTTTTTGTAAAAGTTTTTTCTTTTCTTCTTTTCTTATATCTTCTTCTGACATATTATATGATATTTTTTCTCTATGTGCTTTTATATCATCTATTGTTTTAAAATTTTTTCTTGAAGATACAGATGCTGGATCGATTAATCTTGTAGTAGTATATGCTTTCATATAATCAGTATAATTTAATTTTTTTAATGTTTCGTTATCTCCGCTAAAATCATTAATTTTTGATAATCCTAATTCTGTAAATCCAAGTGCTTTCATTGATATTAATGGTTCTGGATTTGTATATTTTATTATTTTATTTGATGTATTAGATGTTTGTTTTTCAAATTGATCATTAAATTTTTTAGTATTATATTTCCCTATATTATTTTTTATATCTATATCCTCTCTTACATCACTATGTGTAACCATTCTGTTTCCGTATCCTTGATCATATATAGTCTGTATTTTAAATTTGTCAAAAGTCTCATTAAAATTTTTTTGAAATTGACTAGAGTTTTTGTCATCATAAACAAATTTAGTATTTTGATAGTTAGTTTCATTCTGTTCTTTAATATATTCTGTTGAATTTAATTTTAATTCTGTAAATTGTTTATCCATTTGCTTTAATTTATATTCTTGAAACAATTTCTTATAACATAAACTAAATAGTTTAAATAATTCGGGATCACCACCTTTATCTGGATGATGAATCTTTACTATTTTTTTAAATTTATTTCTAAGTTCTTCTATTGTAAAATTTTTATTTACTCCTATAACTTTATACGGATCTATATTTTTTGTATCCATTATTACTATATTTATAAAGTATTTTATAAAAATAAACTAAAAATCTAAAATACTATTATTGCTATTAATGTAATTAATAAGATTATTATTTGTATGTAATTAGGTGTAAAACTTATACTACTTGATCTTATGTCAGTTGTTGGTGCTGTTGTTTGTTTTATTGACGATATATTTGTCTGCTCTATTGTTGGTACAATTGTTTGCTCTATTGTTGGTACATTTGTTTGCTCTATTGTTGGAGAAATTGTTGGTGAAAATATAGGATAATTTGTTAAATTGTTTTTAATAATACAAGGTGCAGAATATTGATCACAAAATCTATTTGATGATAAAATTGTTGAACTACAACAAAAATCTGCACCATACTTATCCTTAGAACAATTTAATCCTCCACACATATTACATTTATTATAACAACAAGATAAACCATCAATAATACCTAGTTTACAATACGGATCTGGACTATCATTATTTGAATCAATATTTATATTAGAAAATATATTATTTTCTACTAATAAATTAGTATTATTTTTATCTCTTATAAAATTACTAGCAGTACAATTATTATTTAAAATATTAATATTATTATTATTATCTATTGCAATACAATAAATATCTGAATTTATATTATTGTTTACTATTATATTATCTAAAATATTTATATTTTTCGAATCTCTTATACATATTTCTTCTAAAGCATTATTTGTTACATAATTTTTTTTTATTTCCCAATCACTTGTTCCATAATCAAAATTATTTTGTATCGTGATACCACAACCAGTCAAAGAATCAAACCCATTATTATATAAATAATTATTTATAATTAATCCTTTAGTAGATCCAGTAACTATATTTATACCATGACGATAATTTTTTGTTGCATTATTATATAATAATGTAATAAAGTCTGTTTGATCAATTGTTATACCATCAAAATCATTATTAATTGATTCACATTCACTTATAACTAAATATTTAGCCCAATCTATTTTATTACCATGAGGATCAAATCCATATCCTTGAAAATTTTGTACTCTAACATTATTAAAAAAACTATAATTATTTACTTCGGTATAAATACCATATCTTCCATATGTTGATATGAGATCTATATTTTGATATTTTTTATTACCGTCTAAAGTTATATCACTTATTGTTATATTCTCTTGTGCTAAACTTCTTAGTAATCCACTTACTGCAAATGGTGAAGCAAAATTTTGTAGTTTAAGTATTGTATTATCTTTAGATTCTCCTAAAATACATGTATTAGAACTAATCTCTATTTGATTACTTAATAAATAAATACCGTCTTCTAAATATAAACTTCCACCGCCATTTTTATATAATGTATTTACTGCAGTTTGGAGATAATCATAATAATCTATTATTGATTCATCCCATTTTATATATATATATTTATTTTTTAAACATTTACTTAAACAATACTCATTCAAATCAAAACTATAATCTATATTAGGATCATTTATCCAATTAATTTGTAAATTTCTACTACTTCTAAAATCAAATTTATAAGAAAATACTGTTGAAAAAAATATTGATATTAAAAAAAAATATTGATACATTTTATTTATTTTAATCATAATATTCTTTATATATATTTTTTATAAAATATCTAACTCTTCTAACATATTTCTTAAACAACTTTTAAATGATTTCATATCACTATCTATTTTTAATGTTATAGGTATATTTCTTATTATTTTATTTATTTTTGTTAATTGATTTTCGATTAACAATTGATCTTTACAGATTGTTTCGTAAATTTCCATTAATCGATTTTTTTTATTTTGAATTAATTTAGTATATCTATAATTTTGATTATAGGGAATAAATCTATTTTGCTCTAGATAATATATATATCTATTTATTATCTTAAATTTTCTTTTAAAATCACTAAAATTTCTTTTAATTTTTGTTAATATATATTTTATACTATTATCTAATCTGTTAAATAACATTTGTTTTTGATTTTCATTAAAGGAACTATCTATTATTTCTGTTGTATAATTTATTTTACATATCGGACAACAAAATTTATCAGAATAATAACATAAATGTTTCTCTAAACATTGAAAATGATAATATTGTTTTCTATTACAACAACTCGGATTTATTGAAATTTGGTCTTCTATATTTTCTAAACAAATACAACATCTATTTTCTTTTTCATTACATACATTTCTTATAATATCATTTAATATTTCGCTAACAATTGTTTCCTTTTTTTTTTCGATATAAGTTTTATTATAATGTTGTCTACATAATTTATTATCTATTTCTCTCCTTTTACATCTACGCATTATATTTTTTTTTGTTTTAATTATAGATATACATCTATCACATTTAACTTTTTTTATAGATTTTGATGTCATTTTATTTAACTCAGATATTTATATACCTCTATATCAAAATTATTTAAATAATTGTCAAATTTTATATTATTTATTATAAATAAACTTATCATACTTGCTGTGACTTCATTTTCACTTTCAATTTGAATACCATATTTCAATCTTAATTCTTTTAAAATTTTTTCACCACTATAATCATTGTTTGTATCATAATCTCTAATTTTATTAAATATTATATTCATTTGTGATAAATTAGTTGCTCCTGTTAAATATTGAGATCTTACTAGATATCCTTTAAATATATAATGATCTTTACTTGAATCATCTGGACTTGATCTATGGTACATATTATAATTACAAATACATTTTGAATATTTCAATCCTATTTTATCATGAAATAATCTAGTTTCATTCGGATATAATCTTTGATATATATGTATTAATTCATGTAATAAAGTTATCATATTTTCATTTATATTGAATTTAAAAAATTTATCTGAAATAAATATTATATCTGAATGTGTATGTGGATAACCATTTTCTATATTGATATTAAATTTACAGAATTTCCAATTAAGTTTACTTAATTTTGAATATTTTTTTATTTTATTATTAACCATATCACATAGTTGAGATAAATAATCTTTTTGTTCTTTTGTAAAATCTTTAATATTATCACAATAGTTTGTTATACAAGAATTTATGTTATTACATTTTCTAACTATAAAATCTACTTTATTAAATCGTTTAAAATAGTCTGATTTTACTAAAATATTATATATAATTTCTCTATCTTTTTGTGATAAAAATATTATTTTTTTTTTTATATCAAAAATATTATAAATTACTAAACTTGATAGAATAAATAATATTATATATATAAATTTATACATTATATTTTAAATAGTTACTATTTAAAATTTTAATATATTTAATTTTATTAAATGATAAAAAAAAATATAGTGCTCGTTATTTCTTTATTTTTTAATAGTTTTAGTTATACCAATTGTTTTATTAATATTCCAATTACACTAAAACCTATTACTAAAAAAAATAATATGAAAGTTTTGTATTCTCATTCTAAAACTTTTTATAATAGTAAAGAATTCTATACTGAAATAAAACACTGTAATATTAAATTAGATGATGTTGCTGGTATGGAAGAAGCAAAAAATGAAGTTATTGATATTATTGATTTTCTAAAAGATACAGATAAATATATTAAAATGGGAGCTAAACTTCCATCTGGTATTCTTCTTAGTGGACCTCCAGGAACTGGTAAAACTCTATTAGCCAAAGCTATTGCCGGTGAAGCCGGTGTTCCATTTTATGCAACATCTGGTTCTTCTTTTGTTAATTTATATGTTGGTATTGGAAGTGCAAATATTAGAAAAATATTTTTTGAAGCAAGATCAAATGCTCCCTCTATTATTTTTATAGATGAAATTGATGCTATAGGTAGTACTAGAACCAATAGTCCATCTAAAAATGAGGAAAGAGAGTCTACATTAAATCAATTATTAGTTGAGATGGATGGATTTATGACTGATGACAAAGTTATTGTTATTGCGTCTACAAACAGACCAGATATTTTAGATGAAGCTCTTGTTAGAAATGGTCGTTTTGATAAGAAAATTTTAACAGTTAATCCTGATAAAAAAGCTAGATTTAAAATATTAAATATACATGCTAGAAATAAGCCTATTGCTAAAGATGTTGATTTTATGAAATATGCTACAGATATGACTAATTTTAATGGTGCTGATATTAGAACTGTTCTTAATGAAGCTACTATTTTAGCTTGTAGACAAAATTCTACTGAAGTTACTAACAATCATATTACAAATGCATATCAAAAACAAATTTTTGGTTCTAAGTTATATTCTCATGAAATGCCTGATAGTATACAGAAAATTGTTGCAGTTCATGAATTAGGACATTGTTTAATGGCAGAACATTTTGGTTTTGATAAAGTTATATATGTATCTAATATACCTAATTCTAAAGGAAGTGCAGGTATTACTGTATTTAGACCATATGAACCTTCTGCAGAAATGAATATCTTTAATAAAGAATATCTTATTGCTAGATTAGGTGTTTTATTAGGGGGGAGAGTTGCAGAAGAAATTATATTAGGTTATAATAAAGTTACTACTGGAGCATCAAAAGATTTACACGAAGCTAAATTATTAGTACATCGTATTATTAATGAATTCGGTTTAGGAACCGAAATAGTTTCTTCTAATCCTGAAAAGGAAAAAAAAGAATTATTAGACTTTATGTATAAAAAAACTAAGCAAATATTATTTTCTAAAAAACATATTATAGAGTTTTTAGCTTTTAAATTACTTGAAGAAAAGGAAATTTATGAAGATAGATATAATGAATTAATTAAATCTATTACAAAAATAGAAGAGGAACCACCTATTGCAGATGCAGAATATGCTGCAATCGGACCTTAATCTTAATAGTATTTTCCTTTAGTTTAATTATATTTTTCTTTTGTTTTAATAGTTCTATTATTGATAGCAGAACTATTCTGTTTGATAGGCCTTTCGCCTCCCATCCCTCCAATTTTACTATAGGAATTTTTAATACCCTTCCTTTAAAATAATAGAGATTACTATTAAAACAACAGTACTATAAAAATAATAGGGTTTGCTATTGAAACAAAAGCACGCATTTATAAAATATTAAAATTTGAAAATTAAATTAAAATAATAAAATATAAAGATAAAATAATAAATAATTGTAAAATAGTAGAAGAAATATGAAAAATATACTATATACTTGTTTTAGGTGTAATTATCAATCAAAAGATAAATATAATATTAATAGGCATTTTAATAGAAATAAAAAATGTTCCGCTATATCTGAAGAGAATGATATTGAATTAACAGATGAAATAAAACAAAAAATACTTGAAAATAAAGTATATTATTTACCAAAACAAAATACTAAAAATATAGAACAAAAAAATATAATTAAATTACCAGATAATGATTATTTGCATTATATATATTTAATTCGTTGTAAAGAAAATGTTCGTCATAACGAAAATGTTTATAAAATAGGAAAAACAGTTACAAAAGAACTAACTATTAATTTAAAGCGTTTAACAGGATATGGAATAGGTACTGAATTATTATTAATTAGACGATGTAAAAATAGTAGTTATATTGAAAATACTATACTAAAAGAGTTTAACAATAAATTTAATAGATACGAATTAGGAAGAGAATATTTTATAGGAGATTATAATGATATGATAGAAATTATACATAATATAATATCAAAAGAGCATAGAGAATATACAGAATTTTTAAAATTTACAGAAAATAAAAAGAAAGAAGAAAATAATAATGAAGAGAATGCAAATATAGAGGAAATTATTTAAAAAAGTACTATTAAAACAATAGTACTATTATTTAATGGAGCTATTAAATTTTTAATAGGCCTTTTGGTTCCCATCCCTCCTACTTATTACAGAGATTAGGTTATTAAATAGAGATTGATTATTATCTAGGAAAGGAATATGTAGAGAAATTTAAAATAACTTTTTGAAATATAAAAGCTATTTATAAAATTATTTTTAATATAATTTTTTTTAATTTATAAATATTTATATGAATTTATAGTTGATACTAAAAACTTGTTTAAAATATTGATTTTGGTAAATATTTCTTGTAGAGAATTATAGACTTTCATAGACTTTTATAGAGAATTATAGACTTTCAAAAAATTATATAAATACCATAATTTATGAATAAAAAAATAGACTTTATGTAGAAAAATGATATAAAGATATATTTTTATATTATAAATAAAATAATATAAATAATAATGCACCCATATACTTGTATTAGATGTGGTTATGAAACCAGAAAGAAACCAGATATGAAAAAACATTTTTATAATAGAAAAAAATCATGTCCGTCAATAAAAAACAAAATAGAATTAACAGAAGAAATTATTAAGGAGATTTTAGATAATAGGATATATCATATTACAAAGCAACAAAATACACCAACTAATCCACAAACTGTTTATAACCAGACTATTATAAATAATAATACAATGTATAACTATATTAATAAATTAGATACAATGGATAAATTAAATAAAATAACCGAATATAAAAAGATAGGTTTAATAGGACTAGAATTTAGTATAGAAGATAAATATATAAGGGAAATAAAAAGATTAGAGAAGGATGTATATAAATATGGTTTTACTTTAAAGGAAGCAGATTTTCTAAATATAGTAGATACAATAACAAATGTAGCAGATAATTTCGAACATTGCAATGTATTATATGATACTGCAATGAATAAACTCAAATTATATAAGGGAAGTTGGGAAAACTTTATATTAGATATAGGCGTAAAAGAATTAATTCAATTAATTCAAGATAGTTACTTGTATCAATATGAATTATATTTATTAAAGAAAATCTATGGTTCAAAAGATGGAGAAATGATAAATTATAGGGAAATAGCAAGATATAAAGAATCATTAGAGGAATATTTTAGATTTATAGGGATATTTGATGTAAAGCCCTATTGTTATGAGAAAATGAATTGCGATATATTGGAGAATGATGATGAAGACTATTCAATAGAAGAAAAATGTAGAAATCAATATGAGAAATTAGCTATTCCAAAGAGCGAGATAACTAAAATAAAAAAAATAGTAACAGACCTAATAAAACGAAATGGAAAGAATAATATAAAAGAGTTAAATAAATTAATGATAGAGACAATGAATATAGATGAAGAGTTTAAGGAATGTATTTTACAAAATTTAGTAATAACATAAAATTAAAGTTCTTCATTTTTAGCTTTAATCATTTTATCAGCTAATCCATATATCCAATTACCTTTATCATCATAAAGTTTGAAATATCCGGAATCACACCAAACAAATATAGGCCATCCTTCGTTTAAAAATAATTTAGTAACATAATAATAATATGCTCTAACGCGATTATCATCTCGTCTTTTTTGATTTTCAGGATAATCACCAATACCAAATTCTCCTAATACAATTTGAATATCAGTTTTTGCATGCCATTCTTTTAAGTTATTTACAATAGGAACATAATAATTATAAACATCTTGTTCATTTTTAAAATATGAATTTTTACCACCAGGTAAAGTAAATTCTGTAGGACCATATAGATGTCCCGAAACAGCAATTTTTTTATCAAGGCCTTTTCCCGGTAAATATTCTTTAGTAGGATATATATGTGACATTTTATATATACCACCAGAATCATTTGGTTCTACTAAAATGACTTTTTCTTTTGTTATTGATCTAACAGCTTTATAACCTATCTCGTTAATTGTTCTAGTAAGATTAGTATATAATTGTGAATTATGTTTACTAATATCATTATCAAAAATTCCGTGTGGCTCGTTTAAAATATCATACATAATTTTATTATCAGGTATATAATCATAATGTTGTGCAATTCTAGTCCATAAATTCGAAAATTTTTTAATATTAGAATCTGTTAATCCATCAGTATTATGAATTAGCCAATTTTCATGATGAGTGTCTATAATAACTTTTAGTCCTTTATGAATAGAATAATCTACAGCATTATTTAATTTTTTCATAAAATCAGCATTATCAATCATGCATCCTTCGGATCTATACCATGTTACAGGTATTCGTACAGAATTAAATCCTTTTTTAACAAAAGTATCAATAACATTTCTAATTGATACAATATCATTAGGTTTTTCATTATTATCGAATCTATTACCTAAATTAAATCCCATTCCTAGTGCAAGTACAAGTTTTACAATTTGCATATTTATTTTGAAATAAATATCATATTTTTTTCTTACGCACCTTTTTTATAATTTATAGATTTATTATTATAATTTATTTCGAAACAGGTACAATAATATAATTATAAATTATTCGAAAGAACATTTATTAATTTTATGATATTTTTTAGTTAATAAACAATCTACAGCAGATTCCTGAATAATTTTATTAATTTTAAACATTTCTTTAGAACGCTGAATAGCTTCTTTATAAATTATTTTATCTATCATTTTAATAGAATTATAATTCATTTTATCAATATTTTTAATATTTTTATTTAAATTATCAATTTCTTTTTTAAGAACTTGAATATTAGAATTATTTTTATATTTTTTGAAATATGTTAATGCTTCGTTAGCATTTTCTAATTTTTGTTTATATTTATCAACATTATAAATATTAACATTAGTAGGAAAATCAGAATAATATTTCCATATTTTAACAGTCCATTCATCATTATCTTTATCTAAATCTTCGTGACTACAGAATCGAACAGAACGTCCGATTAATTGTTGTTCCATAGTTAAAGCTAATAATGGTTCAAATATATGAACATTACGAACAGCTTTTAAATCAATACCTTCATAATATTTTTGTGAAGCTAAAAATAATTGAACATATTTACCATAAGCATTTTTTGGATCATTAAAAAAATTTTTTAGAGCAGTAAAATTACTATCTGATGAATTTTCATTTAATTCTTTACTAGTTAATAAAATATATCTTTTAGCTACTGAAGAATTATTTATTCCATTTTTTGCTTCTTGAATACTTAATTGTGTATAACCTTGTTGCTTTAAAATATTAGCTATAGCATTAATTCCTTGACCTCCAAATCCACGATTAATATAGAAAGAAGAATAGATATAGTGTTTTTCATTTGGATTATCAAAAATATTTTGTAAAAGTAAAGGCATTTTAGTAGAAAATTCTTTAATTGTCATATTTTCAGCAAAATCATATAACATATTAGAATATCTTCTAGCAGTTTTATAATAATCATTTTTTTTATTAAGTTTTTCTAATTGAGAAAAATTTTTTTCCTCGTCTTTAATTTCAAGTAATTTTTCGGCATATTTTTCAAATTGTGATGGTTTCATATATCCAATTTGTGGAGGCATATAATATTTTTTTGGAAATTTAGAATAATCATAAGAAGAATCTAAATAACTTACTAATCCACTTATTCTGTTTCTAAATATATTTAAACTGTTATTATCATTAAAATCAGGTATATCAATAGGTTGTGTATTATAAGGTCTTATAAAATTAAGTAATTCTACAATATCTTTAGGTGAATCTCCAGGAGTAGCAGTTAAAATAAAAACTTTAAGATCTTTAATAAAAGGATTTTTATAATCAGCAAGAAAATCTCTTAATTTAATATGTTCATCTCTTTGATTAGGTAAAGGTTTAAAAATATTTTGGACTTCATCAATAATTAAAATAGCATTATTCAAATAATTTTTATGTTTATAAATATCTTCTTGTGTTTTAACTCTTTTTAAAGCATGAGAAATTAATAATTTATGAGATAATCGTGCAAATGTTAAAAATTCTATTTTTCTTTTATTAAAAATCTCTTCAATTTTTTCAGATTTATCTACTGTATTAGTATATTTTAAATTTGGTTTCTTAAATCTATCAAAAAATCTATTAGCTTCTTCATAAAATTTAGATGGGGGATTCGAAGTTAAAGCTTCAAGAGATGATAAAAATATTATTTTTCTATCAGTATCCCAAAAAGCATCCATTATACTAGTAGCTACCGCCGTTTTTCCGGATCCGGTCGAATGATATATTAACATTCCTCTAGTATCTGATTTTTTTTCAGCTATACCTTTTATTAGCATATAAGTCGAAGATTGTATTAATGATAATTTAAAATTATTACTAGAATTAACATTTTTAATACATCTATTTCCTACACCAAATAATTCAGTATAAGGAATAGGTTGATAATTTGTATTATTATTTCTATAAAAATTATATAAATATTTCTGCATATTTTTATCATTAATATTAGGCCAATTTGATGGTAATAAAATTTTATTAGAAGTAGATAAATTATAACTTACCATTTAATATATTAATTATATATATACAAAATAAGTTATATTATAAAAAATATTTAAATAATAAATACTTTTAAATAAAAAAATGACAATTGAGGATATAGATTATTTAAAAAAAAATTGTAAAAAAGAAAATTTTATACTTTTTATTGATAGTAAAAAACGTAATAAAAAAATTGGTCATACTCCTAGTGAGTATGTTGTAGTATTTGATGAACCATTTAAAAATGTATATGGTTTAGAAATATTAGATGCATCAATTCCACGTACAATGTATATTATTGATAAATATAACGACACATTCGAATATACGATAAGACATAATAATATAAGTGAAACCAAAATTATATCATTTGATCGTCAAGATTATAATATCGAAACTTTATTGTCAGAATTATCTAAAAATCTAACATTTGATTTTGGTACAAATAGTATTAGTATATCTGCTTTCTCCTTGAGTACCCCATATGAAAGAAAAGGAAAAATTTATTATACATCTAAATACCCATTTATATTTAATTTTACAAATTATAATATTTCAGAGATATTAGGTTTTGATGAATTTGCTACAAATGATCATTCTGATTTATATAATTTTATTGATAATCAAGAATTTGGAAGTATTATAAAAGATGATATTGGCGAAGAAATACATCAATATACAGAATATGATTTAGGTGATTATTTTGAATCAGGTATAACAATAAATAATACATTAACTTTTTATGATACAGATAATTCGTTAAATTATGTAAATATATACAAAAATAATTCAGCGATGCAGATATTTAATCAAATTGAAAATAATTTTTATAGTACTTCGAGTAGATCAATAAATACTATAATTATTTATATTGGGTTAAGACATACAATTATACCAGATGATTACTTAGATCCAAGTAGTTTGTCAACATTAAATATAACATGGGAAATTAGAGAATTTAATAAAGAAAGTAATATATTTTCGGAATCTTTAATATCAGGAAAAATTAATGATACTGATGCTGATATTAAAAATATTATTATAACTACTTTAACAAATAAAAAAAATTTAACAAATGCATCAATAGCTGTAAATCCTATGTATAAAATAGAAATAACTCTTAATTCTGATATTTATAATTTATTACAATATTCGGGTGATAACGGAAATAAGGTTTTCTCATTTATTTTACATGAAGATACTAAAGAAAATGATCAAAAAGATGGATTAATATGGTATTATGATACTATGTCTAGTAATTACATTCAAACTATTAATACAAATCAAGTTGAATCTATGCGTTTATTTAGTTGGAATAGTGACACATTATTAGAAAATAATAGTACAAATGATAGTATAAACACTTTAATAATTGATGATCCATTGTCAAATATATTTAATAATAATTGTATTATAGGAAATTCGTTTGGTTTAACAATTAAATCATCATACAAAAATTTTATATTAACACCAGATGGTAGAATTTCATTAGTGGGTGAACGATTTATTATACTTCGATGTCCTGAAATTGAGAGTCAATTAAGTGGTTCATATGCATATGGTAGTAATTCTCCTGGATTAGCATTATTTAAACTGGGTGTTTTGGGTTTTGCTGATGCTCGCTTTGATTTTTCATCAATAAATTATAAAGAATTTCATCCTATTGGTAAATTAGAAAAATTACATTTTAGATTTGAAATATCTACTGGAGAATTATATGATTTTAAAGGAGTAAATCATAATTTACTGATAGTTATTAAATTTTTAAGGCCAGCTATTAACTCTAATACTACTAATGACTATTATCCATTAAATATTAATTATAATCCGAGTTATATTGATTATATGAAAAATCAAAATGATATTTTGAATAATGAAGAATCTGATGAAGATGAAATAGATTTTTTGGAAAAAAATTTTAAAAAGGTTTATTTAGAAAAAGAGAAAAAATATATAAATGATAGTGATAGTGAAAATAACATTGATGATAATACATCAGATAATTCAGAAACATATATTTAGAATTTACCAGGCTGCACCAGCAAATACTGAACCTTGAAATGGTTCAATTACTTTACTTGTTTTAATAGGTACTTCAATATCTTTATTTTTATTAGGTTCATTTGGTATATTAGTATTAACTTCAGATGTATTATTAGATAATTCATTATTGGTATTTTCCTTAGATTTACTAATAACATTTTCTTCAGATTCAGTATTATTAATATTTTCATTAGATCCAGTTTGATCATTATTTAATTCTTCCCAAAAATTTTCTGTTATTTTAATACCGCCACCAAAAGCGCTAGTAATAGTAATAAGTCCTAAAAGAATTAAAAATAACTTAAGCATAGATTTATTATATTTTGAGTTAAGCATTATTTTTATATGAATAAAAGAAAAAAATTTATTATATAAATTAAGATTAAAATGAATAAATTTAAATATTTATTTAATTATGAAAATATAGATTCTAGTGAAAATATTTCATCTGCTAGAAAACAAATGGAATTTGTTAAAAATGAAATTATATTAAAAAATAATATTGATTTTCATATTAAATATCGAAATATAAAAAATATTATTGAAGATTTTATTATAAAAAAAAATTTATTATTATATGGAGGAACTGCTATTAATATATCATTACCTATAAAAAAACAATTTTATAATAAATCTAATTCCAAACCAGATTATGATGTATTTTCTGTTAATCCTAAAGAAGATATTATAGAACTTGCTAATATTCTTTATAAAAAAACTAAAATGAAGTATATTAATGCATATAATGGAATTCATGATGGTACATATAAATTAAAATATGATAATTACTCTTTTGTAGATATAACATATTTAAACAAAGAGGATTTTACAAGGTTTTTATTATTAACACAACTCAAAAGTAAAAGAAATTTATTAGGTATTAACCCAAATATTAAATTAGTACCATTAGAAGTCTTGAGATATTCTTTCCACCTAGAATTTGCTAAACCTTTTTCTTCATCTCATCGATGGGATAAATTATATGACAGAATAAAAATATTTGATAATCATAATATACCATCTAAAACTAAATTAATAAAATATATAAAAAAAAATAATAAAAATATTATAAATTGTACAGATATTAATATAATTAAAATACTAGATTTTTTAATTAATCTTGACTTAATTAAAAATTTACCATTAATTGGTACTTATGCTATTGTTCAATACTTACAACATATTAATCTCGAAAAAAATAATAATAATAAAATTTATGAATTATTAATAAATAAATTTACTAAATATAATATTATAAATAATGATGTAGAAGATGATAAATTAATAATACCATATTTATCTATAATATCAACTAAACCATTAATAACAGCTAATAGAATAGTTGAATATTTAAATATTTTTATTACTTCTTTATTAAATAATATTAAATATAATTTGACTATTGATGAAGTAATATTAAATAATTCTGATAAAAATTTAGATGATGAAAATAAATTAAAAAGATATTCTATTATTTTATGTAACTATAATAATACGAATATACCGCTTATAGAAATTTTTTCCGTTAATGCTTGTTATACCACTTATAAAATAAATAAAAATCTTTTTGGATCAATTGATACTATTTTAGCATATAAATATAATTCAATAATACATTTTGATCCTATAAAAAATTATAAAAAAGATAATATAAATCTATTATTAGCAAATTTATTAGCATATTTAATTAACAAAAAAAACATAAAAAGATATTTTGGTATAGAGTGTTATGGGCAAGAATTATCTTTTCATGCAATAAAAAATAAACAAATTAGTAATAAAATGCTTAAATTTAATTATATACCTTATGATAAATTTAATAAAAAATAAATTATTAAATATTTAAAATATTTCCTTTTATTAAAATGAGTTTTGGTACTGATTTAAATTCTGCATATTTTGGTGAATTACAATCAAATTTTAATTTCAACGATATTGGTGGTGGACCAGTCCAAGAACCCTTACAAACTGCAAATCCTGTTAAAAATAATCAATTAAATAGTATGAATAATCAACAAGCTATTCAAAACAACATAACTATGGAAGAACAAGTTAATGTATTAAAACAAGAATTATTAAAAGAAAAATTAAAGGATAAAAAGGGAAATGTATCATTATTAACAAAATTTATAAGTAAAAAACGAGAAATGATAAAAATTTTTGTATTATCACTAATAATATTATTAGCACTAAGTCTTAATGATATTATAAAAAATTATCTAAAATTATATATTTTAGAAAGTGATTTAAATTCAAGAAAAGAATTTTTAGTTAGATTTGCATATCCATTAACAATATTTGTTTTTATATGGATTATAAAAGTATTTAGATCTTCTGATTAAAAATTTAGTAAATTAACTAGATTATATATATATATATATATATATATAAATGAATAATAAAATATTAACTACTTCTTCTATATATAAAATTTCTATTAATGAATTAAGACCTACACAAATATCAGTAGGTTTCGAACAAGTTATAGAAAAAGAAAAAAAAATATCTTTAAAAAAACAAAATTTAGATAAATATTTAAAAAGAAAATTAGTTCCTGCTATAATTGGACCACATAAACAAATTTATATAATTGATCATCATCATTTATCAAGAGCTATTTATAATCTAAACTTAGACTATATTTATTACAAAATTTTAGAAGATTGGTCTAAATTAAGTGAAAATGATTTTTGGAATAAAATGAAAGAGCATAATTATATATGGTTATATAATTATGAAGGTAAAATAATTGATCTAGATACTTTTAAATTATTATTACCAAAATATATAAAAGATTTAAAGAATGATGCTTTTAGAAGTTTAGCTGGTATTATAAGACATAAAAATGGATTTATTAAAACATGGACACCTTATAGTGAATTTATATGGGCTAATTTTTTTAGAAATTCTAATTTAAATTTAGAAATAAATGCGCTTAATATTAGTGATTCTATTATAAATCAGGCAATGTTATTAGCAAAAAGTAATGCTGCCAAAGATTTACCGGAATATATTACACTTTCAAATATATAATATATAATCTTGTTATAAATTATAACAGCAAAAAACTATTTAAGTCTAATATGTATAAATTTAGGATATAATAATTTGAAGAATTTAACTTTCTTATTTATTAAGAATAATGCAAATTTAGATCTTTGAAGATTTGACACTATATACAAACTATATTCCAAATATTAGTTTATAAAAATTATTGTTATACTTAAAGAATGAAAACTATATAAAACTAAAGTTAAGTTAATAATATAATTGTAGGAATAGTCTATAGTGGAACTTTGTGATAACTCTATATATATCAATGAATCACAAATTTTGCCTCGGGAGGAGCGCTATGCATATCTTGCTTTGCAACAGATGTATTCTTACAGGTATTTAGATACTAAGTATATTATAAGTCCTATTAGATGATATAATCTATTGCTAGTTCGTTATAAACTTTATGCATTTGGAACTATATTCGCACATAGTGCCAAATCTCCGAGAGTCCAAAATCAATTATTACATTTAAGAAATAGTAAGTCTTCTGTTACTATTTTTTTTTTTTTTTTCTATATATTCTACATTATTAGATTTATTTATATTTTTTTCTTCTGTATTATTATTATCATCATTATTATCATTATTATCAGAATTTGTAACAATAATAGAATCGTTATCTTTTGTCATAAATAAATTAACAGTCATATGTAAATTATTTAGTCTAATATCTAAAGAATCTATTCGTGTGTTAATAATATCTATATTTTTATGTATATCTAAAAAATAACTACTAATATTATCAGCTAGTATATTTATTTTTGATGATAATTCACTAATATTATCGGGTTTATTTATAGATGAAATTGGCATTTTATATCTTTATTTATATAATATATGTCAAAATATACGCTTACTAAAATTAAATATATATTTATATTAAATTATTATAAATGAATTTAGAGATAAGTAAAACAATTAATAATCCTAATAAATTTTCTGATATAATAAATTTAGTTCTAATATTTATATTATTTATTATTATTGTTATTTCGCAATTATTATTACCATATTTTGGTAAATTATTAACAAATTTAATAATTAACTCTTTTGATAATTCATCGACTATTGCAATAAATCCTACTGAAGTAAATGATATTTATATAACTATAATATATACTATAATTATAACTTTATTTATAATTATATTAATTATAATACAATTATTAAATCCTATATATAAAAGAGATAATGAATCTATAATTCGCAAAGTAATGAGTTATTTATTTTTGGAAAAAAATTATGATACGATTGTAGGAAAATTTAAGTATAACATATTTTCGAGTGTTATGATGCATTATTTTATATTTGCATTTTTGCTACTTATAATTATTTATATTATTCAATTATATAGATATATTGATAATTTACTAATAAATAATTCAAATGATAATTATAAGAGTATTATACCTACATATAATTATGGATATAATAAAGATATGTATACACATGATTTAAACAATAATACTTTTATTAAAAATAATTTACTTAATATAGGTGATTTTAATAGTATATTATTTATATTGTTAGGATTATTTTTAATAATATTTCCTATACTTAAATTTATCTGGCCTAGTTTAAAAAATTTTTATAATATTAATTCAACATTTAATAATTCTAATATATATTGGACAATATTAATTATTGGTTTATTAGTATATTTATATCTTTTAAGAAAGTCACTACTAATTATAATTTATAAGTAAATTGTAAATATTTTTTATGAAGAACTATATATAGTTGATACTACTAAAAATATTATACTTGTTGATATATAAAATCCTGTAATATAATGATGAATTATTGTTTTTACATATAATTCTTCGTTAAATTTAGATTTTTGAATAACATTTAATTTAATTAATAGTAAAAAAATACAAAAATATATTAATTGAAATAATATTACAAATACACACCAAATTAAAATATATGTGATCGATTTGAAATAATCTTCGATTGAATCTTGAATTACATTTCCTTTGAAATTATATTTAGATTCTATTAATTTAGAATTATTAATTTTATCTATTGTATTTTTTTTAGATATATTTCGAATATTTTTTATATTACCATCTCCACCAATAAATTTACTCATAATTTTAGAAACATTAGATTGATCATCTGTTAATGGTTGTTTTAATAAATTTTTCGCTAATTTCATTGTCGAACCTATATTAAATTTTTCTAAATTTTTAATTTTATCATATAAATTTTTGGGACTCATACCAGTTGTATTTTGTAATTGCTCAAGTAAATCATCAATAATTTCTGGACTAATATTATATTTATCTTTAGCAATTTCTTTTATTTTATCAACATCAAAATCTGAATCTTCAGCAGATTTTAATAAATATATTAATTCTTCAGGTTTAATACCCTGTAAATCAATATTATTTAGTAAAGTTTTTAAAACGGGATTTGAACTTAATTTAGTTGAATCATTATCATTAGAAATTGTTGAAATATTTTTATTAGATATCGGTGAAATATTTTTATTAGAATTAATAGATTTATTTATTGATATATTATTAGATGAACCAGCTTCTTGATTAGAATTCTGTCTAGTAAATAATGACTTAAATAAAATATATATAATAGCAAAAACTAAAGTTATTATTAATATATTAATTAGCACATATATAGGTAATAATATTAAACTAGTATATTGAGGATGAATAAAATTTATATATGAGTATTTAGAATTTCTAGATTTAGAAAAATAGTCTGTAACTTGATTAATATATTGTGAATGAACAATACTAGTAACATATGAAAAAATTACAAATGTTAAAACTATTATTAAAAACTTACTTTTCATTTTTAATATATAGCGTAGATATATTTTGTTTGATATAAATAAATAATATGTCAGAAAATAAAGTCCAATTTAGAAATTATTTTATTCCAAAGCTAATTAGATTAATGACAGCATATATATCTATTAATATAGCAACTAATTATATGTCACAAATATATACAGAAAATGTATTAATTAATAACACTGATCCTCCTTCTTTAACAAATTTAGTTATAATATTTATAATGATTGATATATTAATAAATGCAATAATTTTTGCATTATTATGGTTTGCAAAAACTCCATTAGGTTTAGATGATAATGTTTTTAAAATATACTTAGTGGAATATATTATTATAATTTTTGCAATTCTCATACAATTGTATTTTATTTCTACTATTATGTATTCTAAAAAATATTTTTTATACAAAGATGATGGATTAAAAGGAATTAGGGCATTAAGGAGTATATTTTATATATTTATTATATTATATTATTTAATGCCATTTGGTTGGTTAATTCAAAATACAGAATTCTATAAAAATATCGAATTATAAAATTTAGCAAAGAATCAAAAAATACTTAAGACTATATTAAGAAAAAATATTTATAAGTTAATAAATAATGTCACAAACAAATGCAGATACATCATATTTTACAGATTATTATAATTCTAATACAAATCTTGGACCTCTTAGAAAATATTATATAGATGAACTTGATGATTGTTCTCCTAAATATATTTCTAAAATTGATTCTAAAATTGAATTAAAACAACATCAGTTAACATTACTTCAAAGATGTATAGAATATGAATCTAATGAATTTATAGATATAAGAGATGATGATGTAAAAAATAATAGTTATGAAATTAGAACTAATTATGGTATAATTGGTGATAAAACTGGCTCTGGTAAATCATATGTAATTCTTGCTTTAATTTTAATAAAAAAAACGATTCAAAGAGAAAATAAATTAATGCGACATATAGGGTGTTATGTTAATTATATGAGAAAAATACATTATAATGAATGTTCTTGTAATATAATTGTTATTCCTCATAATATTAAACAACAATGGACATCATATGTTGATAATTTTTCTACTAAAATTAAATATTATTTAATAGATTCCAATAAAGCTTTAATTAAATGTATAGATAATTGGGATATTACTTATAAATTTTATCATATTATTTTTGTTACAGGTAGTTTTTATAGATATTTAGAAGAACATTTAAATAATAAAAAATTAAAAGTAAGCCGTATAATTTTTGATGAAGCAGATACTTGTAGAATTCCATGTTGTAAAAAAATTAATGCTAATTTTTATTGGTTTGTAACAGCATCTTATAAAAATTTAGTATTTCCTTATAAATATGGTATGTGGAATAGAATAACAAGAAATAGAGATATATTAACAAATGGTGTTGATAATAACAAATTTATTAAAGAAATTTTCAGAGCAAATTTAAGTTATAGTGAAGATATTATTAATAGAAAAATATTAGATAATTTAATAATCAAAAATAGAGATAATTACGTAGATTCTTCTTTTTGTTTACCTGATATTAAATATAATACTATTTTATGTAAAGAACCATTATATTTAAATTTATTAATAGGCATTGTTAGTAATCAAATACTGCATTATTTACATGCAGGTGATATTAAAGGAGCAATGGAATGTGTAAATAAAAATAATATTAACACCGAGAATAATATAATTAATAAAATTTTAGATGATTATAAAATTAGATTATATAATATTAATTGTACAATAGATTACGCAAATATTATTACATACGATAATGAACAAGAAAAATTAGATAAATTGCAAAAATTAGATATAGAAAAAGAGTTTATTAATAATAAATTAAAATTATTGGAAAATAGATTGAGAGAAGATTCTAATAATTGTATTATTTGTCTTGATGAAATTAAAAATAAGACTATAACTAAATGTTGCAATCATAGTTATTGTTTAAATTGTATTACTAACTGGATTAAAACTAGAGCAGTGTGTCCCTTATGTAAAAATAAAATTAATTTTGATTCCTTATATTATATAGATAATACTATTAATGAAATTTTACCTGTTGATGAGAATAAAATTATTAAACCAAATGAATATAATTATTTAGATAATTCTAAATATGATAATTTAATATATTTATTAAAAAATTCTTCAAAAGATTCTAAATTTTTAATATGTTCTGATTATGACAATACATTTATTGAAATAGAAGAAAAATTAAAAAATATTAGTATTCAATATGATAAAATCAAAGGTAATCATATTAGTAATACTATAAATAGATATAAAAATGGTAATTTAAAAGTATTATTAGTAAATAGTAAATATTATGGTTCAGGTTTAAATCTCGAAAATACTACAGATATTATTTTATTCCATAAATTAGATTCTGAAATAGAAAAACAAACTATTGGAAGAGCTCAAAGAGCTGGTAGAACATGTCCTCTAAATGTATGGTATTTATTACATAAATCTGAAAATACAAATAATAATCAAATATTATAAGATTACATGAATATCTTTGTTTTTTATTATTTGTCTAGTTATATATGTATAGATATCTGTTTCTAAAGAATTTTGTTCTAATATTTTTTCTATCATTAAATTATCTTTCATTTTATTTACTTTTTCTAAATCATAATCGTTAAGAGCTCGGTTATAATCGATAATAATGACATCTAAAATGCCATTTTTTTCTGTAACTAAAATATTTCCGCTATGTAAATCTTTATGATATATATGATTTTTATGCATTAGATCAAGTTTTTGTTTTATTTTTTTAAATATTTGTTTTTTTTGTAATAAAAATAGATCTGTATCATTAAAATTTTCTAACCACTTTTTTAATGTAGGTCCATTTATATGTTCCATATAAATAATAAGATAAAATTCATTTTTACTTACTTTACAAATATAGTGATTATAAATTTTAGGACCTATACCTAAATCTCCAGCTTTTTTAGATAATTGAAGTTCTTTTTTAATACAAAAATATAAATCATCTTCGCAATATTTATCATTATTGCCATATTTAGACAAATCTGATATTTTAACAGCTATATTATGACTAATTTTAAAAACTGTTGCATATAATCCTCTACCTATAATATCATCTTTATCTAAAAATAAATTATCTATACATTTAAGATATGGATAACTTTTATAACCTTCGGTATTTTGTTTCTTTATTATATTTTTATATTTTTTGTTAGTTTTTTCCGTTTTATCACTTCTACTATTTTTATCAGTTTTATATGTATCATTAAATTTATAAATTTCTCTATTTTTGGAAATATCTCTAAAATTTTTTTTTGATTTATTATTAATTCTATTTATTTGTCTTTCAACTATTAATGCATGAATTATAGGAGTAAAAAAATTTTTTAAAAATCTAAAATCAATCATTTCTAATTCATTAAAATCAATATGTTCTAATTCTACAAGTTTATGTTTATTTTTATAATATAAATCTACATATTTTTTAATTTGTGGTCTAATTACTGTAAAATCAATTTTCATATTTATATATATATAATATTTTATAAAGTACTTTAAATATTATTTAATCAATCTCCTCTATTTTTGGTTCTGTTTCATATGTTTGTTTAGGAGTTTTAACTGGTTCTGACATATCAGGCATATCAGGCATACCAGAAGGCATTCCAGATGGCATTCCTGAACCGCCTCCACTCATTTTTTGCATAATAGGATTAATTTTTTGTTCTAATTCTTTTTGTTTATTTTCATAAACTTCTGCATCACCAGAGGTATTATCATTTATCCAATCTAAACCTTCATCAGCAATAGTTTCTAGTTCTTTTTTTATATCATCTTGCATTTTATTTTCAGTATCATTAGTAAGATTTTTAATACCATATAGATAACTTTCTAAAGAATTTTTAGCTTCAATATTTTTCTTCACAATAGCATCTTGTTCTTTAAATTTCTCACTTTCTTCTACCATTCTTTCGATATCTTCTTTAGATAGTCTTCCAGTATCATTAGTAATAGTAATAGATTCTTTAGCACCACTAGAAGATTCACTAGCAGTAACATTTAAAATACCATTTGCGTCAATATCATATGTAATTTCAATTTTTGGGATTCCGCGTGGTGCACTTTTAATTCCGTGTAAGTCAAAAGTACCTAAACGATGATTATCTCTTGTCATTGCTCTTTCTCCTTCAAAAATTTGAACTGTTACAGATGTTTGATTATCTGCATAGGTAGAAAATGTCTGTGTTTTTTTGGCAGGAATTGTTGTATTTCTAGCAATTAATACGGTATTTACACCACCTGCTGTTTCAATACCAAGTGAGAGAGGGGTGACATCAAGTAGTAACAGATCTGCTGTTTTTGCACTTTTAATACCAGCTAACATTGATGCTTGAATAGTAGCTCCATAGGCAACGGCTTCGTCTGGGTTAACTGATTTACAAAGTTCCTTTCCATTAAAGAATTCAGATAGAAGAGATTGAATTTTAGGAATACGTGTACTGCCTCCTACTAAAACAATATCATCAATTTGACTCTTAGATATACCAGAATCTTGTATAACTTTAATAACTGGTTCCATTGTTTTTCTAAAAATATCATTACATAAATCTTCAAAACGAGCTCTTGTGATCGTTGTCATGAAATCAATACCTTCGTAAAAACTATCAATTTCTATTGATGCGGTTGTACTATTAGATAGAGTTCTTTTAGCTCTCTCACAAGCGACTTTAAGACGCTTAATACTTCTTGAGTTTTTAGAAGGATCTTTCTTATGTTTACGTTTAAATTCATCTATAAAATGTTTAACAAGTCTATTATCAAAATCTTCACCACCTAAATGAGAATCACCACTTGTTGCTTTGACTTCGAAGATTCCTTCGTCGATTGTTAATAATGTTGTATCATGAGTACCCATAATGTTATCGCAATTTTTTTAATTTTTGCTTCTCATACTTTCATATGAGTTCAGACTATATCTTCAAACCACTTTTCTACTAAAAAGAAAAGTAGAATGTCCTGCACTCGTGGATATTTCATCATAGAACATAAATATTCCTTAGATTACTTTATCTAGTCGTTGAACCTTCTTCCTCTTTCAAGGCTAAATAATAAATTATTTAGTTAAATATGATTTTCATATTTAAAAGCTTGGATGCTGATTGCCCAATTCTATTATTTTTCAAACATTCACGCTTATCATTACTGATTACGTTGTAGTATAATAGACTCTAAGGGGATCTTAGCAGTTCACAGGATTCCTATTAATAATAATTAATAGTGTGGGCTTTAACCACAGGAGGCAATACTGTATATTTTGTTTTCTATTTTATAAAATGTTTCAAAATCACTTAAAAATTTAATTTTTAATTCATTATATTTATCTATTAGATTATCATCTATTTTATTACTTTTAATTATATTCTTTTTACTCTCACAAGGTCTTAAATTAGACCAATTATAACATTTATAAATATTATCTTGAATTGTTAAATCAAAATATGAACAAGGAATAATATGATCTATATGCCAATATTTACCATGATTTTCTAATGTCATTTTTTCATCAAATAAATATTGAAACCATGTAATTAAAAATTCCATAGTACAACCTACATAATTTAATGTTCTATCTATTTTAATTCCTTGTTTATATTTTGATAAATAACCATACATATTTGAACGAATATTATGTTTTAGTTTGAACTCCATATTTTTATATCTATTGGCATTATATTCAATCATATATTCTTTTGTTCTTTTAAATTTAGGATTATTGCCTACGTTTTTCCTTTTATTTTCTAAACAAATAGAACATTCGCTGTAATAACCATCTTTAAGTCTGTATGATTTATAAAATTTATCGATAGACAAATTTTCTTTGCAAACAGAGCATATTTTAAATTTAATAGTCAAATCAATATCATTTTTTTTACGATTTTTTTGATTTATTTTACAACATTTTTTACATTTACTGCGATATGATACTTTTGTTATTATAGTTCTATCTAAATAAAAGTCTGTTAATGGTAGGAGTACATTACATTGAGTGCAAATTTTTTCTGTTATATTTTGTGAGGAATTCATTTTTTCAAAAAGGTAAATATAATATATTTAAATTAATAATCAAATTTTTAAATAATTTTTAATAAAATATTTTATAAAATATTAACATGAAATAATACTCCTATTAATAATAGGGAATTTTTCGCCTCCACAATCGTATATTAAAACATTCCTTTCTTTTTTGGATGTCTTTTCAAGACCATAACATAGAGCACCTGCAGTTGGTTCAGAAATAATTCTTAAACAATTTAGATTAGCAATAGCAGCAGCATCTTTTGTTGCTTGTCTTTGGGCATCATTAAAATAAGCAGGTACAGTAATAACAGCATTTTTTACATCTTCACCTAAATATGCTTCGGCAATTTCTTTCATTTTTGTTAAAATCATAGCGGAAATTTCAATAGGACTAAATTTCTTCTTTTCTCCTAAATATTCAACTTCAACAAGACAATTACCATCTTTATCAGGTAAGATTTTATAAGGTAATAATTTAATATCACTTTGAACAATTGGATCATTAAATTTACGACCAATTAATCTTTTAATATCATAAATGCTATTTTCGGGATTCATAACAGCTTGATTTTTAGCAGCTTCACCAACAAGTCTTTGTTCGTTTGTAAAAGCTACATATGAAGGAGTTGTTCTATTACCTTGATCATTGGCAATAATTTCAACTCTATCATTTTGAAAAACTCCTACACAAGAATAAGTGGTTCCTAAGTCAATAGCAATAGTTGCACCTACAATAGGATTTTCTGAGGTTTTATTTTTTTCCGTCATGTTGTTGTATTTAAATTATTTTATTAAGTCTTTAAGTAATTTATTATTTATCTTAAAATAATAAAAAGAAAAATAAAAAAAATTTATACTTTGAGATTAAAATATAACAATAAATTTATTATGATTATAAATTTATTGTTATATAAATCTTAAACTACTTTCTCTTTTTCTACATCTTCTTTGTTTTTAGCTTCACCTAATTTTTGTTTCTTCTTTTGTTCTTCTTTATTTTTTAAATATTCGTTCTTTTCTAATTCGGCTAATTTTAATGCCTCTTTTTTAAGGGCTAATTTTTGTGCTCTTAAAGCATCTCTTTCTTTTTTTTTTGCCATTTCTTTAGCAGCCATCATATCGCCAAACTTATCATCGATAGAATATTTTCCTTTAGAAGGTATTTTAACAGGAACTTTTTCAACTGATGATGAGCCTGTTTTAGCTGGAGCTTTACCTGGAGCTTTAGTTTCAGTTTTTGTAGATTCTGGAGGAGCCATTATTTTTATTTAAATAATATATTAAAAATATTATATTATTTTTATTATTAGCGCGTTTAGATATAATTAAGAGTGATTTCAAAAAAAATCTCTTCTTTCTATCTTCATTTCTAATTTTGTAAAATCTATATTTTTTAATTCAATTACAACACCTGTTTTGAAATAAATGGTGTTAAATGTTCTTTACAGTTAAAGGAAATACGAGAAAAAGGCGATATTGCTAGATTTAATAAATATGGTAATTATTCATATTCTTATTTATTTTGATTAAAATATTAATGCTAAGGGTATATACACAAAATTATTATTCAATTCAGAATATTGAATAATTGATTGAGCAATAGCTTCGGAAAAAACAATTATTAAAATATAAAATAATATCATTTTTATATTTATTTAAGAATTTATTATTATTTACATATAAAAGTAAATGAAAATTTATAATATATTGATATTAATAAATTTATTTATTACAATTAATAGTTTTAATAATGTATTTTTAAAAATGAATACACCAAGATCATTTGATCATAGTAAAATTCCTAATTTTAATAGCAATTGTTATAACATACATAGTTTTGCAATAGATAAATTTATAAATAATTTAAATTTATATGAAGATAAACTAGAATATTTTGATAATAATAATGGATGGGGTTCTTTATATAAAAATGATAAGATAAAAATACTTAAAAAAATTGCAAATGTGGAATTAGATAAATATAATGTATATAATATTAACATTGTTACTAATATATATACAAAATTACCTCATTTCCAGATGTCTTTACATTCTTTTGGAAAAAAAATAATAGCGACCTGCGATTTAATTCCAAAAATTGATTATTTTATAGAACCTCAATATTTAACAACTTATTATAGAGATTTTGTAGATATAAAAAAGAATATGACATATAATTTAATTCCAACAAATATTAAAAATTTATATACAGAAGCTACTTTTACTCCAGCAGCATTATCGTTTACATTAGAAACTACTACTGATTGCGTTGAATATTATAATACGATTATAAAATATGTAGACTTATACTGTTCCTTTATTAATTATGAGAATAATTCACATATTGGATATTTAAATATAAATGATAGAGATTATAAATTAAAAGAAGTTTTATTTGAAAATGCTCCTGGTGCTAATGTGATAAAAAAAATTTTTAAAGACGATTTAGATATTTTTAAGAAATTCTCATTATTTTAGATTTAGATATTTTATAATAAATATATTTGAGTTTAATTTAAAAAATTTATTATATATTAATAATAAAAATATTAAATGGCAGAAACAAATCAAATTCTTGCGAATCCTGTTATGACTGTAGTGTTTTGCTTACCTGGTAAGACTTATAGTAGAGAATTCCTTTTAAGTTGGTCAAATCTTTTATTTGAACTCATTAGAAATAACATAAAGCCTATTATATCACAGAATTACTCAAGCGTGGTTCACTATGCAAGAGCAAAAGTGCTCGGGGGGAATGTTTTAAAAGGAAAGAATCAAAAGCCTTTCCAAGGCGAGGTCGAATATAACTACATTATGTTTATAGATAGCGACCAAGTATTTGATGCCAAACAGTTCTTTGATTTATTAGAATCTCCTTATGATGTAACATCTGGTATGTATTTAATGGAAGATACCAAGCATTATCCTATTGTAAAGAGTTGGAACACGGATTTCTTTTTAAAAAATGGAACGTTTCCTTTTATGACACCTGAGGAGGTAGAAAAAGAACCAAAAGTTAATGGAAAATACTTAAAAGTATCTTATACAGGTCTTGGTTGGACTCTAATTAAAAAAGGAGTAATTGAAAAACTTGAATATCCCTGGTTCTATCGGCCATTGGAAAAATTAGATGGAGATATACAGGATATGTCAAGCGAGGATGTAGCTTTCTTTAAAAATCTTGCCGATGTTGGTGTTGATTGCTATATTGATTGTGGATGTCGTATCGGCCATCAGAAGAGTTTCGTTATATAAAACAATAGAAAAAATAAAATTTGAAAAAAATAAAATTTGAAAATTATTTAAAAACTTATTTTTATAATTATAATAATATGGTTTATTGTAATACCTTAGATTGTAAAAAAAATGCTTATTTTGGATACAAATATAAAGAACCATTAAAATGTGGACTTCATAGAAGTAATGATATGGAAAATGTCAAAGATAATAGATGTGTAAAATGTTTAAAATCAATATCCCCGAGCTATGGTTATATTGGAGGAGAAAAAACACATTGTTCTAAATGTAAAACTCCAGAAATGTTTGATGTTACTCATCAACTTTGTGTTTGTAATAAAGCACAACCAAGTTTTGGCTTAGAAGCTGGTAAAGCAACCCATTGTAAAGAATGTAAAACTAAAGAAATGTTTGATGTTAAAAGTAAAATATGTTTTTGTGGAAGAGTTCGACCTAATTTTGGTTTAGATTTAGGAAAAGCAACTCATTGTCAAGAATGTAAAACACCTGAAATGTTTAATGTTAATAAAATATTATGTTTTTGTGGAAGAGTTCAACCAACATTTGGAATAGAAATAGGTAAAGCAACTCATTGTAAAGAATGTAAAACTAAAGAAATGTTTAATGTAAAAGATAATAAATGTTTTTGTGGAAGAGTTCAACCAACATTTGGAATAGAAAAAGGAAAAAAAGCAACACATTGTAAAGAATGTAAAACTACAGAAATGATTGATGTTATTAATAAATTTTGTAAAATGGACTATTGTGATACACAAATTACTACTAAATATAATGGTTATTGTTGTAGATGTTACTCCTATACATTACCCGACAGTCCAATAGTAAGAAATTTCAAAACAAAAGAGAGATTAGTAGTAGATTATATAAAAGAAGAATTTCCGGATTATAGTTGGCGATTTGATAAATTAGTAGATAATGGTTGTAGTAAAAGAAGACCAGACATTTATTTAGACTTAGGGTACCAAGTAATAATTGTAGAAGTAGACGAGAATCAACATCAAAGTTATGATTGCTCTTGTGAAAATAGAAGATTAATGGAAATATCACAAGATATTAACCATAGACCCTTGATATTCTTACGATTTAATCCAGATAAATATTATGATAAAGAAAATAAATCTATTCCTTCGTGCTTCTCAATAACTCAAAAGACAGGTGCATTAAAAGTAAATAATAATAAAAAATGGAATGAACGACTAAATAATCTAAAGAATCAAATAGATTATTGGAATAAAAATAAAACTGATAAAACTGTTGAAGTTATTCAACTATACTATGACGAAAATTAAAAATCTTTCATAAAATTAAATTTTTCGTATGGTCCTCTAATTCTATGAGTTTTTTTTAATTTATTTTGTATTATTAATAATAATATTATAATAATTATACCTTTTTCTACTTTTGATAATTTATTACTCTTTCTTTCTTTTATTACTATTAATATTATCCAAAATAATAATAGTAAATCTATAACTCTTAGTCGCCATACACTAATTAATCCTGTTAAAATAGAAATAAAAAATAGTAAGATTATAATTATAGCTCTCCAAATATTTGTTGAAATTTTCATTTTTTATAAATATAAAATATAAAAAATGAAAGTGTTTATTTAATAATATAAATAATATAAAGAATTAATAATTTATATAAAATTAACAATGAAATCTGATTTATATGAACTATTAAATATATCCAAAGATAGTACACAAGATGAAATAAAAAAAGCATATAGAAAATTGGTTATAATATACCATCCAGATAAAACGCAAGGAGATCCTACTAAAACTGAAAAGTTTAAAGAGATAACTCAAGCATATAATGTATTATCAAATCCATCTAAACGCAAAGATTATGATTTATTTGGTTTTGTAGATGAAAAAGATGTTAGTCAAGAGGATATTTCAAATATATTTCAAAAAATATTTGAAACTTCATTTGGACAGAAAACCTCTATGGGAGGATCATTTGGGAAACACCAACCGATGCGAAACCCTTTTAGTGCAATGAGTGGAATGGGATTTAGTCAAGCAGGTTTTATAAATATAGATGATATAATAGGTGATATGAGTAATTTTAATTGTGAAGTACATATAGTACATAATGCTCCAGCATTTTCCCAATTTGAAGACTTATTTTCTATTAAACGAGATAATTTTAAAATGGATATATCAAATACAAATGCATTTGAAAAAAAGAAAAAAATAAACGAACCAGATATTTTAGAAAAAAATGTAGATAAAATAGAAAATGATATTGTAGAATGTCAAATATCAATAGATGATATTATTGACGGTAACGATGACAAAGAAATAAAATACAAAAAAATGGAAAAATGTTTGGAGTGTGATGGAGAAAGTAATAACATTAATTGTAAATGTTTAGGAAATAGAATAATAGAAATAGAAACATCAACCTTTATAAGTTTTTCTCCAGGTATCAGTGATAATACAAAAATATGTGTTAATGGCAAAGGTTCCTATAATTTAATAAAAAATAACTATAATAATTTAGAAATTCATATAAAATATAATATACCCAAATATATTAAAATAAAAGGTAAACATTTAATAATTTATATGGATATAACATTAGATCAAGTATTTGGAGGATTTTCAAAAAAAATAAAAATAGGTGAAAAACATATAAATGTAGAAATAAATGAATATATAGATCCAAACAATCCTATAATATATGAGAATTGTGGAATTATAATAAATCCATCAAAAAAAGGAAATATAATAATAATACCACGAGTAAGGTATCCAAATGAAAAAAAAGTTCTAAAATATAATGAAGTTTTATTAAAGATCATAAAAAATCTTTATTAGTAAAATTTTATAGTTTGATCAATAAGTTTAATACCAATAATTTTTGGTTTTAAAATATCAAAAGTATAAACATTATTATGATCATCAACTAAATAATATTCATTTTTATAAAGTATTTTATAAGTTTTAATTTTGTCGGTAATATTTCTTTTTCTTGGTTGTTTGATATTTTTTTTGATATCAGTATCAGATTTAGATATATTTTTAGGATTAAAGAAATTTATAGAAACTTTTTTCTGTTCTTGTAATTTATGAATAGGGTTAATAGAATCAACAGATTTTTCAGTTTTTTCGGGTGAGAATTTTTTTATTAATTCATCATAATCAATTTTATATTCTTCACTAACTTTATGTAATAAAACCTGTGTTGTATTCATTTCGGAATTCATTAAATAATAATAAATAAATAATTTTTTAAATAATTTTCAAATTTTATTTCTTTATAATTTTACATTTTATATTTTTAGTATACTGAAGCAATAATAATAGTAAAATAACAATAATAATTCCATAAGAACAAAATTTTAATGAACAAAAACTAAATTGTTTATTTGTAAGATAAATTTTTTTAGCATCATCAACAGAAATAATAGATGCATTAGTAAATTTATTAACATTATTATGAAATTTAACAGTCCATTCGAATAATTTATCAGGATTATCTAAGAAATCATCTATAGGATTATTATCAAAATTTGTTTGATAATGTTTAGCACAATCATTACAAGGTAATACTTTTCCTAAATTTTCGTAAAAATTTTTATAATTTAATTTATCTTGAGGAGAAGGATTTGTAGGAAATCCTAAAGCAATATAATGAAAAGTTTTCCAAATACTATCACTCCAAAGAGATTTATCCATTTTAAATAATATTATATATATTTTTTGTTGAAATGTATATAAATTAAATATATATATTAAATATATATAAAATTATCTATTCGTTCAATGTATTTAGACAATAAAAATATATACTATCAACAAAAGGATAAATATAAAATATGTATTAATTGTGGTATGTCTGGACATACGATAAAATTATGTAACAGTCCAATAACAAGTTATGGGATAATTTGTTATACTTATATAAATAACGAAATAAAATATTTATTAGTACAAAGAAGAAATTCATTAACATTTATTGAATTTATAAGAGGAAAATATAGTATAAACAATGTGGATTATATAGAATATTTATTTAGCAAAATGACTGTAGAAGAAAGGGAATTATTTAAAAATAATACATTAGATCAAATATGGTATTTATTATGGAATGGGAATATATCAAATAGATTAAATCAAGAATTTAAAGATTCTAAAATAAAATATAATAAATTAATGAAAGGTTATCATTATAAGAGAAAAACAAATACTATAGAATTTATAAATTTATATAGTATAATTGATAAAGTAAATATAGAATACCCAGATTTAATAGAAACAGAATGGGAATTACCAAAAGGTAGAAGAAATTTAAATGAAAGTGATTTAAGTTGTGCTTTAAGAGAATTCGAAGAAGAGACAGGTTTAAATAAACATAAATTAAATTTAAATACAATCATAAAAAAACCAATAGAAGAAATATATATATCAAATAATAAAACAAGATATAAACATGTATATTATATTGCGAATCATTCATATCCAGTAAAAGAAGATATTAAATTATTTAATAAAAATAACTTAATACAATCAAAAGAAGTAAAAGACGTAAAATGGTTCACATATGATGAGATAAAAAATAAAATAACATATAATTATGTTCAAAGAGTGGAATTATTTAAACGTGTAAATAAACTATTAACAAATCAATTAACTCAAAATTCTAATACAAATAAATATTATAATATAATAAACTATAATAATAATGCAGTCTAATAAAATATCTTTAGATGAATTATATCATAAATTAGATTTATATGATTCACCTAATACATCAGAAACAAAAAGAAACGAAATTTATAATGAATTAGCAGAATTAAAAGAAAAATCCTATAATAAATCAAAAAGTAATATTTTACCAAATACTACTGATCCAGATTTTGTTAAGAAATTATTGCAAAGAGGAGAATTTTCTATCAATAAAAGCAGAAAAGAAAATAAATTAGCTTCAGATATAGATAATTTTATACTTCTTCAAAACCAAATTTTTATAAAAAAATTATTATCACCAGAAACTCCCTATCGTTCCCTATTATTATATCATAATGTAGGTAGCGGAAAATGTCATTCTCTCGATACACCTATATTAATGTATGATGGAACTATTAAGAAAGTTCAAGATATTATAGTAGGAGATAAAATAATGGGTGATGATTCTACATCTAGAGAAGTATTAGAATTAATTAGAGGTAAAGATATTATGTATGAAATAGTACCAACAAAGGGAGAAAGTTTTACTGTAAATTCGGATCATATTTTATGCTTAAAAGAAACACCTCAATCAATTTTATTTTATGAAAAAAATTCCTTAAATAGAAAATATAGTACAAAATATATTGACAAAGAAACTTTTAGATCGAGAATAATTTATTTTGCAAGCAGGGAAGAAGCAGAAAATTTTATATTAGAAAAAAATAATATAATTGATATTTCTGTAAAAGATTTTTTAAATATATCAAAAACTATACAAAGAGATTTAAAATTATATAAAACAGAAATTAATTTTAAAACTAAAAATATAGATTTTGATCCATATTTATTAGGATTTTGGTTAGGTGATAGTAGTCAAAGAGATTCGGTAATTGCAACTCAAGATAGTGTTATAATTAAATATATAAAAGAATTATTACCAAAATATAATTTAATGTTAAATTATCAAAGTGGTTATGAATATAGAATATCAGCAATTACAGGTAGAGTAAATTTAATGTTAAAAGCATTACAAAAATATAATATGATTAATAATAAACATATTCCAAATATACTTAAATGTAATAGCAGAGAAATAAGATTACAAGTTTTAGCAGGATTAATTGATTCAGATGGTCATTTAGTAGATAATTGTTATGAGTTTGTACAAAAAAATGAAATTATAATGGATGATGTGATATTTTTAGCTAGATCATTAGGATTTTCTTGTTATAAAAGTATAAAAAAAACTGCTTGGACTCATAAAGGAATAAAAAAACATTCAACTGCTTTTTGTATTAAAATATCTGGTAATATTAACGATATACCAATAAAAATTCACAGAAAAATAGCAAGACCAAGAGAACAAATAAAAAATGTTTTAGTGAATGGTTTTAAAATAATAGAAAAATCAGTAGATAATTATTATGGATTTACTTTAAATAGAAATAATAGATATGTAATGGGAGATTTTACAGTAACACATAATTCGTGTACTTCTGCTCATATAGTAGAAAATTTTAAGGATTATTTTAATAAGCGCGCATTAATAATAATGCAACCAGGTTTACAAGATAATTATAAGAAAGAATTATTTAATATAGCAAAATATAGTATAGAAAATGATGATATGAAACAATGTTTGGGTAATGAATATTTACATAAGATACCTAATAGAAAAATATATGATAATGATAAATTAAATAAAATAGCAAATAAATTAATCAGAAAAAAATATGAATTCATGGGTTATGGTCAATTAGCAAATGTAGTAGAAAAAGAAATAGAAAAATTTTGTCCAGAAGGTACAAGACCAGAAAATTGTCCTAAATTTATCGAATCAATAGATAAATTATTTTCAGATAGAGTAATTATAATAGATGAAGTTCATAATATGAAAAATTCTAAAGAAAAAGATTCTAAATTAAGTGCGAAAGTTTTACAATCTTATATATTAAAATATTCAAAAAACACTATTTTAGTATTATTATCAGCAACACCAATGTATGATTCTCCTGAAGAAATATTATGGATAATGAATACACTATTATTAAATGATAAAAGAAAACCAATTAAATCAATAAAATTATTCGATAATAATTTAAATATTAATCCAGATTTTGCAAATATACTTACAAAATGGTCGAATAATTATGTTTCTTATATGAAATCGAGTGATCCTAAACATTTTCCATCTAAATTGTATCCAACTGTAAATAATGATAATTCAATTTTAAAAAAAGAAGATATTTATAGATTTGATATATATGGTAATGAAATTAAAGGAAATCAAAATATTGATGATTTAGTATTGTTGAAAACAGAAATGAGTGAATATCAAAAAACTATTTATAATATTCTAAAAAGACAAAATAAAAAATTTATGGAAAGCGAAGAAATAAAATTAGAGGAAGAAGAAGATAATGAAAATAAAAAAAATATATTTTTTGATTTATCTCAAATATCAAATGTAGTTTTTAGTAAATCAATTGAATATAATGAAGAAGAAATTATACAAAATTTAAATCAACTATATAGTGACACTGGTTTTAGGAATGTATTTACTTCAGAACTGACAAATGATCATAAATATAAAGTATCTTATAAATCAAATCATTATATTTTTGACAAAAAAAATCTTAGAGATTATTCACCAAAAATAAACAAAATAATAAATTATATAAATAATTCAAAAGGTATAATTTTTGTATATTCTCGTTTCTTAAATTCTGGTATAATACCATTAGCAATCGCACTAGAACATCAAGGATATACAAAATATGGTTCCAATGCAAATATATTAAAACCAACAAAAGATATGAATATAAAATCTAAAAATAAAAAATATATGATAATATCTGGTAATAATCCACCTGTATCATCTAATTATATAAAAGAATTAGAAATATTAAAAAGCGAGGCTAATTCAAATGGAGATATAATTAAAATAGTATTAGTAACAACAAAAGGTATCGAAGGATTGGATTTTAAAAATATTAGAGAAATTCATATTATGGAACCTTGGTTTAATTTAAGCAGAATTGCTCAAATAGTAGGTCGAGGTATAAGGAATAATTCGCATATAACATTACCAGAAAAAGAAAGAAATACGACAATATATCAATATGTAAACTTAATTAAAAATGATATTGTTGAAACAATCGATTATAGATGGTACAGAAGATCTGAAATAAAACAAAAGCAAATATCCAAAATAGAAAGAATAATCAAAGAAAGTTCAATAGACTGTAATCTTCATAAAGATATATTAATTCAACCAAAAACAGATAAATTAATAGTATCATCTCAGGGTATTGAAAAAATGATTGAAATAGGAGACAGAGATTTTTCAAAAGAATGTGATTATGAAGAATGTGAATTAAATTGTAAACCAACTGTAGAAATAAGAAAATATAATATAAATAATAAAAAATTTATTAAATATGAAACAGAATATACTAAAAAAATAATCAAATTTTACTTAAGTAAAATAAAAAAATTATTTTTTACAATAGAAGAAATAAAAGATTTTTATATGAAAAATCTTAATGAAAATTATGAAATTTTATATAATGCTTTATATGAATTAGAATCAAAAAAAGAAGTTTTTAAAATAAAAAATGTCGAAGGATTTATAATATATCGATCTAATTTTTATATTTTTCAACCATTAGATATTGATAATACTAAAATATCAATTGAAAGCAGAAAAGATAAAAAATTTAATAAACCTAGTAAAATTTTATTAAAAAAGAAAGATAATAATACGATAATAGTAAATACAAAAAATAAACTAAATTCGAATATAACACAAATTTTTAATATTGATAACATATTAAATACTATATCTATTATATTTAAAGATAATGAAATAAATATAATCGAAATATATAATATATTAATAGATAAATTATCTATTCGTAATAGATATTTATTATTTAATTATTGTGGTGATAATACTAATAATGATACTTTAAAAGAAACATTAAAATCTTCGTTAAAAACAAACAAACTATTTATATTTGATGATAATAATAATTTTATAGCATATTATGATATATTTGAAAAAAATCCAATAAAATTCAAATGTTATAATCCAGATAATAAATCTTTTGAAATTTGTAATACTTTTGATAATGCAAGATATATAGAATTATTTATTAATACTATGAAAAAATATCTATCTAACAAAAATATTGATATTCATGGATTTTGCGAAATAAATCAAGCTAAAAATAAATGTGATATAAAAATGTTAGATAAAATAAATCCTGCTCCGAAGAGCAAAGGAACAGTATGTGGTTTTAATCCTTTAAATAAAGAAAAATTAACATTATTAATCGAAAGAATATTAAAAAAAAATTTAAAAGATTCAGAAAAAAAGAAATTAAAAAAAGATAATTTATGTATTCTGTACGAATATGTATTAAGAATAAATAATATTGAATCTATTAAATTTTTAACAACTGATATTCAAATATATATGTTATTTAAAAAATTGAAATAAACTTATATAAAATTATATATATAAGTTAAATAAAAATTAATCATGAATAAAAAAGAAATTAATGATATTTTTGTTAATAGTATTTTACAGGAGAAAGTTAAAATACCAGCTAAATTTTTATCATCAAATAGGTATGATTATATTTTAAAAAAACTAAAATTACAGGAAAACAAATGTTCAAGACATGGCTATATAAAAAAAAATAGTATAGAAATTTGCGAAATATCATTGGGTTTAATAGAATATAGTGGCTTACAAGGATCAGTTATTTATAATGTCAAATATAAAGCTTTAGTATGTAATCCGATAATTGGTAGTATTATTAATGCTCAAATAGAAAATAAAAATCAATTTGGATTATTGTGTACAGTAAAAGATAATACTTCAGATTCAAATATTATTGAAATTATTATTCCTAAAAAAAGTGTAAGTATTAAATCAGATTATAATTTAGATAATTTAACGATAGGTGATATAATTTCTGTTAAATTATTAGGTAAAAAATTCCATATAAATGATTCAAATATATCTGGTATAGGAATAGTAGTCTTATTAAAATCTTCTAATTCAAATATAATTAAATTAGATAGTATTAAATTAGGAGATAATAAAATAAATGATGAAGATTTAGATGAAGATGATGAATTCGAAATAGAAGATGAAGTTGAAGAGGAAATAGAAGATGAAGTTGAGCAAGACAAAAATAAAATAAATGATGAAGAAGAAGAAGATGTAGATGAAGAAAATGAAGAAGATGGAGAAGCAGAAGAAGATGAGATTGATATCGATGATGATGATGACGAATTTTAATTCTTTACAAATACCGGGTCTAATATTACTTAATTTATAATGTGTAAGAATTAATCGTGTTATTTAGAATAAAATAAAATAATAATAATAATATAATGGAAATAAATTTTACAGAGAAAAAATATATAATTGAAAAGATTCAACAACTTTGTGTTGATCAACAAAGACAAATTTTTTTTATTTTAAAAAAATATTTAGATAATAATTTAAATGAGTCAAAATGGTATACAAAAAATCAAAATGGTGTATTTATAAATTTTTCGTATATAGATGATATAATCATTAAAGATATAAATAAATTTATAAATGAATGTACTATTAAAAAAGAAAAATTAAAAAAATTACAAGAAGAAATACATTCAATAGAAAAAACAGAGATTTGCTATAAAATTATACCAGATAATAATGAAGTTAAAGAAAAAGAAGATTTTGCATATTTTTATGATAATATTGATAAAAATTTGATTAATAATATGAATGAACAGTTAAATAAAAAAAATACAAAAAAAAATAATTTACAAACAAAATTTATAAATGCAACAAAAAAATATACCAAATGTGTAAACATAGAAAAAAAATTTGAAGAAACAAATATTTTTTTCTTAGATTATGAACAATATATCTTAATAAATATATAAAGACTTAATAAGTAAAATATATAAATGAATTCTATATGTATAAATGATATTTATGAAAAAGTAATAAATAATAAAATTTTTGTTAACTTAGAGAATAATCAATTTGAACAGGGTAATAATATAATGATTAGTCCTAAAATAAAAGATGAAAGTAATTATGTGTTTGAATTAATTAATAGTTTTAAAAAAAAACCATTAAAAAATAACAAAAAATATAGTAATAATACTGATATAATAAATAATACAAATTCTATTATAATAAATAATTCATTTCTATATTATTTATCTGTATATATAAAATCTAATATATCTGATATAAAGAAAAATATCGAAAAACATATTAATGATGAAGACTTTGAATATTTAAAAAATAAATTTAATTCTTACAAAAAAAGTATTCAATCTATTAAAGAATTTTTAATAGAAGATAATACAGATTTAGTACTATCTGATTCTATATTATTTTATATAAGTTATTTATATAAAATAACAATAGTTATTACATGCAAAAATATATATAAAATTTTTGATTATAAAAATTCTGTAGAAAATACTGATAGTAATATTTTAATATTTTCAAAAAACATTAATCAATATAATTTTATAAAACATTTTACTAATTATGACGAATTTATAAATGAATTTGAAACAAATAACAAGATATTATATAGATCTAATAGCGAATTGAATAAATTAAAAATAAGTGACATAAAGAATATTTGTAAAACTATGAAAATAGATTGTAATAATACTAAGGCTTTATTAATTGTAATGATAAATGAAGAATTTGGAAACTTCTAATTTTATAAAATTTTATTTTCATTTAAGATTTTATTTTTATTATATTATTTAAGTAAATAAAATGAATATTAATATTGATATATATAATCAAGTATATCATACTATTCAAAAAATTTTGAATAATAATTCAAATATTAATAATAATATCGAATTTGAAGCTGTTATAAATACTAATTCAATAGATAAAGATCAATTCCGTAGAGTATTTAATTATTTACAAAATAATACAAAAAATTATAAAAATATAACTGAAATAGATAATGAAACATTAGATATAAGTTCCCCGATAAAAAAATTTTTTAGATTATCAATAAAAGGTAAACAAAAAATATTAAATTATTGTAAAGATAATATAACAAAAAATAAAGTGGATGAAGCAATAATCAAAAAAAAAATTCAAGATTATAAATCCATAAATATAGATGATTTTAATGTGAGATTTAATTTAAAATCAGAGATACCAATAGATGATGAAAAATATGAGAATATTTGTTATATTTTTGATAATAATATTAAAGATTTTAGATTTAAAAAACGATATTCTTTTGAAACTATTGATAAATTATTTAGAATAGATCTAACTATAGTTAAATCTTCCAAATTAAGTAAAATAAAATTTACTGAATCTGGTGTAACATCTAATAAAGAAAATTTTGAAATAGAGATAGAATTTTTAAAACCTAGAAAACAAACATTTAATGAAGAAGAATATGATATTTATACAAAAAAATATTTTTCAGTACTGGCTCAAATATTATCAGAAATTCATAATACTAATTTATTAATGTCTAATATCGAATATGAAACTGTAAAAAAATCATATTTAGAATTAATTAAAAGAAAAAAAAATTTTGCAAATATGAATAAAGAATTTCTTGGACCACAACCAGTAGCATTAGAATTACAAAATTTATTAGAAGATCCACCATATAATGTTCCATCAATAATAAATAATTATACTGTAACAGATAAAGCTGACGGAGAAAGAATGTTATTATATATACACGAAAATAAAAATATTTATTTAATTAATAATAGATTAAAAATATTTAATACTGGATTAACTAATGATAATATCAATACATTGATAGATGGAGAATATATAACAACTGATGTTGCTAACCAGAATATTAAATTATATATGTGTTTTGATATATATTTTAATAATAATAATGATGTTACAAATTATCCTTTATTAAATTATATTGGTAATAAAAGGGGAGAAAATAATAGAATATATTTTCTAAAAAAATTTGAAAAAACTGTTAAAAATGATAATAAATTAGATGATACACATTTAAAAATAAAAGTTAAAGAATTTTATAGTACTGATATAGATAATATATATAATTTATCAAAAATAATTCTTGATAAAAAAGATAATAATAAATTTAATTATCATATAGATGGTTTAATTTATACTCCTGCTAATTTGGGTGTAGGTGCTTATACAAGTGATACTGACAAAAGCGAATATTTTGGTACATGGAATATGGTTATGAAATGGAAACCACCAGAAGAAAATTCTATAGATTTTTTAATAAATATTAATGATACAGTATTAATTATAGATAGTAATAATTATAAATTATGTAAATTATTTGTAGGACATAATAAATTCGAGGAAATAGATCCTATTAAAATTTTAGCTGATGACAAAATATCTAATGAAATTATATATGAACCCTATGAATTTGCAGAATGTTTATTACCGTTAGATAATAATAATAATATTCGTACTCTTATTACTGATGAAATTTTATTAGATAATATTATTGTTGAATTTGCTTATGACAATACTAATAAATTTATTGATGAAAGTTTTAGATGGAAACCTCTTAGAATTAGATATGATAAAACTGAATTAACTAATATTAATAAAACAATTGCAGCAAATAATATTGACACAGCGAAAAAAACTATGAATACTATTCTAAATCCAATACCCAAAAACGTAATAACTGGTATTGAAAAACTTGATAAAAATTCACTAAATATAGAAACAATAGATTCTGATGTATATTATAATAATCTGGGTATAAATAGAAATAATTCAATAACTTATAATATGTTAAATTTTCATAATAGTACTATTAAAAATAAATATTTATATTCTAAGTTTAGAAATCTTGCAGATAAATCATTATTTGAAATAGCTTGTGGCAAAGGTGGTGATATGCACAGATGGTTTTATCATAGATATACACCTGTTATTGGTATTGATATTAATATTGATAATATAATGAACGAAAAAAATGGAATATATGCGAGATATAAGAGTAATAAAAATAAATATTCCTATATAAAATCTAATATGCTATTTTTAAAAATGGATGCATCTCAATTATGGGATGAGAATTATATATCAACAATTGATCACTCTATATCAAAAGATTTTGCACAAATTTTATGGGGTATAAGAAATCCTAGTAAAAAATATTTTAAACAATTTTATAGAATGTCTACTGAACAAAAATTTAATCTTATCAGTTGTCAATTTGCTATTCATTATTTCTTTGAAAATGAACAAATTTTGGATAATTTAATAAATAATATTGATTCTATATTAAAACCAGGAGGATATTTTTTTGGCTCTTGTCTTGATGGACATCTTGTTGATACTGAATTAAATAAATCAGAAAATGGTATTATAAAAGGAATCAAAGATGATAGATATTTAATTTGGCAAATAAAAAAAAAATATAATACTCCATTTGATAAAATACACCCATTTAATAATTTTGGAAAAAAAATAGATGTATTTGTAGAAACTATTAATAAAGAATTTAGTGAATATTTAGTAGATTTCAATTTATTAAAAATTAAACTGGAAAATAAAAATATAAGATTATTAGATTCAAATAATTTAAAAAAATTAAAGATAATATCTGAATCATCTACAGAATTATTTTCTGAAATTTATAAATATGAATTAAATAAAAATAATTTAAAATCTAATGAAATAATGAATAATCCTGATTTACAGAAATATTCATTTCTAAACAGGATTTGGATTTTTCAAAAAAATATAATATAAAGATATTTTAGCATTGTAAATGAAATATTAAAATGAAAAATATTTTTGAAATAAAGATCAAAAATTCATTAGATTTATTTATAGATAAAGATTTAGAAAATGAAATATACAGTATTAATAATACATTGTATCTTTTATTAATAGATGAAAAGAATAAAATTGATAAATATTTGAATATATGGGATAAATATAAAAAATTTACAAATGAATATGAATATATATATTCGTCACATGATACCAAATATAAAAGCATATTACATCTTAATAAAGTTAGTAGAAGTTATTTTAAATTATGGGAAATATTAAAAGATTTTTCGTTAATTTCAGAAAATAATGAAAAAATAAAAATAGCAAATATTGCGGAAGCTCCTGGAGGATTTATAGAAGCAATTGTTGATTATATATATAGATCTAATAATTTTATAATTAAACCATCATTTTATGGATTATCTTTATTAGATAATTCTAATAAAAATATACCTTCTTGGAAAATAAAAAAACAATTTCAACAAAAATATAATATTTATTTAAATTCTGAAATAGACAATGCAGGAAATATTTATAATTATGATAATATAACAAAATATATTTCTACTGTTAATCCAAATTCTTGTCATTTGATTACATGTGATGGAGGATTTGATATTAATGGTGATTATGAAAATCAAGAAAAAATTTTAAATAAATTATTATTATGTGAAACATATTTAATAATAAAACTACAAAAACATACCGGTAATTCTATTATTAAATGTTTTGATTTATTTACTGATGAATCTATTCTTATTATTTATTTATTATCTTTATTTTATTCATCAATATATATAATTAAACCTTTATCTAGTAGACCAGCTAATTCAGAAAAATATTTATTATGTCAAAATTTTAATGAAGATAATTTACTTTTACATACAACAATATTAGAATCATTAAAAGAATATTTATATTTTAATAAAGAATTTAATATTGTAATACCTACTTATTTAAAATTATTAATTACTGAATATAATTTATATTATACTAATAGACAAATTTATTATATTTCGAATACTATTAATTTAATTGAAAATATAAAAAAATATAATAATGAAGAAAACATATTAGATAATATATATAAAACAAATATAATACTATGTCAAAATTGGTGTAAAAAATATAATTTTATATAATTACTATTTTAGTTGTGGTTTTACATATTTATCTACTAATAAAGATCCTATTGCAACCGAAGCATCGTGTTCTGTAATTTTATTTTCTTCAATTTGTTTTAATTTATATAAAAAATAATTAAATTGTTTAATATCAAAATTTTTTTTTATGCTCATTTTATATAGATTTTCATATTCTTTTTTAAATTCTATATAATCTTCGTCATTTATTTTTTTATTATTAGATATTTTATATCTAATTTCATTTATAATTTTTTCTATTTCTTGTGATTTCATTTTACAATCTTATTTTATTTTAATTTACAAAATTTATTCTTATATAATTATAAATATGAAAAATAATAATTATTTCGGTGGTTCTACTTTGGGATGGGGAGAATATAACTTTGATAAAAATAATTATGCTACTATACCACCTCCATCTCTAAATGGTGGATTATATACAGGTGAACCTTTTAAAAAAGGAGCTGCTTATGCTAATTTTCCGGTGATTCCAGATGAAGGTTATATAACACATATTAATTTATTATCTGCAAATCCACCACCAGGAGCTAATACACAATATAATAATATAAGAACTGGTAATAATTATCATGGTGCAATTGGAGTACAACAATATAAAAATAATAATTTAACTTGTACTCATATATCTAATCAAAAATAAAATTTATTTTATTTCTTTAATATAAAATATCATGGATTCTGTTGATTTTACAAACATATTAAAAATTATTAGTCCTTTAAGTATTAGTGTTAAAGAAAATATCGAAAAATTTATTGATAAAAATGATGCTAATAAAAGAAATGAAATAGAAAAATTTTATAATACAATTAATACAACATCATCTTCTCCATCTACATTGTCAACAACATCAAATAAATCTAATAATATAACTAAAGAAAATAATAAAATAGCTTATAAAGAAACTACTAGAGATAAAATACTTAGAATAGTTTATGATATTTTAAATATTCTATTAGGTTTATGGGCAGCAAGTATTAGTTGGAAAGTTAATACTATTGGACAATGGTCTATTATTATTAAAATTATATTTGCTATAACTGCTTTTTTCTTAGCTCCTCTTTATTTATTATTACATTTTCTTTTTAGATATGAATGTTTGTCTAAATTAGATATATCAAATACTTCTGTACCAAATATAGATAATAAATCTAGATCAAATTCTTCATTATCTGAAAAGAAAAATACAAATACATTCGCATCAAAAGTACCAGAAATACCTGTTCGCCCAATATATAATCAACCATCTATAAATACTAAACCTCCTAATAGTTATATTAGTAATTCTATTACTAAACCTATTAATAATTCTCTTAATAATTCTAATAATAATTCTAATAATAATGCTAATAGTAAAATATATTAGTTTATTATTCTAATAGTTCGATTAAAGTATTATATGATTTCATATTAATTATTTCATTTTTAATTTTCCATGGAATTTTTATATTTTTTTCTCCTTGTTTTAGGTAAAATCCATATGGTCCTATTACTAGAAATATATCTATATTATTCTTTTTTCCTATTTTGAGTGGGAAATTTAATAAATATTTTATATCATTTTCTGTAATATCTTCAAGATTTTTTTTAGTTATCGTTAAATATGATTTTAAGCTTATAAATTTTTTTTTATCATTTTCTAATGTTTCTATTAATGGTCCATATTTTCCATTTCTAGTAGTATAATTTTTATTATTAATATAAAATGTTTTATTATCTTTATCATTTTTTAATGAATTTTTATTTTTAGATCTGTTAGTACATACATCTTTAATAGTATCCATAAATTTTTTATAAAATATTGTTAAAAATTTTAACTTTGTTAATTTTTGTTCTGATATTTCATCTAATTTTTCTTCTACCTGAGAAGTAAAGTTAATATTTATTATATCACTAAAATTTTTTACTAAAAAATCTGATATTGTTATTCCACTTTCTGTTGGGACTATTCTTGATCTTTCATTATATAATTCCTTATTTTCTATTATTTGATCTATTTTATTAGAATCTTTTTTATATTTATAATGAATATATTCCATTTTTTGTCCAAAAATATCTTTCTTTTCTACAAAATTTCTTTCATATAATTTATTTAAAATACTTACAAATGTACTAGGTCTTCCTATACCTTCGGATTCGAGTTTTTTTATAAATGTTGCTTCTGAATATCTATTTGGAGGAACTGTCCATGTGTTATTTGCCTCTAGATTAATTAATATTATATTTTTGGATTCTTCTATCTCTTGTATCCATTTTTTTATATCAATATTTTCAGGTTTAATATTATAGATCATTAAATAACCTGGATTTATTAATACTTTTGCTTTACCTGTAAAATATAATCCGTTTACAGATTTATTTACTATATTTACTGTTCCTTCTTGATAAATTGCACTTATCATTTGACTTGCAATTGTTCTTTTTCTAATTAAATCATATAATTTTTGATGTTGATCAGTCATTCCGGTTATTTCTTTATTAGAATCTGTTGGTCTTATTGCTTCATGTGCATTTTGACTAGATTTGGATTTTTTAGATGTATACCTTCTTTTATAATTTTCTTCTCCATAGGTATTTTTAATATATTCATAAATATTATTTAAGGCTGTTTCAGATAAATTATAAGAATCTGTTCTCATATAAGAAATTAATCCTTTTTCATATAGACCCTGTGCTAAAGACATAACTTGTTTAATACTCATATGTAATTTTGATGATGCCTCTTGTTGTAATGTACTTGTAATAAAAGGTAATGGAGGTTTTTCTGTTACCAATTTATCTGTAATATTATTTACATAAAATAAATTTTGATTTTTAATTAGTATATTTAATATTTCTATAGCTTTATTATTATCTTTTATTTTAAAAATTGTTGAATCTTTATATAAACTAGCTTCATTTATTAATATCTTTCCGATTTTAAAAGATCCATTAATTTTATAATAACTTTCAGGTTTGAATTTATTTATTTCTTTTTCATTATCTACTACAATTAATAGTCCTACTGATTGTGTTCTACCAGCAGATAATATATTATTAGCTGTAAAATTTTTCCATAAACAAGCTGTCAATTTAAAACCTACTATTCTATCTAATGCTCTCCGACTTTCTTGTGCTTCGACTGCATTATAATCTATATCTCTAGGGTTTAAAAATGCATCTCTAAGAGCTTCTGGTGTAATTTCATTAAATACCACTCTTTTATATTTTTTAGGTTTTAGAGTTTCTTTTAAAGAATAAGCAATAAATTCTCCTTCTAGATCTAAATCACTTGATAAATATACCACATCTATATCTTTTAATTTTTTTTTTAGATTTTTAACTACATTAATTTTATCTTTAGATATTAAATAATTCATTTTAAAATTATTATCTATATCAATACCATTTTTTTTGTCTAATTCTAGAATATGACCATTACTAGCTTCTACAATAAATTTTCCAAATTTATTTAATTCTGGAATACTATTTAAATATTTTGTTATTGTTTTGACTTTACCTTTTGATTCAACAATCACCAAATTTATTTTAGAATTCATATTTACTTTATATAATAAAAATACTTTATATAAAAAAAATTTCAAATTTTATAATTTATATTTTCTATTTATTTTAACTATTTTCGTCATTTTTTTTTATTTGTTTATTATAAAATTCTTTTAATTCTCTCATACAATCCAATTCTGTCGTTAGAATTTTTAATTTATTAAATTCTATTTTTAAATTTTCAAAATCATCTTTTAAGTTATTAAAATCCGAGATAGTTACTGGTTTATTATGATTTATTTTTTCTCTTTTTTTTAAAAGTTTTTCTTTAATTTTTTGTCTTTTATCTAATACAGCTTGAAATTCTATTTGATTAAAATTACTTTTATATTTATTATTAATTTCATCTATTGTAATATTATTTTCAAAATCTATTAGTGCACGTTTATTTATTTGTTTTCTAATTCCTTTTTCACTTCGATTATGTAAAATAGAAATATCTTTTACTGCTATTCCTGATTGTAATTCATTAATTAATTTATTATTTTCTTCTAAAGACCATGGTACTGTACTATATATAGGTTTTTCCTTTTTTTTATTATTCTTTGATTTTTGTTTCATCTTAAATTTTTATATTTATAATTAAAAATTAATAATTAATTTATCAAATTTTGTTTTTATATCTTTTATGAAATTTTTATTCTATAATCTTAAATTTTTCTCATTATAAAACATATTAGCACAGGTTTGTATCAAATCATTTTTATTACAAGGTTTTAATAATATACTTGAATTTTCTAAATTTAATAAATTATCTGTTATTAATTCAGCTGTTAAAAATATTATCGGAATTTCTGTATTTTTAGTTCTAATAATTTTAGCAGCTATATCACCATTCATAATAGGCATATGAATATCCAAAATAAGAATATCAAAACTATTTGTAGTAAATTCATTAATTACCTCTGTGCCGTTAGATACAATAGTTATATTATTAACAATATCTTTTAACATGTTAAAAATTATTTTTTGATTAATTTTATTATCATCTGCTAATAAAATATTTTTATTTTTTAATAATTTTATTTGTACTAATTCTGGTATATTTTTGATATTTTTTTTACTTATATTTTGTAAATTATAATCTAAATCAAATTCAAAAAAAAATATAGTACCATTTGGTATATTATCATCACAATAAATTTTTCCTCCTAAAATAATTGCTAATTTTTTACATATTGATAATCCTAAACCACTTCCTGTTATAATTCCATCTGATCTTGTTGAACTTTTGCCAATAGAATCAAATATATTTGTTTTATCAATTATTCCTGTTCCGGTATCTTTTACCATAATTATACATTTATTATGTTTTTTTATACAATCAATATGAATATATCCATCTTTAGTAAATTTAACAGAATTTGAAACTAAATTAATAATAATTCTTTTAATTTTTATAGGATCACCAATAAATTTGTTAATATTAGGATCAATAGTATATGATAGTTTTATATTTTGAGGATTTATCATTATTTTAAACATTTTAATAATATTAATACAAATTTCCTCTAAATTTATTAACTCTTTTTTAATTTCTATATTTTCATTATTTTTTTGTAATAAATTATAATCAATTAAATCATTTAATATATTTAATTGATTATAAACACATATCATTAGATTATCAATATATTCTTTTATTATTTTTAATTCTTCTTTAATTTTAAGATCAGTTGTTACAATTTGTTCCAAAATATTATCAATAATATTAATAGACCCAATAATACCTTGTAATGGATTTCTAATTTCATGAGCAACAGTTCTCATAATAATACGTATTTCATCATTATATTTAATTTCGTCATTTAATTTATTTTGTAATAGTATTTTTTCTTTTTCTTTCTCTTTTTCTGTATAAAAATCAGTTATATCTAAAACTGTTCCGATTAATGAATAAGTATTATCTTTATTAATATAATTTTCAGCACTTGCTTTATAATAATGAATTGACTTATCATTCCATATTACTCTATACTTAACATCATATCTTTCTAATTTTGTTGTAGCATTAATAACTTTAGAATTTATATAATCTTGCTCATCAGGATGAACTTTTAATAAAAAATCATTATAATCTACTATATTACTGTTTTCATATTTTTTATCAAATAAATAAAACATATGCTTATTCCAAATTATAATATTTTTATCAATTATATATTCCCATATACCTAATTTAGTAGATTCTATTGCTTTTTGAATACCTTCTTCGGAAAAATTCATATTAAATTAATTATTATAATTTATATTTATATATCTTTGGATATTTTAGATTATTAGAAATCTAAAAGAATATAAAAATAAAATAATTTAAAGATTTCTAATTTATATTTTATTTACCCCCTTGGAAATTTAAAATGGAACAAATTCCATAATAACATGCTTTATTAATACAAATAAAGTTCCAAGGTTATACCTTGCTCAAGTATGGGCAAATTATGGGTTGTATTAAAAGCCGAAGGCTAA